>Ga0181533_1000069_pt1 | contig 120626 bp, 114 predicted proteins | sample PEATcosm2014_Bin_45_FD_119772 | JGI IMG/M metagenome (GOLD analysis project Ga0181533, IMG submission 119772) | Peatland microbial communities from MTU Mesocosm Facility, Houghton, MI, USA - PEATcosm2014_Bin11_60_metaG | ecosystem: Environmental > Terrestrial > Soil > Wetlands > Peat | place... | reverse complement strand
CTAAAGGCGATAGGCAATAGGCAATAGGCAATAGGCAATAGGCAATAGGCAATAGGCAATAGGCAATAGGCAATAGGCAAAGTCAACAAAATTTTTTCCTTTGAAACCCATTGCCCATCTCTGGGTTTTCATAAAAGATGCAAATCTTTTTCAGAGAAGATGCTATTAAATGTAGATAATCACGTTTGATCTCGCTATTAAAGCTTCGGGGTTCTCAGAAAGTCTGCGTTAGCACACCCGCGGGAAATGTGATAGATTATTTTCATAATTGTCACCGTGGCAGATGTGACGACAGCTTAACAAATTTGTACGCGATGGCCAAGGTGAAAGTTAAAGCTTGAAGGAGGCCCGATGGAAATTATTATCGAAAAAATACCTGGCGGATTCAGCGTCGACGGTCTCGAAGTGAAAAGCGGTAAGTGCGGCTGCACCTCGATACTCCCATGCTGCTATAGCTGGTCAAAGGTGAAAAGAAGCGGCAATGATTTTATCTTTACGGGCAAGACGAGCACGCCTGAGACGAAGGAGAATTTTGCTTGGGGCTACTCCGTGAGAAAGGGCGTATTTACTGTGAAGGTAAGCATGGAAGACGCGAAGGACAAAAACATCTTCTCAGGATTCTATCCGCCGAGACTTGAGGAGTGGGTCGAAAAGGGGTGGGAAGTTATGACTAAGAATGGTGAAAGGGAAGATTATGGCTTATGGAGATGCGCCGCATGTAAATGGCTTTATAAGGAAGCAGAGGAAAAAGTGAAATTCGATGAGCTGCCGCCAGACTGGAAATGCCCCGTGTGCAATGCTGGAAAGGATGTCTTTGAGAAGGTAGGGTAAAGGCGGAGCAACTAAAGAGGTGACACAGATCGATAATTAAAATAACTTTTTTTAAATGCGGAAAGATCGGTATGCCATTGACAATCTTGTCATTGTGCTTCGGAACCTCTTAGCTCCTCACAGGAGTCAATAGCTTCAGGCTGTAGCAACTGTATGCAGAGTATTATCGGAAATAATTACCCTCGTTTGCGAGGTACGGGTAATAACGAACATATTAGACAGTTTGTAAAGGGCGTTTCCTCCTCCCTATAATGAACGGTGCCGGGACTTCCGTTAAAATGATATGTTTGAACCCGTACTACGCAATTTGCACAGTCTCAAAAGAAGGATTTTTTGGGCAGCGCCGCGAGCTCAAGTACAACAACATCACACTGCGGACATTTCGCCGCAGTAATGAATACCATTTCTAACCCTCGCAGCAGGGCCACTATTGCATCTGTGATGTTGCAGTTCCGTTGACTTAACTATGAGGCTCCTACTGATTGGATCAGACATCGTCTTACTGAGGAATCAGTCCATATCCTACATCATTCTTTACCCGAATCAAGTTATTCTTAAATGAAGTATTTAATGATAAGGACAAGGAATAGTGTTTTCCTGCCGTTCTCGAAGTCACCCGTTTTCCATCCATCCGGCAGAATGTGATAAAGAGTAATGATTCTTATCGTTGATGACAGTCCGACTGATATAGAGCTTACTGTAATCGCGCTGGAAGCAACAGGGCGGGAAATAACTGTCCTCTCCGCTCTCGACGGCCTATCTGCGCTTTCAATGCTCAGGGCTGGACATGAGTTGCCGGCCCCGATATTACTCGACATAAAGATGCCTTGCATGGACGGCATCGAAGTGCTGCATGAAATACGTGCGGACGACCGTCTTAGAGCACTACCTGTTGTCATGGTCACGTCTTCATCACTCGAATCGGACAGGTTAGAGGCAATTACTGCCGGCGCCAGTGATTATTTTCAGAAGCCTTTGACTCTCGACCGGTTTAGCAAAGATTTAGATTCTATTCTGCAGTGCTGGTTGCCGAATTAGCATTCATACCCCGCTGAAAGTTCCAGTATCCATATCTCAATTTGATGAAAAATAAAGAGGGGATTACTGGCGAAGGCATCAGGTAAAGAGTACGAAAAGCATACGGCAAATCACTTTTGACACGTTCTTTTGAAAGGTAAAACTGATACTGAGAATGTTCAAACCGCGTATTACTCGGTGCTGCGGACGACATTTTACTTAAAGTCCGCAGTTTCAGATTCACGTAACTGTATGCAGTGTACAACCCGAATCGCTCGCCCGCATCCATTTAGAGAACAGATAGTGGAAGGCAAGTGAAAAACCGGCAAGGTTTCAAACAAAATAAAATCCCATAGGGAAAGGCTATAAACGGCAGTTTAAGTTGCCAGATAAGAAAGGCCGCAGAGGAATAATCCCCCGTCGCCCCCAAAATAAACAAAATTAGTTAAATTACCCACGTCTCCGCTTCATCCCTACGAGTCCCGCCAATCCTGAGCCCTAAAAGCACTACTGTGCCAAGTATCGGAGTAGCGGTTAACGGCCTTGCATTGATTGATATTCCCACATGCTATAACCATTTGAATATAAAACATTAAATCACTGACGCAAAGACTCTTGACAAGCCTTAAAAAAATATGATAAATATTTCCATTAGCACTCTCCATCGGTGAGTGCTAATGGACCGAGCAAGGCCCTACTAAGAAAAAAATTGAGGAGGTGACTGATATGTTATGGGATAGCCGGGTTTTTGACGCATTGAACGAGTTCGATGGGATGAGACGCACTTTCAGGCATTTTGGGGTACCTTCAACTGTTGAATTTCCCGCTATTAATATGTGGGTATCAGATGATAAGGCAGTGGTTACGACCGAGATACCTGGCATTGATCCGGGAGCCATCGAAATTTCTGTTGTTAAGGATTCCCTTACTCTGCGCGGCTCACGCCAGGCAGCAGAGCTGAAGGCAGACGAGTCTTATCTCCGGCGGGAACGGTGGAACGGACAATTTTCTAAAGCGCTTCAGCTGCCTTTTTCTGTTGAGTCCGCCAAGGTTGAAGCGAGGTTTTCGAAGGGTGTCCTCTCAATCGTACTTCCGCGTGCAGAGGCGGAAAAGCCGAGGAAAATTGCAATCAAATCCGAATAGCTTAGCTAAGGAGGTGAATTAACTATGGCTGAAACAGAGAGAGAAATGCAGAAGAAAGAGGCTGAGACTCCGGATACAGGTGAGCGTACAAGGTCAACACGGATATATTCACCCCAAGTGGATATCATCGAGCACAAGGATGATATAACTGTTATTGCCGACATGCCTGGAGTGGATGAGAAGTCCGTTGATATAACGCTTGAGAAAAATATCCTGACCATCTATGGGAAAGTTGACTCCGATATACCCAAAACCCACCGGCTCTCCCTCTCAGAATATGGCATAGGAGATTACCAGCGTGTTTTTACCCTCTCTGATGAGGTTGACAGGGACAAGATTGAAGCAACCGTAAATAACGGAGTTTTGAGACTTGTCATGCCCAAGGCAGAGTCGGCCAAGACAAGGAAGATACCTATCACGGCAGAAGGCGTGGGCGGGCTTATAAATCTCAACGGAGTCAAACATCAATAATGAAAAGGAGGTATTTGCCATGGCTATCAGCGACCTTGTTCCGTTTGGAAAGAAGAGTGTGCAGCTAAAACGTGATGATGACAATCCCTTTGCCCTTCTGAGGAGGGAGATGGACTCTCTGGTTGACAACTTCTTCCGTGGTTTTGATATGGAGCCGTTTGGAAGCCGTATGGGAGTATTCAGTCCCAGAGTTGATGTGACCGAGAACGATAAGGAGATCAATATCTCGGCAGAACTCCCGGGCATGGATGAAAAGGACATCGATGTTTCGCTCCAGAACGATATGCTTACGATCAAAGGCGAGAAGAGTGAAGAAAAAGAGGAGAAAAAGAAAGACTACTACAGGATGGAGCGGTCATACGGATCTTTCAGCAGGACCATACCGCTTCCGGTTGAAGTCGAAACAGGCAAGGTCGAGGCGAAGTTCAAAAAGGGAGTGCTCAGCATAACACTGCCCAAGACAGCAAAGGCTGTTGCGGAGACGAAGAAGATTGCGGTAAAGGTTGAATAAGTGTAACCGATGCTACCGGCATAGAGATGGCTTTGCATATCTCTATGCCGGCTGTATCAATCAAGAGATATTTATTAGTAGATGTAAACGGCTTGGGTCGGCCCAGAATAATCAAAGGATTCCCCTTTTTTTCAAGCCGGGTCAAGCTGCTTCAATATGAGGTAATAATATGGAGAAAACGGCTGTTGACAATAGAGCTATTGATGTCTATCCTCTTCCATGTCTGAGAGTAGACAAGCATGGAGTTATTACAGACCTAAATCTTGCTATCGAAAAACTGACCGGATATTCAAAAGAATCACTAATAGGCAAGGATCACTTTGCAGTCTTTCACGGTAGGGAGACGAAAGAAGCATGCCCACTATTTTCACATTCAGCTAAAAGTGAACGGGAATTTGAGGTCGAGAGTGCCTTAAGCAAGGCTGACGGTGAAATCATAACGATATCCTGTATAGCATCTCCACTTTATGATTCCGGTAGATTTGACGGTGGTTATGAGTTTTTCAGGGACATTTCCGCTTCGAAGAAGCTGGAAAAGGAAAGGAAATCCTTTTTGTCCATGATAGCTCATGACATGAAGCACCCGGTCATCACGTCACTCGGATTCCTGTCGAGACTTTTGGCAGAAAAGAGAGGTGCATTAACTGGACCCCAAAAAAGCTGCATTGAATTGATAAGAGATGAACAGATCAGGCTTGAGAAGATGATAAATGATTTTGTGGAGCTGACAAAACTTGAAATCAGCGAGAGCAAACCAGTTTACGGTCCTTTCAGCATGGAAAATACCATTCATGAAAAAATCGGGGCTGAAAAAGGAGAATCAGACAGAAAGCAAATAGAGATATCTTTTGAACACCCTAATACCCTCCCTGTTATCAATGCTGACACGTTAATGATTAACCGCGTTATTACAAATCTACTGGAGAATGCCCTTAAGTATACTAATACCGGAGGAACTATTACCGTTAACCTTTCTGACAGGCAGGAAGATATACTTGTTCAAGTTACGGATACCGGGATAGGAATTTCTCAAGAGCATCTTCCTTTCGTATTCGACACATTTTATCAGGTAAACACAGAATCGAAGGGGTCAGGACTTGGACTGTCTATAGTTAGAAAGATTGTAGAAGCTCATGGAGGAAATATCTGGGTTGAGAGCGAGCTGGGAAAAGGGAGCACCTTCAGCTTCACACTGCCCAAAGAGTCTCTTAAAGAATCGCAGGGATAGGGCAAACGTGCACAGAAAAATTGTAGACACATTTAAGGATATATGCAGTGGAGAAAGAGGCGTTAATCCACAAACCCTTGAAGAGGTTGTTGTGCTTGCAATAGAGATAGCCCGTGAAGGTAGAGAAGGCAGGAAAATAGGCACACTCTTTGTTGTTTCTGATACAGAGAAAACAATGCGAAGTTCACGCTGCCTGATTCTCAATCCTCTGCTTTATCATTCCGACGAAATTAAGAATATTAAGAATCCTGACCTTCGGGAAACAATAAAAGAACTGGCACAACTGGACGGCGCCTTTATTGTATCTGATTCCGGCACAGTTGTTTCAGCATGCCGCTACATAAACTCATCAGCAGAGGGCATTGTGCTTCCATTGGGTCTGGGCAGTCGTCATATGGCTGCTGCGTCGATCACCAGGCATACAGAGGCCGTGGCGGTTGTTGTCTCAGAAAGCTCTGTTGTACGAGTGTTTGATGACGGAGAGATTATTGCCGAAATACTACCTGAACTGTGGTTGCTCAGTAACTACAGTTTGCACCTTTCTCAGCCATATACAAGTAAGACAGACCATGAAATGAGCATATTTGCAAGGCGAGCAGACCATGGAGAATAGCATGGGAGGATTTACAGGAACAAAAAGCAGAAAGCAGGCTGACTTTTACTTCTGGATTCATGCCGCTTTAAGGAAATACATTGAGGTTACGATGGATTTGATCCTCGTAGGACTTGTGCTGGTGACATTCATCTTTATCATTAAGACTATCTACCTGCTGGGGCAGGTAATTTACGACGATACGAATATCTCTCAAGTGATTTCAGAGTTCCTCTTCATATTTATCCTTATAGAGGTGTTGAGGATTCTAGTGATATATATCGAGTATCATCATGTATCGGTTGATATTATGGTCGAACTGGCGATTGTAGCAATACTCAGGGAGATTATGCTCAAGGGCGCAATCGAGCTGGAAACAATAAAAATAGTTGGCGTCTCCCTTCTCATAGCAGTGCTGGGCCTTTTGCTCAAGTTTGGAGGTATACGTTCAAGAGCCGACCCTGAGTCCGGTATCTACAAGCCGTTTTTCAAGGCAACAAAATAATTCAGAATGCTTCAACACGGGAGAGGATAACCAACGTGAAGGATTGCGAGGCCGTTGCTTCGCGTATAAAATCGGTTATGATATTCTATTCTCAAAAGAACGAATTTTTGGGCAGGGCAGCGAGCTCAAGTACCGACACCAATTTAGAGAATAACTCAGTAGTTTCAGGAAGGCGCAACTGGGTCAACAATACGGTTGGAAATAGATGCTGTTCGAATGGTATGCCGATGACATATCACCAAGTATCCGATAGGGCAAGAATCCCGTTATTGACCGTTTGTTTTCTGCCCACTAATCCTTGTCCGGGCTATGACGTAGCTTGTGTGAATTTCCCTAATAAACTTACAGTAATTTTACTTGCAGGAAAACGGGGACAATGTCTTCTTGCTGTTTCACCTCGTGGAGAGGACAGATGAAGAACTAACGGCGAGGAATCAATTGGTTTCAAATGGTCGACTTTCAGCAAACCAACCGGGATCAAAAATTCAAAAGCTGGTTAGTTTCTTACAGTTGATTTCAATTTTCATCTCTGGCTGTTCCACCATGTGCCCGTGCAGTTGCATTACACCACCTGAGATGTCACCAGAAACGTTCAGATTGAATGACTCCAGGTTGCCAAAAATCGACACCCCTGTTAAATTGAACCTGACGATCCTAATAGTAGCGTCGAATCTGTTATCCTGGAGTTTAAAGTTTCCGTCGTAATAATAATATGTATCACCCCCCAATAGTCGATTATCTTTCAAGACCACCACACCAGTGCCGAAAAACCCTAATCGAAAATAAACCGTCCAAAGTCCTTCCAGTTTTTCCATTTGTTCCCCTTTTGCAGCGTTGATCAACTCATCGCGTGAAGTATATCATATTTTAATTATGTCGCTTTCAGGGGCATTGTCAACAAGATATTTCAGGTAAGACAGATTTCGAGATAAGGAGGTAAAGCGGATTATTTGCTCTATACGCTTAGGAGGCGCTACGCTCCTTCTATGATACTGAACTCGAAAAGATACAGTAACGCAATTAGGTGGCTTGTGCCGAGCGACGCATCGAGGACGTTTTGAAAGAGTGCCTTTTTAATCAGGGGGTTGCTGGCTTGAGCCGAATATCCAGGCCAAGATCACAATAGCTCCCACTACAATAATTGGCAAAGCAATCAACGGCAACGGTTTGGCTATAGCCATCATACCAACAAAGACGATTACAGCGACTAAAAGAAGGAGTAACCATAACAACCATCCGTCTTTGATCTTCTTGTTTCTCATCTGCTGCTCCAATCATGCTGATCTGACGCTCGGTCTTTGAGCCCCCCTAAGTCTGAACAATTCATGGAGATCTTCTACTACCCCTGCCAAAGGAAATACCTATATTTCTCATTCTAGCTCTTAATGTGCTTGCGTTTATCCCCAGCACTTCTGCAGCGCCCCCTTTCCCATGGACTTTGCCTTTTGTAAGGGCTAGAACATATTTAATGTGGCGCGCATTTACATCATCCATTAATAGAGATTCATTGCCTGATGGCCAAACAATTGTTTCCTTTGCCTCTTTGGGAGACAGTAGATTATCAAAGGATAGCGGTTCTCCCTCCTTATTTACTATAAGTGCCCGCTCCACAATGTTTTCAAGCTCCCTCACATTTCCAGGCCAATCGTACTCCATGAGCAGGTCAATTGCCCCAGGTGAGAGGAGTGGAGGGTTTTTTATTCCGAGTTCATTTGATTTACGATTTATAAAATGACGTACAAGAGCGGGGATATCAGATTTCCTTTCCCGAAGCGGAGGGATCACGATAGGAAATACGTTCAGCCTGAACCAGAGGTCTTCACGGAAGGTTCCTTCCCTGACCATGTCTTGGAGGTTACGGTGGGTCGCAGCGACAATTCTTATATCAACCTTTACGGGGCCTGATCCTCCGACCCGCTCGAACTCTTTCTGTTGCAGCACACGGAGCATTTTTACCTGCGCCTGCAGTGTCAATTCCCCTATCTCGTCCAGAAAAACCGTCCCATTATCAGCACGCTCGAAAATGCCACGTTTTAAGGATACAGCGCCCGTGAACGCCCCCTTTTCGTGACCGAACAGCTCACTGTCAACGAGCGTTTCAGGAATGGCGCCGCAGTTGACCCTGATGAACGGGCCCTCCCGGCGCATTGAAAGATTATGGATCGCGTTGGCAACTATTTCCTTGCCGACTCCAGTTTCACCGAGCAAAAGTACAGGACTGCTCAGATGGGCAACCTGAGCCGCCTTCTTCATAACATCCTTCATTCCTACTTCATTGCCCGTAAGTCTATCCCCGGAAAGCCGCTTCACCTCTCCTTGAAGGTGGCGGTTATCATCATCAAGCCTGTCCTTCAGCTTGAGTACTTCCTCATGCCTCAGGGCATTGGACAACGCGATAGCAAAAGGCTCTTTTAAAAGCGAGACGAATCGTGCATGTTTCTCCGTGTGCGTAAGCTCTCCCTCCGTGCTGACTGCGAGCGAGCCTATTTCCTGGCTCTCCAGAACAAGCGGCATCACAATGCCCGACCTGGACTGCTTTCTTTGAAACTGTTGGCTGAAGACATCTGATACGACAAAAAAAGAGGAATCGGGACCCGAACGAAGAAATATTTTTGGGTTTCCATCACGAAAGAGATTCATAATGAATTCCCTCTCCTCGGGGGGAATTGGGGTAAGCAAGTCTAAAGCTTTACTTCCCTCTTTTGTAGCGACGACGAGCGTCCTTACCGACGCCAGATCAGCATGATAGAGGTGAAGACTCATCCAATCGATCGGCATCACAAGAGAGAGGTACGAGAAGCATCGTCCTGCTGCTTTTGAAAGGTCAAGGCTGCTAAGAATATGCAACGTTGCCTGTCTGAAAAATTCATTTTCATCCATTTATTAATCTCCTCCGAAAACCTCGGATGCCTTCCACCATATATCACAATATTAACTCTTTTGTGCTAAATATAACAGTATCAGGCTATATCATAGTAATAAGATTACATCCCATATATCTCACTGAAAATATGAATTATTATGTCTGGAGCGGTGGTTGCTATAATGAGCGTATCTCCAGGAGACCCTTTAGTGCTGCTGAGGCGTGAACTGAACACACGTCTCCTCGCCGCGGAAACCGCTCTTCGCCTGGCGGGTGATATCCCGGAGGAGCAGTCTACTGTGACACTCGATACTCTTTCGATCGCGGCATGTCCGGACCGCTTGCCCTTTTTAAGACCGCTTCGATAACAAAAAGTTGGGCACGCAGACGGATTGAGCGTCTTTCTGCAATTATTACGCTTACCGATATCGACTCGTGACTTCTACGATTTTGATCGAGAAACCGTCTCACCTTCCTAAAGATAAAATTCGTAGTGAGCGACTTTTGAAAGTCGCTGACTGTTCCGAACTCTTGCGGAGGTCTTTCCAGGAAATGCGGCTGCCTTTGCAAAGCGAATGGGTAATTCTTTCGTCTGGAGAGGCGTCCGGTGCAATATCTCCATTGAGAATATTGAAGGCTCATTGCGGCACTGATATGCTATATCGCATAGGGTCGACTATCGCGGCATTTATACTTCAGGTATCACCAGCTTTGTGTTATCGTTGTCGACCATTGGAGCAAGCAGTCAAAAGGGGATATTGCGCTTAGGCGGTTCGGCTGTCGGCGGCTTTATAAGACGGATCACTCTTGGTTACCTGTTTCCCAACATCGATTCGATCGGCGGATATTGGCTTGTATTCGGGGGCGGCACTTCTATGTCCGTCTTGGGAGTCACAGGATCACCCCTCTGGGATGGTGACTATCAGATCGGCCTGGCATTCTACAAAGCCATCATGCAGACATTCGGACCCTCTCTTACCTTGAAGGTTCTTCGGGACCGTCTGGTCGGCGTCTTTTCTGTCTGCCGTGTTAGGTCTCGTAGAGCATTTTCTATGGCCGGTCCGTGCCGCTGACACTATGCCGTATACGTCTTGCCGAAATGGCTGAGCTTGCCCGTTCACGAACTGGCGGAGCGGGCAGAATGAGACCGGCGCTGTGGATCAATGGCGCAGGCGAATCTCGGAGAAAGTGGAAAATGGCCAGGTACTGATTAAATCATCCAAGTTCGAATTGGGAAATTCAAACCCGGGAAAATCCAGAAACTTGCCGGCGAGGCGCAAATCATATTCATATTATTACTTGCGCTCGCTCGTCAAAGGGTCGATGTAAGGGATGCCAATGCGTTCGGGCAGCGCCAGGGCTCGATAACGCAATAGCCGACGCATTACTAAGTCTGGAGAACCATATTGTGCATGGTTCCTGACCACTGGAGCATGAATTGGATGATTTAATGCAAACCCTTCAGCTTCATGTTTCGATAACAGGTGAAACGGGTGAAGCGAACGTCATCTATGATTCAATTGAGCAACCTAATCATCTATATCGTGAAATTGTCAGCGCCATCAAGCGGTTTTATTCTGAACTTTTAACGGAAAGGAACGAACAAATGGAGTGGCAAAGTCTGGTGTAAGCAACATTGCCTACCTGAAAAATTCATTTTCGTCATCGATAATTTCCTCAGGAATTCTCAAAAAGCATTTTGTCATATATCACAGTATTAACCCATCATTGTCAAATGTGGCAATAAAAAATGTCACACTTGACACTCACGATTTTCGAGCCGATATATCCCATTGAAAAAAAAGTTTTTTATATCTGGCACAAGATTGGCAATACAACGGATAAGACTACAGACGATCACACTGGAGATGTCGTTCAGTGTGTAAGAGCTCTACACCACGTACGAATCGATTCGCCTGAATGTTTTCACTGTGGTGAAAGGCGAATGTAATAACCAAGAACTCAAGGAGGTTGACATGAAAAGCAGAAGATTTATAGTCGCGGCGGGGGTTATAGCAGTAGTATCTCTTTACTTTGCTGCCGATGTGTTTGCAGCAGAGGGCCCCATTGTATCACCGTATATCAGTGGCGTGATGGATATTACAAAAGGCGAACAGCCCTTATTTCCGGAAACATTCTATCCTGCTTGCAGCCCTGATACTAACCCAAAACTCGATAAAGGGGCAACTTTTATAGCTGGAGATACCTGTTGTCCCGCCGTATCCCCGTGCAAGTAAGATAAGACATGGCGCCCTTCTACAGCCAGGAGTGGACGGGCGCCAGTTTATCTGAGTTATGAAAACGTTCAAAGGAATCTCAATTGTAATCTGGACGTGCACAAGAGAAAAAACAAGAAGCAATCATCATGATAAAGGTGAAGACGTAGCCAATCGACTGCAATCACGATAGAGAGGCAGCGTCCTCCAGGGAGATTTTGATGGGAGTCAAGAAAAAAAAAGCCAAGGACGAAGGAGAGTTTCGACGGAAGATTCTCGATTCAGCACGGGATCTTTTTATAAATGAAGGGTACGAAAGATTCTCTATGAGAAAGCTCGGAGAAAAAATTGAGTATCCGCCGGCCACCATCTATCTTTATTTCAAAGATAAAGATGATCTGCTTTTCGCCATATGTGAAGAGGTTGCCGAGCAATTTTTCGCTAACCTGACCAATATCAGAACAGCACACAGTGATCCGCTAGAGTCCCTTCGCCAAGCACTGCTCTACCTTATAGCGTTCGGATTTGATAACCCTAATGAATATAAACTTTTTTTCGTCACGAGCCCCTCAGTCTACGGTACCCTTGACGATTTCATGGAAAAGGAATCGATGGCACGGAGTTCCTATTTCGTATTCAGGGAAATAGTGAGGTATTGCATAGCAGCAGGGAAACTTCAAGAAATAGATATCGATGTTCTGGCACAGGTTCTTACCGTAGCAACGCTTGGATTGGCAACACTGATCATCTATAAAACTGGTTTCCCCTGGCTCGACCGCAACGTGCTGGCTCATACTCTGGTTGAAGGATTACTAAGAGGATACAAGAGGTAATTTTTTGCCCTTCGTCTTAACGGCTTTAAGTAGAGAAATTGCTTTTAGAAGGCGGAAAAGTGGAATCTTACAATGATGGATATTTTAACGTATATCATTGATATTAAGAGGGCTGATAGCTGCGCTGTTAAGGAGGCCAAATGCATCCGACTCACGGTGAGAGGAAGGCGATTTTACATGATTAAGGAAGCTGGCAATAAACACAGTTTACATTGGGACCTTTTTCATCTTTTTGGTGAGAGGATGATTGAGATCATAAACGATCTTAAAGCGGCGACCATCTTCTTTGCCTTGGCTTTTATGAGAATATTCCGGCCCACACAGTTCCGGGAGATTGTTCAGTCTGGCAACAGCTGCTGCACTCACCTTCTCCCTCCTAATCGATGCCGCCGGGCCCTCCCTTACTGGAAATGGAGTATGGGCAAAGCCGGCAAACGTGAGTGTACTCCGTGAGACAGCATGACAGGGGTTTTGTGCTCCGAATTATTTTTCACGGGCTTTCGTTAATTCTTGAAAACTCGCGACTTTGTAATTCGTGCCCTGAAGGATTTTCAATGGCTTGCGCTTGGCATACGCATTGCAAGATAACACTGTAATGTTACCAGGATGCATAGTGGTTTCATAGCCGATTGCAGATGATCAAAGTTGCTTTACCGGCAATATATCATAGCTCTTTTTTTGTTTTCAGGACGTTTTATTAAAATGCATTAGTTGAGAGGAGGGGTCTATGGAATGTAGCGACTCTGAAGAAATCAGTAATGAACTGAGTGGCGTCTCGCGAAGGGATTTCCTGAAGTTTTGCACTGTTGTGGCGGCAAGTATAGGTTTGCCTTTAGGCATGGGAGCTAAAATCGCAGAGGCTGTAACCAGTGCAAAAAGACCTCCTGTCCTTTGGCTCTCCGCCCAGGAATGCACGGGGTGTACAGAGAGTCTTTTGAGAACTAACCATCCGACCCTCGAAAAACTGATTCTCGAACTTATATCCCTTGATTATCACGAAACACTTAACGCAGGGGCAGGGCATCAGGCTGAAGCGGCCCGCATAAAATCGATGAAAGAAAATAAGGGGAAATATATATTGGTTGTTGACGGGTCCATCCCTGTCAAAGACGACGGAATTTATTGCAAGGTTGGTGGGAAAACCGCCCTGGCGCTTCTTGAGGAGATGGGGCCCCAGGCAGCCGCTGTCGTAGCAATAGGTTCTTGCGCCTCGTGGGGAGGAGTCCCGGCGGCAGATCCGAACCCGACCGGTGCGCTTCCGGTACACGAGATTTTTAAGATGAAAGGTATTCAAACACCTGTCGTGAATATTCCCGGATGTCCCCCGAATGGCTATAATTTCCTCTCCACGGTCTTGTACTTAGTGACCTTCAAGAAACTTCCGGAGCTCGATGATGAGGGGCGGCCGAAGTTTGCCTATGGAAGGCTTATCCATGACAATTGCGAGCGAAGACCTCACTTTGACGCGGGCAGATTTGCTGTTGAATTCGGTGACGAAGGACATAGGAAAGGTTATTGCCTTTATAAACTTGGCTGCAAAGGACCTGAAAGTCATAACAATTGTCCTACACTGTTATACGGGGACGTAGGCTCAGGGTCTTGGCCTGTCGGTACAGGCCACCCTTGTTTTGGATGCTCGGATAAGAACGTGGGTTTCACTGTTTCACTTCACACACCTGCAAAGCTCAAGGATCTTACACCTCCGACGATTTTCCCTGGCATAGTTGAGGACAGAGGGAAAGGTGCAGCGATTGGAGCAGTTGCTGTTGCAGCCGGACTTGCGGGCGCCGCGTTAGGCGCCGGGGCAATGACTTACAAAAAGCTGGACAAGCTGGAAAAGAATGAGAATGATAAGTCCGGTCCCAAACCCAAGGAGTAGGCTATGGACATAAAGAGAAGAGATTTTTTGAAAGCGGCAGCCGGCACAAGCCTATTGCTGGCGGCCGGTGAAAATCCTGCAGATGCACGGCCGCCTAAGACAGTTCTGCCTGCGGCGGTAGGCATGCTATATGACTCTACTATTTGCATCGGATGCAGGGCCTGTCAAAAGGCTTGCAAGAGGTATAACGACATGCCGCCGGAACATACTTTAAGGCCCCCTGATATGACTGACGAACTCTGGGACAATCCTGCCGACCTATCATCCAGGACGCTGAACATCATCAAGGTCTACAGAAACGGTAGTGGCGAAGAGAAGAACCAGGAGATAAACGGCTTTGCCTTCATAAAGAGGAACTGCATGCACTGCGTCGACCCGGCCTGTGTTTCAGCCTGTCCTGTTTCGGCCCTGAGAAAAAATCCGATAAACGGGGTAGTTACCTACAATAAGAACGCATGTATAGGGTGCCGGTATTGCCAGACAGCGTGTCCTTTTAATATTCCGAAGTTCGAGTTCGACAAAGCTTTTCCCCAGATCAGAAAGTGCCAGTTTTGTATACAAAGGTTTGCCGAAGGGAAGTATTCTGCCTGCTGCGAATTCTGCCCCACCGGCGCCTCTATATTTGGTCCTGCAAAGGACCTCCTGGAAGAGGCCAGGAAAAGGCTGACTTTGAGGCCGGGGGATTATTATGAATATCCTGTTTCGAGAATTGACTCAAAGGAAAAGCTTAAACAGAGGGTTGCCAAGTATGTCGGGCGCATCTACGGTGAAAAAGAAGGTGGAGGCACGCAGAATATGATCCTTGCCGGGGTGCCTTTCGACAAACTGGGCTTGCCGATGCTCGCTGATCAAGCTGATGCAAACAGGTCGGAGTCGCTTCAGCATACCATTTACTATTATCTTGTAGAGCCTGTTGTGTTGTTGGTGGGATTTCTCTATGCGGTATATATACATACCAGGAAGGAGGAATAATGTCTGAGATCGAACTCAAACCTCTTGGCGGAAAGATACTTACAAAGCCCTTTCTTGTCTGCGGTTTTTTTGCGGTTCTTGCGGTTGTCCTTCTTATGAAGAGATTCATATATGGAATAGGGTCAGTGACCAATCTGAGCGATGGCTATCCCTGGGGCATCTGGATCGCATATGACGTGGTAGTAGGCACTGGGCTGTCATGCGGAGGATATGCCATGGCCCTGCTGGTGTATGTTTTTAATAAGGGAGAATACCACCCGCTCGTCAGGTCTGCCATGCTGGCAAGCATGTTCGGCTACACCCTTGCCGGCGTCTCTCTATTTTCGGACATAGGCCGTTATTGGCAGGCATATAACCTGGTCCTCCCATGGTTTTCACAGCTCAATTCAGTTATGTTTGAGCTCGCTCTCTGTGTTGGGACCTATATCATAATGCTTTGGATTGCGTTTATGCCGGCTTTTCTTGAAAGATTCAACAGGGTGCACCTCCTTAAGCTGATGAACAAAGTAGTATTCATTTTCATCGCAATCGGTGCTCTTCTGCCTACCATGCATCAGTCTTCGCTGGGGATTCTTATGTTTATTGTTGCTGACAATAAAATATCGCCTTTATGGCACACGGGTTTTAATCTCCTGCTGTTCCTGATCTCTTCAATCATGATGGGGTTTTCAGTGGTTATATTGGAGTCGATAGCATCCTCAATCGCTTTCAACAGAGAGATGGAGACTAAGGTGTTATCGAAACTTGCCGCCTACCTTCCGCCAATGCTGGGGGTGTATCTGGCCGTCAGGTTCTGGGACCTTGTGGGAAGGGAAAAGCTCTATCTTGCATTTGCCGGCGACCTGAAGGGCAATATGTGCCTTCTGGAGAACCTGCTGTATATCATTCCTCAAATTGTTCTGATGTCACCGGCCAACAGGGCCAAGCCGCGTCTTCTTTTTCTGTCTGCAGTGTCAATGCTGCTTGCCGGAGCTATTTTTCGTTTCAATGTATATCTGGTCGGATTCGATCCCGGTCCCGGCTGGCATTATTTCCCTTCGCTCCCGGAGCTGCTTATAACTGTCGGGTTGATTGCAATCGAAATTATGGGATATTTGTATTTTGTGAAGAAACTGCCGGTGCTGCCTGCTGTCAGGCAGGAATGAAATTTTGAGGAGATACTTATGTCAAAAAAAATCATTGTTGATCCTGTCACAAGAATCGAAGGACATTTAAGGATAGACTGCGAGGTTGACGGCGGTCAGGTCACTAATGCGTGGGCTTCGGGGCAGATGTGGCGGGGCATCGAGGTCATTCTGAAGGGGCGCGACCCGCGTGACGCCTGGATGTTTACGCAACGTTTCTGCGGCGTCTGAACGTCAGTCCACGCACTGGCTTCAGTGCGTTCGGTAGAAAACGCTCTGGGGATGGAGATCCCTTTGAATGCGCAATATATCAGAAATATAATCATAGGCGCACACACTACCCATGATAATATAGTCCATTTTTATCAACTCGCAGCTCTCGACTGGGTGGATCTTGTTTCGGCACTAAAGGCCGATCCAAGGACGGTTTCAAACCTTGGACAGAAGCTTTCGCCATGGACGGGGAACAGCTATAACGATGTTAAGGTCTCCCAGGACAGGCTGAAGACTTTCTTCGGGTCGGGCCAGTTAGGGGTTTACGGAAGCGGCTATTGGGGCCATCCGGCAATGAAGCTTTCTCCTGAGGTAAACATGCTTGCGGCGCATCATTATCTCCAGGCGCTTGAGTATCAAAGGGAGATAAATAAAGTCGTCGGCATTCTCGGTTCCAAGACACCGCATGTACAGAATCTTGCCGTAGGCGGAGTTGCCAATGCCATCAATGTGGACAGCCCGTCGACTCTCAATATGGAAAGGCTTTATTACGTTAAGACCCTCATTGACAAGGTCGGAGATTTTGTCGAAAATGTCCTCCTTGTCGATACTGCTGCAGTCGCCGCATACTATGCCGAATGGACAAAATACGGCTCCGGCATCACGAATTATCTTTCTGTCCCGGAAATGCCCATGGACACTAAAGGGACGGTATTCGCCCTGCCGGGAGGATATATACCGGGTGGAGACATCGCTAAGTTTACCCCCATAAAGAGTTATAACGACCCCTTTTTCAGGGACGGCGTCAAGGAAAGCATAAAGCACTCGTGGTACGATGGCGATTGGGACCGCCACCCATGGGAAGGCGAGACCGTGCCTAAGTACAACGATTTCCAGGATAAGGGCAAGTATTCCTGGGTCAAATCCCCCACGTTCAAGGGTAAAGCCGCCCAGGTTGGTCCGCTCGCCAATGTGCTTTGCATGTATGCGGCGGGGCACGGGCCTACGAAGAGATATGCTGCGAAGATGCTCGATACGATAAGTGCGCTCGCCGGCACAAAGGTCGGCATTTCAGCTCTCCATTCCACGATCGGCAGAATCGGCGCCCGTTCGATAAGGTGCGCAGTGCTTTATGATACTCTGAAGTCGCAGTGGCAGGCCCTGATCGAAAATATTTCAAAAGGAGATGTGAAGACCTTTAACCGTCCAACATTCCCTCCTGGCGAACAAAGAGGGTATGGCATCCTCGAAGCGCCGCGGGGAGCGCTTTCTCACTGGATTGTGATCAAGGACGGGGCGATAGTAAATTATCAGGCAGTGGTCCCTTCGACATGGAACGCCGGGCCCCGAAACAGCGAAGGCGCCCTCGGACCCTATGAAGCCTCGCTAATCGGCAACCCCGTAATAGATGCTGAAAAACCACTCGAAGTCTTGCGCACGGTGCATTCATTTGATCCCTGTCTTGCATGCGCCATACATATGCTCGACAAGACGAATAATGAAATCGTAAGAGTGAAAGCGGTCTGAGGGTGAAATGAACATTCTTGTGCTCGGAATCGGCAATGTCCTCATGATGGACGACAGTGTGGGTGTGCGTGCAGTCGAGGAACTCGAACATAGATACAGTTTCACGGAAGGGGTGGAACTTATGGACGGAGGCACTTCAGGGATCGAACTCCTGTCATCTATTCAGGACCGTGATTACTTAATCATTATAGACGCGATAAAATCCGGATGTGATCCGGGGACGGTTGTTAGGGTTGAAGGGGAGGATGTTCCCGCAAGATTCATGACCAGGATATCTCCCCACCAGTTGGGGCTGTCCGACGTACTGGCTGCAGCCACAATTTCTGACCGGCTGCCCAAGAATATGGTCCTTTTTGGTGTCGAACCGAAAACCATTGAGCCTGGCCTCGGTCTCTCCGATGAGGTCAAGACAAGCTTCTCCAAGTTGGTCCGGGCTGTCAAGGAGGAACTCGAACGCATTGGATTTAGAGTGGAGCCGCTGGCTGCCGTATCATTAACTAAGTCGTTATGGGAGATGCCGGCATAGAAAATGATTAGTCCTTGCAGTTTTATCCTGGTGAGATATAATTAGATATAATATACGTGATTCATAAGTCAGAAATCGATGAACGGTCAGAAATGTAAATGCCATGAATACGGGCATGAGGTGGGTTATGGTAATCAGCGTGGTCGCGATTTGCGTGGCCACTTTCTTATTTAGTCAGGGCTCGCCGAATGGCTCCGAACTTTTCAAGAGTCAGGGGTGTATGAATTGCCATAGTTTTAAGGGTAAGGGCGGAGAGGCGTGCCCTGATCTGACCGGAGTAACCCGCAGAAGGAATGACGGGTGGATAAGAGATCAGATTAAAGACCCGAAGAAACACAATCCGGATTCCAGGATGCCTGACTTCGGTTATCTTTCCTACAGGCAAATAAGCGCGATAATCAGATATCTTAAATCTTAGTTTTGTCAGGGTGGTTTATGGGAGGTAACATGCTGGAGAAGAGCTCTAAATGGTTTGCAAGGATCGTGATAGGGATCGTAATTGCAGTGATCTTGTACAGTGTCTATCTTTTGTACTGGAAGATGTACTTTGTCGGTAAATAATCCTGCAGTACAGCCCTTTGAGGTCAGGCTCGTTCCGGCTGATCAGCCGGAACGCCTCCGGTCAGGGAAGAGCTGGACAAAACTTCGGACAAGGGACTGATGCCTGAGCAGGAGATCTCCAGGCGCCTATCAAAACCGGCAAAAGAGCGAAACTTGAGGAACACTTTGTTCCTGTTCTTCGAGTCAGAGTGGCAGGTTCCGGATCATTTTTCATGAACTATCGCTAATTCTCGAAGACTCGCGACTTTTGTAATTTGCGCCATCAAGTATTTTCAATGACTTACTCTTGGCATTCGCATTGCAACATAACCAACCGGGACAAGACGGTCAAAAGACATAATCTATATGATGGATAGTGGTTTCCAGAAGGAGTCGATGACGTTAAAAATTCAGATATCGGCGAAAAGGGAGATCATGGCCTTTACCCTGAGTGGTCGAATCGGGGCGGAAGAGGTGGCAGAGTTGCAAAGACTCTTCGAAGTTGAAGGACGAGACCACCGCATCGTTCTGGATTTGAAAGAGGTCAAGCTCGTGGATCGGGACGCGGTGAGATTTCTGGCTCGTTGCGAAACAAATGGCATCCGGCTCGATAATTGTCCGCCATATATCCGCGAGTGGATTGCAAGAGAAGGAGAGGCGGATTAGCCACGCAGTGTTGGCGCCGATGATGATCAGCTCGTTGACACAGTTTGCAGAAGGATTAACCAAGGTTGGGGGCTACTCTACAGAGGAATCCTGAGAACTGCCGGAAGGTCTACTTCTTTTCGCCCGGCAGGAGGGGTTCAAAGAGCTTCACCGGCGCCTCGACGGTTCTTTTAAAAATACCCAACAATCCGGATCCCACTGCCGAAACAGGACGGTAGCTTACCTTCGGATCATGGACGCCGCCGGTTACCTGGAGAGGAACGGAGAGGACCGAGCCGCCGAGAATATGCCCTATGATAGGAATCTTCCTGAGGATGTAATCAGTTCTTTTAAGGGGGGAGACCAGAACAGTCATGTTCAATTTTTTATCTCTCAGATCGACGGAACCCTCGGCAGCCATATCCAGGGAAGGGCTGTCCATGATCCCTTCTTTTACCTCCAGCAGGCTGTGCTTGAGTTCTCCCTTTACCTTAACGAATTTATATCCAAGACCTTTCTGCCTCATGTCAGGGAACCCTCTGAAAATATGACTGATATCGAGAAAGTCGAGAATCTTGAGGAGAAGAGGTGCACGGTAAATACGTCCGTCTTTTGCAGCGAGTTCGAGATTTCCCTGAAGGGAGTCAAATAATGTTTCTTTTTCCCCTTGTCCCTTCACGTTTCCCAAGAAGTTAAACTCTCCTGTTATTTCGAGGTCTGTTCCCGTAAGACAAATAAGCACAGGTTTCAAGTTCTCTTTGTCAGCGGTGAGCTGAAAATTAAAGGAGAGGCTATCTGGCCTCACATTCACTCTTCCCGGTGACGAAATACCGCACAGAATCGCCCTATTCACCATGATATCAACATCATTACGGTGAACTGCTATTTCCGCCTGGAAAGGCAACCAGGTATATCTGTCATAGGTGAAAGAATTGGATTTCAGCCCCAGGACTCCCGTGACGGGAAGATCCCAGGCAGCTTTTTTGTCCTTTTTCCCCAGCGCTTCAATCGTTTTGGCTATTTTACCCCATTCGATGTGATCAGTGAAAAGGTCCATGTCAATTACTGTGTTCTCCGGGGTGAAGTTCAGGCCGCCATGGAGCGAAAAGGGGATGTTGTCCAACACTAAGGCAGAGGATTCTATGGAAAGACGGGTTCCATCAGCATCGATGTAAAGGTTTTCTATTTTCAAAGGAACTCCCTCTTTCAATGAAAGAGAGATATTTGCCACTCTGAGCTTCCCTTGCGCTGTAGCGTGGAAGGGCTTCTCCCTCTGGATTTCCGTCCGAAAATCTCCTTCTATCTTTCCCCCGGGGAACTCTCTTTCCGAGATGACCTTTTGCAATGTTTCGGAACTCAGTTTTCCGGAAAAGGCAAGTTTCAATTCATTCTCCTGAAGATCAATGGAAAGGGTCGCATCGGAAGAGGCATCATTGAGAGTGAGCTTATCGATTACAAGTCCCTTTGAATGCTTGAAAACATTAGCGGTAATCTCCGGCCCCTCCTCGACTCGCCATTTACCATGGAAAAGCGTGTTGCCGTTTTTAAGTGCGATATGAGCGCGTTCAAATGTAATGTGATCAGGCAGAGAAATTTGAGGAGGCAGATCTGCAAGCTTGGCAGACCATTGGAGGGACCGGGGCCCCATCCTTCCATGAAAGGCCAGGTCGGTTTTTGGGCGGTCTCCCAGGTAACCCTCGCGAGTTCCCGACAGGGTTAGCGACGCATCAAGCATGTCTACCCTAGCATCTTTAAGGGATATCCCTTCCTCGTTTGCAGAGATCGTTCCCCTGTCCAGGAATGCAGGACCTGGGAGAAAAGTCCAGTCAAGGACGGTGTCCTCTATTTTGCCTGTTGACTTGAAATGCCATTCCCTGGGCTTCAGAAGAGGGCCTCTTAAATAAAGGGTGTCAAGATCGACAGCACCGCGCACTGACCGGACTTCTCTCAGGGACTCTTTCAATTGCTCAAAAGAATTCAACCATGGAAAAATTTCATCCTGATCTATCCTCGCTTCCAAAGAGGGGATTTCGACAATAGGGGTATCCCCTAAGCGTATTTCACCGGTAAGCTCCGCAAAGGAGGACTTGCCCATCCGACCGCTGAGTTTTTTTACACTGACTCGCATCCCGTCATAAGAGAATCGGCCTCCTTTAATCACAAGGGGAAAAGGGAGCCGCTGATACTCAGCAGTAAAAGAGACGTCAGATAAGTCCATACGCGGCTTAATGGTGGAGGCCCTTTCGCCGAGGATGACCCTTCCCCGGGCTTCTCCGCGTACGGTATGAATGTTGTCGATCTCCTTCAGTAGCGGTTCATCCTTTATTAAACGTCTCAGTATATTTATCGTCTCTGACAGGTCTGCCTTAACTTCAGCATCTACATGAAGAAGGGGATTAGTCCCTTTGACTCCCACCCTTAGTTTTCCATCCCGCACCTGTGAATTTCCGAGGTTCCCCTCAATATTCTTCCCCTCAAGGATGCCCTTAGAAATGATGCAATCTCCATTCACCTCCTTGAAATCCAGCCGCGGCCCTGGAACAAAAATCTCTCCCCGATGCATAAGTCCTTTTATAAATATGCTCTCTGTTTTTCCCAAGTCTTCCAGTGAAGCGCCCTGACTGCGCACTGTGATGAAAGGCACCGTGCCTCCCCTCACATACCCAAAAATGTCCTGGACAATGGGTACATCTCCTGCCAGTGAGAGAGCCACATTTCTGAGAGACTGGACATCCACCTGGCTGCCGGACAGTTCCAGGCTGACATTCTGTGCAGTTTTATTAAAGATGAGTGTGCCGCTCAGAGTGAGTCGTGGGTGCTCAAGTTTCAGTACTTTTAACGTTATCTTATTGTTGTCACCATTCAGGGCAAAGGCGCCGCTTATTACGATTCCCTTCAGAGAAATTTTTTCGTTCTTTTTCAGGAAAGTCAGGTACTGGAGGGAGCCTTGCACTTCTGCCGGCAGGTATTTGAATCCAAACATCTTGAAAGAGACCATGAGATTTCCTTCAGAGTCTCCAAGTCGCCGGACAGTGTTCGGAAAAAGGTAATTGATGATAGGCTGTAACTTCATTCCAGCAAGTCTGAGAGTCCCTGCGCCTTTGAAATCCTTGGGACCCAATCGTATACCGAGGGAGATGTTTTTTGAGATGTTGGAACTGCATGTGAGGTCGATGCTAAGTTCCCCGGGAGGCAGAACGATCCGTCCGTCAATGTCATGGAATGTGAAAAGAAGGCGTTTCTCCTCGGAAATGCTGATGCTACCTTTCTCTATATCAATCCTGGTGTCGGGCACATTGGCTGCCATGGTGTTCAAAAAGACAGACAGCTTCTCTTCAATGTCTGTAGTAGAAAAAGGTGTCTTCTTCCTCTCTCCCCTTCTTTCGGAAACAATAAGCGATACATGAGGTCTATCAAGCTGAATCCGCGCAATTTTCACCTTTCCTGTCAGAAGGGGAAATACCCGGAGGTAAATTCTTAGTGAATCGATGTTTATGTCTGTCGTTCCCTGGAAAGAGAAGTCTGCACGGCTGATCACAATTCGTGGGTAAGGGAACAGGGAGACATCCATTCTCTGAAAATCGATGGAGCCTGATATTTTTTGGGAGATACCGGCCCTAATCTTCTCCCGTATCGACTCTGAATTTATGAAGTTTGAACCAAAGAAGTGGAGGGCCAACAGGATGGTCAGGATGACCCCTGTTCTTACCGCGATCCACAAATGAAGCTTTTTCAGTTTACGGTCTGATTCTTTTATCATGAAGAGTTAAATGTTCCTCTGTTGCACCTCTGTGCTTAGAGTAACTACTGGCCGTCCCCAACTGGATTCGAGCCGCATTACCGTCATGAAAAACGGCTTAAGCACATTTTAGAAGTGCGTGCATCCTTTTACCTAATGAAAAAGTACCAAAGCCAAGCCGCCCACTCCAGTTCCTTCCGGTCAGCATCTTCTCTTTTATGATAAGACCCGTAGCTTTCCTCGTCCTTATCGCGAAGGGGCCGGCTTTATCGAAATATCTTACTATCAAATTTATCACATAAGGATCATGAATACTATCAGCAATAATTGTCTGCTTTTCTCATAGGACTTTCCCTTCCCTTGCGGGGGCAGATACGAGACTGGTTAGGGGTCACCTAAACCTCAAAAATGTCATCGACACTCATTTTCCACAAGGTATAACATTCTTGTCATAAAGAGAATTGTGGGAGGAAAGACAAAATGAATAAGAACAGATCTGTTTCTTACGAGGTAGTATCCATAACCCTTCATGCCTTCTTTATCGGCATGCTGATCGCAGCCAGTTATTGGATACTTCTTCCGTTTCTTATCTCGACGGTCTGGGCCGCCATGATCGTTGTGGCAACGTGGCCAATTCTGCTCGGCGTGCAGTCGAGGCTTAGGGATAAGCGGGGACCTGCTGCGGCTGTGATGACGGTCTTACTGCTACTGGTCATCGTCGTGCCTTTTTCGCTTGTCATTGCCCACATTGCCGGTAGGATGGATGACATCGGCTCTCAGATCAAGTCACTGATGGCCTTCACCGTCCCGCCGCCGGGATGGCTCAAAAACATTCCCATGGTAAGCTTCACTGAGCGATGGCAACAGTTCTCATCACTACGCCCGGAGGAGGTTTCCGCCCGCCTGTTTCCCTATGCGATGCAAATTGTGGGCAGGTTTGTCTCCCAGGCCGGCGGTGTCGGTACGATAATTCTGAATTCTTGCTGACCGTGATTATCTCGGTGATCCTCTATTTAAACGGCGAGACCGTGTCCGCAGCGGGCGAAGCGTTCATCGCGTGCCTTTGTGAGCGTGAATTGTGCTACAACTCCCGCATCGTTGATCGCCTCGGAATTGTTCGGCCACGAGAAGGGAGCCTTCACGGGAGCCCACCAGCGGCACCTCGGCCGCTTCGAGCTGGCGGAAGTAGGGACGATCTTTCTGGATGAAATCGGGGAGCTTCCGGCTGAGGTCCAGATTGCCCTCTTGCTCGTGCTGCGGGAGCACGAATTTGAGCGTGTTGGTGGGAATCAGGCGATTCGGACTAACGTGCGGGTGATTGCCGCCACGAGTCGTGACTTGAAGGTCGCCATTGAAGCCGGCAACTTCCGGCGCGATCTGTTCTATCGGATCAACGTATTTCCCATTGAAATACCTCCTCTTCGCGAGCGAAAAGAGGACATCCCAATGCTGGCTGAGTACTTCCTTGCTCGTTACGCCAGCAAAGCTGGTAAGAAAATCCGTGGTACCAATAATAAGACCCTGGATCTGTTTCAATCGTACCCATGGCCGGGTAACATTCGTGAACTACAGAATGTGATTGAACGGTCGGTCATTGTCTGTGATACTGAGAACTTCTCAGTCGATGAGCGTTGGCTCGTTCGGGAGTCTTGTCAAACTCAGCCGGAAAGCCAGCCGCTGTCCGGCAAGCTTGTGACTCAAGAAAAAGAGATGATCGAGGCTGCATTGGCTGAAAGCAGTGGGCGAGTGTCTGGACCATCGGGTGCGGCAGCTAGGCTCGGTATTCCGCCTTCGACTCTGGAATCGAAGATCAGGTCCCTCAAGATCAACAAACATCGCTTCAAACCTGCATAGCAGCTCTGACCCTCTCTCCCTGAATATCCGCACCATTTTTCACGAACTTTCGTTAATTATTGAAAAGTAGCGACTTTTTTGATTTGTGTCCTCAAGTATTTTCAATGAGTTGCGCTTGGCATTCGCATTGCAATACAACATTGCATATAACCAGGAAGGATGGTGGTTTCAAGAAAGAACCGCAGTTGCTGAACTTTTTTGAAAATGGTAAAGGAAAACCAGGAGGTGAAGAAGATGAGGAGAAGAGGTGCAATGAAAACAATAGCTATTGTTGACACCGGTCCAAGCCTTGACATATAGCCGTTACAATGACGACTACAAGAATGGTTTTCGACAGGTGAAAGGCGCCTGCTACCTCTGAGAAGGTAAATCTATAGTGTGGAGGTCAACACGAAGAAAATAGTATTCGCTGCTTTAGTGTTGTTATTGAGTTTGTCGTTCTCTCCGTACGTCTTGTTCGCCCAGACGCAGGATGACGAGGAGGAAATGGTAGAATCTCTTTTCCAGATAGAAAAGAAGGCGATCATTGTCGACAATATGGGATTCACAGAGGACGAGAGCAAGGCATTCTGGCCGGTATACAACGAGTTCCAGCAGGCAAGGCAGAAGCTCACTGAACGGACTATCAAAGTCCTCAAGGACTACATGAATGCTTACGATACCCTGTCAAACGAACAAGCGGGTGCTATACTCAAGGAGTACGTGGCCATAGAAAAAGATAGGGCAGACCTCAAGGCAGAGTACCTCCCGAAGTTCGATAAGATGCTCCCGGCAAAAAAGGTCGCACGATATTACCAGATAGAGAACAAGATCGAGGCGATTTTGAAGTACCAGCTGGCCAGGGAAGTGCCTCTCGTGAAGTAGTCCGGCATAGACTGGCAGGCAGGTCCTTGTAATGATAGGATGGTCACAGATGGCAGTGGAAGGCGGCTATGGTTGCATAGTTAAGGAATGTTTGAGACGAGACCCTGACGTTGAAGACAGTTTTGAGAATTGCGGCAACCACCAAGCTCAGGAATACTAATACAAAAGCGATAGTTTCTATGAATGGGACATACAAAGGAGGGAATGCATCATGATGCAATCAACCATATTGAAAAAAACATCATTGGACTTTTTATCTCGCCGGGATTGGACTTGTCCGGGGGCCCAAACACGTCCTCTGTTGTCTCTCATAGCAGGGCCTGTGTTAGGTTTGGTGTATATGCTTTATATGCCGGTTGTGTTCCTGTCTTTTCTGATCATGCTCCTGCCCTGCATAGCCATTGCAAAATCCGGTGCGGTTGTCCTTAAGGGCGATTCCGAAATGTGCCTGGGCTGCCACGCCAATGAAGGGATGATCAGGAAGCTGAAAGACAACACTACACTTTCCGTGTATGTGAATGCAGCACAGGTAAGCGGCTCTGTCCATAGTTTCCTGGGGTGCAACGATTGCCACAAGGACATTTCCATGGCAAACCACCCGGCCGACAGGACTTTCAAAAACGCTGAAGACTTCAGGGCAACTACCGCAAAGCTCTGCGTAAAATGTCACTCTATTGACACCTTTACTGCAAAGCGAATGCATTATCAGGTAATAACCCAGGCCAAAGCTCCACCTTGCGTAGAATGCCACAGCGCGCATTCAGTGCAACGGGTCGCTGCGATAAAAGCATCGGAGAGCAATAATGACTACTGTCTGGGTTGCCATAAAAAGAACATCAGGATAAGTTCCACGCAGAGTACTGTCTCCATTGACGGGTCGCAGCTGCACAGTTCCATGCATAAAAACCACGATTGCGCGAGCTGCCATACCGGTTTCTCCAAAGAGACCCATCCGCTGACACCATTTGCGAACAAACGTGACCACTCCGTAACGCTTTCGGGAACATGCATGCAATTGCAATGCCATGCGGACAAGACTGTGCAGGTTGCCGGAAGCATCCATTATTCAATGCTTAAGGAGGGCAATCTCAACGCTCCGGTTTGCACGGATTGCCACGGCTTTCATGCTGTGCGCAACAAGTCCGCATTCAACACCATGGCAGGAGTACCCTGTAAGAATTGCCATCAGGATGTATTCACGGTCTTTGCAGGAGGCGTTCACGGCAAAGCGAGGTTGAACGGGAATTCCGTGGCGCCGCTTTGCTCTTCTTGTCACCACGCCCACGACATCAAGGCAACAGTATTAAATGAAGGCATAAAGTATTCCTGCCTGGGCTGTCATAAAAGAGCAGTTGTACTGCATAAAAAATGGCTCCCTGAAGCTGCGCTGCATCTTGACTCGGTTTCCTGTGCAGTGTGCCATTCCCCCGATGCCGGCGGCATGGTATTCCTCCGCCTCGTCGACAAGAATACAGGAAAATCTTTTACTGAGTCTCAGGTAATAAAACTGCTTGGCGAGAACTACCCCAAAGAACTGATCGGCCCGATGATTCCAAGCAACCGCGCCATCACCGAAGAGGGATTATACGCGATAGTGAAAAGGCTGAATGCCGGAAGTGAGAATGTGAAAGTCACCCTTATTGGAAGCATATCCGTAAGCAGAGGCATTGAGGCGCATAATCTTACACTAAAGCAACATGCGGTAAAGGAATGCGAGCAATGTCATAGTGCAAAATCCGATTTCTTCAGTAATGTCTCTGTCGCTGTTATCAAGGACAACGGAGAAGCTGAACTTTTCAAGGTTGATCAGAAAGTGTTAGGCTCCACCTACTCGGTATTGCCGGCGAACCAGTTCTATGCGCTCGGCAGCACCCGCTTAAAAATGCTCGACATCATAGGCATCCTTTTGGTTGTAGTAGGGGTGTCCTTCCCCATTACCCATCTGCTCATAAGGAAGGTAACGGCCCCGATAAGGAAAAAAAGAGAGGAGGAACACAAATGAATAAAATTGAACTACACCCTTTGCCGGTGCGTATCTTGCACTGGATAAACGCGCTAAGCTTTCTGGTGCTGATAGTAACAGGAATACAACTCCGGTATCGCGAAATGGTCGGCATAATACCGTTCCGTCCGGCAGTAGACATACATAACTACTTTGGGTTCCTGCTTACGGGGAGCTACTTTTTATATTTCGTTTATTATTTGGCCACAGGAAAGATCAGGCTCTATATTCCCGACCTAAATTTGAAGAGATTGCTGATGAGCATGCTCATTCAGGCAAAATATTACGGGTATGGGATCTTTATCGGCGACAAGAACCCCTTCCACGCAGCTCCGGACAATAAGTTCAACTCGCTGCAGAAATTGTCCTATGACGTAGTTATGGGGGTTCTTATGCCGCTTCAGATCCTAACCGGGGTGCTTCTGTGGAATGTGAAAGGCTTCGCAAAATGGATCACAATGGCAGGCGGCCTGAAAATCGTCGACATTACGCATGTATTAGTTTCCATGTGCCTCGTGACCTTTATCTTCATTCACGTCTACCTGTCGACGCTGGGCGCAACACCTTTAGAGCACATAAAGGCAATGTTTACCGGTTATGAGGAAATCGAAGAAGAACACAGCCACTAAACCGGATTGTCCGGAAAGGCGATAGACGGTGAGAGAGAGGGGCATACCGCCTTTCTTTTTCACCATCCACGCTGTCGTGGTCAACCTCGTCAACGCAGAGCTGGAGAGGTATAAGCTTACCGACCTGTTCTTTCACGTGTTGTCCTCTTTCATCTGTAATTCCTTCATCTGGAAACTACTTTCCTGTCGGCTTCTGCTGTAGAACAGATATGATTCCTCCGGAGATGTTGCGGCCCAATCCCTCAAGGGCAATACTCATCGCGGCAACCAGCGCATCATAACTACTGCCGTTTATCCGTTCACTGATTTTCGATTCCTTTGTCAAGAGCAAACTCCTGTCTTTGGCGAATATTTCCCATCGGGCCTTCAGCAGCACTGAATCACCAAGCGCTCCTTCGAATTCGTCCACTAACACTTCGACTCTGTACGAAGCAGGCACTTGACTCTCCAAGCAGGGGATCCAGCGAATGACTGAAAAACGATCAGCAGGCAGAAGGCTGGAGATGTCCTCTACGTGATGGCACAAACTACAAAGTCGCGAGTCTTCGAGAATTAGCGATAGTTCATGAAAAATGACCCTGTTTGTTGCAGAGATCGCAGGCAATAGTTATAATGTTTGCATAAGTGTTATTTATTATTACCTATGCCCATGGAGCCTGCTGATGATAGAAGTTGTCTGGTAATTAAATCGGTTCAAATATAAAGGGATGTTTCGTGGGAACTTTGGTGGGTGTTGGTTACAGTTTGCTTAGAAACCCTGCAGAGGCTGGGAAAGAAGCCGCCCTGAAGGCGCTGGCTCGAGCTAAAATCGAGAAACCTGATTTTCTTTTCGTTTTCGCATCTGTCGGCTATAATCAGGGGGCACTTATAAACACGATCAGAGAAACGACAGCAAACGCCCCTTTAAGCGGCTGTTCCGGCGAAGGGATCATTACCCAGGGAGTGGCTGTCGAGACAAATTTCGGCGTTGCCGTGATGGCTATCCGTTCGGACGAGTTGAAGTTCCTTCATGTTCATGCTAAAGAACTGAGTGGGGGGGCCGAGAGGGCCGGTGAGAGGTTGGCAGACGATCTAAAGCCACACGTGACATCGGATTGTATCGCGTGTTTTCTGTTCGCCGACGGCCTGGCCCTGAATTTTGATCCCTTCTTATCGGCCTTCGAGCAGACACTTCAACGCGAGCGTCCCTTGCCCATCTTCGGCGGCCTGGCAGCTGACAACCGGACTTCCCACAAAACTTACCAGTACCACGATGCCGAAGTTTTTTCCGACGGCATTTCTTGCGTCCTTATGTCGGGGCATGGAGCTGTCGCCTGGGGCATCAATCACGGCTGCTTGCCTGTAGGGACAAAACGCGCGGTAACGCGCAGCAGCGGATGCGAGATTTTCGAGATCGATGGTATGCCGGCCCTGGAAGCCCTGAGGGAGTACACAGGAGAAGACTGGATAACTCAATGGAACAAGGTGTCCCTGAACCTCTGCCTTGGTTTCAAGACACCGGAAGACCTGAAGAAGTACTACGATGAGTATATTATCCGGTATGTGAACAGGAAAAATAATCAAATGGGATCGGTCACGATTCAGTCCGATGTGCGGGAAGGCGCCGACTTCTGGATCGTACGGCGCGACAAGGAACTGATCCGGAACGGCCTGCAGAAAATAGTGGACCAGATTCGGGAACGGGCCGGAGCGAAGAAGCCTAAGTTCGTACTGCACGTTGAGTGTATGGGGCGGGGGAAAGCCGTCTTTAGGGAGAGTGAGAAGATCGATCTGATCCGGTGCCTCCAGAAAAAAATCGGGGACGACATTCCCTGGATAGGCTTTTACGGCTACGGAGAGATTGGCCCGATTGAAGAGTATAATTGTTTCCATAACTTTACGGCGGTCGTGACCGCCATATACTGATGCGAGTTAGCAGGGAAGCATGATGCACGATCGAATTGTTGATGCCGTTCCTCACAAGGCTGCTGAAGAGTTGACAAAGGCTCAGCAGGAAAAGCAGGAGCTTGCCCAGCAGGTCAAACAATTGATCAAGTCTGAGAGCAAGCTCTATGAAATTCAGGAGGAGCTTGATGTACAGCTGAAAGAGTATAAGGATCTGCTTGAATTAAGCAAAAAGCTGAGTACGACCTTTGATATCCGCAAGATATTTAAATACACCCTTGAATACATCATCTACACTCTTCAGTATGAGCGCGCCCTTATCCTTCAGCCGGGCGGCCCCGCGGACTCCTTTATTGTCCGAGCCTTTGACGGCTATTACAGCGAGAAGGAAAAGAGGGGTGTCGAATCGCTGGCCTTAAACCATGACGACAGTCTTCTGTCACTCCTGCAGGCCGGGGCTGAATATCTTGTTTGCCAAGCCGGTCCTGAAAGAAAGCTTTTTGACGAATACCGCGCAAAGCTGCAACTCGATGAATATCTGATTTGCGCCCTCGGATCGTACTCACAGCCCCTTGCCCTTCTGATTGTTGGGAACTCGGGGGAGAACGCGATGTTTCACCGGCGCGTGATTTACAATGACGGGGCGCTGCTCGGCATAGGTAATCTCGTGGGCCTGCTTTCTTCGTCGCTCGAAAACCATGCCTCCTATACCAGCATGGAGAAAGCCCTCGAACAGGAGCGGCTGGCTCAGGAGGCGGTCCGCGCGCTGTACGCGGAACTCGAGAAAAAGAATGACGAACTTAAAATGGCCCTGGAGATGAAGAGTCACTTGGCGGCCATTGTGCAGAGCGCTGACGATGCCATTAGCAGCAAAGACCTGAATGGCATTATCCAGACTTGGAATATGGGAGCCGAAAAGATTTTCGGGTATACGGCTGAAGAGATTGTTGGCAGGCACATATCTATTCTGGTCCCGCCTGGCCACGCAGATGAGATACTTCAAATTATCAAGAGAATCTCTCTTGGCGAGCACATAGAACGCTACGAGACAGTGCGTATGCGAAAGGATGGCACTTTAATACCTGTCTCGCTCACATTGTCACCGATAAAAGATGGAAGCGGCAGCATAGTAGGCGTTTCAGTTATAGCGCACGACATCACAGCGCGTAAGGCAGCGGAAGATGCTCTCCAAAATGCTTTTGACGAAATCAAGAAGTTAAAGGACCAATTCTACAAAGAGAACCTCGTGCTACGCGAAGAAATTGACAAAGCATCAATGTTCGAGGAGATTGTGGGTGCCTCACCAGCCCTGAAAGCTGTGCTTGCACGTGTCGCCAAGGTCGCGCCGACGGATTCAACCGTCTTCATCACAGGTGAAACCGGCACGGGCAAGGAACTCGTCGCTCGAGCTATCCACAAGCGGTCTCAGCGCTCCTCACAAGCCTTTGTGAGTGTAAATTGTTCCTCAATTCCAGCAACATTGGTCGCCTCGGAATTGTTCGGTCATGAAAAGGGAGCCTTCACTGGGGCCTTTCAGCGGCGCCTCGGCCGCTTCGAGCTGGCCGAAGGAGGGACGATCTTTCTGGATGAAATCGGAGAGCTTCCGGGTGATACGCAGATTGCCCTTTTGCGTGTGCTTCAGGAACACGAATTTGAACGTGTGGGTGGGAATCAGGCGATTCGAGCTAACGTACGGGTGATTGCCGCCACCAATCGTGACATGAAGGCCGCCATTGAAGCCGGCATCTTTCGGAGCGATTTATTCTATCGGCTCAACGTATTTCCCATTGAAATGCCTTCTCTGCGCGAACGAAAAGAGGACATCCCCATACTGGTAGAATACTTCATTGCTCGATATGCCGGTAAAGCTGGGAAGAAAATACGGGGGATAAGCAGGAAGACCCTGGACATGTTTCAGTCGTACCCCTGGCCGGGTAACATTCGAGAGTTACAGAATGTTATTGAACGGTCGGTTATCCTCTGTGACACGGAGAGCTTCTCGGTCGATCAGAGTTGGCTTGTTCCGGAGTCTAATCAGACTGAGCCTGCAATCCTGCCGCTATCTGGTATTCTTGTGACTCAGGAAAAAGAGATGATTGAGTCTGCGTTGGCTGAAAGCAGAGGCCGAGTGTCTGGGTCCTTTGGTGCGGCAGCCAAGCTTGGTATGCCGCCCTCGACTCTGGAATCGAAGATCAGGTCCCTCAAGATCAACAAACACCGTTTCAAGCCTGTATAGCAGTGGTCTTTCCTTGAGTGGTCTGGTAGAGTTCGTTCTCTGGGTCTGGTTGTGCGGGACGCTCGGAGTGTCCGTTAATGCGGGGGTGCAGCTCCTGTTGTCGCCCGGAGACCCTCTCAAGCTGCTCCGGCGCGAGCTCGACACGAGGCTTTTTGCTGTTGAGCAGTCGCTCCGGCGCATGGCGGGCAACGTCGTAATGGAGCTGCCGACTGCCTCGCTGGACTCGCTTGCGATCGCTGGCATGTCAAACCCCTTGAGTTCCTGAAGACGGCGTCGATTATCCACCCGTGGGCTCGTGAACGCCATGAGAAGCTTGCCGCGATTATCACGCTTGTGGACCGGCCGGTGACTTCTGCGATCGCACTCAAGGCGCTTGCGCCTCTCTCTGAAGGAGAGATTCATAATGACCGTCTCTTGAAAGTGGCAGACGGCTGTGAGCAGATGCGACGGGCGTTCGAGGAACTTCGTTTGCCCTCGCCCGGCGAATGGAGAGCGCTTGGAGCCGGGCAGACTTCAGGGACGGTATCCCCACTGACGAAAATCTTGCACGATGATTTCCGCAAGTATATGGAGACGTTGATGCAGGAAATGCCGTGAAGAGGGGACTCTAAACGGGGGGATAACAGTTTGCAATTATCAAGAAAGGAAGATGAATCGTTAGTCCGATTGCAATTTCCTTGATCGCTTTTGCAAGCATCATCGGCGGTACGCTGCTCGGCAGGTTCATTCGCGCTCTTCTGCCAGATCATCATCTGAGCATTCATTGAAAGGATGTCATGAAGCTCGGATTCGGCACGATCGCCACGATGTCCGCTCTTGTCCTGGGCTTGGTGATCGGCTCGGCAAAGGGTACCTTTGACACGCTAAACAGCGGACTCACGCGAAATAGCTCGAAGATCATCCTGCTTGACAGCACGCTAGCACATTACAGGCGGAAAACGAAGGACCGACTTTTCAGGGGTCTGATCAAGATTTCTAGTGCTCCGCTGCTCAACGCGCTCTCTTATCTCGGTCAGTAGATCTCGGCCACTCGGCGTCGCTGTCGTCTGAACTAACTTTGCTTTCTTGGGGTCTTTGAATACCAAGTTGCCAGAAAAGAATCCATTCGAAAGAGTGCCTTCCCAAACAGACTCAGGCGCATAGTTTTTCATCTCTGATTGCTTAAGGGTTGCCAGCTTTTCTTGCCGTATGGGATTCCAAGCTTGTTCATGCGGTGTCGGAGAGTATTTGGATGAAGCCCCAGGATTTGGGCAGCTCCTCCCGGCCCGTTGATCTTCCCGCCAGCCATCTCCAACGCTTGCCTTATGTGCCGGACGGTCATCTCGTCCAGTGGAGGCAGATCTCGATTCCGGCCTGAGTCCTGAATCGGCGTGCAGTCTCCGGAGTGCGAGACAGGTAAAAGCGTCTCAAAAGAAAGCGCACCTCCCCGGTGCTGGATCAGGGCCCGTTCAATCATGTTTTCCAATTCCCGCACGTTGCCCGGCCAGTCATAAGCGACAAGCCTGTCGATAGCACCATGGCCAAGCACAGGTCTCTCCTTGACCTTCAGCTCCTTGGTCTTGCGTTCGATGAAGTGATGCACCAGGGCCCGAATATCTTCTTTTCTCTGCCTGAGCGGCGGGATTGTGATGGGAAAGACATTGAGGCGGAACCAGAGATCTTCGCGAAATCGCCCGGAGGCAATCATCTCCTCAAGATTTCTGTGCGTAGCCGAAATAATGCGGATGTCCACAGGTATGGAACTTGTCCCTCCCACGCGCTCGATCTCTTTTTTTTGAAGGATATACAGCAACTTCACCTGAGCCTGCAAGGGCAGTTCTCCGATCTCGTCTAAGAAGATAGTACCTTTGTCTGCCCTCTCGAACCGGCCCCTTTTCTGAGCGATCGCTCCGGTGAATGCGCCCTTCTCGTGACCGAAGAGCTCGCTGTCGAGAAGAGTCTCGGGGATTGCGCCGCAGTTCACCTTGATAAAAGGCCCATCCTTGCGGGGTGAAGAATAGTGAATCGCATTGGCGATGACCTCTTTTCCTGCACCCGTCTCCCCCAGCAACAGCACGGGGCTGTCAAGGGGGGCCACCTGTCTGACCATTTCCATCACCGGTCTTAGACCAAAATCCCAACCGATGATCTCGTCCCCCGAGACGGACCGCAGTTCTTTACTGAGATAGCGGTTGTCGTCAGCCAGCATGTTCTTGAGTCGAATAATTTCCTGATGTTCCAAAGCTTTGGACATGGCAATAGCAAAGGGCCCATGGAGCAGTTGGAGCAACCGTGCATGTTCACCCGTATATTGATTCAGGCCCTCGGCATATAGCGCAAGGGTGCCAATCCGATTTCCTTCAAGCTGCAGAATCAGGTTCATTAATGAGATATTAGCGTTGACCCCAAGTTGTTCCAGAATCTCTGGAAGGCCTGCCTCTTTGTCGGGATGAAGAATTAGGACCCTTCCTTCATTTGTCAAAAAGGCCGCCTGCAAATCGGCTGCCCTTTTATCCCGGCCTTTCTCGGGCAAGGGCAGGACTCGTTCATTTACATGGTTGAGACCGACTGAGGCCACGAATTTCAAAAGATTCAAATCAGGATTCAGTATATGCAGGGTCATTCCATTCGCGGGAATGAAAGCTCGTATGTATTCAAAGCAGCGCTTCAGAGCCGTTACAATGTCGAGGCTGCTGCACATGCGCAGGGTCGCCTCTCGAAAGAAAACGTTTTCATCAACGTTCATTGTTTTCTCCTCGTTTCGTCTGTCTTTCTGGGTATGAAGTCCTTTCCTTAAGTCAAATCGCCTTGCAATATGCGGAACAATTACTAAATATGGTAGCACACTTTACCATATCCGGCAAACCATAAAATAGAATTTATGTACCTGTTTGATTTTATGTGTTTTTATCCCTTGGCACGAAACTCGCTTACAAAGAAAACAAACACGGGATAGATCAAAAAAAAGAGGGTCTGCCATGAAATGGGTTGAGATTATCTCATTACGTTGTGCTACAAACATCGATACACCGTTCGTGAACGAACTTCTCAAGGGGATCAGCGAGTCTGATCCGGCGACGGATACGCCAGAGCATCTGGTAGAAATAAGGGGATATCATCATTCCATAGTGGAGACCGATTTGAGCATCCATATCTATTGGGAATCTGAACCGGGGAGCCAGGACAAGAGTCCTCTCGGGCTAAGGTTTTCTTCTGCTTTAAGAGATCTGGGACTGCTGAATCATTCCGTATGGGTTGAGACAGCGGCGCTCGAATTCCCTTTAAGTTATGGGAACACCCTATCCCGGGACATCTTGGGAAAGGGGTAAGCTATGCAATGCATCGGACTCATGGTTAGAGGAAGAGGCGATTTACATGATTAAGGAAGCGGGCATTAAACACAGTTTTCATTGGGACCTTTTTCATCTGTTTGGTAAAAGGACGCTTAAGATCATAAACAATCTTGGAGCCGCGACCATCTTCTTTGCCCTCGCATTCATGAGAATATTCCGGCCCAAACAGTTCCGGGAGATTGTTCAGCAGGTTTTTTACATCGGCGCAAAGTCGTCGAATATCGTGATGCTCATCGGCCTTTTCACCGGCATGGTCCTCGGGCTGCAGCTCTATTATACTCTGACAAAAGTAGGCTCGGAGGGATTCCTCGGTTCGGTCGTAGCCCTCTCGCTTATCAGGGAGTTGGGGCCCGTGCTGACTGCAATAATGATAACCGCTCGGGCGGGCTCCTCGATGACCGCCGAAATTGGCATCCTACGCATCTCAGAACAAATCGACGCTCTGTATACTATGAGGATTGACCCTCTTCATTATCTTGTCAGTCCGCGCATCGCTGCCTCGATCATCAGCTTTCCCTTGTTGACAGCCTTTTTTGACCTCATCGGGATTCTCGGCGGTTATCTTACCGGCGTAGTCCTCCTCGGCTTAAATAAAGGCAGCTATTTTTATCGAATACATGCGTATGTGGAGATGGCGGACATCAGGGGCGGATTCATTAAATCTCTAGTTTTTGCAGCACTGGTATCAACTATTTGTTGTTACCAGGGATACTTCACTCATCTCCGCACTGACAGCTACGGCTCCAAAAGCGTCAGTCTCTCAACAACATCGGCTGTCGTACTCTCCTGTATCATGATACTCATAGCAGACTATGTTGTTACATCTTTTCTAATGTAGAGGCATTATGGAAACACCATTGATAGAATTCAGGGATGTCTCAAAGAGTTTTGACGGAAACACCGTTCTTGACGGCGTGAATCTCAATATTTATGAAAACGAAATTACGACTATAATAGGCAAAAGCGGCACAGGAAAGAGCGTTCTGCTCAAGCATATTATTGGCCTTCTCTCTCCCGATGGAGGGTGTATAAGCTTCAGAGGGAAACCGGTCAATGAAATGAGCAAAAAACAATTGGACGAATGCAGAATGCAGGTCAGCTATATGTTCCAGAACAATGCACTATTTGATTCCATGACTATCTTTGAAAACGTCGCCTTTCCGATCCGGCAGACTACAAATCTGAAAAAAATGGAGATAGAGAAAAAGGTTATGTTGCGGCTCGAACAGATGGAGCTTGCTGACGTTGTCTATAAATATCCATCTGAACTCTCCGGCGGGATGCAGAAGCGGGTAGCGTTGGCCCGGGCCCTCGTGACAGACCCGGCCATCGTTCTCTTTGATGAGCCGACTACGGGGCAGGACCCGATAAGGAAAAACGCAATCCTGAGCATGATCGCCCATTACAGGAAACTGTTCGGATTTACCGCTGTCCTTGTCAGCCATGACATCCCGGATGTCTTCTTCGTTTCCGACCGGATACTTCTTCTCTGGGAAGGAAAGATTGCCTTTCACGGGACATATGAGGAGTTGTCGAGGTTCAAGCATCCTATAATCGATGAATTTCTGGAAAGCATCGAAAGCCTGCGGAATGAATTGACAGGAGCGCTTTCAAAAGAGATATTTAAGTACCGCTATGCTCTGACGCCTGATGACATAAAGGAGGATTATTTGAAATGAAAAAGTATTCAATGGAATCGGTAGTAGGAATATTTGTGGTGATCGGCCTTCTCTGCGTGGGCTATATGACAATAAAACTCGGCAAGGTCTCCCTGTTTGGCGATAATTACTACCCGCTTTATGCCGCCTTTAGTTCAGTATCGGGACTGCGGGGCGATAGCTCAGTTGAGATTGACGGCATTGAAGTCGGAAGGGTGGCGCGATTGACCATAAACCAGGAGAAACAGATGGCATCGGTCGAATTGAAGATCAGGAAAGGTATCAAAATTTATGACGACGCAATCGCATCCGTCAAGACCTCCGGTCTTATCGGCGATAAATTTATCAAGATCGATCCCGGAGGCGGCGGTGATATCCTGAAGCCTGGAGGGAGGATTTCCGAGACCAATGCCCCCATTGATATAGAGGAACTGATCAGCAAATACGCATTCGGAGATATAAAGAAGGACGATAAAAAGGAGAGCAAATAGCGATGCTGGAGGAAATGATGAAAAAAAACCTGGTTATCATACTTACCTTCGCACAGAACAGGCAGAAAAAGGTGGAAGAATCGAAACAATAGTTTCATGCATTGGGGAAATCAGGAAGAAGGGAAACTCACTCGTGAATGAGGACAACAACTTCTTATGTTTATTTTTGATTATTCTCAGTACCGCCATCTGCGTGGTTTTTCTAGCTGTATCAAAATACCTCCGTAAGCGAGAAAAGGAGACACATTAATGATTGAAATCATAGTATCAGTCGTCTCGATTCTTGCGAAACGAAGCTGCCAATCAAAACATAAAGAAATTCCTTTGGGAGGTATGCAAATGGAAAAGAGGTTTGGAATATATATCGTGAAAACCCATATCTGGTATGTGGAAAGACTCTTCTGGATTATCGCTGGGAAAGTTACGCTCAGTGGCTCCATTCTGACCAGCTGGAGCGGATCGCAGCGCGGTTTGCCGGAAAATCTGCTTCGGGCAATTGTTCCTAGCCATAGTATTTTTTGATAATTCATAGACAGATTTTATTTTCGTGATATATTTTGATTAAGGATCGGGTGGTGAGCAGATTCCAAGCCATGAAAGCTAACAATGACAGATCGTATCAGCCGGGAGGGAAAAGTGGTCTCTGACATAGTGGGACAGAAAGCGGAGCTGACCCTGCTGCGTCTTCCCGATGCAACACTGATAGTTCAGACACCTTGCCCAATTCCGGTCCGAAGAACGGAACCTGACGTGGTTGCTTGTAACTCTGGGATTGGACACATTTATACTCGACCAGCCCTCGAATTTCTTTTCAGTTATGGGAGAACCGGATCCCGGGACATCTTGGAATCGGATAGGAAGGACATTTCAAAGATTTACTGAGAAATTTCAGAGGATAGGATGGTTGCGAAGGCAAAGTTCCAGATTTTATTACTTTTTGTTGGGCTTCTTTCTTTACCGCCTTTCAGCAATGGAGTTGCGGGAACTCTTCAAGAGGTCAACGCAAGAGGTAAATTGGGGAGGTATCATAAAAAATGAAAAAGCTCAGAGCAGCCTCAATCATGATCTGCCAGTCAATTTTAGTAATCTCAGTGATGGCATGCACAGGGGAAGGAGATAAGAAGCAAGCAAACACCGATGCTGTTCCGGTGACAGTGTGCAAAGTCCAAAAAGTGCAGGACCTCGAAAAGATATTCGTGAGCGGGACGGTCTCCACCCCAGACTCACCGGCAGAAGTATCATTTCTCGTTTCAGGCAAAGTTATCTCCGTCGGGCCGCGAGAAGGCGACTATGTCAGGAAAGGGCAGATATTGGCCTCCATCGACCCGACCGATTACCAGCTGGCGCTTACAACGGCCACGACGCAAGCTGACATGGCCCGAATAGCGTTGGAACGCGCCGAGGATGAACACAGACGGATGAAAATGCTGTATGACTCAAAGAGCCTGGCTCCGAATGATTATGAAAAATACAAGTCAGCATATGAATCCGACAGGCAACAGTACGAGCAGGCCATAGCTCAAGAAAAAATATCCCGGAAACGCCTTACAGATGCAGAGCTCCACTCTCCGGCAAATGGATTTATTTCAAAACGGTCCATCGAACCTGGGGAAACGGCGAGCCCAGGGCGGTCAGTCTTTGAAATCATCCAACTGGACACAGTGGAGGCGAATGTAGGTGTGCCGGAAACGGATATACACCTTGTGAAAACAGGGCAAAAGGTGTCGGTCACGATTCCTGCTCTGCCGAACCAATCTTTCGAGGGCGCCGTTCGCATCATCAATGTCTCAGCCGATCCGAGCACTAGGACCTATATGACCCGCATCAGGGTGCCCAACCCCGGGCACGTGATAAGAATCGGGATGGTGGCGGAGGCGAAGATTATAGGCGACCAGAAGATATCAATGATGACCCTGCCGGGTGAAGCAATCGTTCGCGACGATCAGGGAGCGACGATGGTTTTTGTTTACTTCCCCGAGCAGCGGCGCGTATACAGCAAGCGGGTGAAGATAGGCTCATTTCGCGGCGCCGAAGTTGAGATTAAAGAAGGTCTTTCAGGAAACGAGTCGATCGTTATTGCGGGTCAGGATCATCTCCGTGACGGCATGCCTGTGACCATAGCAGCCCCGCCCTCCGAAGTCGCGTCCGACAAGAAAGGGAGATAACAATGAATCCGATCAAGAGTTCCCTCCATTATCCATCCGTTGTCCTCGTTCTCACGGCCATTGCCCTTACTGTCGGGCTTCATGCCCTTATGAAAATGCCCAGGACTGAAGATCCCACGGTCACCATCAGAACAGGCCTTGTGATTGCTCAGTATCCTGGCGCTACTTCGGAGCAGGTCGAGAAGCAGGTGACAAAAACGCTTGAAAAACATATTTTCAAGTTTCCTGAAGTCAGGAAGGAGTTGACCTATTCCACGAGCCGCCCCGGTCTCGTGATTATCAATGTAGAGCTGGAGGACTACGTCAAGAATGCCGATCTTTTCTGGGCAAAGCTCCGCAACGAAATGATTGAAACCGCACAGACGGAACTTCCCGCCGGCGTATGTGGCCCCCTTGTCAACTCGGATTTCGGCGACACGGTGGCCATGCTCCTGGCAGTTCATGGGGAACGATACGGATACAGGGAGCTGCGCGATTATCTTGACACGATACAGGACCGGTTCCGGACCGTCCGGGATGTGGGAAAGATGATGCGTTACGGCGACCAGACCGAGCAGGTGTGGGTCACAGGAAGCCTTGCCCGCCTTTCCCAGTATTTTGTGGATCCCAACCGCATCATCCAGGCACTGGAGCAGAGGAACATTATCGCGGGAACGGGAAAGGCCGAGACCGGCCGTTCAAAGATCCCTATGAAGACAACGGGACCGTTCACCACGGAAGACCAGATCGCAAATGTTCTGGTCGATGTTTCAAAGACAGGCGAGCCTGTCTATATCAAGGATTTCGCAAAGGTCGAGCGCCGCTACCAGGACCCACTGTTTCTTGTCCGCTACGATGGGAAGCCGAGCGAGTTGCTGTCGGTCGAAATGCAGAAGGGCAAAAATGTCACCGAGTTGGGTGATCGCCTTGACGAGCTCATGACCCAGCTTCAGTCTCTGCTGCCTCCCGACATCAAAGTCGATCTCATCGCGGATCAGCCGCATATGGTGAGGGAGCGCCTTGCCCACCTCGGCCATGAATTCATGCTTGCCATTGGCTCGGTCATCCTGGTGACCATCATCCTTCTGCCTTTCCATGTCGCCCTGATTGCGGCGGTGGCCATCCCGGTGACACTCTGTACAACGATAGGGATCATGAACGCCGTCGGTATTCCCTTACACCAGGTATCGATTGCATCGCTGATCGTAGTCCTCGGTATCGTGGTCGACGACGCCATCGTCATCGCGGACAACTATGTTGAACTCCTCGATCATAAGGTGCCGATAGCGGAGGCAGCGTGGCGCTCTGCTACGGAAGTCTTTGTCCCGGTTCTCACGGCGACGGTGACCATCGTCTGTTCATTTTTGCCTCTGGTCATCCTCACGGGTACCGCCGGTGAGTTCATCATTGCCCTGCCGCTCACCGTGGCCATTGCTCTTAGCGTCTCTTTTATTGTGGCCTGCATGCTCACGCCGTTCCTTTGCAGATCTTTCATAAAGAAGGGACTCCACGACGACGAGGCCCAGGCCAAGAAGAAATCGTTCAATCTCCTCGACGGCCTGCAGAAAGTATACGGAAAGGCGATCGTCTTTTTTATGCGAAGAAAATGGGTGGCCATGGCAGTAGGACTCGGAGCCATCTGTGCCGGCGCTTTTCTTTTCAAAATGGTACCGGGGCAATTCTTCCCTTCTGCCGAACGCAACCAGTTTGTGATTGATGTCTGGATGCGCCAGGGTACGCGCATCGAGGCAACTGATGCCGCCATGGGCAGGATCGAAAAGTATCTGGCCGGTCGTCCTGAAGTGGCCCATTACGCAAGCTTTGTCGGGCAGAGCGCCCCGAGGTTCTACTATAACGTCAACCCCCAGCAGCCCGATGGCGCATACGGCCAGTTCATTGTTAACACCCGGTCAATCAAAGAGACGCCTGTCCTTGTGGCCGACCTGCGGGTGAAATTGGCCGGCGTCGTTCCCGAGGCACTGGTTATCGTAAAGGAATTGAAGCAGGGGTCGGTAGAGGAGGCCCCCATCGAAATCAGGATTTCAGGCGACGACATTGCCGCGTTGAAACAGATAGGAACGGAAGTGGAAAACATTGTTCGGGCAGTGCCTTTTTCCGGGTATGTCCATCGTGACTATTTTAACGACTCCTACATGGTTGACGTGGATCTGGAAAATGAATTGGCCAATCGTCTAGGTCTGACCAATGGTGCGGTCTCTCAGATACTATCAGGCGGGTTTGACGGCAAGCCGGTCGGGATCTTCTGGGAGGGGGACCGGCCGGTGACCATCCTCCTTCGCCTCGACAAGAACGAGCGCTCTTCCTTTGACGATGTGCGTGATGCGTACATGGAATCCCAACTCACCCATGCGAGTGTGCCGTTACGGGCTATTGCCGCTGTCAAGCCTCAATGGCAGACAAGCCGCATCGTGCGCCGGAACGGCGTCAGGACACTTACGCTGCGCAGCTACGTCAAGAAGGGGTTTTACGCTTCTGCCCTGCTTGACGCTGTCGCGCCGAAGATCGCGGCGCTCAAGCTGCCTCCCGGGTACCGCATCTACTACGGAGGAGAACAATTCAATCAGGATGACAATATGCCGCAACTGCTCGGCGCCCTTGGTATCAGCCTTGTCGCTATTTTTCTCGTCCTTCTCATCCAATTCCGGAACGTGTCGGAGCCCCTCGTCGTTATGTCATCGATACCGTTAGCGCTTTTTGGCGCAGCGGTCGGATTGCTTGTTACCCGTAACCCCTTCGGTTTCATGGCATTTATCGGCCTTATCAGCGTATGCGGTATCGTGGTGCGAAATGCAATCATCCTCGTCGATTATATTAAAGAGAAGATTGCCGATGGGCACTCCCTCGAGCAAGCAGCTACAGAAGCCGGGCAGCGTCGTCTGCGGCCGATATTTCTTACCACAATGGCTGCAGCGGTAGGGGTGAGCCCAATGATTCTTTCCCGATCGGCGCTTTGGAGTCCCCTTGCGAGCGTGATTGCCGTAGGGTTGATATGTTCCATGTTTTTCACCTTGCTGGTTGTTCCGGTCCTGTATGTGATTGTCAAATCAAGAACGGCCAAGTCTTCCGCTCCTATCCTCGCTATTATCGTATGTTGTATGCTTTTTGGGGCAGGACAGGTTTCAGCGGAACCGTTAAAACTTTCCCTTCCCGAAGCTGTTGATCTGGCACTCAAACAGAATACCGCGCTGAAAATTTCCCGGGCGAAAGTTCTTGAAAACCAGGAGCGCATTGTATCCACAAAAGCTAAATATTTCCCACTATTATCAAACGAAACGTCATATGTCGGCCTTTCTCAGCGCCAACTAATGAACATCCCTGCCGGCAGCCTGGGCACGGTGCCCGGGTTGGGACCATTCCCGCCTAAAGACACCCCGATCAATCAAGGGTCGGACACGTTTCTGGTGACGACCACGAAACTGACTCAGCCGCTTACGCAACTGTTCAAAATTAATGAAGCCAACCAAATCGCAAAGGCTGATCATAAGATATCAGAGTCGGATAAGCGAAAGGCCGAACTTGAAATCATTTTCGGTGTGCATCAACTTTATTATGGATTGCTGATCGCTCAAAAACAAAAAGATGCGGCGCAAGCCGCGTTGAATGCTGCTAAGGAAGGATTACGCGAAAGCGAAGATGCCGTCAGATCCGGTAATGTGCTTGATGTTGTTGAAACAGGAAGTCGGGTGCAACTCCTGCAAAGCAGGCAACTTCTGCTTACGGCTGAAAATCAGATTTCCGATACGACATCAGAGCTGGATGATCTTCTGGGGCTGCCTCTGGAAACAGTGCTGGACCCGGCTGAGATTAATGATTCGTTCCCTGTTCCACAAACCCTCCAACAGTATCTTCAGGAAGCACTATCCAGCAACCCGGAACTGCAGGCGGCAAAGGACAATGTGGAAAAGGCAACCCATGCTGTCAGCGCTGCCCGAGATGAATATATTCCCGATGTCAGTCTGTTTGCGAGCCATACCTATCAGCATGGTGCGCCGTTCCTTGAGAATAACATTGGGATGTTCGGTGTACAGATGACATGGGATATTTTCGATTGGGGGAGCCGTCGGGGTGTCCTTGGTCAGCGGAGGGCCCAGCTTATTCAGGCCCAAGAAAATGTAAAACGGTTACAAGACAGCATCACGGTTGAAGTCACCAAGGTTTATCGAAAGCTGGAGCGGACAAAGCTGATAGTGGAAGTTGCCGGCGAAGCAGTTGTGCTGCAAAAAGAGAATCAGCGACTAAGCGCCAAAAGTATGGAAGCCGGGGTCATTAAGAAAGCGAAATATGACGAATCGGTTGCAGCTGTCAAGAAAGCTGAATGGGATGAACTACAGGCTAATTTGGGATACCGACTTGCCCTGGCAGAACTCGACCGGATCGCCGGCCGGTTCAACTATTGATGAGCAAAGAAGGTTCTGGGCGGAGCGTATAGTTTTCAAGGGCAGATGAAAAATACTCTTTTGATAGACGATGATTTCGATAAATGAAGTGAATCCTAAGGGAGATTGAAAGGAGACCGCGATGTTACAAAGAGGTGAAAAGAGACAGGGGATCAAGAGAGACACCAGTACTGCCGATGTCTCCCCGGCCCGCGAATCAAGCGAAGACGCACGTACGGGCATAAGTGAAAAAGAGCTGAAACAAGCTATTCTTGACAATCTTCATTATGTTCAGGGGAAAATTCCGGAACTGGCAACGGAAAACGATTGGTACATGGCGGTTGCCTATACTGTGCGTGACAGGATGATCGAGCATTTTATTCGCTGGATGAAAGAGTTGCGGCGGCCCGAAGTGAAAATTGCCAGCTATCTCTCTGCAGAGTTCCTTATGGGACCTCATCTCGGGAATAATCTCCTGAATATGGGCCTGACGGACCGTGTACGGGAAGCGCTGAAAGAACTTGGCCTGGATCTGGACCTAATTCTCGAACTGGAGGCAGAGCCAGGACTCGGCAACGGCGGCTTGGGCAGGCTTGCTGCATGCTATATGGACTCTCTTGCGTCTTTGAATGTTCCGGCGATCGGCTACGGCATCAGGTATGAATTCGGCATTTTTGATCAGGAGATCCGTGACGGATGGCAGGTCGAAAAGACCGACAAGTGGCTTAGTCTGGGAAACCCCTGGGAGATCTGCCGGCCCGAGATCGCTTATCACGTAAATTTCGGCGGACGGACTGAGAAATACCGGGACGACGAGGGCCATTTCAGAGTACGCTGGATACCGGAGCGCGTCATAAAAGGGATAGCTAACGACACAGCGGTTCCGGCCTATCGGGACAAAGTAGTGAACCTGCTCAGGCTCTGGAAATCCGAGGCTGTGGAGTCCTTCGATTTTCAGGCATTTAATGTCGGAGATTACTATAAGGCAGTAAACGAGAAGGTGATTTCCGAAACAGTGAGCAAGGTTCTTTACCCTAACGACGAGCCGGAAATAGGGAAGACCCTCCGCCTCGCACAACAGTATTTCTTCGTCTCCTGTTCCCTTCAGGACATGTTCAATATCCTTCAGCTCCGGGGAAAAAAAATCGAGACGTTCCATGAAAGCTTTGCCGTCCAACTGAACGATACGCATCCCTCCATTGCGGTTGCAGAACTGATGAGGCTTCTTGTTGACGAGCATCTTATGGACTGGGAGGAAGCCTGGAAGATCACTCAGCAAACCATGGCATACACCAACCATACGTTGCTGCCCGAGGCGCTCGAAAAATGGCCCCTGCCGCTCTTCAGCCATACTCTTCCCAGGCATCTGGAGATCATTTATGAGATCAACCGGAGGTTCCTTGATGAAGTTCGTCTCAGGTATCAGGGTGACGAAGGCCGGGTTGCCCGGCTTTCACTTATTGACGAAAGCGGGGAGAAGTATGTCCGCATGGCGCATCTTGCGTCTGTGGGAAGCCACCGGATCAATGGGGTTGCGGCCCTGCATACCGATCTGCTTACTAGGACGGTTCTTAAAGACGTATACGACATGTACCCTGAGCGCTTCGTTAATGTGACAAACGGCGTGACCCCAAGGCGATGGGTTGCCCTGAGCAATCCGGGACTTGCGGGGCTGCTGACAAAGACTATCGGAGACCGTTGGATCAAACATTTTGAAGATGAGGTAAGAAAGATAGAGCCCTTTGCCGATGATCCGGTATTCCGTAAGGAGTGGGCAAAAACCAAACTCGTTAATAAGTCCAGACTGGCAACACTTTTGCGGGAGAGGACCGGCGCCGTGATAGATCCTGACACTCTCTTCGATATTCAGGTGAAGCGGATTCACGAATACAAGCGGCAGCACCTGAGCGTGCTCCACATCATCACCTTGTATAACAGGATCAAAAGAAATCCGGCGATGGAGATTGTTCCGCGAGTGTTTATCTTTGGAGGCAAGGCCGCGCCGGGCTACTTCATGGCGAAGCTGATCATCAAGCTGATCAATTCTGTTGCCGATGTGGTGAACAACGATGCCGATGTGGGCGAGAGGCTGAAGGTAATCTTCTTTCCGGACTTCAACGTAAAGAATGCTCACTATATTTATCCCGCTGCAGATCTTTCTGAGCAGATATCTACGGCAGGGAAAGAAGCATCAGGCACCGGGAACATGAAGTTCTCGATGAACGGCGCCCTCACGATCGGTACTCTTGACGGCGCGAATGTCGAGATCCTGGAAGAGGTGGGGGGCGAAAACTTCTTCCTCTTCGGCCTTACGGCCGGAGAAGTAGAGGACCTGAAGTCGAGGGGATATTCTCCGCGAAGCTGCTACGAATCGAACCAGCGCCTCAGGGAGGCGATCGATCAGATCCGTTCGGGGCAATTCTCCCGCGGAGATGGAGAACTCTTCAGGCCTCTGGTCGACAATCTGCTGGGCCACGATCCCTTCCTGCTCCTGGCGGATTACCAATCCTACATTGATTGTCAGGACCGGGTAAGTTCCGCTTATCGCGATCAGGAAAATTGGATCCGCATGTCGGTACTTAATGTGGCCCGCATGGGGAAGTTTTCTTCCGACCGTTCCATACGGGAATACTGCGACAATATCTGGAAGATAAAACCGGTCAAAGGAGTGTGACCGGAAAGGAGACAATATGCCGGTAGCTGATTACAAGATCTATTGCCAGATGCTCGACAGGGCGCGGGAGGGGCACTATGCCTATCCCGCCATCAACGTGACGTCGCTCACGACCGCAAACGCCGTGCTAAAGGGGCTTGCCGAGAGTAAGAGCGACGGCATCATCCAGGTCTCGACAGGGGGCGCGGCATTCGCCTCAGGGTCGTCGGTGAAAGACATGGCCCTCGGCGCGATATCGATCGCCGAACACATCCATCGCGCGGCGGAACGGTACCCGATTTATGTCGCACTCCATACCGACCATTGCCAGGCGGACAAGCTCGATAAGCTCGTCATTCCTCTAGTGGAAGAGACAGAAAAACGGCGTGCAGCGGGCAGACCGAACCTCTTCAGCAGCCACATGTTCGACGGCAGTGCACTGCCGCTTAAGGAGAACCTTGATATGGCCGTCAAACTCCTGGAGCGGTTCAAAAAGAATGAGCTTATCCTTGAGATCGAGGCGGGCGTGGTCGGCGGAGAGGAAGACGGAGTGTCGGGTACGGCAGGCTCCAAGCTCTATACTACCCCGGAGGATACCCTAGAAGTTGCCCTTCGGCTGAATGAAATCAATGGAGGACGGTATCTGCTTGCCGCGACCTTCGGCAATGTCCACGGCGTGTATAAGCCCGGACAGGTGAAACTGAAGCCGTCGATTCTTAAGGACTGCCAGGAAGCGGTCGTAAAGAAGTATGGGGAAGAGGCACGTTTCTACCTTGTATTCCACGGGGGATCAGGTTCGGAACTTCGTGACATCCATGAAGCGATCGACTACGGAGTGATCAAGATGAATATCGACACGGACACTCAGTATGCCTTCACCCGTCCTATTGCGGACCACATGCTGAAGAACTACGATGGCGTGCTGAAGGTCGACGGCGACGTTGGGAACAAAAAGGCCTATGATCCCCGCTTATACCTCGCTATGGCCGAGTCTGCCATGGCAGGCCGCGTGAAGCAGGCTGTGCAGGACCTCAGGGCGGTCGGCACTACAATGTTCAAGAGTTGAGGGGGGGCGATGTATGGAGAGTGCAAAGGATTTTGTGATACAACGTCTCGGCGACTGTGAGGTCCCATCTCCCATGAGAGGCGTCCGTTTCGCAGGTGAAAAGGATCATATACTCCTTCACAGCGACCTCGGCGAGATAAGGCGTTACCTCGATGCAGGCGGTGAGCCGCCGTGCTTCGAGGCGGCAGGCCCGAGGGAGAAGATCTTCTTCGACCCATCAAAACTTGTCTGCGGCATCGTCACCTGCGGCGGCCTCTGTCCGGGACTTAACGACGTAATCCGGTCAATCGTCCTTAGCCTACATCACCACTACGGGGTACAGGCGATCTATGGTTTCCCATACGGATACGAGGGACTGGCTCCCAAGTTCGGGTATGAGCCGGTCATGCTCACCCCGCAGGCTGTGGTGAATATCAATGAAGTGGGTGGAACCATGCTCGGCTCTTCACGCGGCAATCAGGATGTCGGCGTGATGGTCGACACCCTGGAGAGGATGAAGATAGGCATCCTCTTCTGCATCGGCGGAGACGGTACGCAGCGGGGCGCCCTCGCTATCAGCGAGGAGGCGAGACGGCGAGGGCTCAAACTCAGTGTGATCGGCATCCCAAAGACGATCGACAACGACATATCCTTTGTTCAGATGACCTTCGGCTTCGAGACAGCCGTCTCGGAGGCGAAACGGGCAACCGACGCCGCACATTCCGAGGCAGCGGGCGCGCGCAACGGCATTGGGCTGGTTAAACTCATGGGCCGCGACTCGGGTTTTATTGCCGCCTTTTCAGTGCTCGTGGACAACAAGGTGAACTTCTGTCTTATTCCTGAAGTCCCATTTACGCTGGATGGGTTGCTTACAGCGCTGAAGCAGCGGCTGGAGCGGCGGGGGCATGCCGTGATCGTCGTTGCTGAGGGTGCCGGTCAGGAGCTCATCGAAACAACGGGTGAGCGGGACGCCTCGGGCAATATCAAGTATGGCGATATCGGGACCCTGCTCCGCGACCGTATCAGGGAGCATTTCAAAAGGAGCGGCATGGAGATCAGCCTTAAGTATATAGACCCCAGCTACATGATCAGGAGTCAACAGGCCAACCCTCATGACTCGGCCTTCTGCCTGCTGTTTGGACATAACGCTGTGCATGCCGGCATGGCAGGCAGGACTGGCATGATCGTCGGCTTCTGGAACCATGAGTTCACCCATGTGCCGATCCCGCTCGCCGTATCTCAACGTAAGAAGATCGACCCTGAAGGACGAATATGGAGCAGCGTTCTCGCATCGACCGGACAGCCGGCTGTGATGTGATGAACAGATGAGAAAAGGAGACAACAGACTATGATATTACCCCGGCATAAGACAAAGATTGTATGCACCATCGGGCCTGCGTCGGAATCACCGGCGGTCATGGAACAGATGATAGTTGCAGGCATGGACATCGCGCGCCTCAACTTTTCGCATGGCAGTTTCGACAGTCATCGTGCCGTGGTCCGCAACCTGAGATCAGCGGCCGGCTCCGCCGGAAAGCGGTTAGCGATCATGGGGGACCTTTCCGGTCCGAAGATGAGAATAGGTACGCTCGCGCAGGAGCCTGTGGAACTGAAACCCGGAGATACCTTTGTGCTCACGACCGACGACATCGTCGGCGATGCTGGAAAGGCTGCGGTCACTTTCAAAAGGCTGCCGCAGGCGGTCAAAGCCGGAGACAAACTCTTTCTGAATGACGGCATCATTCAGTTGGACGTCTCCGCGGTCAAGGGTAACGAGGTAATCTGCAAGGTGGTTGGCGGCGGCGAACTGAGGTCCCGCAAGGGTCTGAATCTCCCCGGCATAAATCTCGGCATCAGCGCCTTCACGGAACGAGACCACGAGTGCCTGAAGTTTGCGGCGGAAGAAGGCATTGATGCGGTCAGCCAGTCCTTTGTCGAGACCGGCGAGGACATCAGGGCCGTGCGCCAAGCTGCGGACGAGCTGGGCTACCATCCCTTCATCATCGCAAAGATCGAGCGCTCGAATGCCCTCGAGCATATGGATGATATTCTCGATGCTGCTGACGGGATCATGATAGCCCGGGGAGATCTCGGCGTGGAGGTCCCGATAGAACGGATCGCCGTAATCCAGAAAGACCTCATACGGCAGGCAGGCAGACGGATAAAGCCGGTCATCACGGCCACGCAGATGCTTGAATCCATGACCGAAAACAGGAGGCCGACCCGTGCTGAAGCTACGGACGTCTCGAATGCCATCCTCGACGGCACCGACTGTGTCATGCTTTCCGGAGAGTCCGCAATGGGTAAATATCCTGTAGCTGCGGTTGAGATGCTGGCGAAGATAGCCGCTGAGGTCGAACCGCACAGAAGCATGGTCTCAGTCAAAGATATGTATCAGGGGATCGATATCAAGAGCAGGATCAAACCTGAGCACCTGATCGCGATTGCTGTCGAAGCAAGCCTCGAATATGCCTCTCCGGCCGCGGTTTTCGCACCTACGCACAGCGGCGCAACGGCCCGGAGCCTCTCGCTTTCCAGACTCCCTGTTTGGATAGTTGGTATAAGTTCGAACGAGACTACATGTCAGGGGCTGGTATTTTCCTCAGGTGTGTATCCTGTCTTCGATCAGGACCATCCGAACGATTTTACGCCTTTTGTTCGGACATGGCTGAAGGATCACGAACTCCATGGCGACATTGCCATGCTCACGGAGGGGCCCTCCGCGAAGCACCCTGATGCGAACAACCGTATGGAGATTATCGACCTCAGGGGGATAAGGAGGACAGGAGGTGACCATGAGTCAGGGTATCTACATCACCAGTGGTGAGCCACGGAGCGGCAAGTCCGTCGTCGTCCTCGGCATCACGGAGATGCTAGCCGGTCATGGTGGAAAGGTGGGATTCTTCCGTCCCGTTGTCCGGGATGCACAGAAGCCCGACAGTATAACAAATCTCATTATCGGTCGTTATGGTCTGAAGATCCCGTATGAAATGCTGTACGGCTGCACCTACGACGTCGCCCGGGACATGCTTATCCGTGACAGGGACGAGGACTTTCTTAAACTGATCATGGAGAAGTATAAGGCCCTGGACAACGAATGCGACCTTATCGTCTGCGCAGGGTCTGATTTTATGGGTCCTGCAGCGGCCCTGGAATTTGACTTCAATGCCAAGATAGCAAACAATCTTGGGTGCGTGGTGCTGCCAGTGGTGAAAGGATACGGCAGAGATGCCATGCAGGTGGTGACCGCTGCACAGGGCCTTCTTGAATCGCTTGAAGAGCGGAAATGCGATATCCTCGCCTTTGTTGTGAATCGGGTGCAGTCTTCGCTCGTGGATGAGGTCGCCGGAGAACTGAAGCGGGTGATGCCGGGAGATGTCCCGTCGTATGTAATGCCCGAGATACCGATCCTCGAGAACCCGACTGTAGGAGAGATAGCCGCCACTCTCAGTGCTGAACGTCTGAGGGGACATGAGGAGAGCTTCAACCGGGAGGTGAAGAATTTCAAGGTCGCTGCCATGGAACTTCCCCATTACCTGGAGCATATAGAAAATGGAAGTATTATCATAACGCCCGGCGACCGCTCGGACATCATTATCGGCAGTCTGCTTGCCGGGACGTCGCACACCTATCCGCATATCGCCGGTATACTTTTGACCGGCGGGCTCAAGCCCGCGCCGCAGGTCGAACGCCTGATCAAAGGACTCGGTGAGTCGGTGCCGGTGGTCGCTGTTCATACCGACACCTATACTACCGCCCAGAGTGTGAGCTCCCTCGAAGGGATTCTCTCTCCTGACAATACGCGGAAGATCGCTGCCGCGCTCGGCATTGTGGAGGCGAAGGTGAACTTTACCGAGCTCATAGGCCGACTCGCAACGGCCTGTTCCGGAAGGATGACGCCGCTTATGTTCGAATATGAGATCATCCAGCGGGCGAAGTCTGACCGCAGGCATATCGTCCTCCCCGAAGGCACGGAAGAGCGGATCCTCCGGGCTGCGGAAATCCTCAGGATGCGCTGGGTAGTCGATATTACTCTCCTTGGCAACGAGGTAGAGATCGGGCAGAAGGCTGCCGCCCTCGGCGTCTCCCTTTCAGATGTGAATGTGGTTGATCCTCTGAACTCGACCCGTCGCAATGCCTTTGCGGAGGCTTACTACCAACTCCGCAAGCATAAGGGTATCTCACAGCAGATGGCCTTCGACACGATGGCCGATGTGAGTTACTTCGGCACGATGATGGTGCATCTCGGTGAAGCAGACGGCATGGTATCTGGCTCTGTCCATACGACACAGCATACGATCCGTCCTGCCTTCGAGATAATCAAGACCAAACCGGGATGCGTGATCGTCTCAAGTGTCTTCCTTATGAGTCTTTCAGACCATGTGCTCGTTTTCGGCGACTGCGCTGTCAACCCTGATCCAACCCCCGAGCAACTCGCGGATATCGCCATCAGCTCGGCGGAGACCGCCCTTATGTTCGGCATCGACCCCTTTATCGCGATGCTCAGCTATTCCACCGGCGAGTCAGGAAAGGGGGCCGAAGTGGACAAGGTGCGGGAGGCGACGAAGATCGCAAGGGAGCGTCGTCCGGACCTGAAGATCGAAGGCCCTATACAGTACGATGCTGCGGTCGATGCCGGTGTGGCGAAGACAAAACTCCCGAGCAGCGAAGTCGCAGGCCATGCGACGGTATTTATCTTCCCGGATCTTAACACCGGCAATAACACCTACAAGGCTGTTCAGCGTTCTGCCAATGCTGTTGCAGTCGGCCCGGTCCTCCAGGGGCTCAATAAACCGGTGAACGACCTCAGCCGCGGATGCACCGTGACCGACATCGTAAACACAGTTGCGATTACCGCCATACAGGCCCAATCCAAAGGAGGCTTCGCATGAGGGTCATCGTGGTCAACTCGGGAAGCTCCTCGATCAAATACGATACATTCGGTCTGAGCGGTCTCGTGGCGGCCGAAAAAGGGTTGCTGGAACGCGTAGGTGCGCAGGACAGCAGGCTCAGACACCGGTGGCTCACTCCCTCCGGAAGATGGGAGGAGATTGTCGAGACGCGCCACGTTGCCGACCACCGCGCAGGTTCTTCGTTTATCCTCGAGGTGATCAGCAGGGCGCGATCGGGCAGCGCGATGCCTGAGATTTTCGCGGTTGGCCATCGTGTGGTGCACGGCGGCGAGAGATTCAGTGAACCCTCGCTCATCGACGACGTTGCGCTCAGGACGATAGAGGAGCTCATACCGCTGGCACCGCTGCACAACCCCGCGAACGTAACAGGCATTAAAGTGATGCGCGAACTCCTGCCAGATGTTCCTCAGGTGGCAGTATTCGATACGGCATTTCATCAGACGATGCCTGCCAGGGCTTTTCACTACGCGCTACCTGCTGACTTCTACAGGTCATACGGTGTCCGCCGCTATGGATTTCACGGGACATCCCACCAGTACGTAGCCGGTGAGGCTGCACGCCATCTTGGAAGACCGCCTGATGAGCTGAACCTGATCACCCTCCATCTCGGCAACGGGGCGAGCGCTGCCGCCATAGAGCGGGGACAGAGCATAGACACTTCAATGGGGCTTACGCCTCTGGAAGGGCTCGTAATGGGGACGCGCTGCGGAGATCTGGACCCGGCGGTGCACTTCTACCTGGCAAGAAAAACAGGCAGACCCTTTGAGGAGATCGAAGGCATACTGAACAAGGAAAGCGGCCTCAAAGGCATCTGCGGCGTGAACGACATGCGGGAGATCCAGAACCGCGCCCAGGTGGGAGACGCGCAGGCGGAACTCGCCCTCGAAATATTCTGCTACCGCGTCAGAAAATACATCGGGGCGTACTACGCCGCCCTTGGCTCAGTGGATGCCATCGTATTCACAGGCGGCATTGGTGAGAATTCTGCCGCTGTGCGGGCTAAATCCTGCGAAAGGCTGTCGGCCCTCGGAATCATTCTTGATAAGCGCAGGAACAATGCTGATGCCGGAGGGATCAGAGAAATACAGACGGCAGATGGCAGGGTCCGGATACTTGTCATACCGACAAACGAGGAGCACGAAATAGCGCGACAGACCGTTGAGGTGATCGGGAGGATGAAAGGTCGGCGATGACGACGGACGCAAGGAACTACTCTGCCAAGCATACGCTCAAAAACTGACTTCAAGAAAGGAGAAATGGTATCTTTTTCTCGCAATGGTTTCAAGAATGCATGATGAGAGATAGAAGGAGGTAACTTAATGAAAATTCTGACCACACCGAGAATGGAGCGCTGCATAGGCTGCCATTCGTGCTCGCTCGCCTGTGCACGGCTCGTGCATAAGCGCCTGTCCTGGGACACGGCCGGGATCCGCATCAGGTCTTCCGGGGGCCTCTCGACAGGGTTCGATGCACGACTCTGTCTGGCCTGCGACCCGGCACCCTGCGTAATGGCCTGCCCGACCGGCGCGTTTTCCCAGAGAAAAGGCGGAGGCGTAGTGGTGAGAAAGAGGCTCTGCATCCGGTGCGGGGCCTGCGCAAAGGCCTGTCCGGTAGATGCGATCTATCTCGATGCAAACGGGGAGCCTTTTGTCTGCCTCCACTGCGGCAGATGCGTGCCCTATTGTCCCCATGACTGTCTGGAACACAGTGAGTTTTCCAGGGGTGCAGCCCCTGCAGGAAAAGAAGCGGCTGTTGCCGGGGAGGTGGAATCATGATAAGGGAATATTTCAGAGTACTCCTGGTCGATCTATCGGCCGGGCGGAGTACCATTACGGATATCGACGGCAGGGACACGGTGGCAGGCGGAAGCGGTCTGGCGGCAATGCTCTTCGAAAAATACGGCATCCCCGATAAGCCATGGAATGAACTTGGGCAGCCGCTCATCTTCGCGATCGGTCCGCTGACTGGATACTTTCCTCTCATGAGCAAGACCGTCTGCGCCTTTAAGTCTCCCTACCATGATCAATTCGCAGAAAGCCACGCGGGAGGACGCTCAGCCTTGTCCATGCGTTTTGCAGACTTTGACGCCCTTGTGATCACCGGCAGGGCGAAGTCGCCGTCCGCCCTCATTGTCGGGTCGCGGCATATAGAGATCAAAGACGTCCACTACCTGTGGGGTACCGACCTGTATGTCGCTGGAAAGATGCTGCGGCGTATGCTCCCCGGCTCAGGGCATAGGACGATCCTCAGGATCGGTCCTGCAGGAGAGCGGCAGTCGCCTATGGCCTGCATCAACGCCGACACCTATCGCCACTTCGGAAGACTCGGCGCAGGGGCAGTGATGGGCTCAAAGAACCTGAAGGGGATAATGATCCATGGTGACGGTTCGTTCCTTCTTCCGGAGGGAAACGAGTATGCCAAGGTCTTTGATAAAGTCTATAGGGATATGACCGACACGGACATGATGAGCAAATACCATAACCTCGGCACTCCCGGCAACGTCAGAGTCATGAATGACCTGAAGGCCCTGCCGATCAGGAACCTCCAGTCAACCGCTGACCCTGCGACCGAGGGTATCACCGGCGAGCGGTTCGCCGAGGTCGCGCTCCTCAGAAACGCGGCCTGCGCCGGATGTCCTGTAGGCTGCATCCATATCGGTTTTGTGAGGGAACGCTTCCGGGAAGAAAACCGCTACATTTATCGTCAGATCTCCTACGACCATGAACTTATCTTCGCTGTCGGCTCCATGCTTGGGGTCATGGACTGCTTCGAGGTCCTGAAGCTGATCGATGTGGCCGAGAAGATGGGGCTCGATGTGATGTCTCCCGGGGTTGCACTGGCATGGGCCACAGAGGCGCTCGCCAAGGGCATTATTACCGAAAAAGAGACCCTTGTTCCCCTTGCTTTCGGCAACGCGGCTTCGTACCAGGCGGCTCTTCAGCACATGGCCTATGGGACAAATGAGTTTTACGAGCTTCTGTCCCAGAGCACGGAGAAGGCAGCGGAACGATACGGCGGCGGTGATTTCGCCTGTGTGCTCGGACAGGAGATGGCTGGTTACGCGACAGGTGAGACGTTCTTTGTCTCCCAGGCTCTCGGCCTGCGCCATTCGCATCTGGATGCCGGAGGATATTCGTATGATCAAAAGCCGAAGGGACGGACCATTGAGGATGCAGTGAAGTTCCTGGTCAAGGACGAGAAAGGAAGGGTCTTTCTCACCTCGATGGTCTCCTGCTTATTCGCACGCGGCGTTTATTCTGATGAGGTGCTTTGCAGTTGCCTTAAGAGTGTCGGCTATGGGGCACTGGCAGACAACATGGACGCTGTTGCAGGAGAGATCCAGAGGCTGAGATGGAAAATGCGGGTCGGGTCGGGTTACCGGCCGGAAGACGTGTCGATCCCGAAACGGTTTACCGAAGTCACGACATGGAAGGGACAGATCGACAGCGTCTTCCTTGCCGGACTTAAAGACCAATATGCGAGCGCTATCCGGGCGCTGGCCGATACCGATAAGGACATGGCAAAAAGCCCTTCTTAGGCGAAAAACGACCTGTGATACAATATCGCCATGCAACAGAAACAGGGGGTCGATAGAATGCTTCCGAAGGTGAATCCGACGAAAACTAAAGCATGGGAAAGGTTGAAAGAACACGTCCGGATCGCCAATAACAATTATGGCGCTAAGCATGTTGTACAAGAAGTGCCACCGAGCGAGGTTGGACCACATAGGTCGGCCGGGTCACAAGTTCCGCCTCATCCCATCTGCAAATATCGTGCGGCGATGGAAGCGCAGTATCGATCCATCTTCGCCACGGGTCTCGTCCATCAGCGGCAGGCGGCAACTGGAAGATCAGTGGTTCCCAGTACGCATTGAGCATTCCGTGAATGAGAAAGCCCGTATGAACGACGAACACGGTAAAAGCGATCGAGTGAGAGTGTTCGCCCCAGTCCGGCTGATGCAGCGTAACCCCATGCCACTCAATCTGAGTGCGGAGCAACAGCTGATTCAAACTCAGTCGGGGGTCCGAAGGAGCGCCGTGACCCAGACGGGCCTGAATGAGCAACGTGACGAAGCGGAGAATGTCGGAGTGCCGCTCAATCAATCTCCAGTCCAACCAGCTGGTCTCATTGTCCTGGCAATATGCATTGTTGTTTCCTCGCTGGGTGCGGCGTACCTCGTCTCCCATCAGAAACATCGGAGCGCCGACCGCCAGGAATGTCAGCGTAAGGAAATTCTTGCACTGACGGTTGCGCAGTTCCTCGATACTTGGATCGTCGGTCGGGCCTTCCACACCGCAGTTCCAGCTTAGGTTGTCGGGCATACCGTCATGGTTGTTTTCGCCATTGGCTTCATTGTGTTTGTCATTGTAAGACACCAGGTCGTTCAGCGTGAAACCGTCATGACATGTAACAAAGTTGATGCTCTGCTCAGGTTCCCGTTCCTTGTGGCCGTAAACATCCGGGCTGCCCAGCAGCCGTTGTGCCAGACAGGGGACCGTGCCGCGGTCACCTCTTACAAAGTGCCGGACGTCGTCGCGAAACCGGCCGTTCCACTCATGCCAGCTGTCTCCGATAAAAGCTCCGACCTGGTACAGGCCGGCGGCGTCCCATGCCTCTGCAATTAACTTGGTGCGAGCCAGCAGAGGATCTGACTCGATATCCCAGAGCACCGGCGGGTTCGGCAAAGGCGACCCCCACTCGTCTCGTGACAGGATCGCGGCCAGATCAAAACGGAAACCATCTACGTGCATCCGGGTCACCCAATAACGCAGGCTGTCCTGGATCATACGCCGCACGATCGGCTGGTTCGCATTCAATGTATTGCCGCAGCCGGTGTAGTCGGCGTAGAGCGATTTGTCTTTCTGGAGTATGTAGTACGTATCATTCGCGAAACCGCGAAAGCAGAGCGTAGGTCCGTCAGCCCCCGATTCGGTGGTGTGATTGAAAACAACATCGAGAATTACTTCGATTCCTGCGCGGTGGAGCGCTTTGACGAGGTCGCGAAATTCATCCAGCACGCCGATCGGGTCTTTCCGTGCAGCATACCCGTGATGAGGGGCAAAGAAAGAGACCGGCTGGTATCCCCAGTAGTTCACGCGACCGGGGGGAGCGTCCTGGAGATCAAACTCAAACACCGGCGAAAGCTCGATAGCGGTAACGCCAAGACCCTGAAGATATGGAATTTTCTGAATCAGGCCGGCGTACGTACCTTCTTTGCCGGACGCCACGGCCGAGCTCGGGTGGCGGGTGAACCCGCCCACATGAAGTTCATAGATCACGGTTTCGGCAAACGGCCGGTTCAGCGGTTGGTCGCCTTCCCAGTCATAGGCATGTGGATTGGCAACCACGCTTTTCATCGCCACGGCAGCGTTATTGCCCGGCCGGCGCGCAGCCTGCCGGCTATAATGCTCCGGGACGGCAACAGCGAGACCATAGGGATCAAGGAGAATCTTTTCTCGATCAAACCGGTGTCCTTTCTCCGGAGCATACGGTCCGTCGACACGATATGCATAAATCTGCCCCGGCTCGAGTTCCGGAACAAAAATATGCCAATAATGATACGAGCGGTGCCGATTGGGATCGAGGAATATGATCCGGGCCGGCTCCGCGGCATTCGCGTCATCGAACAGCAGTAGCTCTACTGAACTTGCGTTCTTCGAGAAAACGCTGAAATTGACACCGCCGGGGGAGACCGTGGCGCCGAGAGGAGCGCTCGAACCTCTTTTTACGGAGAGGGTGTTCATTTCTGTCCCTGGTCCGTTCTTAACGGACTCACATTCCGGATCCCACCAGCGATGTCCCGGCTCAGCCTCTCAAGAGCACTACTCATCGCGACAACGAGCGCATCATAACTACTACCATTTATCTGCTCTATGATCAGCGATTCCCTTTTCAGAAGCAAACTCCTGTTAGGGGCGAATACTCCCCATTGGGCCTTCAGCAGCACTGAATCACCAGGAGTTCCTTCAAATCGGTCCACAAGCACTTCGACCCTGTAGGAAGCAGGGACTTGACCCTCCAGATAGGGTGTCCAACGCACCACGGAAAAAAGATCGGCAGGCAGAAGGCCGGAGATGTCCTCTACGAGGACACGGGTGACATCGCTCTCAAGAGAACCGGCCCACCGATGAAATTCCGAGAGTTTGAGTTCATTCTTGCCGGAGCGGGTCACTATCTGAGGCCGGTCAAGATAGTCGGGTATGCGAACGGGACCTATGGCAATCACCAGGCTGTTGTACGGTGAAACATCACTGACCGAGGTCTTGTTCTGCACCGGGTTTAATTGATAGAACTTCGACGACGGTGAACTGGCGCAGCCGGTCAGAATCACCACGAATAATGAGAGGGTAAAGAGCTCACGCAGATCCAAACGGATGGTTCTCATTTCATTCTCCTTTAGCGGGGCTCTTCCCTCTCAGCAATGCTTCAGGGTGTCGTTCAAGGTAATCCGCCAGAATACGGATAGAACTGGAGAGTTCAGCGATCTGCTCAAGTGTTCTGCCTATCTCATATCCGATATTTGCATTCTGAACAGCGATACCGTTGATATTTTCTACGGCTTTGCGCGTTTCTTTCAGAGTGTCGTTGGCTGCTGACAGGGTTTCTTTGATGCTCGATGCGATCTCGCCGGGGGCGCCTTCATCAAACCTGAGTGTTTTTTCTACCTGTTCAAGGGTTGCCCGGGCAGCATCCGATGTTCCCTTGATATCTGAAGCTATAGGCCCGACCTCAGTATTAAGATGTTTCACGAGCGCATCAGTGCTTTTGAGCAACTGATTCAATGAGCCGATGCTGGCCTGCAGGTCCCTGGAATTGACGAGCCTATTTATCCCTGCAAGGGTTTCGTTTAATCTGTCAGCGATCTCCCTGAGCGGCAACTCTCCGAGTGTTTTTGTCAGTTGCTCCAGACTCGAAGGAATTGTCGGGATTTCATGATAATTCTTTTCGAGGCCCACAAGCCTTATCGGGGTATTCGGATAGAAATCAAGATTGACCATGAGTTGCCCGGTAACAAAACTCTGCAACTGGAGCTGGGCTCGCAGTCCTTTATCTATCAAAGTCTGAAGATACCGTGAGTCATAACTAAGATTCTCCCCTATTGGCACGATTTTTTGAGGGTAGATTTCTGTGTAAACCGGTACGAAAGCGGTGAGGTCTTTCGCGTTGACCTCCAGGACTATATTGGTCACATGACCTATCTGGACACCACGGAACACAACTGGCGCCCCGTTCTGGAGTCCTTTAACAGAGCCCTCAAAGTACATCACGTCCTTATTGACCTTTCTGAAAAATTTGTCTGAACCAAAGACAACTATGCCCGCAACGACCAGAGCCAAAGCGCCCAGGACAAAAGCGCCGATGAGCCTCTTACTTGCCTGTTTACTCATTATCTTTCTCCTCAATCATCATTATCTACCTTATCATTTCTTGTGCACGTCCCTCTCCCCGGGTCAGAAAGTTGATCACCTTGGGGTCCTTTGACTCAGCGAGGAGTTTCCCGGGCTCTCCAGCAGCTATGATCGTTTTGGTGTCGGCGTCAAGAAAGACTGAGTTATTTCCGATCGCAAAGATGCTCGCCAACTCGTGGGTCACAATTACTACTGTGGCCCCGAGACTATTACTCAGTTCGATGATCAGTTCATCAAGCAGGTGTGCGCTTATGGGGTCGAGCCCGGAAGAAGGCTCATCGAAAAAGAGGATTTCAGGGTCCAATGCCATGGCACGGGCCAGTGCGGCGCGTTTCTTCATGCCGCCGCTGATTTCGGATGGATAATACTCCTCGGAGCCGGCGAGTCCGACAAGTGCGAGCTTGAGAGAAACGATCTTGTTAATCTGACCCGGGCTCAAATCCGTGTATTGTTGTAACGGGAGGGCAACGTTTTCAGCAAGAGTAAGCGAACTCCAGAGAGCCCCGCCCTGATAGAGTATGCCGAATTTTCTCATAATGCTCTTCTGTTCTTCAGGCTCTGCGGACCAGAAACTCAGACCGTCATAGAAGACTTGCCCTTTTGTCGGCGGGAGTAACCCGACCATGCTCCTCAGTAGAGTGCTCTTACCGCAACCACTTCCGCCCATGATTATAAATATGTCGCCCCTGTTAATGGTAAAAGTGAGGTCATGCTGGATCACATTGCTCCCATAGGCTACAGTCAGGTCCTGTACGATGATGTGGTGCTCCGCTTTTTCCATCTCAGCTCTGAACTCCTCAGATATTCAGCACATTACAAACAACGGTTATCACCGCCATCGCCACAACGATACTGACTATGCTTGTCACCACTGCAGAGGTTGTCGCCTCCCCGACTGCTGCAGCGCTCCGTCCGCACTGCATTCCGCGGAGACAGCCTGCAAGCGCTACGAGTACGCCGAAGACCGCTGCGCTGAAAAGCCCGACCCACAAGTCGTTCAGGTGCACGGATTCACGAGTCTTATTGTAGTATTCCATGAAATTCAGATCGAGCATAGAGACACCAATGATCAGGCCGCCGAGTATTCCCATCAAGTCTGCATATAGACTCAGGAGAGGCATCATGAGAAAAAGGGCGAGCATTCTCGGGAGCACGAGAAATTCCATTGGCGAGATACCAAGGGTCTTCAAGGCGTCGATCTCCTCATTCACCTGCATCGTACCGAGCTGCGCCGCGAATGATGCTCCCGTACGACCGGCCATGATGATCCCGGTCATAATAGCCGCAAGCGCCCGGACCATCCCGATGCCGACGAGGCTGGCGACGTAAATCTGTGCACCGAATATTTTGAGCTGGATGGCGCCTATAAAAGCCAGGATGAGACCTACAAGAATACTGATGAGGGAAACAATCGGAAGAGCCTGCGCACCGCATTCCTGAATAGTCAGAAAAAGATCAGAGGGGCGGAACCGGGCCTTTCCGAAGGACAACTTCATAAAGGCGACAGTGGCCTCCCCGATGAAGCCGAGCATCTCGAGGTTAGAACGCCAGAAAGCGATCGCAGAGTCGCCGATCCTGTCCAGAAAAAAGGTCCTCTCTGCTTCCCTGCGGACCCCTTTCCTTTCAGGGACTGCAGAAGCAAGGGCCAGGAGCCGCTGCACGCCTGCCGGCAGGCCGTCCTTCTCGACAGGAATTTGCATTCCGGAGCCGACCTCGAGGATGTGTATAAGGAATATTATGAGGCAGGTGTCCCATCCTGTCATGGCCTTAGTATCAAAAGTGATACGTCTGACAGTGTCTTGGGACTCAATCTCGCGCCGGAACTCTTCACCCTGCGGAAGCTGCCTTCCCAGTTTCCAATCCCCTGATAGACGCACTGTCAATGCGGCGTCGGAAAGACGCAGCAGGGTCAGTTCAGCTTTCTGCCCCACTGTGTCAGAGACCACTTTTCCCTCCGGCTGATACGAATCTGCGCAACACTAATAAAACTATACCATGAAAAAAAAAACTTTTCTGTCCAAATGTGTCAGCGGAGCTCCAAGTCTCCATCGATCCTCGCTCGCAGACTTCCATTAGCCGGCATATTGAATGCCGGAGTTAAAAGCATGTCTTTTGATGCGATACCCGACAAATCTGTGCCTGCTCCCACACCCATTTCAACGTAGTTTTTTCCATCACAAAAGACGGCAACCGGAAACATTGCGCACAAGACGATGATCCTTTCACCATTAGTCCTATATAGCTATTTATGTGCCAGGAGAAAAATGTTATGTTATTAATGCATGAAAAAGGCCATCTCTTTTTAGCAGCAATATGCCTCCTTTACGATTGCAGGGTATTGTCGGCAAGCCATATAATAGTGATCTGTTGCGATTTTATTTTTCGGGCATGCGGATGATGAGGTTTGGTGAATATGGTCGACAAAGATGAATTTTTCAGGAAAGTGATAGTCCTGATATGCATCACGCTTAGGATAGAAACCGCGTCGCAGACTCTGTACCGAGATTTTGAAGCCTGATGACCCTACTGTGCTGTAGCGTTCGCAATATATTGCGATTATATGTCTTGCCGGTAATATATTGCAATTGTAATGGCGGCATATTGTTGTTGAAAAAAAAAAGGTCTTTTCCCGGCAATGATATTATTACATTTTTTCCTGGCATATAAATAGCTATTAAAGACTCATCGGATGAGGATCAAAATGGCAAGGCTACTTTATATAGCTTGTAAGTTGAAACCAGTTAAGCTTTCCCGCAGTCTGACTGTGGGGTCAGTGTTCTGTACGGACTACTGGATGAGAGCGTCTTTGAATGCTAGGTCGGTGGCGCATGTACTCTATCTTAGGTCAGGGTTATTCAGTATGATCCGGAGGAAGGTCGAGCTTCTTTGCATGCAAAGGAGAACCAGATGAAACGAATCCTTCCAGCAGTGTTTTATAACCCTCTTACACTGGCCGGTTCGGTCATTGCCGTATTCAACCTTGCTCTGATCGTCTTCCTCCTTATCGTCGATTTCCTGGCAAAGCATCCGAGGCCCTATTCGGACCTTATAATCCTGTTCATCTTACCCCTCTTCATCCTCATTGGGGTGGCTTTTATCATCCTTGGCATTGTTCGGCAACGGAAAAGAGAGAAACCCGGAATCCCGGCGGCGGAAAAACGCTTACTCGTGCTTGATTTCAATGATCAGAAACATCGCAGGATCGTGATACTTCTCTCTATCGGTTTTGTCTTTTTGACCTTGCTTTATGCATTCGCTATGTTCGAAGGCTATGAATTTGTCGAATCTGAATTTTTCTGCAGCCGGGTATGCCACGCCGTCATGGGATCGGTTTCCAGGGCACATGCCTTTTCCTATCATGGAGAGGTTGAGTGTTCAGCGTGTCATGTTGGCTCGGGCACGCAGTATTTTGTACTTTCAAAACTCAGGGGAACCACCGAGCTCTACAGTCTCCTGACGAATACATTCCCTAGACCTATCGCCGTGCCGATCAAGGATCTCAGACCTTCAAAGGACATTTGCCAGACTTGTCATGGTCCCAGGTATGCCTTCAATGAAAACCTACAGGGCCGAAAGTACTATTTTTCCGATAAGAAAAATACTGAATGGGAAATTCGTTTGTTGTTCAAGGTTGGCGCAGTGAGAGATTCGACTGATAAGCCTCCCATGATGCACTGGCACTATGCAGTTGCCAGGCAGATCCAGTATGAAACTGATGATCCTAAGCGCGAGGTCATTCCGTGGGTCCGTGTTATCGGCTTCGACGGCAAAGCCAGAATTTACCGCACTAACTCCGGCAATGCTTCCGACAAAGAACCCGCGTGGGAGCAGAAGCGAGTTATGGACTGCATCGACTGCCACAACAGGGTTGGACACGAATATTACCCGCCCGACAGGGTACTGAATGTCCTTATGAGTTTGAAGTTGGTGGATCCCATGCTCCCAGACATTAAGAGCACAGCAGTCAAGGCACTGGAGAGCAACTACACGTCAAGGGAAGGTGCCAAATCCGGAATCAAGGATGCCATAACAGAGTTCTATAAGAAGAATTATCCTGACGTTGCCGTTTTGAAAAAAGCTGAGATTGAACGGGTAATTGCGGTATTGCAGAATTTATATGATCGCAACTATGACCCGGTCATGAAGGTGAGTTGGAAGAACTTCCCGGATCAAAGGGGGCACATGTACACCCTGGGCTGTTTTCGCTGCCATGACGGCAAACATAAGAGCGATGATGGAGCCGTTTTGTCGAAAGACTGCAATCTTTGTCATCAACTCATTAAACTCCGGACAGATAAGGAGAATAAACTCGCTGTTATGAGCGAAGATACATATCCCCATCCCGTTGATATCGGTGATGCGTACAAAGAGATGAACTGCAGCGAATGTCATGGGGCCGGTAATTAAATAACTTCGGTGCCGCAGCCTGAACCAGACAGGAAACCGGCTTAATCAAGGAAGATTTATTCAAACGATTATCGATGATTGAAAAGTTTACGTGGTGGTGATATAGTTGAAAAAAGCTATCAAATTTTGTCTGAATCTCTTGAGCGGGGGATAAAGCTTCATTTACCTTTTGTTTTCAATGAGAGACTTTGTGAGTATCAGCCTGGTATTCTGCATAATCTATGCGGCATTGGGAACCATTAAATCGCGACGAACCCGAAGTCGCTTGATTAGAATCGGAGTTCTATGCGCTATGTTTTCTTTCCCGGTTGGAGTCTGGGGTCAGAATACGGCGCCGACCGCCGAAAGCCAGGGTTCCCAGGTGAAGCCAGCGGGTTCGACGGGAATCGACTATGGGATGCCCGAACGGCTGGAGCGCCAGGTTGCCCCGACACCGAGCGAGCCTTGGCGTTCCCCGGATCTGAGTGGATACACGAGTGTGCTCAAGTCGGCTGAGCGGTCACCTATTAATCCGCAGAAGCGCTACGACCTCATGGAATTGATCGACCTCGCCGAAGGGACGAACCCCGAGACGCGCGTGGCGTGGGAGGCGGCACGCCAGGCAGCTATTGGCGTTGGACTGGTTGAAAGCGAGTATTTCCCGGTGCTTACGCTATCGGCGCTTGGGGGCTACCAGAGTGAGGCTTTTCCCTCGCCCCAAAGTGTCGCACCTAGCGGTTTTTTCCGCGCGTACCTCGAACAAGTCTTCCCAGCACTGAATCTGAGCTGGCTGCTGCTCGACTTCGGGCGTCGTGGGAACGCTTTGGACGCTGCCAAAGAGCGACTGCTGGCAGCCAACCTTGGCTTCAACCGCAAGCACCAGGAGATCATATTCCGTGTTCAGCGCGCATTTTTCGGGCTAACCAGCCTTCGAGAGAAAATCTCTGTTGCCCGGAGTTCCCTAGATTCGGCCCGCGCTGTCCGCGAGTCGGCTGAAGCTCAATTGCGTAACGGACTATCGACCCTCCCGGATGTGGCTCTTGCCCGGTAGCAGGAAGCACAGGCCGCCTTCGATCTGGAGGACGTGCTTGAAACTGAACGTGACGCACAGGTGGCGCTGGCTGAGAGCATCGGAATTCCGCCTGTGACGCAGATACAGGTCATGGAATTCCCCGCACTGCCGCCGCCTGCAGCACTGGAGGACTCGGTCGAGAAGGCAATCGACCAGGCGCTCAACAAACGGCCGGACCTCATTGCCAAAGTAGCAGCACTCCGCGGAAAGGAGGCAGAAGTGCGTCGCGCCCGCTCAGACTATTTCCCGACACTCTCCCTTGTGTCCAATGTCAACACACTTGCCGGTCGGGTCAAATTCACAGGCGGAATTCTTCCGCCGGAGTGGTTCGGCGCCGCCGAGCCGAGCTACGGCGTAGGGCTTGCTCTTCAGTGGAATATCTTCGAGGGCGGAGTCACCCGGCGACGCGTGGAACAGGCTGAGGCTGAACGCAGGGCCGCCGAAGACGAGGTGACCGCTGCCCGCGACCAGGCCATTCGTGAAGTGTGGAAGGCATACACGGATGTCCGGCTCGCCATACGTAGGCTCGACGTTGCGGCAGCGCTGGTGGACGCCTCCCAGAAGTCTTACGACGCTATGCTGGAATCATACCGTCGCGGTCTCGGGACCCTCATTGATCTATTGGCCGCTCGCCGCGAGCTGAGCCACGCACGGTTCGTAGAAATAGACACGAAGCTCCAATTGTATAATACTTCGGCGGCGCTCGCCTTCACCACCGGAGGATCTCATCAGAACGCTAAGGGAGAGTGAAAGTAATGGGACCCCAGATTAACATCGTTGGTTCGTTCTTCCCGTCCTGGATGCTGTGCTCATTGATAGGGACTGCGACGGCTCTGCTGGGACGGTGGCTTTTCATCCGCACCGGGCTCGATCCCTATGTGGGTCGGCGGGCGCTTGTCTATTCGAGTCTGGCCATCCTCGTCACACTCGTACTTTGGGTGGCTTTCTTTAGGGGGTAACTTTATGGCTGATAAACACGTTCCATCAGACCCGGGCGTGCGACGTATCTTAGGCCGATTGCTCGGCGCCGGGATTATCGGCGCCGCAGTCATCGCTGTATGCGTGGCTTTACTCCAGTGGGAGATGAGGCCGCAGACCGACGATGCCACAATTCGTGCCAACTTCGTGGGGATAGCCCCGCAGGTGAACGGGCACATCGTCGAACTGCTAGTGCGCGACAACCAGCAAGTCCGGGAGGGCGATATTCTTTTCCAGATCGATCCGCGGCCATACGAGATCGCATTGGAGCGCGCCCGGGCCACGCTGGCCCTTACCCGGAAGGAGGTCGATGGCCTGAAGAACGGCGCTGCTACAGCTGTGGCAGGAGTGTCCCGGGCCGCGGCCCAGCTTAACGCCTCCGCTGCCGAGGTCGACAGCCGTGAGATGGGTCCAGTTGTGGCCGACGCTGAGATCTCCCGCCTGGAAGCGCAGTTCCAGCATGCCGATGATCACTTGAAGCGTCTTGAGCCGCTGCTGCCGCAGCAGTTCGTCACTGAAGACCGCGTGGAGGAAGCGCGCACCCAGCGGGCCGCGGCCCTCGCCGCGCTCAACGCGGCCCGGGCGCGTAAACGCGCAGCAACAGCCGAGCTGATATCCACACGTGCCCAACATGCTGCCTCAGAGGCGGCGCTGCAGCAGGCGCGCACGGAGCGGTCTCGCGCAGAGGACGCCATCGGCCAGACAGGGGACATCAATGCCAGGATAGCTGCGGCTGAAGCTGCCGTACACGCGGCAGAGTTGGATCTCAGTTACTGCACTGTGAGAGCACCGTTTACGGGTCTGGTAGTCAACATGAACATATCAAATGGCGCCTTCGCCCGGGCCGGTGTGGAGGTGTTCACTCTGGTGGACACGAGCACCTGGTACGTCGTCGCCAACTTCCGTGAGACGCAGCTTCGCCACATCCCTGCAGGGACACCGGTCGACATTTACCTGCAGTCGATGCCGAGCAAGCACTTCCGTGGCACCGTAGTTGGACTCGGTTGGGCGGTGCTGCCGGAGAACGGGACAAGCGTCATGGGACTGCCGCTTGTCGAACGGTCCCTCGACTGGATCCGGCTCGCGGCGCGCTTCCCCGTGCGTATAAAGGTGGAGAATCCGGACGATTCCTTTCGCGTTGGCGCCTCGGCGATAGCGACTGTGCGAGGCACCTTGCGAACTGTCGGCCAATGAGTCCTTCAGCCCTCGTCTACTTTCTGCGCCGCGAACTCGCACCAACACCTGGTAGAGGCAGCGCTACTTTCCGTCTCACTCTGTCCTGCCTTGCAGCCACAATACCACTGCTGACCCACCGGATTCCTCACGGTCTGGTTGTCATGATAGTCATGTATCTGATCACGCAAGAAGACACGGCCGCCACGCTCATCGGATCAATCCTGGGTGTGGTGGGCTATACCATCGGTATCGGTTCGGCCCTCCTCGCCTTGGAAATTTCAATGGACATACCGTGGCTGCGTTTCTGCTTCTTCGCTTTATTCCTCTTTGGGGGTTTGTTCCTCAAGCGCGTTCTGAGGTTGGGCGCGCTGGGCTCGGCCATCGGCCTCCCGGGATCCCTCGTCCTGATCCTTCCCGATATTCTTCCGCCGCACCCAGAAGTGATCGTCGAGTTCGTTCTCTGGATCTGGTTGTGCGCAACTCTCGGACTGTCCGTTAATGTCTGCGTGCAGCTCCTGCTGTCACCGGGAGACCCTCTAAAGCTGCTCCGGCGCGAACTGGATACCAGGCTTCTGGCTGTTGAGCAGGCGCTCCGGCACCTCGCAGGCGACTTCGCAATGGAGCCCCCGGCTGCCTCGCTGAACTCTCTTGCGACCGCGGGTATGTCCCGACCTCTTGCGCTCCTGAAGACAGCGTCGACAATCCACCGGTGGGCAGGTCAGCGTCATGAGGTGCTTGCTGCGATGATCACGCTAATTGATCGGCTGGTGACGTCTGCGCTCGCGCTCGAGGCGCTCTCACCTCTCCCTGACGGAGAGATTCGTCATGAGCGCCTCTTGAAAGCGGCAGCTGGCTGTGAGCTGATGCGTCATGCGTTCGGGGAACTGCGGGTACCTTTGCCAGTAGAGTGGATTACGCTTTCATCCGGGCAGACTTTGGGCGCTATTTCCCCACTGACCGACATGGAGCGTACACTCGACGAGATCGCGCTGGCCGTGCCCAGGCGCTCCGAGGGCCCTGATCAATCTGGGGCCGAGGCCGCTGCCAAACCCTACCAATTTGTGCCGGATGCCTTTGACAATCCCGAGTATGTCCACTTCGCGGTCAAGGGCTCACTGGCAGCGCTTATCTGCTATGTTCTCTTTATCGGGTTCGACTATCGGGGCATCTATACCTCCGTGATCACCTGCTTCGTGGTTTCGTTGTCTACGATCGGAGCCAGCAACCAGAAAGGCCTTCTCCGTTTTGGCGGCGCCGCCGTAGGTGGTGGCATGGGTCTGATCGCCCTGATGTACCTGTTTCCCAACGTGGACAGCATCGGCGGCTTTTGGCTGGTCTTCGGCGCCGGCACCGCGATCGCCGCGTGGGTGAACTTCGGCACCCCCCGTATCTCCTACGGTGGCTACCAGGTCGGCCTCGCTTTCTACAAGGCTGTCCTGCAGGATCAGGGGCCGCCCCTGAGCGCCAAAGTCATCCGCGATCGTCTGGTCGGCGTCTTCTTTGGTCTCATAGTGTTCGGTGTCGTAGAGCATTTCCTGTGGCCCGTGCGCGCTGCAGACGCCCTACGCGCGAGACTGGCCAGGATAATGCACTTGCTGGCGGATTTGGCCCTTACGGGAAACAGCTCGACGCCGACTGTGGCCGGCAACGATGTGGATTCGTGGCGTCGACGGATAGCGCAGGAAGTGGAGGACATTCAGGGGCTCATCGAGTCGTCCAAGTTTGAGTTGGGTGATTTCAAACTAAACGAGATCCAGAAGCTTACCGGTGAAGCCCAGATCATCTTTATATTGTTGCTCTTGCTCGCTCGTCAAAGGCAAGATGTCATGCATCCGAATGTGGTTCGGGCAGCCGCCGTCGAGCTGGATAAAGCCATGGCGTCGGCTTTGCTGGCCCTGGAAACGCGCATAGCCAGTGACTCCCAACCTGAGGGACCGAATCTCAAAGATAAGATGGACGCTTTTGAGCGTTCTGTCACCATCGGCACAAATGGGCCTGACGGGACGGCCGCCGACCCTCACCTCACTGAGGGCTTGGCCATCTATCGCGCCCTTGTAGCTGCCATCAACCGACTTTCTTCTGAACCATTGAATGTAGGGGCAAAGGGTCATGAAGTTCAGGTTTTGGCCGTCCAAAGTGACTGAGGCTTGAGTACTCCTGAAGGTTACTCCGGTCACCAAACACCAAACCTGATTATTCGCCTGCCCGAAAAATAAAATCGCAGCGGATTGCTGTTATATGAGTTACGGGCATATATTGCAATCGCAATCGCGGCATATTGTTGTTGAAAAGAGGCTGCCTTTTTCAGGCATTGATATTATTACATTTTTTTCCTGGCACATATATAGCTATAAAAGACAATGTGGACAAAGATCAAAATGGAAGAAAAGAGAGGACGAACGATGAAGAAGATTGAACTACACCCTATGCCGGTGCATATCTGGCACTGGCTAAAGGCACTCTGCTTTCTGGTACTGATAGTGACAGGAATTCAACTCCGCTATCGTGATCTGGTCTACATGATGCCGTTCCGTACGGCAGTAGACATCCATAACTTCTTTGGGTTTCTGCCTACGGGGAGTTACTTAGTATGGCTGGTTTATTATTTGGCTACCGGAAAGATCAGACTCTATATGCCCGACTTTAATTTGAAAAGATTGCTGATGAGCATGCTCAGTCAGGCAAAATATTACGGGTATGGGATCTTTATCGGCGACAAGAACCCCTTCCACGCTGCTCCGGACAATAAATTCAACTCGCTGCAGAAATTGTCCTATGACATAATTATGGGGGTCCTTATGCTACTTCAGATCATAACCGGGGTGCTTCTGTGGAATGTGAAGGGATTCGCAAAATGGATCACTATGGCAGGCGGGCTGAAAGTAGTCGATATCACGCATGTATTTGTTTCGATGTGCTTCCTGACCTTGATCTTCATCCACGTCTATCTGTCGACGTTGGGCAAAACCCCTTTAGAGCACATAAAGGCGATGTTTACCGGATATGAAGAACTCGACGAAGAACACAGCCACTAAACCGGCTTGTCCTGAAAAGCAAAGGACCTTTAGAAATGAAGATATTGCTTCCAACTGATGGATCTGAACACTCAGAGGTAGCAGCGAAGTTCCTCACCTGCCTTAATCTATCTGTTGAGGATGAAATAACCATTTTCCATACAACATATTGGGGTCCTCCTCTTTGGTACATCAAAGAATTCGGCGAAGAATCTCATTACAAGGCCCTCAAAGCAATAAAAAAGGAAATAGCTCCAAGAATTATCGATTCTGTCTTAAGGATTCTGCAGCCTGTTAAGGCCAGGATCAGCACAGCAATCGTGGAGGGCTGTTCCGCTGAAGATTGTATCATCGAGGCAGCTGTGGATTCTGACATGGATCTTATTGTTATGGGTGCACAGGGGATCAGGGGTATTAAATCGTTTTTTATCGGAAGCGTGACGAGGGAGGTTTCCATTAAAGCACCAAAGCCCGTTCTGATTGTAAAACTGCCGACGCATGAAAAACCAGCCGGACTCAAAGTGCTTTTTGCCACTGATGGCTCCGATAATTCCCGTGATACCGGAAAGTTTTTGTCCAGGGCGCCATTTTACGATGATATGGAAATAAGCATATTGAATGTAATGCCGTCGGAAGCATTGGATATCCCCCGGACATTTGATCCTGGAGTAATCGAAGAAATAATTGATGTTGAGGAAAAGATCAGGGAAACGAGAGTGGCCGAATCTAAAAGAATTATTGAATACGCCAGGGAACTTCTGGGAAAGAAATTCAGCAGTGTGAATGTCATTTCGGAATTCGGCGACTCTTCCAGGGAAATACTGAAAATAGCAGAGGAGTTAAAAGCAAATTTAATAGTGGTTGGTTGCAGAGGCTTAAGGGGGATCAAAGGGATGATGGGAAGTGTATCAAGAAATATACTGTCGCATTCAGAATGCTCCGTTTTAATAGGCAAAACATGTAAGGATTAGATTTTATTGTGGCACTGTTGTTTCGACTGTGTATCCATATACTTTAAAAGAAATGGACTTGCTTTTAGAGAAGCCCGGCACTCAGTTGCAGCTTTTTTTAACATGGCCGTAAAAGACTATGTGGACGAGGATCACAATGGCAAGGCTACTTTACATAACCTGTAACCTGGAACCAGTCAAGCTTTCCCGCGGTCTGACTGTTGGGTCAGAGTTCATTAACGAATACCAGCGCTGCAACCCCGGGGACGAAATTCATTTTCTTGACCTCTACAGGGATAACATTCAGCGCCTCGCTGTCTGTCATAATCATGTTGCTGATGGTGGTGTTGTTTATTGCCGCTTTCAGTAAATGGTATGAACTGTTGCATGTGACAAAGCCGGTTGAAGACAAATACGGTGATGGTGTCCTTGATAGGTCTGCCCTATCAGGATTATGAGTCGGTTATAGAGACGGTGAAATACTGCGAAGAGCTTTTGCGGAAATTCGGCTGCGCGGGACGTATCCTTCCCATGATCGCCCCCCGTGGCCCCTTTCATTGACCCGGGCAGCAGCATATTTGAGGAGCCTCTTCTCTGAGGATTCCGCAAGAACGGGTAAGACGTTGCTGAAGAAGACCCTCAGAACGAGTGCCGGTAGCGGCAAGTTACTGCCGCCAGCTCCAGCCTTAGAAAAGTTCCCCCGCAATCAGTTTGCGGCAAAATCACCCTGCGCATATACAAATTGACACGCGCCTCTGCTCGTGCTATGTTTTAGTCATATTGAAAAAGCAAACTCCTATCAGTAAGATCAAAAAAGCGGCGGGCTGATTTTCTGCGCTGCGGAAGGGGGTACAAACATTTCCATGGAATATCACCTGAATATCACAGGCCTCTTCAAGGACGAGGAAGAGCTCCGCGCGACAGTCAAGAAATGGAGGATATGCTACGACACCGAGCCCTGTTACTGTTCGCACGAGCAGGGTTCGCTGACCCAGATCGGGTTTCAAATCAATCTCTATGGGACGTTTCCTAACACGGACGAGGAGGAGAGTCTCGTAAAAAAGATTTTACGGCGGGAGTTCGACGCGGTGCTCCGCGATGTCCGAAAGGTTGTCGAGGCCCTCAAGAAGTCCGGCGAATCCCTGTACATGGGCAGGAACATGATAAAGCCTGTGGCCATAATGATTAACCGCATTATTACAAATCTTCTGGACAATTCGCTCAAGTACACTGGTCCCGCCAACGCCTCCGGGGCTGGACTCGTCAACAAGATGCTGGCGAAGGCAAGAGAATTGGGCGTGAAAATACAGCTCTGCACAAAAGATACTGCATCCGGTAGAATGGAAAAATTCGATGCAACCTCCAAACAAGCAGGGTATACAGGCAAGGAGAAGATTGTTATGAACGTCGATAACAACTTTTGCCTCTGCAACGAGAAGCGGGTTGTCTTGTTGCCGCTTCTGGAGAAGTTCTTCGGCTGCGTCGGGGAGGTCGCTAAGGTGTCCCCGATGACTAAGCCGGATTACATCCTTCCTTGAGGTGACTTCGATGAAGGAGAAGTTCCATATCGCTGGAATCAAGAAAATCCTGCTCAAGTGGCACACTCACGCGGACTTGTTGGATACAGTAGATCCGGCTCGCGCGCTGTACAGCCCCCCTCCAAAAACGGCGACGGGAGAGAGAGGCCGGGGCATCGTGGACTTCTTCAAGCAGGTGTCTCTCTTCGAGGACCTCACGCGGGCTGAGCTCAGACAGCTCGCTCGGATCCTCCACGAACGGACCTACCGGGACGGCGAGTACATCTTTGAAGAGGGGAAACCAGGCACGGCGATGTACATCGTGCGAGATGGCGTCGTTGAGATCGTGAGGCGAAAACGGAATGGGGAAGAAGTGCCCCTTGTCAAGCTGGAGCCGCCCGCCACCTTAGAAGAGTTAGCGGTCGTGGGAGCAGATGTGGTTCACTGGACGTCGGGCCGGGCTCGCGGCCCAGTCTCATTGGTGGCCATCGGCCGTCCCGATCTGGACGCCCTCGGACGCAACTTTCCACTCTTGGCGAATAAGATTCTCAAGAAGCTGGCCCACATCATCGCCATGAGACTCCAGATTGTTGTGGAGGCTGAATATTTCAATGAGGAAAGGAGCCCGAACAGTGCCCCCCCGCAATGATTTCAGCCCTGCCGGTATGCTCTTCAAGTCTATCGTGGCCGCCGCCGGCGCACTCGTTGCCGCATATCTGCTTTGGAAGCTGCGGAGCCTCATCGTTCCCATTGTGGTCAGTAGTTTGATAGCGTACATCTGTCGCCCTCTCGTTATCCACTTGGAGCGTCACCGGGTGCCGCGAGGCTTGGCGATTTGGCTGTTGCTTGTGGTGTTTGTGCTTGGGGCTCTTTTCATCGCGAATCGGGTGCGCTCCGTCATGCCCGGCGAAATAGGGGCCCTCGAGTTCAGGGTCCGCGCGATCTACAAGATCAACGAAGGATACAAGAACCTGATGGAGCTTGACCAATCGCTGACCAGAGGCAATGGGATCTACCGATTGGTGCACGGCGAGCTGGACCCTATAATAGATCGGATCAACCTGCTTCTGGCCCTTACGCCGGAAGAGTACACCCAGTTTCTCGCCTCGCGCCCTCGTCCCGAGGCGCCGGCCGGGTCTGACCGTTTGCTCGATTACCTTCGCGTAAATCTCCATACGCTCAGGGTGCGCGAGCCGGCAGCATTCCCGGAAACCGGGGCGGTTGGAACAGCGCCACCGGCTGTTGCCCAGACGCCGACATCGCCCTTGAAGACCCCTATCGCAACGCTGGGCCACATCCTTTCCACCTGGATCATAGCACCCTTGATCTTCTTATTCCTGCTGCGGGACACCGGCGAGATCAAGCGCGGCCTTCTCAGAGCGGTCCCCAACCGTCTGTTCGAACCGGCGCTGGCAGTCCTGGCAGATCTCGACTGCGCGCTGGGTGCCTACATGCGCGGCATCTTCCTGGAGTGCGCCTTGCTGGGCCTCACCGTGACGTTGCTTCTCGCCATCGTGGGCGTCTCCCCCCGTTGGGCGATAGCCATCGGCATCTTAGCTAGCGCGACCAACGTGGTTCCATACCTGGGCTCGGCGGTCGCCTTGATGGGAGGGCTGGTCTATGCCTTCTTGGCCGAGGAAATTCATCCGCTCCTGCCGATGGTGAACACAGGGAACATCACCATCTGGGTGATAGCCGCCGTGGGACTGGCCGAGCTGCTCAAGAACGTTTTTTACGAACCGCTCGTCCTCGGTGGCGCGGTCAAGCTTCACCCGCTCGTGGTGGTAATCGGTGTCGTCGGCGGCGGCATCCTGTTCGACCTTGCAGGAGTGCTGCTTGCGATACCTATGATCACAGTCTTCAAGGTCTTCGTCTCGAGCACAGCCAGGCAACTCAAAGCCTATGAGCTGATTTGAAGGGCGGTCTGATGTCGAGTTTAGAATCGAGGGAGCATCCTAAAGCAGTTGGCGTCTGTTTAGTATTATTATTCGGGAAAGGGTTTGTGCTACCAGATGAATGAAAGATCAGTATTCCTGGGACAGAAAGCGGAGCTGATCATGCTGGGTCTTCCTGAGGATTTCCTCTAATCCTCACGCCAGCACCACTATTCAATCTGTGGTGTTCATGTCATAAGCTATTTTTTAGATAAACGATTTTATGAATGATATTATAATATGAGTGATATAATCGTAAAAATCATTGATAAATGGAGGTGAATCATGAGCAATATTGAGATTTCCTTGATCGCTATGGCAATCATATTCAGCGGCACGCTGCTCGGCACGTTTCTTCGCCCTCTTTTGCAAGAACATCATGTGAGCGGTGATTCAAAGGATGTCATGAAGCTGGGAACCAACATGATCGCGACGATGGCCGCTCTTGTCCTCAGTCTGCTGATCGGCTCGGCAAAGGGTACGTTCGACACGATGAACGGCGGGCTCAAGCAGGCCGCCTTGAAGATCGTCTTGCTTGACCGCACTTTGGCCCAATACGGGCCGGAAACGAGAGAAGCCCGGGATAGTCTACGCCGCACGGTCACTACCACAATCCAGCGTCTGTGGCCGGCAGAGAAGAACACGTTCGCCGTGGATAAGGTTGATGAAGCAAAAAGCGGAATCGAAAATTTCCTGGGAAAGCTCCGGAAACTGTCCCCAGGGAACGACGACCAGCGCCGGCTTCAGTCGCAGGCCCTGCAGATCAATGGTGAAATTGACGAAACACGCTTGCTCCTCATCGAGCAGGTGGGACAACGTTCGTTCCCAATGCCGCTTCTCGCGCTGTTGGTGTCCTGGCTTACCATCATCTTTTTTAACTTTGGCCTGTTCACCTCTCGCAATACACCGGTAATTGTTGTCTTGTTTGTCTGCGTTTTGGTGGCCTCGAGCTCACTCTTTCTGATTCTGGAATTGGACCAACCTTTCGGGGGGTTGATCACAGTTTCCAGTGCTCCGTTGCTTAAGGCCCTGGCACTCCTCGGTCGGTAGCTCTGAGTCGCTCCTGCGGTAGCAGAGGTCAACGGGCTGTCTATCCTCGATAGCACGAGTTGGCCCGCGGCGTTAGCACGTGGCTTGTCAATAGCTTTGTTAAGTACTCACACGTTACTTTCATCTGTCAGATTCCCCTGGACTATCTATTTCCGAAAGAATCTCTCACCTGCGGCAGAAAAGCAACAGTGCGGGGAAGACATTGAGAGAGCATGAGAGTCGTTCAGATCAACTAAGGCAGTTTGCAGTTTTGTCCTGTATCACGAAAAAAAGAGCATTGACAAAAAATCGTAGCAATATTTCGGTGTCTTCCTGATACCCCCACAACAGTTTCGGTTATTGATACCTGTTTGTTTCCGCTCCAAGGGCCCCGGCCTTAGATAAGTTCCCCCGCAATCAGTTTGCGGCAAAATCTCCCTGCGCATATACAAATTGACACGCGCCTCTGATCGTGCTATATGTTAGTTATATTGAAAAAGCAAACTCCTATCAGTAAGATCAAAAAAGCTGCGGGCTGATTTTCCGCCCCGCCGGAGGGGGTACAAACATTTCCATGGAATATCACCTGAATATAACAGGCATCTTCAAGGACGAGGAAGAGCTCCGCGCCACCGTCAAGAAACGGAAGATTTGCTACGACACCGAGCCCTATTACTCTTCGCACATGGGTTTGCTGACCCAGATCGGGTTTCAGATCAATCTCTATGGGACGTTTCCTGACACGTTCCAGGAGATCAATATCTTTGGGCCGTTTCCTGACAAGGTCGAGAAGGAGGAACAGATTTTACGGGAGTTCGACGCAGTGCTCCGCGATGTCCGAAAGGTTGTCGAGGCCCTCAAGAAGTCCGGCGAATCCCTGTACATCGGCGAGCCGGTGATCGCTGATTCCTCCGTTTCCTTTTCGGACGAGCGGAAGAAGCGGCCTGATGTGACCGTACACATACCGGTCTTCGACCAGGAGCATTACGGGCATCCGGTCGATGACAGGATTAGTGAGGCGGTCTCTCAAGCGGGCAAGATTCTCGAACGGGCAGGGGTGCAAAAGAACTGTTGGCACGACTGAGGGGGACAAGCCTTCTTTGCCAACTCAAAGGAGAAATTATCACCAGAGGAGCTAAGCTGCCAATTTTTTGGTTCGCGAATCCAAGACCGTAAAGTCAGAATTTAATGCACATATAACTCCAAAATCTTATTTTCAAAATCGCCCGTGTCTTTAAAATGAATCGTCGCCAGACCTTCCTCTGAAGCTCTCTTTATATTATCAGCATTATCGTCCACAAAGAGCGCTTCCTCAGTCCTGCGTCCCATTATCGAACATACATCCATGAAGACTGAGGGGTCGCGCTTGGACTTTCTTAACCTGAATGAATTAAAGACATAGTCAAACAATGATAGAAGGATTTTTTCGCGTTTATCTCTTCAAGCCAGTTTGTCTGGTCGCTAAGGATTGCGACGGTGAAACCGCGGAACTTAAGTCTTTGAACATGCTCCAACATCACTGGTCTTATTATAAATCTGCTCAGTATCTCTTCCCTAAGTTCCTCATCACTCCCGACAATGCCAGTCTTTTCTCTCAGAGTTTTCCAATAATTATATTCATCGGTCACTCCCGTTATGTAATCGGTCTTATATATAAGGTCGGTAGCTGCCGTAAAAAAGTCACGAGGATTGAGGTGGCTCTTTATAGCAATAGCCCTCAGTCCTTTTCTGAAGCCTTCTTCGGCCAACACGCCTCCGAAATCAAATAGTATCGACATGATCATTTCAATAACTTAGTATAGTACATTCTCATAAGTCCTTTTTGCATAATGCTTGACAGATTTTCTTCTTATGATATTCTTCAGTTAAAGCGTAGGTGTTATATATAAGGCCTCATAGAAATTGGTAAAAACTTCCAGAAGATTATATAGGAAGTTATGAAAATGAGACTGGCTTTTTACATGAAGGATGTTTTAATGGTTCTTTATGCGGAAACCCTCACCTCCTTGCACGGGGACACAAAGCCGTGAACAACGGGATACTCCATGACCTTGTGCAAGCCATTCCTGTGCTCGCTGCGGCTGGTGGGGTGTTTTATGCAGCCTTGCAGTTTCGAGGGTGGCGGTACTCCCAATACGTGGCGAATTTCACCAAACTTATTGAGCTCCAGCTACAAATCAGGAAGATGATCATCGACGATCCGACTTTAGGACCGGAGGGGGTTCCCAAAGAGGAATTGCGGGGTTACTACTACAACCTTATACAGCTGAGCTTGTTCGAAATAGCTTGGTATAGCAACAAGTATGGCCAGTTGACCGATGATTACTTTGCCTCTTGGGAAGTCATTATGGCTTCTATCGCGAAGCGCCCGGCCTTTCGCGCCATGTGGCGCAGCGACAGTACGAAGATCTTGCACGATGGTTTCCGCAAGTATATGGAGACGTTGATGCAGGAAAAGCCGTGAACGCGAGCGCGGGATACCCCAACTCGGCAGAGTCAAAAGGACTCATTTGCCGCTATGTATCAGAGTATTTGAGACCATCGAGTCCGAGGGAATGAAAAGAATTCAACTTTTCCCATATGGTGTCTCTTCCCTCTCCGGCCACACCCACTCCAATATCAGCGCCACCCTAATTCCAACGGTCACTTCGGCGAAGCGATGAAAGGCAATTCGCCATTCAGAACCCGTTCGCGGCACCAACAGCACAATGGCCAGCGTGACGCCCCCGAAGCGATATGCGCTTCGATCCGAATGCGCCACGGCGCAAAGCAGCCCCAGGATGAACACGCAAGTAGCGAATACAAGCACGTGCGGCCTGAGCTGACTCGCCACAATCGCACCAACTAACGCTCCAAGCGCAGTTCCGACGAATCTCTGCCAGGAAACGTTGAACGCTGTACACAGTGATGACTGCGTGATCACGAGAGTTGTAATCGGCGCCCAGTACGCTTCCGACAGCTGGAATAACCGCTATCAGCAACGAAGCCACAGCGGTCACAGCCGTCCGTGTCGAGTGCACCACAAGCAGCCACCCCACCCACTTTACTCTATCGCTCGCCATCACATTTCATCTCATTTTTTATGTCGTACGCGTCTTTCCTTTTGGATTATAGGCCATGCTGACCCTGCCGATCAAGCTCTTGCGGCCAGATATGCCCTCATGGTAGTGGTCAGTTTGTTCATGGTGGTCGTCTCCTTCCTCTTTCTGGTGCGATGCTTCTCCAAAAAGTATCTCCCAATCAAAACGTATCATTTGATGATGCGTTGTCAGTGTCCCTGTCCACATTAAGACTGGAGTGACTTTAGTGCTGATTTTGTTAGATCGGCGAGGGCGATGAACTTTACAGTTCCTTTTACTTTGAATTGACTTCAAGTCTGCAGACGCCAAGAGGCAGTAGATTTTCTCAAAGCATTTCCTTCATCTGGAAATTGTGAATCATTGCGCTACATCTGAGGTGCGACTCTGTGGGCTGTACTTCTCGTCCTGAAGTCGTTCGAGCTTTGTTTTATTCGGTACGTAACCTTGCCTGTTTTTAGCTTGCATCGAAGTGTGATGGACTTGCTGAAGTACTGCAGGCTACGTTCTACTTAGAACAGTAGGTCATGGCTGACGCAATTGAATGGAGGGTGAGTCTGGACAAATAGTCCCCCCGGATATGTGTTCTACGGGACGAAGTTGTCAGGGATAGTAAAACGACGAAAGCGTTTGTTACGTTCGTACGTGATAACAATACTATCATCACTAAAACGTTTGTTAGTGGGGCTGTAGTCAACGAATTAGGGTCTTTCAAAGAACGTTTATTTCGGGACCAAACACGCAAATGATTTTTAACGCTTTTTCCCGGAAACAAACACAAGCGGAGAACTTGCCGCGGTGTTGATTATCAGGTGGAGCTATTTCATTTTTTAAGGCAACTTGATCGTCTCGCCAGCGACCTTAAAAGTGCCATGTCCTCGACAGATTCAAGGCGATAATTGCCCTGAATACAAGAGAAAGAAACTATTTCCCGGAAAATTTCATCTTATGCGCAAAATCTTTAGGATATTTTCATCTTTGTGGAAAATAATTTCATTTTGAGTGAGAATAAATTCTGTAACTTGTTGAAATTGTATTTGGGGAATTTTCACTTTTTGAGAAAACCTATACCATCGCCTATTGCCTATTGCCTGTCTTTCGTGAGCATTATGAAGAGGCGGGCGATCATTGTGCTGAAGACACCGCCGATAAAAGCCCCAAAAGAGGCAATGATGCCTATGACTACGATTACTCCCAGTATAACAAACACATTGCTTTGCGACAAATTTGTCTTTAAAAGGTTGTTGAGATCGTGAGCAACCGCCTCACTCCACCCACCGCCGAGTGCCTTGCCCAGCAGCAAATCCATGCTCAACGATATTATAATGCCGAGGAGTCCACCTGCGACGGCTCCTATGTAAAAGGCCTTTTTCATTCGTATAAATACCTCAAAGGCAATCGCTCGCTATGCTCACTCACTAGAGGCAGCCTTCTTCATTCGGCCTCTATTCCGTATTTCTTGAATTTCCTGTAAAGCGTTGCCAGGTCGATACCCAGAGCTCTGGCGGTTTCGTCTTTATTTTTATTATGGCTCGCATACGCCTTTAAAATCAGGTCTCTTTCGTAATCGCCAAGATGGACCTTCAGAAGAGAGGATTCCTGTTCAGGGGCGGACTTTTTTAGTTTATCGGGAAGGTCCTTGAGCATTAGGTGAGTGTCTTCTGCAAGGACAATGGCGCGCTCAATAACGTTGCTCAGTTCACGGACATTGCCCGGCCATGTGTAATCCAGCAGCGCGGCAAGGCACTGATTATCAATGCCGGTGACGTTTTTTTTGTGTTCCCCGGCAAATTTCCCTATAAAATGCCTGCAAAGGAGTTCGATATCGTCCTTTCTCTCGCGCAGCGGCGGGACTGCTATTTCTATGACATTGAGCCTCCAGTAAAGGTCTTTCCTGAACTTCCCTTCCTCGATTTTGCGCTCGATGTCAGCGTTGGTCGCGGCAATAATTCGGACATCAATCACCCTTGGCTTTGTATCGCCGAGCGGACAGACTTCTCCGGTCTCCAGGACCTTAAGGAGTTTTGCCTGTAAGGCAACAGGCATGTCACCTATTTCATCCAGGAAAAAAGTGCCCTTGTTGGCAAGGGGGATAAGCCCAATTTTATCGGAAACCGCACCGGTAAAGGCGCCTTTTTTGTACCCGAAAAGCTCGGATTCAAGCAGTCCTTCAGGAATGGCGGAGCAGTTTATCGAAATGAACGGCTCCTCGCGCCTGGGGCTGTTAGAATGAATTATTTCAGCGATAAGTCCTTTCCCCGAACCGCTTTCACCCAGTATCAGAATATTGCTCTTTGTGGGGCTCACTTTTTCGAGAGTATCGAATATCTTTAGCATTGACGCGGAGCTTGCAACAACATCCTTGTATGTGAGGCGTTGACTGATTTGCTGTTTGAGGGCAATGTTTTCGGCAACGAGCCGTTTCTGCTCCAGGATTCTACTGATGGTGAGTTTGATTTCTTCATTATGGAAAGGCTTTACTATATAATCCGCCGCCCCCTTTTTTATTGCCTCAATAGCGGACTCAACCGAGGCAAAGGCTGTCATAATGATAACGGCCGTATCGGGAGCTGTCTCCCTAACCTTTTCGAGCACCCCCATGCCATCTGTCTGCCCCATCTTCAGATCAGTAAGCACCACATCAAAGCGTTCTTCCTTCAGTTTCTCCAGGGCCTGCTCTCCGCTGTTTGCCGTGGTAACAGCATAGCCCTCCCGGTTAAGCAGAAAGGCCAGGGCCTTGCAGATATCAGGCTCGTCGTCCACCACCATTATTTTCAGTTTCATAACTTCTCCATCGGCAGCAGTATGGTAAAGGTGGTCCCCTTACCCGCCTCGCTTTCAACTGTCAGCAACCCGTTCATTTTCTTTATTATATTATAACTCACCGCCAGTCCCAGTCCGGTCCCTTTCTCCTTGGTGGTGTAAAATGGATCGAATATTTTGCTGATATCTTCTTTCAGGATACCGCTGCCTGTATCCTGAAATTGTATTGCAATCATAATGTCCTGTATAAAACTCATTACTGTAAGAGTCCCCCCGTCCGGCATTGCGTCAATCGCGTTGAGTATAAGGTTGACGAAGACCTGAGACAACTGGTTGGCATCAGTTACAATCTCCGGCAGGTCCGGAGACAGCATCTTTACGATAGTGATGTTTTTTGCTTTCTTATCGTACTGGATCAGGTTTAACGCGGTATCAATGATATTGTTGACTGAGCACTCTTTTAACTCCCCCGCCGGCATTTTAGTGAAGCCGGAGAGTTGTTTCAATATCCCTGAAATCCTGTTTATGTGAAATGATATCGTTTCCAGGCTCTCGCGTTTGAATTCGTCACCGTCCTCCATTTCCCGGAGGATCTGTACAAAAGAAAATATGGATGTAAGCGGGTTGCCGATTTCATGGGCGATGCCCGCAGCAAGCCTGCCGATGGAGGCGAGCTTTTCAGAATGGATTATCTGTTCCTCCATCTTTTTTATTTCTGTTACATCCTGTATAAGGCGTATATACCCGTGCAACTCGCCGTCTTCACCCTTGACGGGCGCGGTAGTTATCTGAAAATACCTATCTTTTTGGCCGAAAAGGTTGGTTACTATGGCTGTATCGATGCGATCGCCGGTGTAAGCATCCGGCAGTCTACAACCCCGGTAGATATCATCGCAGGACTTGTCGACTACTTCCATCCCGCACATGTCCTTTATCATCTGGTTGGCCCACTGGATTTTGTTTTCTTTTGAGATCAGCAAGATCCCTCCACCGATGGCGCCCACGATCGTCTTCAGCTTTTCCTTTTCGCTTGAGAGTTCGGCTGTCCTCCTATTGACCCTGTTTTCCAACTGCACCGCATATTCCTCAAGTTCCTCTTTCCTCTGTGCAACCAATCCAGCTTCAATCCTCTTTTTGTTAAAGAAGATAAGCACTGCAGAAACAAAGCTGGTGGCGATAAAGATAGAGATGATAAGGTATGAGTAAAGCAACATGCTATGTTTTGTCGTGCGCGTTACTTCGGAATAGGGCGATGACACTGCGACGATCCAAGAGAGGTTGTCCAAAGGGATGGTTGAGAAGGCGAGGACCTTGTCTTCTCCTGAAGGGGCTATATACCTGCCGTAGTTGTTAGCTCGGCCCTCGATTATCCTTTTCTCCAGGTCAAAGCTTAAGTGGCATTTGAAGCAGCCGGCATCCGCTCTGTACAAGTTTTTCCCTACCATGCCGGGCTGGGTGGGGTGATAGAGCAGATTGCCGCTTTTATCCATCATCCAGGCATATCCTCTGGACCCTGGTTCGATGCTGCTCACGAAATTATGTGCGATGCTCTCTATTTTGATCCAGAAGAACGCTATGTAAACAAGCCTTTCATGCCGGTACACCGGCGCTATGATGAAGAGAAACGGTGTTTTTTCAAACAGGCGCGTTGTGTTTGGCGCCATGCCCCGGGTTTGCTTTATTATATCGGGAATATGGGGCGCCAGGCTGTCCCTCTCCCCCTGAAAGAAAAACGGTGCGCCCCCGGCATCGATCAATCCGAACTTGCCATCAACTTTTTCTTTGTGGACTGTTCTCAGCTTTTCCTCTATCTTCGAAAAATCCCTGTTGCTCCGGACATCGGTTTCAGCCATAGGCTGAGCAATTAAAAGGAGTTCCTCTCTTTCGTGGTCGATATAAGATTTTATGTTGTCTGTAATTAACTTTGAAAGTAAAAGCTGCTGTATATTGAACTGTTCGGCCATATCCATTTGCAATGACTGCTGGAAAAAAACATTGAGAGTTACAAGTCCGGAGATAACTGCAATAAGCGCGGCGATTATGAGGATTTGGCTTTTCATTTTATAAGCAGCTTTGCATGCGCTTCGGCAATCGTATTACCGTCAGCACAGGATGTCAACTGTGCCCTGGCTTCAATAAGTCGCGTGCCTTTTCTTACTATTTCGGCTTTTATATGCGACCGCTGTCCGGCAATTAAAGGTTTTTTAAAACGCACATTGATTTCTGCGGTAACAGGAGACATCCCCTCGATCAGAGCCGCCTGTATCATCGCTTCGTCGAGAAGAGCCGTAATTATGCCTCCGTGGGTAATGTCTTTATACCCCTGATGCAGCTCGGATGGAGTAAATTCAGAGGTGATTTTTCCGTCGAGGAGAGTAAAAGAGAGTTTCAGTCCGCAGGGGTTGTATTTGCCACATACGAAACATTTTCCGTTATCTTCCAGTTGCATAGGTTGTCTAAATACCGATTTTCAGTCTGCAGGCCTGCCGGCTGTTTATTTGTTCATCATCTCCAGGAACTCGCTGTTGCTCTTAGTGCCTTTAAGCTTGCTGAGAAGGAATTCAACACTTTCTACAGTGCTCAACGGGTTCAGCACCTTTCTGAGAATCCACATCTTGTTCAGTATGTCTCTGTCAACGAGCAGTTCTTCTTTTCTTGTCCCTGATGAATTGATATCAATGCTCGGGAATATTCTCTTGTCCACAAGCTTGCGGTCGAGATGCAGTTCCATATTACCGGTCCCTTTAAATTCTTCAAAAATGACATCATCCATACGGCTTCCCGTATCGACAAGCGCTGTCGCCAGAATGGTGAGACTGCCGCCTTCCTCTATGCTCCTGGCCGTGCCGAAAAACCTCTTGGGTCTCTGCAGCGCATTGGCATCGAGTCCTCCGGACAGCACTTTACCGCTCGTGGGTGTTATTGCGTTATACGCCCTCGCCAGTCTTGTTATACTGTCAAGGAGGATGACCACGTCTTTCTTTGTTTCCACAAGCCTCTTGGCCCGCTCGATGACCATTTCGGATACCTGGCAATGCCGCTGGGGCGGCTCGTCAAAAGTTGAACTTATAATCTCTGCCCCGCTCACCTGTCTTTTCCAATCGGTGACTTCCTCAGGCCGCTCGTCGATGAGGAGGATAATAAGGTGAATTTCTTTGTGATTTGTTGTGATTGCTTTTGCAATTGACTGCAGCAGCATTGTTTTACCGGTCCTCGGAGCCGCAACTATCAGACCTCGCTGGCCTTTACCTATAGGGGCGGTCAAGTCCATTACTCTCATCGAAAAGTCGTTATCATATTCAAGGGTGACTTTTTCAGTCGGATAATAGGGGGTGAGATTATCGAAGAGCGGGCGGTTCACATTACGCTCGATCGATTCATTGTTGATGCTCTCCACCTTTAACAGGGCGAAATACCGTTCATTGTCCTTGGGCGGCCTGATCTGGCCTGATACATAATCACCTGTGCGCAAACTGAACCTCCTGATCTGTGACGGTGATACGTATATGTCGTCGGGACTCGGCAAATAGCTGTAGTCGGGGGAACGGAGAAAGCCAAAGCCGTCAGGCAGTATCTCCAGCACTCCTGAGCCGTAAACGTTTCCTGCTTTTTCCGCCTGGGCCTGAAGAATGGCGAAAATCATATCCTGCTTTCTTAATCCTGATGCGCCCTCGACATTCAGATCTTTGGCAAGACCGGCAAGCTCATCAATGGTCTTCTCTTTCAATTCTGATATTGCAATATAGTTTTCCATCTTTTTTGTACCTCTCTTGGTAGTCATGATAAAAGCCTTAAAAGCTCAAATGGCTGCAACTGGGGCAGCGGATTTATTTTTATTGATATGTTCCCGGTAACAATCTTTAATTTATGGGCTACCCCTGATTTAAGGAGGGATAATGTCAGAATACTTTCCGGATTCTATTACTCAAGTTTCCTCAGTGATTTCTTGTCGCGTGCAGCTTGAACGGGCGAACTCCCTACTTAGAATTACATAATGCGGCCAGCTTTGTCAACAGTCGGTAATTGATGCGGACCCAGCGCGTCGAAAAACAAGTGTCCCCTTCTCCTGCCTTCCTTACGCTGCACGGCTCTGCTGAAAAGGAGGAGAGTAATGCCGGGCCATTAAGGTATAATAATTGAATGAATTATAGGTTAATGGAAAAAGTAAGGGCCGCAGGCTGAGCGGCAAAAATGGGTCCGGCGGACCTGGAACAGATAATCGCCACGCTCCATGACTATGAGGATCCCATGTCCGGGAGCGGCAAGGGCTCTCCTGCTGTGCTGATAGGCCCGGGGGATGATGCCGGTATCACTCTTATCTGTGACACCGCCATTGAAGGCTCTTCCCTCTTCTTTTCGGTCATCGGCAGCGTGGAGAAAGGCGCCGGCAGTATTATCGTAAAATGAACGGCGCGCTTGTCCTCTTGCTTCACGCTCACCTTCCTTATGTTAGACACCCGGAATACGAGTATTGCATAGAAGAAAACTGGCTTTTTGAGGCAATAAGGGAAACTTATGTCCCCCTCCTTGATATGCTGGAAAGGATGGTAAATGACGGCATAAGCCCGCATATTACCTTTTCAATAAGTCCAACGCTGGCGGAGATGCTCGATGACGCCCTTCTAAGAAAAAGGTTTGTCCGGCATATGGACAATCTTATTGCGCTATCCGAAGCCGAAGTAGTCAGGACCGGAAGGTCATCTTTTGGACCTACGGCAGAGCTATATAATAAACAATTCAAGACGGTGCTGCGTTTATATACAGGGCGTTATAACTGCGATCTTGTCGGTGCTTTCAGGCAGCTTCAGGATGAAGGCCACATCGAGATTGTCGCCACCGCTGCAACACATGCATTTCTGCCTGCCTTCAAAGCATATCCTGACATCGTAAAAGATCAGATTTGCATAGGCATTAAGAGCTATATTAAAAATTTCGGGAGAACTCCGTCCGGCTTCTGGCTGCCTGAATGCGGCTATTTCGAAGGGATCGATTTTTTCCTGAAAGATGCGGGTATACGCTATTTCTTTTTGGAGTCACACGGCATACTGCTTGGAAAGCCCCGCCCGGAACACGGTATTTTTAAACCTGTGAGCGCGCCTTCCGGGCTGCAGGTATTTGGCAGAGATTTTAAATCAGCAGGACAGGTATGGAGCGCAACGGAGGGGTATCCCGGAGACCCCTACTATAGGGATTTTTACCGTGATATTGGATTCGATCTTCCTGCCGGGTATCTCGATCAATTTCTTCATTCCGGGGAGTTGAAGCTTTTTACCGGAATGAAGTATTACAGAGTCACAGGAGCTACAAATGCAAAGCTCCCTTATGACAGGGTAATGGCGATGCAGAGGGCAATTGAGCATGCGTCCCATTTCACGGAAAGCAGGGAATCGCAGGTGCAGCTGCTCTGCGGCCATGGGTTCAGTCCTGTTATTTTCTCCGCCTTTGATGCGGAACTCTTCGGGCACTGGTGGTTCGAGGGGACCTGCTGGCTGGATATCATGGTGAGGAAATTGTTTGACAGCAGGACCGTCCGTTTGGCCACTCCCGCAGAATGCAATGCGGAATGTTCGGCAGGCGATAATATTGTTTTGCACCCCTCAAGCTGGGGTGAGGGAGGGTATAATGCCTTATGGATAGGAGAACGGAACCATTATCTCTACAGGCACCTCCATTCGATGGCAGAGAGAATGGCGCTCTTAAAGGAAAGAGGTCAGAGTGTCGGCCACCGTGCCCCTATGATGCAGCGGTCCGTAAACCAGGCGATGAAAGAGATGTTGCTGGCCCAGTCCAGCGATTGGCCCTTTCTGATTGAGAAAGACAGGGCATCCGAATATGCGGAAAGAAGGGTGCGTGGCCATATTCATAATTTCAACCGGCTTTTCCAGATGGCTGAAGGCGTTGACGCCGATGCGGCGCTACTGAGCGAGTTGGAGAACCGGAATAACATTTTTGCCTGGCTTGATATGGAAAAAATAGGCTATAGGCAATAGGCTGCGGGCGATGGGTCAAAGAAACAGAAAAGAAATCTTTTTCCTATAGCCTATCGCCCATTGCCTATTGCCGTATTTATAGTAGCATCTCGAAGGAGTATACCTTGAGGTAGGAGAGGAACTCATCTACGGCGTGAGAGAATACCGCATTCTTCGGCATTACCAGAGAGAAGTCCCTTAGTATCCGGTCCTCTTTGGCTGTAATGAATTTCAGGGTACCGAACTGGACTTCCTTCCGCGTAGCCCATCGTGATAGGATTGAGATGCCCATCCCGCGTTCGACAGCCTCTTTTATTGATTCAGTACCCCCCAGGACGAGGACGATATGCATATCGGAAATCTTTATTCCGTGTAATCCCAGATACTTTTCAATTACCTGGCGGGTCCCGGAACCTTCCTCACGGATAATAAACGGCTCTTTCATGATTTCAAGGATTGAAATGGACTTTTTCTTTGCCATGGGGTGCATCGCCGGGAGTATGAATACAAGTTCATCGGTGAGCAACGATTCGACTCTAATTTTACTCCTGGTCGTTTCACCTTCTACAAGCCCAAATTCTACGACTCCAGAATTCAGAAGATCAAGCACCCTGTTTGTATTTCCGATCAGTATGTTAATTCTGATCTTAGGATGAGTTTTCTTGAAATTGAAGACAACACTGGGAAGGAGGTAGTTGCCTATGGTTGTACTGGCTCCTATCGTGATGCTTCCTTTGATAAGCCCGGTGATTTTACCTATTTCCTTTTCCAGTTCGGAATACTGCGCAAGAATATTCTTGGCGTAGCTGTACAGCACTTCCCCCGAAGCAGTAAGGTTGATGGAGCTGCTTGAACGGTCAAAGAGTTTTGTTTCGTATAGCTCCTCAAGGGCTTGAATCTGCAGGCTCACCGCAGGCTGGGTCAGATGAATAATTTGAGACGTTTTTGAAAAACTTTTTGTCTCGGCAACGGTGCAAAAAACTTTTAATTTATGGTCTTCCATATTTGTTCTGCCATTTAGCATACCATAAAATTAATTTATAAACAAATAAAAGATAAAATTACAAAGATTAGGGCTAAGGGAAAATGGCTCAAGGCTGAAGACAAAGGATAAAAGGCAAAGAATAAAACCATCCTCAGCCTTTGCTTTTTTATTTATCCTTTAGCCCTTCGCCTTCAGCCTCTGTGGAGGCAACATCGGAATTATTATAGTACAGTATCCGTCTGCACTGCGGACAGAGGGCTATCTCTTGATTCTTCTTCAATTCAACGAACATCTGCGGAGGGATATGGAGATTGCATCCCTGGCATATCTCATTTTTTGCCTCTACAACGGCGAGCCCGCGGCCTGATTTCATGGTGGCAATATACCGGTCATAAATGTCGGGGTCCAGCTTTTCAATGAATTTTTTTCTGGTATCCTTAAGTTTTTTCAACTCTTGCCTGTCAAGTGTAATGGTTTTTTGTATTTCCTGTTTAATCACATCCAACTTTGAGCGCTCCCCTGAGATACTGGACTGTTCTGCGGCGAGCAACTTTGAGGTTTTTTCGATAGACTCGATAGTGTCAAGCAATTCGTCTTCGGCCGCCTTCAGGTCCTTTTCAGCTTTCTCTATCTCTTTAAGGTGGGCCTGGTACTCTTTATTGTTTTTAATCTCCGAGGTCCTTTGCGTTAGCTTTCTGATTTTTATGTTGACGTCCTCGATAGCCTGCTCCCTGTCTTTCTTTTTCTTTTCCATGGCTTCGCGGCCCTGCTTCAGGTTTTCAAGAGATGCCTCGGATTTTTTTAGCGGGCCCTCACTGGCGGTAATGGTGCCAGGCATCAAATCAATCTTAGAGTGCAACGCGAGTATTACGGTATCAACTTTTTGAAGCTCTATGAGCAGGCATAATTGTTCTTTCACCGTTACCCTCCATAAAGAACGTAAATCGTGAAACGTGAATCGTGAGTCGTGAACGGGAGCACAAAATCTACTTTCCTCTTTAGCTTTTAGCCATTCACGTTTCACGATTCACGTTTCACGCTATAATAACTATGGTGGGCCCACCAGGACTCGAACCTGGGACCAACCGGTTATGAGCCGGTAGCTCTACCAGCTGAGCTATGGGCCCTTTAAACATTTGAAACTAATGTCTAAAGTTTTTTACTATATACGTAATTTAAGCTCTTAGTCAAGAGCTTCCGGGGGAATCCTAAGAAAATTCCTAAAGCCATACACCGGGGACGCGTTTTCGATCGCTGCTATCTCCTCCGATTCCGGAAACGGCGTAGTCCCGACCCTGTTCAGCCAAGTCCTCTTAGAAAACATTGAAATGCTTTTTCAATATCCCCTCCGAACTTTAGGGCGGTAAGCAGTCCAAAACCAGTAAGCACTATGCGGTATGCAGTAATCAGCAAAGGCTTGTCTCTTTTCTTACTCCGTATTGCTTAGTATCTACTGCTTACGGCTGCTCGTATGTTTTCTGCAAGAGTTTTTTCTTCCCGAAGAGTGAAAATAAAAGCTTTTCGTCTCCTGCCTTACCCGCCCGTTCAATCTGCTGTCCGATCCCTTTCATTGCTATCGTTCTTAAACAGCCTTTAATCATTGCATCAACATGTTCCGGGTCAACCTCATCATTGACCGATAGTTTCGTGATGACCGCCTGTTCGTCACTGCTGCACAGCGCCATAAAGTCAGCAGAGAGCAGGTGGCCGCTCTCGTTCTCAGCCAGAAAGCCCCTGACTTTCTCAAAGAGTCCCTGCATGGTGTATGACCTCATGCATTCAGCATCAAGATGGTTTAATATCTCACGACGTTTTTCAGGCACTGAAAAGATGATACTTAAGAGTGTTTGCTCTTCATTGCTGATTGCGTCGGTCTGCTTTTGAAGCCCGGCAACGTCGCTTCCTTTATGGTTTGCCGGCCTCTTGCTGTTTTTCAGTTCCTGCCGTAGTGTCAGTTCATCAATTCCCGACCAGCTGGACAGCTCCCTCAGCGATTCATCGCGCTGTAATGAATCGGGACAGGATAGGATCAACGACAGGGCATATCGCACCCCATCCAGTTTGTTCTTGCGGTATAATTTAAGCAGGAATTCCACGGGAGTGACTGCTTTCGCAATATATTGCCTGAAGTAATCTGCCCCATGCTTTCTTATAAAGGTGTCCGGGTCCTCTTTTTCGGGAAGAACAACGATCTTTGACGACATTCCTTCGGTGTATATAAGCTCCAGCGACCTCTTGGTTGCCGAGATCCCAGCCGGGTCTCCGTCAAAAAGGAGGAGGACTTTGGGAGAGAACCGCTTGAGCTTTTTCAGATGCCCTGCAGTAAGAGCAGTTCCAAGAGGCGCTATCGTATTATTAAAGGAATACTGATGGCACATAATCGCATCGAGATATCCTTCCACTACGATAGAGTAGCCCTTTTGCAAAATGGCATTCTTTGCTATGTGTATGCCGTAGCAGGATTCCCCTTTTTTGAAGAGCATATGATCAGGGGAGTTAAGATATTTTGGAATATTCTCGGATGTCGAGAGCTTTCTTCCGCCGAACGCAACAGGCCTCCCCTGAAGGTCGAAAATAGGGAACATAATCCTGTCCCGAAAGAAATCGTGGACCCCGTTTTCTCCGAAGTAGACGAGACCCGAGGCCTTGATCTGCTCCAGAGTGAATGACTGGTTCTTGAGATGGCTGAAAAGGGAGTCGCGCATGCCTGTGCTGTATCCGACAGAGAATTTATCCATGATCTCACTGCTGAGACCACGCTCCTTCAGGTAGGCGGTTGCGCTGCTTGACGAACTCAGGTTTTTTTTAAAGAATTGCACCGCCTCTTTGTGGATTGCGAAAATGTTTTCCTTGGCCCCTTTGCCGTAGGCCGGCCCGTCAGTGAAACGTTCTATTGTTATTCCAGCCTTGCTTGCAAGGTATGATACAGCCTCATGAAAATTCATGTTCTCGTAATGCATTGTGAAGGCAAAGATATCCCCACCCTTGCCACAGCCGAAGCAGTGGCAAATCTGTTTTGAAGGGTTCACCATGAAAGAGGGGGTTTTTTCTGCGTGGAACGGACACAGTCCTTTAAAATTCTGTCCTGCTCTCCTAAGGTCTACGTGTTCGGAGATCAGGTCAACGATATCGATTTTTGTCTTAATTTCATCAATTGTGCGGTCGCTCTTAAAAGAATAGGTCATAGGTTATAGCTTATAGGTTATAGGTAAAAAGTCCATTGCTTTTATTTTTTCCTTTAACCCATGACCCATTACCTCTAACCTATTACCTATTTTAACAGTTCTTTAACCCGCTCGCTGACAATCTTGCCATCGGCTGTTCCTTTTATCAGAGGCGCAACTATCTTCATGACCTTGCCCATGTCGCCAGGTGACGATGCATTGCATTCCCTGATTGCAGAATATATAATTCTGTCAAGCTCTTCAGGTGAAAGTTGTGCCGGCAGGTAAGACCGGACTATCTCCAGTTCCTTTGTTTCTTTTTCAGCGAGGTCTGATCTGCCGGCTGCGGTGAATTGCTCTATCGAGTCTCTCCGTTGTTTTGCCATAGACGACAAAACAGAGACGATCTCCTCATCGGAGAGCGGCGCCATCTTTTCGATTTCTTTGTTTTTTAAAGAGGCCTTGAGCATCCTGACAACTGAAAGCTTCAGTTCGTTATGGGACTTCAAGGCCTCTTTGAGGTCAGCATTTAAACGTTGCGGAATGGTCTCCATCAAGCCTCTCCCCGCCCCATAGAGGAAAGGGCAGATTACCTCGCCGAGAACGTTCTTACGCGTTTTGCAGCTTTTTTACGAGCAGCAATAACTTTTTTCTTTTTCTTTACGCTCGGCTTGTCGTAATGCTCTTTTTTCTTTATATCCGAAAGTACGCCATCGCGCTCGCATTGCTTTTTAAACTGTTTAAGCGCGGATTCGAGTGATTCGATATCTTTTACTTTTACAGAGGGCACCTCTATCCCCCCCTCTCTATAGGAAATTTCATAAATCTTAACAAGTTATCCATTTATTGTCAAGAAAACTACCAAACAGGTAACAGGTTAAAAATTATACAAAAAATATGGGTTTTTTATCAACCCCCCATAAGGAAGGGGTATGCGTCATGGCTGTGGTGCGCTCCAAGACGTCGTTCCGGTGCTTAAAAGCACCTGCTTAGAGCACCTACTTCTGTTGGCTTGTCGGGAATCTAACAGTGAGCAGTAAATAGTAAGTAGTAAATAGTAAGTAGTAAATAGTAAATAGTGAGTAGGAAAAATATAAAGGCTGCCATTCACCACTTATTATTCACTACTAGTTTCCGGACAAGCCGGAATGACAGCGTGTCGAAAAACAAATGCTCCCCTTCTCCTGCCTTCCGCATTGACAAGGTCTTTTTGCGCTCTATATTATAAAAGCTGATGAAAAAGCCGGATTTTTCAGAACTTGTGCGTAAGAATATCAGGACGTTGCAGCCCTATCAGGCCAAAGACATCCGCTGCGCTGTTAAGCTCGATGCCAACGAAAGCCCGTATACTCTCAGGCCCGCAGAGGGTCTCCTTCAAAGGATTGCTTCAGCAAAGCTAAACCGCTATCCAGACCCCGAAGCAAAGGGATTAAAAAAGGCCATTGCACGAAAAATCGGGACCGATACCGATGTCATTCTGTTAGGTAACGGTTCCGATGAGTTGATCTATTACCTTATAATCAGCTTCGGGGGACCTGTGCTCTACCCTGTGCCGACATTTTCCATGTATGGCATTATTTCCCAGGCGCTGGGGGAAAGACATATGGGGGTCCCGCTGGATAAGGACTATGATCTGAATGTGGACAAGATGGCTGCCTCTATAAAAAAATACAGGCCGAAAATTATATTCCTCAGTTCTCCCAACAATCCCACAGGGAACTGTTTCTCTTCAGACAGAATTCTTAAGATTATCGATATGGCAAAGGGCCTTGTGGTGCTTGATGAAGCATATCAGCCTTTTTCAAGCAGCAAAGGCTTTCTTCCTATGATGAAGGATTACAATCGGCTCGTTATTTTGAGGACCCTGAGCAAAATAGGGTTGGCATCTCTAAGAGTGGGCTATTTAGTGGCAGACAGTGCTCTGATAAGGGAAGTTGACAAGGTGAGGCTCCCCTTTAATCTTAATGCGCTTTCACAGGCGGTGGCAGAAGAGGCTCTCCTCGGGAGTTCACTGCGCGGACCTGTAAGGGCGATAATCTCGGAGCGGGAACGGCTCTATGAGGCGCTATTAAACATTCCCGGAGCGCGCCCATATCCTTCTGAGGCCAATTTTATTTTTTTTAAAGTCCATGATGCCGATGCGGTTTATCAAAAACTTCTAATGCATGGAGTGCTTATAAGGAATATGAACACTGCTGTAAGGGGAGCGCTGAGGGTCACGGTCGGTACCCCGGAAGAAAACGATTTATTTATCGACGCCTTTAAAAAAACGATGGGGGTAAAATAATGCGTACTGCGGAGATAGAAAGAAAGACCAAAGAAACCGACATAACCATTAAACTCACTCTTGGTGGGAAAGGCACTACAGCTGTAGATACCTCGATCCCTTTTCTTGACCATATGCTGAGCCTCTTCGCATTTCATGGACTCATGGACCTGCGCGTCAGGGCGTCCGGCGATATTGAGATCGATTATCACCATCTCATGGAAGACCTTGGCATAACATTCGGCGAGGCAATAAAAAAGGCGCTTGGCGATAAAAAAGGGATCAGGCGGTATGGCAGCGCAACCATTCCTATGGACGAGAGCCTTGCCAGGGTTGTGGTAGATTTGAGCGGCAGGCCCTACCTGGTATACAAGGTAAATATTCCAAAAGGCACATTGCGGGGGCTGGAGTTCTCTCTTTTTGAAGACTTTTTCAGGGCACTCAGCAACCATGCCATGATGAACCTCCATATCATAGTTGATTACGGAAGGGACCTCCATCATATCTTTGAGGCCATATTCAAGGCCTTCGGAAAGGCATTGAGCGAGGCGGCCTCTCCTGACCCGAGGATGAAGGGATTGCCGACCACAAAGGGGAAACTTTAGAGGCTATTGCTGGGATGAGTTCACCAGGTTCTAAGTCTGCCAGAATCCAGGTGAACAAAATCTGACTGCCTGTAATAGCCGACTCCGCCCAACCTCAAATCTAGGGCCACATCCCTGACCCTGGTAAGAGCCACGCGCGGTATTCTTATGTCAATTGCCCTGCCAACTTTATGGAGGCTATTCTTAACTACATGTCTGCCCTCGCTGATCAGCAGTTGATTATACTGCGGCGACCTGTAGCCGGATATTATATGGATCTCGTTATTCCCTCCAAGCTGTTTGTCCGTTAGATTTACGAATTCGATTACGCGAGTGTCTATATCTATTGCCTCTCCAGAATAGTGGCACCTCAGTATCCAGTTAAGGGCCTTTAATGCTTCAGCGTCATATTCGCCGGAAGCATTCCGGAAGGTTACTGAGAGCTTTTCATTAGTATGAATATTAAAAAGCGTGAGCTTTCCTTCCGGCAATTTCTCTCTTGCACTGGAAATAGCAGGTCTCCACAATAACGCCGATAAACCCGCGAGGGAGGCTTTTAGAAATAATCTCCTGTTACAGGAACAATGAAACAAGGATTCAGTAGATAAGCGCATGACAATTCTTAGACATAAAATTAAATGATTTTAGCAAAAGAAGGATGACGCCGTCAACACGCCCAATTGCCTTGCCACCCGTCAATTGTCAATGTACATGTGCTTGATGTGTTATAATGGTCACATGAAAAAAATTCTTTTTGTACTGGTCGCATTTTTCCCGGCCCTTGCATGGGCAGGACCGGCCCTTACTTTCGATACTGATAAGCATGACTTCGGAAGTGTAAGGCAAGGGGCCCAATTGGAGTATACTTTCGAGTTCGTCAACTCAGGGACCAATGACCTGATTATAGAAAACGTCAAAACGTCCTGAGGCTGCACCGCCGTGGTGGCTAGTTCTAGCCATCTTAAACCAGGACAAAGAGGGGCTATAACAGCGAAAATCTCAACCGTTAAGAAAACGGGCCTCACTGTTGAAACGGTTGAGGTTTTGAGCAATGACCCCGAAAGACCGAAAATTATCCTTACCTTGCAGGCGAATGTTTTAAAAAGTATTCTGCCCTGACAATAGGTAATTTGAAGCTGAGCTGAATCAATGTGCGCGTTATTTATTCGCAGACCCTAAGATCAAATAATCCAAAAATGGAGGAACTGCCATTATGAAAATAATCGAACAATCCTGGCACTTTGAAGAGGATCTTGATGGCATCGCCATCCTGAGGAAAATAGAGTCTGCCGGCAGAACATGCTATAAATCTGAGGACAAGGCAACTGACGATTCGGCAATAAAGTTTGTATCCGGCGTTATCAAAGCCGGGCATCATTCTGTAATAGAACATCACAATGTCACAGTAAAAATAATTACGGACAGGGGAGTTACACACGAGATAGTCAGGCATAGAATAGCCAGTTACAGCCAGGAGAGTACCCGGTACTGCAATTACTCCCATGAAAAATTCGGAAATGAGATAACGGTTATTTTGCCGGTATGGTTTAAGGGATTTACTGAAGATAACCTGAGCAGTCCCGGTGAAGAGGGGCTAAGAAGGCATGCCCAATATGCGCTGTGGAAGTTGACGTGTGAGCAGATCGAAAAGGCGTATTTTGAGCTGCTTAAAGCCGGGCAATCGCCTCAGGAGGCCCGGGCCGTTCTGCCTAATTCCCTGAAAACAGAACTTGTGATGACAGCCAATCTTAGAGAATGGAGGCATTTTTTTAAACTGCGGGCGTCCCTCAAAGCTCACCCTCAGATAAGATTTCTGGCTTTGGATATGTTGAAAGGGTTTCAGGAAAGGATACCGGTTGTTTTCGATAATTTAGAGTGATCCCCTGATCCATAAAGGGAAAAGACTCTTAAAATATTGCCATAACAATAAGTTTTCCAGCGAAAGGACGGCCCCTGACACAACGGGAGAAGTATGTTAGATGAAAAACAGAAGCTGAAGCAGATTATCGAGCTGGGTAATGAAATCACCGAGGTAAAGGACATCGATATCCTGCTTGAGCGGATTCTTGCTGCTGCCCGGCATATTGTCAATGCTGACGCAGGCTCCTTATATGTGAAGAAGAACAACCGCTTAAAGTTTATCTGCTCCCAGAATCAAACGCTGCAGAAAAAACTCGCTCCAGGAAGAAAATTCATTTACTCGACGTTCACCCTCCCTATCGATAATGAATCCATCGCGGGATATGTGGCCTCTACAGGCGAGATGCTGAATATTCCGGATGTGTACAGGCTTCCTGATAATACTCCCTATCTTTTCAAAAGGGAGTATGATGAAATCTCGAATTACCACACGCAGTCGATACTCACCTTCCCTCTCACGATAAACCACCGTGGCATTATAGGCGTCATGCAGCTCATCAACGCCTGTGATGAGGAGGGCAATATACATGCGTTTCCTAAGGAAGACGAAGATTTAATAAAGCATTTCGCAGGCAGCGCCGCTCTTGCCATAGAACGCGCTGAAATGACGAGGGCCATTATTTTAAGAATGATAAAGATGGCGGAATTGCGCGATCCGAAAGAAACCGGGCCTCATGTCAACCGTGTTGCCGCCTACGCGGTCGAGATTTACGAATCATGGGTTTCCGGCAGGGAATGCATGCCTGAGGAAATGGAGCGGAACAAGGATGTGCTCAGGATGGCGGCTATGCTCCACGATGTCGGAAAGGTGGCCATTTCCGATGCCATTTTGAAAAAACCTGGAAAGCTCGATCCCGAGGAATTCAAAGTCATGAAGAAGCATTCTTATCTGGGCTGCAGGCTTTTTTCAGACCCCTATTCAGAGTTTGACAAGGCGGCCTCCATTATTGCGTTAACGCATCATGAGCGTTGGGACGGGACAGGATATCCAGGGCATATCGATCCTGTGAGCGGACATCCAATTGGCGGTTATGAACTCGGGGGCGGTGAGGCACAGGGAAAGAAGGCAGAGGGAATACCGGCTTTCGGCAGGGTCGTTGCCATTGCAGACGTATATGATGCACTGTGTTCGCGGAGGACGTATAAAGAGCCATGGGATGAGGCCCGCGTGCTTGAGACGCTCCGGAGTGAATCCGGAAAGCATTTCGATCCCGAAATGATCGAAGCCTTTTTTTCTTCCTATGATGTCATCCGCTCCATGGCAGGGCGATACCCGGATGAGTGAGGATTGGACGCTTCCTCGTTCATGGAGTCGAGAACCTTGGGTGAATTCATGCGCTCTCTATGAAAATCAAAGCAGGGTCTTCCAGGTAACTGACGACCTTCGTCAGGAACTGTGAGGCATCCACTCCGTCAGTCACCCTGTGGTCAAAAGTCAAAGAAAGGGGAAGTATCCTTCTAATTACAATGCGTCCGTCTTTGACCCAGGGTTTCTCTGAAATTTTTCCGGTCCCGAGAATGGCGACGTCGGGATAATTAATTATGGGGGTTGCAAAGATCCCGCCAAAGTGCCCGTAATTGGTAATTGTGAATGTGCTCCCTTTCATCTCCTCAATTTTTATTTTTCTTTCCTTTGCTTTTGCGCTCAATGCCTGTATTGCAAGGGAAAGCTCGAGGATGGTTTTTTTATCTGCCTCTTGTATTACCGGGACCATGAGCCCGTCCGGAGTGTCGACTGCAATACCGATGTTGTAATACTTTTTGATGATAATTTCCTCCCGTTCATCGTCAATGGAAGCATTGAGCAGCGGGTGCCCGGCGAGGGCATGGTGCACTGCCTTGATAATAAAAGGAAGGAAGGTAAGATGCACCCCCTTTTTCAGAAGCGTTTTCTTCTCGCGTTCCCTGAGGTCCCACAACTCGGTAATGTCTGCTTCTTCCATTCCTGTGACAAAAGCGGTTGTCCTCTGGGCGGTGATGAGATTCTTAGCTATTGTCTTCCGTAGCCCCCTCAAAGGGACCCTCTCGTCAGGGCCATACCTGTCTTCAGCTTTACCAATCGGACCAGCTGCCCTTCTGACATCAGCGTGCGTAATGCTGCCGCGCGGCCCCGTACCCCGGACCGCCTCGATTTTTATGCCGAGTTCCCTGGCAGCAGCGCGGGCAGCAGGCGTTGCAAGCAGTTCCTCCTCTTCCGGAAGGACGCCGACAACGGAAAAGGATTTCGATTTTTCTTCCGGCGGCTGCAGTTTTTCTTTCGGCTGCGGTTTTTCTTCAGGAACTTCGCCTTTTTCTGCGATAGTAATCAGAACATCGCCAACTTTTGCCGTCTCTCCTTCCTCTTTATTGATCTTGATTACCCTCCCTGCTTTTGGAGACGGCACTTCTACAATTGCCTTGTCGGTTTCTATCTCAAGGACATTCTGGTGCTCATCCACTGAATCGCCTTCCTTAACGAGCCATTTTCTTATCTCTCCCTCTGTTATCCCTTCACCCAAATCCGGCAATTTAAAATCAAATGGCATAGCATTCTCCCTTCTTTAAAGTAACCAGTAAGAAGTAAGCACTAGGCAGCAAAAGAAAAAAGTCAGATTGCCTTTGATCTTTTGGCGCCTACTGCTTACTTCTTACTCCCTACTGATTTTTTAGTATTTCATTATTTCTTCAATTGCCTTTCTTATACGCTCAAAGGTCGGCACATAGTGGTCCTCAAGTTTGGGGAGCGGCATAACAGCGTCGTAGCCTGTTACCCGCATTATAGGCGCCTTCATATAGAGCATCGCATCTTCTGCAATTGTCGCTGATAGCTCTGCACCGAAACCGCAGGTCTTCGGCGCTTCATGCACTATCACAACCCTCCCGGTTTTTTTGACCGACCTGAATATTGTCTCCTCGTCAAAGGGACTCAACGTCATTAAATCTATCACCTCAGCATCAAGGCCTTCTGCTGCCTGAAGAGTCCTATGGAGCATACTTCCCCATGCAATAAGAGTGACCTCTTTGCCTTCCTGAACAATCCTCGCCTTGCCAAGCGGGATGGTATATTCGCCTTCAGGGACTTCTTCTTTTATGAGGCGATAGAGCCTTGTTGATTCGAGGAATATCACAGGATCAGGGTCCCTGATGGCTGAAATCAGCAGACCCTTAGCAGTGTAAGGTGTTGACGGCACGACAACCTTTACACCAGGCATATGGCAGAAAAAAGCCTCTGCACTCTCCGAATGGAGTTCAGGCGGCTTTATACCGGCCCCGTAAGGGGTCCTTATTACCAGTGGGCAGGTATACCTTCCCCTCGAACGAGAGCGGATCCTTGACGCATGAGAGTAAATTTGGTCAACAGCAGCATAGATAAAGCCCATGAATTGTATTTCCGCAACAGGTCTTAATCCATATACAGCCATTCCTATGGCAGCGCCGACAATGCCGGACTCTTCAAGTGGGGTGTCCACAATTCTTTCGGCCCCGAATTCTTTCTGCAGTCCGTCACTGACGCGGAACACTCCTCCGTCAAGGCCGACATCCTCTCCGAGGAGTATGACGTTTTTGTCCCTCTGCATCTCTTCTCTGAGCGCAAGGTTTATTGCCTGGACCATATTGAGTTTTTTTGAGTTCCCGGGCATATCAGAAGTCCTTCATTTGGTTTGACTGCCGGGATGTAAGAGTTTCGAAGGTATAAGCAAGTATGTCCCCAGGCTGGGAAGGGCTTATTGATTCTGCTGTTATTACGGCATTGTCAACAATAGTTTTTGATTTATCTTCAACCTCTTTCTGATATTGCTCTGTCCACATCCGTTTTTTCTCCATGAACAATTTCAATCTTAAGATGGGGTCCTTTAGCTTCCATGCCTCCACTTCCTCTTCCTTTCTGTATCTTGTTGCATCGTCCGCTGTGGTATGGTGCGACATCCTGTAAGTATAACATTCAATAAAGGTCGGGCCTCCGCCATGCCTCGCTTTTTCTAAGGCATCTCTTGTTGCCTTATAAACAGCAAATATGTCATTGCCATCAACCTGTATGCCCTCAAAGCCATACGCACATGCCTTTTGAGCAAGGGTTCTTGATGCGGATTGTCTCTCCCTCGGAACCGATATCGCCCATTGATTGTTCTGGCAGAGAAAGACAACAGGGAGTTTGAAGACACCTGCCATATTAAACCCCTCATGGAAATCGCCCTTTGAGGTGCCTCCGTCGCCGAAATAGGCGATAGCTGCTGTCTTGTCTCCCTTATACTTTGCTGCAAAGGCAGCTCCTGTTGCATGGGGTATATGAGTTCCCACAGGGATGCATATGGGAAAGATGTTTAAATCCTCCGGGGTAATCAGCCCCCTCTCATCTCCAGCCCAGTATTGAAAAAGCATATGGATGGGATAGCCAATGGCTATATAAACTCCCGACTCCCTGAAGGAAGGGAAGATCCAGTCGGATCTTTCGAGGGCGCATGCGCTCCCGATTTGGGAGGCCTCCTGCCCGAAAATAGGAGCATATGTGCCTATCCTGCCTTCCCTCTGCAGGTTCAAGGCATGCTCGTCGAATACCCTCGAAAGGATGAGCAATTCATACATCTTTCTTATCTCGTCATCGGATAAAGAAGGCATGAGAGAACTGTCTGCTTCACCACTCTCATTCAGAATATCCAGGCGTTTGACGGTTATAGATTCTATCGTCTTTTCCGGCATGCGTAAATCATATCATGTGAACATATTGCAGTCAACAACGAGAATCCACCATCTAAAACAGCGAACCACAGCCAAAAGTAGGCGCTTCTAAGCGAGAACACAGAGTTTTTCTCTGTGCTCTCAAGGCCTTGAGAAAAAGAGACAAAACTGAACTTTCACTAAAGAGTGCACAGAGCTGAAAGTCGGATCTGATGTTATGTCTTCTTAAATCCATGAGTTTCTCTGTGTTCTCTGTGGTTTGATGGCGAATTAGGGAATAAGAGGGGCCGGCTATCTGATTCCCAGTTTCTTGAAAATCATGCCGAGATATTTATTGATTGGATTGTTTCTGTTCAGAAAGGATATGACAGGACGTTTTCTTGTGACGAGTTTGTTAAGCTCGTCTATGATAAGGACGTTGGTCCCGTGTTTCAGTCCACCTCTGAACACCATTATGGCATCATCCTGGTTGCCCGCGCGGAGTAGTATTTTGCCGAGGTTGAGATAGTGAGCTGTGTTTTCGCCATCCTTTTTCAGTGCCTCTTCGCAGAGCCTGATGGCCTTTCTCACCTGCCCCCGCTCTTTTGCGATACACAAGGCCAAGTAAGAATAGATAGCAGGATTGTCTTCGATTTCCAGGGCTTTTTCAAAACTGGCGAGGGCGGGAAGCATCTTGCCGCCAGCAAGCGCTTCCAATCCTTTTTTAAAAAGTTCCTCTGAGGTAACGGTATGCATCTGCCTTTACTTTCCCTCACACCACTTGCGGGCATTCTGGAATATCTTCAGCCACGGGGAAACTTTGAGTGTTTTCTTCATGTGTTCGGGCATCCATGCCCACTGCCACTTCAGGAACGTCCTTTCGGGATGCGGCATTATGGCAAGATGCCTGCCGTCGGAGGTGCACAGGGCGGCAATTCCGGAAGGAGATCCGTTTGGATTGAAGGGATAGCTTTCCGTTATTTTACCGCTGTCATCTATGTACCGTATCGGCGCCAGGTTTTTGCTCAGTACCTCTCCGTATATCTTATCATCCGGGAAGTGGGTCCTCCCTTCGCCATGGGACACCCATATGCCGAGTGCAGAGCCTTCCATCCCTTTCAGCATCAGCGCAGGGCTTTTTAGGATCCTTACCGCAGCAAAACGCGATTCGAATCTGCCCGACCTGTTCTGAATGAACCTCGGCTGGCGCTTATCCGGAATGCCCCGCCACGGTACCCACCCTATCAGCGCAGCAAGCTGGCATCCGTTACATACACTTAAACTGAACGTGTCAGTCCTCTTATAAAAATCATCGAATTGTTTATAAAGCGACTTGCTGAATCGTATAGTGCCGGCCCATCCTTTTCCCGAATCCAGCACATCCGCATAACTGAACCCCCCGACAAAAGCAATCCCCTTAAACCGTGAAAGAGTTACACTGTCGGAGAGGAGATCGGTCATAGTTACATCCCAGGGTTCAAAACCGGCCTGATAAAAGGCGGAGGCCATTTCCCGGTCGGAATTGCTGCCTTCCTCCCTGACAACCGCAACAGCGGGTTTCGCCTTCTTTTTTATGAAAAAAGCGGGTGTCTGCTTCGGGGTAAAGGAGAGATGGAATGAGGGTCCTGGCCTGTCATAAATTACAGCTTTCTCTTCAAGAACACACTCGGGGTTCGCCTGAAGCATATCCAGCCGGTGGCTTGTCTCCTCCCATACCGATCGGAGTTCCAGCAAGTCCTTATCAAATACCAACTCCCCGTTGAAGCGTATACGGATACTCTTTTCCCTCAGGCTGCTGCCGATAATATGGCAAGGCACTTCATTCGCCTTCAGTATAGACATGATTTCTTTCTCGCATTTTTTGTCATATTCCATTACCAGTCCCAGTTCTTCCGAAAAAAGGGCCGCAACGGGACTATCTGAATTACTGTCCTGAAGATCGACTTCCAGCCCGCAATTCCCTGAAAAGGCCATTTCGAGCAGCGTAGTGACGAGACCTCCGTCGCTCCTGTCATGGCCTGCAAGCACCAACCCCCGATCTATCAGGAGTTGCACCGCATTAAAAGCGTCCTTAAGCAAATGGCTGTCTTCCACATCGGGGGATATGGACCCCACCTGTTTATAGCATTGGGCAAGCGCCGAACCGCCAAGCCTGTTTTTACCCGACCCGAGATCGACATAGATAAGCCTGCTTTTGCCCGGGGCTTTAAGGTCAGGCGTAATCACCTTTGTAATATCCGGGCACGGGGCGTACGCAGATATCACCAGCGCTCCCGGGGACTTTACCATTTCAGTCTCTCCGGAGGGATGTGTCACAATTGAAGCCATTGAGAGGCTGTCTTTACCGCCGTCAACTGCAATGCCGAGTTCCAGCATCATGTCCCTCATGGCTAAAGCAGCATCATAAAGCCGCGCGCCTTCCCCCGGAAGTTTTGGCGCCCACATCCAGTTCGCAGAACACTTGATATCTCTGAGCGCGCTTATATGTGCCCAAATAATATTGGTCAACGCTTCCCCGACAGACATCCTCGCCATAGCTGAAGGATTGATGATCCCTTTGATTGGCTGCTCACCTATAGCTATGGCTGCTCCAGTCAGTCCAAAATGGCTCTGAGCGATAACGGCCACGTCGGATACGCTAAGCTGAAGAGGCCCCGCGCACTGCTGCCTGGCAATGAGACCTGAAACCGACCTGTCCACCTTGCTTGTCAGGAATCTCTTTGAACCCACCGATATAAGCCTGAGCACCCTGTTCAGAGCATCTTCAAGTGTAAAGTCTTCAGGCAAGTCAAACGGCTGCAAATTCTGATGAAAGCGTTCCATTTCGAACACTTTTCTGGGCATGTCCCCAAGGACCCTTTCGAGGGCCAACTGTTCGGCAACGGTACCGTCATCCCCATCATATACGACAATTTCTCCGTCACCAGTTATTTCCCCGATCACTGCAACAGGTACCTTTTCCCTGCTGCAGAGCCTCAGGAACATCTCCGTTTTCTCGGGGAGGGTAAGAAGGGCATCCTGTTCCTGGTATTCGGCGCCCCATATTTCAAGAACGGATAATGTATAATCACCTGTAATTACCTTCCGTATATCGATCCTGGCGCCTGCGGGATGGACAATTTCCTTCACCACGTTACAATTGCCGCCGGCCCCCTGGTCATGGATGCTGACAATAGGGTTGTCAGCGCCGAGTTCAACACATGCCCTGATGACCCTGTTAAGCTTTTGCTCCATTTCCGCATCGCCGCGCTGCACGGCGTTGAAATCGAGTTCCTCTATGTTTTCCCCCTGTATCATACTTGAAGCAGCCCCGCCTCCCATACCAATACGGTATGCAGGTCCGCCGATCTTGACCACTGCCATGCCCCGTTCCGGCTCTTTTTTCTCAATGTGCCTCGCATCGATTTGCCCTACTCCTCCGGTAAACATTATCGGTTTAATCCATTCCCTTCTCTCGCCGTCCGGGAGTCTCAGCCCGAAAGACCTTGTAAAGCCCTGAATGACCGGTTCTCCAAACTTGTTTCCGTAGTCCGAGGCCCCGTTGCTTGCCTCAATTTCGATCTGGAGCGGCGAGGCCATATTGCCGGGATAAGTAAAGTAGCCGTGCTCCCATGGAAGCGGATACCCCGGGATTTGCAAGTTTCCAACACAGTAAGCCGCTGTTCCCGCCGCATAAAGGCTTCCCCTCCCGGTTGCATGCACATCCCGTATTCTGCCGCCGGCGCCTGTTTCGGCGCCTGGAAACGGCGCAACCCCCGACGGGAAGTTATGCGTTTCTGCTGTAAAAATAATATGGTAAGCACATTGGGCCAGCCTTAACGGAGAGGATGCCAGCGGATTTTCAGGCATAATAGTCGTAATTTCATATCCTCCGATAGCGCTCGAATTGTCCCTGAATGCGATGATACTGTTGCCCGGGTTTCTCGTGTAAGGCTCCTTGACGATCTGCATCAGGCTTTCCGGCACGGTCTTGCCGTCAATTATAAGCCTGCCGTTGAAAAACCAATGACGGGAGTGCTCGCTGTTGGACTGGCTCAGATCGAAACATTCCACATCGGTCGGATTTCTCTTCAGGTCATCTTTAAACAACCGGTAATAATAATCGATGTCCCATTCATCGAAGCCGAGCCCCAACTCTCTGTTGATCCGCACCAGCGCCCGCTTGCCCTCTTCCATGACAGGTACGATTTTGACCGGTTCAGGTCTGGCGCCTGTCTCAAAAGTTGTAAGGGGTTTGAGGTACAGGGTTTCCGTCATCCTGTCGTGAATAAGCTTGAGGAATTCTTCTTTCGGAAAGACTCCCTGCGTACCGCCTTTTCGTGGCAGCAGTTTGAATCTCCTTGAGCGCTCTATGCGCCCGACTTTCAGCAGACCGCAGGCGTGGCAAACCGAAACTGCATTCGCAGACCAGGCAGTAGTGAAGTTCAGACGCGGACCTACCTCAAAGTAGTATCCATCTCCCACCAACAAACTCTCGTCCGAAAAGTTGTGAGGCTCGAAAGTCTCGGCCAGGAGCCAACGGAGCACTTTTAGTTCCCTCTCGGTGAGAGGTCCCGACGTCTCTACATTAAAACAGAATTCTGTTTCAATATCAGCGATATCAGGCGAAATACTTTCCTTTACCGTGTTCAGGAGCACGGTTCTCTTATATGGAGAGAGAGCAGGGGTGCGATAGAGATGAAAAAGTTTTTTATCCGCCATTGTTTTCTCCCATACAATATATTCTGATGCAACATTTTACCATACTGCACGGCAGAGATTGTAAACTATGCTGCTCATGCATTATTCAACTAATCTTGAATAATGACCTGTCCGACGATATAGTATTTCAGTAAACTTCAATAGCGAGGGAAAATATGGGCAGAAGCGGTGCAACCTAGTCGCTACAAGGCATTCATCCCAAAACCTTTGCCGCCAACGCCCCCAGTAGCACTCGAAGGCAACCTCCAAAATATTCTCTCAATGGCCGACCTCTTCTCCACTTGCAGTAGGAATCCTTGCACTACGAAAACACAAGGTTCCCGTGGCAAGGCCACGGCGTGTTACAATTATCAATACTCCTCGTTGACTTTACTACAACGCTCTCGCTAAAAAAAGTCCGAAATGTGCAAGATACGGCTCAAATATAATTCTGAATAAGAAAAGGGCGGAATTGTTCTCCGCCCCTAAAAGCAAATTTTTTTAGCTCTTGTTTATACGCCTGCTGCAGCGTGATACTCCATGGACTTCTCCCCACGCTCAAAGGTGACGATCGGGCAATATCGGCTGAAGGTGTCCATTTTAGCATCGATCTCGTTTGAAAGCTCCTTCAAATTGCCGAGGAAACCCTCCGCAACGATCTTTCTATCATCAAACGGAAAAGCCCGCGCCTTCTCCCCTATATCGTTGAGCGTTTTCTTCATGTCATTCAACTCGGAAAAGACGTAATCGCAAAAGCTTTTGGTGTCTTTTAAGTCGAACATAACAGCCTCCTTTCATTGTGAGTGAATAAAAGGAGCCTGGGGTTGCCCCCTGGTTCCGGCAGACCTAATGGTCTGCACTCATCAATCTCTAATAATATTTTATCAAATATCTTAATATTTTGTCAGGGTGGGTGAAGTGGAAATTACTGCCATGTAAAGGCTGTGGAGATACCATTAATGGCATATATGGTAAAATACTTTTTTAATCTCAAGTTAAGAGGTGCGGACAGTGGAACTGCGTTTGACTTCAGATGAAGTGGTGCAAACTCACAAGGGGGAGAGTCTTTACTCAGCCCTGAAAAAAGCGGGCATTTACCTTGTCGCCTCCTGCGGCGGCAAAGGCACATGCGGGAAATGCACAATAAAAGTTCTTGACGGAACTGTTGATTCGCTCTCACACGGAAAACTGACCGCAAAAGAACGTGAAACAGGCATAGCGCTTGCTTGCCAGACCTTTCCTGTAAGCGATCTCGTTGTTGAGATACCGAAGGAGTCAAAACTCGTAATAGGAGACAAAATTGCAATTGCCAGATCGAAAAACCTCGTTAAGTACCTTGAGTCCTTCGGCGTTACTATCAATCCCCCCATTAAACGGATCGCTCTTGAACTCCCTCCTCCGACCATTAGCGACAATATCAGCGACCTTGAACGCCTGAAAAGAGCGCTCGAGGAAAAGGGTTTGAGGGCCATGCGCTTTTCACACGGATTTTTATCCACCATGTGCAAGACACTTCGGGAGGCGGAGTGGAAGGTTGATCTTACGTATGTGCCGGGCAACGGCATCAGCGGCGAGGCCATTTTCTTATCGTTTCCGGGGCATTGCAGCAGCCGATACGGCCTGGCAATCGACATCGGCACCACCACTGTTGTCGTATATCTTGTAAATCTGCTCGACGGGGCCATAGTGGACATCGGTTCCACTTATAACTCCCAGATACGTTTCGGCGATGACGTAATAACAAGGATTGTCCATGCAACTGAAGGCGAAGGGCTCGGTGAACTTAGAAGCGCTGTGGTTGACGATATCAACACGATCGTTGCCCCCCTTTTGGAACGGCATGGCATTGAAGCCTGTGAGGTAGATTCGGCCACTATAGCGGGCAACACAACAATGTCCCATATATTCTGGGGCATGGACCCGGGCTCTATTAGAGAAGAGCCTTACATCCCGGCACTCAACTTTTTCCCGCTCTGGAAGGGCGGTACTGCCAGGCTTTCCATTAACCCCCAGTCGCCTGTTTATACTGTTCCATGTGTAGCCAGTTATGTTGGAGGCGATATTGTTGCCGGGGTACTCGCCTCGAAGATGTGCCGGAATCAGGAAATAGCGCTTTTTATGGACATCGGCACCAACGGTGAAATAGCCATCGGCAATAATGAGTGGCTTATGGCTGCTGCCTGTTCCGCCGGACCATGTTTCGAAGGCAGCGGGATACGATGCGGGATGCGTGCGACCTCGGGAGCGATTGAGGCGATCAAAATCAATAAACAAACCCTCGAACCTGAAATATCTGTGATAGGCGGCGGCATACCAATGGGGATATGCGGATCAGGAATGATCGACGCCGTATCTGAAATGTTCCTTACAGGAATTCTCGACCTCAAGGGCAAGTTTATTTCGGGCAAGACCGACAGGGTAAGAAAAGGTGAGGACAGATTAGAATATGTCTTCAATCGGGGTGATGCCCGGCACAAGGAAATAGTTCTTACCGAGATCGACATCGAAAATCTGCTCCGGGCCAAAGCCGCCATCTATGCAGGCGTTACGACTCTTCTCGGCGAAGCAGGCTTCCCCCTTGATGCAATTGAAAAAATATATATAGCAGGCGGATTCGGCAATTATCTTAATATCGAGAGGGCAATAACACTAGGCATGCTCCCTGATGCTCCCAAAGAACGGTTTGTATTTATGGGCAATACGTCCATAACCGGCGCATACCTCTGCCTGCTTTCAGAAGAATTGAGAAACGAAGCCGAAGAAATAGCTTCTAAAATGACCTACGTGGAACTGTCCGTTTCCCGTAGCTTTATGCACGAATATATGTCCGCTCTCTTCCTGCCCCATACTGATATCAAACAGTTCCCAACGGTGGCAGCATTGATGAAATGAGCGAATACTCGGATTTTGCATCAGATGACAGCACAGAGTTTATATGCCCTGCCTGTGGAGCGGTGCTCACCACTCAGGAGAGGACCGAAGACGGCTGGAACTGCAAATGTGGAGATTTCATTCCCAAAAGCATGGCAGTCAATCCATACAAAGGCTTATCAAATAAGCACAAGAAGAATAATCCCTGGAGGTAAGCATTTAGCAACAGCAGGTAAAGGTAAAAAAAACTGACCCACTATGCGAAAACCCTGTCTCTACCTATCCCTTTGCCTGTACCTGTTTGTTAAGGCGCAGGTGTAATCACTAGATGGGCTTCTGGAAGGACATAAATAGAGATTATCATGCAGTCTTCGAACGTGATCCAGCTGCAAGGAATGCTATTGAGGTCCTGATTACCTATCCGGGGCTTCACGCAATTTTCATGCACCGCATAAGCCATGCGCTCTGGAATCTTCGCATTCCGGTCCTCCCGAGATTCCTCTCCAATGCAGCACGGCTCCTCACCGGTATCGAAATACATCCTGCCGCAAAGATAGGGAGTGGTTTCTTTATTGATCACGGAATGGGAGTCGTCATCGGAGAGACTGCCGAGATAGGAAATGATTGCCTCTTATACCAGGGGGTAACACTTGGCGGCACAGGAAAAGAAAAAGGGAAGCGCCACCCTACACTTGGGAATAACGTAGTAGTGGGCGCCGGAGCAAAGATACTTGGACCGATGAGGATAGGCAATTATGTTAAAATAGGCGCTAATTCCGTTGTCTTAAAGCCTGTCCCGGATTACGCCATTGTTGTTGGCGTGCCTGGCCGAATCATAAAAAAGAAAGTTGTGCGGATGGAGGCGGAAGGTCCTGTTGAGGCGCTCGATCACGTGAAACTCCCGGACCCTGTTGATGAAAAACTGTTTGAGTTCGCGGAACAGATCAAAAAAATGGAAGCGAGGATCGATAAAATGGAAGGTAAAAGAGCGGGCATGAAAATATTCAATACCATGACAGGGAAAAAGGAAGACTTCATACCCATAGAGAGAGGCAAAGTGGGCATCTATGCCTGCGGAGTTACAGTCTACGACTATTCACATATCGGCCATGCTCGGAGTGCGGTGGTTTTTGACATCATTAGCCGGTATCTTAGACATAAGGGGTTTGCGGTTAAATACGTCAGGAACTTTACCGACATCGACGACAAAATAATAAAAAGGGCCAACGTGGAAGGGACCACATGGGACAAAGTGGCACAGAAATATATCACAGGATATTATGAGGATATGGACAGGCTCGGTGTAGCACGGGCCGATTTGGAGCCGAGGGCAACAGACCATATACAGGAAATGATCGGGGTCATAAAGGCGCTTATTGATAACGGGCACGCCTACGTGTCCGAAGGGAGCGTATATTTTGCCGTTGATACATTCCCTGAGTACGGCAAGCTCTCAGGGAAAGAGCAAAAAGACCTCCTTGCAGGCGCGCGTGTCAATATTGAGGAAAAGAAAAGGAACCCATCCGATTTTGCGCTTTGGAAGGCCTCCAAAGAAAACGAGCCGTGGTGGGAGAGCCCCTGGGGCAAAGGACGTCCGGGATGGCACATTGAATGCACGGCAATGGCAATACGTCATCTCGGTGAATCTATCGACGTTCACGGCGGGGGCGCTGATCTTATCTTCCCCCACCATGACAATGAGATCGCCCAGTCGGAGGCATTCACCGGGAAGCCCTTCGCAAAATATTGGGTCCATAACGGTTTCATCACTATTGACAAAGAGAAAATGTCAAAATCCCTTGGAAACTTCTTCACTATCCGTGAAATACTTGATAAATTTGATCCGGAGGTCATCAGGCTCTTCCTGCTCTCGAGTCATTACCGCAGCCCGATTGAATTTTCGAACGAACAGTTGCGCGATGGAGAAGCCTCTTTGGACCGGTGTTACAGTACTATTTCCAGGATCAATGAATTTTTATCCGTCGCCCCGGCCCCGGTGCAGAAGGCACATAAAGACATTGCCGAAATATATGACGAACTCGCTGCAGTACTCGATACATTTACAGATCGCTTCGAAGAAGCGATGGACGATGATTTCAATACCGCCCTCGCCATCGGGCACGTCTTTGAGCTTATCCGGGTAATCAACAAATTCCTCGATGCAAAACCCCAGGGTAAGGATGCCCGAACACTGATAGCTCGGGCACTGGACTCCCTGCATTTAACAAGCAGCGTGCTAAATCTATTCCATAGGACCCCGGCAAGGTGGAATGTCGATCTCCTGGAGATAAAGAAGATACCTTTCACCGAGATCGAGATAGAACAAAAGATACAGGCCAGGCGGACCGCAAGAGAGAACAAAGATTGGGCACTGGCCGATTCAATCAGGAAAGAGCTTGAGGAGAAAGGGATACTGCTTGAAGATAAAAAGGACGGCACTGGCTGGAAGGTTAAGATTAGCTAGGAGAGCCGCAAGGAAGACGGGAGAAGGGGAGCACTTGTTTTTCGACGCGCTGAAACTACTTTCGTAGGCAAATCCCGAGTTTTCCATAGCGGCGATACCCGAATCCGTTCTCAAGTGGGGCTCGGCGCTACTCGCCCCTTTACAGTAGACCCGTGCATCGCGTCAAAAAACAAGTGCTCCCCTTCTCCTGTCATTAATTATATTGGATCGGTAGGGGCAGGCTGTTTATCGGAGCGATGCACGGGTCTGCTCCAACGGGGGCGAGTGATGCCGAGCCCCAGCCGGGAATGGGTATGTACAGGGCTGCTAAAACGACTTTTCTCTGGCTATGAAAGTAGTTTCAGCGCTCCGATAAACAGCCTGCCCCTGCCGGTCCCTTCCATATAGCTGTTGGATGTGGGTCAAAGCAATAGCAGCAGGCTCATCATTGAAATAGACCAGATGATATCGAGCGGCACATGAAGTTCGCAGGTCGAATCGAGCAGCAGTTCGACTCGCGCATCAAACTCCTCGTCGGCAGTCCAAAGGATAATGGTCACAGGGACCCGCGGAAATGGAAGAAGCACAAATGCGGCATCCCCGTATGGCACAGGCGTTCCGCCAAAATGTGCGCCCTTCATCATAAAACCTTTACCATCACTGGCATATTTCCCTGCCACCCTGTCAAGGGGCATAACATGAGAACCTCTGAAAAAAAGATGCCCTCCTTTCAGGTTGTCGGGTTTCACCAATCTGGCGGACAATGGGATATCTTTGGCGCTGGTCAGATACCAGGGGACCGAGAGCCTGAAAAAATAGCTGAGCTTGCCCAACAGAATAGCTCCATCGGCTGCAAGGCTTTCTATCAGCTTTCCTCCGGCAGATATAGAAAAGTCCATACCGCAGGATGAGAGAATGTACCGTCCTGTTGCCGCATCGAATCCAACTGCCGCATTATTGCAGATAACATCCGGATCAGCTTCTTCGAGGCGCTGCCATGCCATGTCTTCTCCTGATTGCATGCTCAATTATAACTCATATAAGGAAGGCAGGAGAAGGGGAGCACTTATTTTTCGACGCGCTGAAACTACCTTCGTCGGCAAATCCCAATTTTCCAAGACAGCGATATCCGGATCAGTTCTCAGAGGGGCTCGGCGCGCTTAAGGCGCCTACTGTTGGTTACTCGCCCCTTTACAGTAGACCCGTGCATCGCGTCGAAAAACAAGTGCTCCCCTCCTCCTGCTGTTTATTTTATAAGATCAAATTATAGGATCGGCGGGGGCAGGCTGTTTATCGGAGCTATGCACGGGTCTGCTCTATTAGGGGCGAGTAACCAACAGTAGGCGCCTTAAGCGCGCCGAGCCCCACCGAGAATGGGTATGGACATGGCTACTATGACGAATTGTCTCTGGCAATGAGAGTAGTTTCAGCGCTCCGAGAAACAGCCTGCCCCTGCTGATCCCTTCCATAAATTAAGCATAAATAAACGCACTTTTCATTGATTTCAAAAAAATGCTATATTCCAAGCAAATAATAGTTACCGGAGGCTTATGAAAAAAATATACGATAAAGGCGATTGGACCTATGGCATTAACCCTGTTTTGGAGGCGATAAAATCCGGGCGAAGAATTAATACAGTGTACGTCTACGATCAGGGCCGTCAGAACCTAGGAGCCATAATTGAAGCAGCAAGGGGCAATGGCATTACGGTAAAGTTCGAAACGAAAGAGTTTTTTGACGGCAGATTTCAGAAAGGCCATCAGGGAGTCGCGGCAAGCGCGGGTAAAAGGAAAGCAATAAGTATTGAGGAATTGCTGAACATCCCTGATCGGGAAGGAGAAGTCCCCTTTTTTATTGTTCTCGACAGCATCGAGGACCCGAGGAATTTCGGCGCCATCCTGAGAGTAGCTGATGCTGCGCGGGTGCACGGAGTCGTGTTCCAGTCTCACCGGTCAGCGGGGATTACCCCTGTGACGGCAAAAGCATCGGCAGGCGCACTCGAATATGTGAATCTTGCTGAGACAGTCAATATAAAACACGCTATGGAGAAAATGAAAAAAGCGGATATCCTGGTAATCGGCGCCGAAGCCGGGACAGGCAAGACACTTTGGGACATAGACCTTCGGGTCCCTCTGGCCCTCGTCGTAGGCTCTGAAGGAGCAGGGCTGAGGCGGACCGTGCGTGACATGTGCGATATGACCGTGAGCCTGCCCATGAAAGGAACAGTTAATTCACTTAATGTATCGGTTGCGGCAGGGATCCTTGCCTACGAGGTCATGCGCCAAAGGAAAGCCTAAGCTTTAGCGAGCTTGCAAGTACTTCTTTACTCTCTTCCCTCCGGCTTTGGCCTCCATTGTTTATGGGCTGTCCACCCTTCAGTAGCAGTTTCTATACGGTCGAACCGTGGTATGTATGGCTTTATGTCGAGCAGTGGGGTCATGTTCAACACATCAATGCCTTCCACTTTGTTTTCTCCAGGAGCATAGTCCTGCGGAAAGCGGACCGTATTCGATCTTTTGTAGGAATAGGGAGGACTTGCATGACACCTGTCTCATGATAAAATCTGATTATGACACTCACAGACAAGCTCAGACAGTTAGGATCGAGTCCTGCCGCAAGGAAGACCCTTATGAGGGTGCTGATATTCCTCGTGGTTTATTCTGTTGTAGGTTTTTTTTTAGTCCCGCCCATACTTAAATCCGTCCTCACAAAAAAGCTTTCCGAAGGACTTCACCGTCAGGTTGGGATAAGGCAGATAAAGGTCAACCCCTTCGCGCTATCCGCAACGGTTAGAGGGTTTCTGATTAAAGAAAGAAATGGCCGGGATACGTTTGTATCGTTTGACGAGCTTTACCTGAACTTGCAGAGTATCTCTGTCTTAAAAAGAGGCTTGGTCCTCAGTGAGATTAAAGTGAACTTGCCCTACGTGCACATAGTGCGTAACGAAGACGGTTCCTATAACTTTTCGGACCTCATGGAATCCAAGCCGAAAAAAGAAGAAAAAACTCCCAGGTTTTCCTTTAACAATATACAAATCCTTAACGGGAGTATCGACTTCTTTGACGGCCTGAAACACACAGCGCACAAGCTGAGCGACATGGATATCAAGATACCCTTCATATCCAGCCTGCCCTACTATGCCGACATTTACGTTCAGCCTTACTTTTATGCGAAGGTCAATGGTACCCCTGTTTCTTTCAAAGGCGAGACTAAACCGTTCAGGGACTCTCACGAAACTCATATGCAGGTCAACATCAGAGACCTGGACATCCCGTTTTATTTCTCCTACTCGCCATTCAAGATGCCCTTTAAGGCCCCGTCAGGATTTCTGGATGTAAACACTGAAGTTTCATACATCCAGTATAGAGATAAGCAGCCGTCGTTGAATTTGGCAGGTAATGTTGCATTCAAGAAAATAAGGATTACTGATCTTAAAGGGAATCCCCTCGTATCTCTTCCAGAGTTTCAGATATCTTTCGCTCCGTCAGACTTGATCGCAAGAAAAATACACCTGTCAAAGGTGATGCTTCAATCGCCTGAGTTGAACATATCGCGTGACAGGTCTGCGAAAATCAACCTGCTGGCTCTTCTGCCTGAGGAAAAACCGAGCGGGAAATTGCCTGATAAAAAAGAAACAACTCAGTTCTCCCTGTATGCCGATCACATTCAAGTCGCGGATGGCAAGATAGAGTTTTCAGATCTCAAATCAATTCCTTTCAAAACGACACTTGAGAATATAGAGATTGGGATTGATAACCTGAGCACCGCACCGGACAAGAAGGCAAAGGCGCACCTCTCCCTGCTGACAGAATCCAAAGAGGGCATGAAGCTCGATAGTGATTTTTCGATTAATCCACTCGCATCCGAGGGCAGACTGGAATTCACGCAGATACAGCTTAAGAAATATGCCCCCTATTACTCTAAAAGCGTGCTATTCGACATTCGGGATGGCGGCCTCGACCTTTCGACGAAATATATCTTTAAAAAGACGGAAAAAGAGCCCGAGATAAGGTTGGCAGAGTTTTCTGCCGGATTGACCTCCATGAAACTGAGAAAACGGGGGGAGAAGGAGGATTTCCTTAATATCCCCCTGGCCTCACTTAAGAATACATCGGTGGACCTCACAAAAAGAGAGGTCCACATAGGCATAATTTCAACTCAAAAGGGTGTTTTAAAAATAAAACGTGACAGTGACGGCAAACTGAATATACAAGGCCTTCTGCCCGAATCCGGGACTCCCGGCGGGCAGCACGTCAAGACAAAAAAAGGGCCGGAAATGCTTGTCACTGTGAAAGACATTGCCGCAGAGCGCTATATGATAAAGGTAGAGGATGCTATGCCCCAGGAGCCCGTCAATCTGGTTGCGGAACAGATTAATTTTAAAGGGACCAGCCTTTCGACTGTAAAAAACTCGAAGGGCAGGGCGTCTCTATATTTTGTGTTCAATAAGAAAGGCATTGTCAGGACGAATGGATCCGTCAGTATTAATCCGCCTTCGGCCAACATGAAACTGAATGTCAAGGGGATCGAGATTGCCCCTTTCCAGTCTTACTTTACAGACCGTATTAAGATACTGATCACTCAGGGCGACATATCGTTAGACGGGAACATTTCAGCCGGTTATTCAAAGGATGGCATAATGAAGGCTTCATACAAGGGCGAGGCATCTGTCCGAAATTTTGCCTCCCTTGACAAAGCCAATGCAGAAGACTTCCTGAAGTGGGATTCTCTTGATTTTGCAGGAATTGATGCTGCAAACAATCCCCTTTACGTCAATATTTCCCAGGTGGCGCTGACTGATTTCTATTCGCGAATAATTATAAACAAAGACGGCTTGATAAACCTTCAGGATATAATGCAGGAAAAAGGCTTAGGCGAAGCGGCTGCCACGAAGGAAGAGGCCGGGGAGCCGGTTGTGGAGGCTTACGCAAAGCCTGTGGAAGCTGCTGTAACAGAGAAGCCCGTTGCCGAACCTCCGAAACCCCCTGAAGCCGTACAGCAAAAGGCAGGTGCTGACGTTGCTGCCAAACCGCCAGATACAAGCGTCCGGCAACAAACCGGAAAGCTCATAAAGATAGAGGCCGTTACTTTACAGGGGGGCACGATAAATTTTTCAGACAGGCACATTGAACCTAACTATTCCTCTAACTTTGTTGAAGTCGGGGGAAAGATATCCGGGCTTTCCTCAGAAGAGACCAAGTTTGCCGACGTAGATCTCCGGGGTAAATTTGAAGACTCCGCTCCTCTTGAAATTACGGGGAAGATAAACCCTTTGCGGGATGATCTCTATGTTGACCTTAAAATTGACTTCAAGAACATGGACCTGAGCCCGGTGACTCCTTATTCCGGCAGGTTTCTCGGATACACAATTCAGAAAGGAGAGCTTTCTCTTAATCTTCAGTATCTCATAGTGAAAAAGAAACTTGACTCCAAGAACAGGATATTACTTGACCAATTCACCCTTGGTGACAGGGTTGAAAGTCCCAGGGCCACAAAACTTCCGGTGAGGCTCGCCATAGCTCTCCTAAAAAACAGAAAAGGCGAGATCAATCTGGACGTTCCTGTCTCAGGCTATACCAACGACCCGAAGTTCAGCATCGGAGGGGTAATAACTAAAATGCTGCTCAATCTTCTTGTGAAGGTTGCCACTTCGCCGTTTGCACTTCTCGGAGCGCTTTTCGGAGGTGGACAAGAACTGAGCTATGTGGATTTCAATTACGGGGGCAGCGATCTGCCGGAGCAAGACACGAAGAAACTCGATACCATGGTAAAGGCGCTATTTAACAGGCCTGCATTAAAACTGGAGGTAGAAGGGCATGTTGATGTTGAAAGAGACAAGGAAGGGCTGAGACAGTATCTGTTCAACAGGAAGTTGAAAGCGGAGAAACTGAAAGACCTTGTCAGGAAAGGTCAGCCTGCTGTGCCGGTGGACCAGGTGACAATAGGAAAAGACGAATATGCCAAGTACCTGAAAATGGCATACAAGGAAGAAAAATTCCCAAAGCCAAAAACCATGCTTGGTTTTGCTAAAGACCTTCCAGTGCCCGAGATGGAAAAACTGATGCTCACCCACATAGAAATAAACGATGATGACCTGAGGCAGCTCGCCTCCCAGAGGGCGCTCAAGGTCAAGGACTATATATTGAAGTCCGGACAGGTCACGGCAGACAGGGTGTTTTTAGTAGAACCTAAATCCCTCAAGCCTGAAGCAAATGAGAAGCTTAAAGGCAGCCGGGTGGATTTCAAGCTGAAATAGCTATTTCCCGAACACGCTTTTCAATAAATCCGTCACCCGGGCCGCCGGATCAGTTCTGATCTTTTTTTCCTCCTGGCCGACCATATAAAAGAGGCCATCCATGGCTTTGGTTGTCACATAGTGGTCGAGGTCCATCGATTGTTTACTCATAAAAGGAAGGGATTCATATTTCCCCATCATCTCTTTGTACGAATGTGTTACCCCGACTTTATCCATACTAGATGAAACAACGGGCTTGAATGCATTATAGATCTTGTCATGCGTTTTGTTCTTGAAAAATTCTGTTGCAGAAGTGTCCCCTCCGTTAAGGATACCTCTTGCATCCTCAAAGGTCATTTCTTTTATCGCATCAACAAAGAAGGACGTCGCCTTGGGCGCCGCTGTTTCTGCCGCCCTGTTCATGCTGAGCACAAAATCATCGACCTCTTTCTGATACCCAACCTTTCTTAGAACATCTGCCACTTTCTGAATTTTTTCAGGCATAAGAATTTTGATCGCCTGATTGCCAAAGTAGCCATTTACCTGGGAAACATTATTTACCGCTTTTTTCGTCCCTATGGATAAGGCTTCCTTAAGTCCGGAGGCTATCTTGCTGTCATCCTTATCACTTTTAGATGACATCCCTGTCTCTTTCATTACATTGTCCAATAACCCGGCATTAGTCAAGGCCGTTGAGCATAAAAGAACTGCCAGAATAATGAAATAAAAAGTCTTTCTCATATTTTTCTCCTTTATTGGAAAAGTGGACTGCATCCGGGCAAGCGCCGGTATAATCACCTTTCTTTCAGATTTGTGCAGATGCCGGATGTATTGCCGCACTGGTTTCCCTCGGCAAGCCAGACGCCGTTCACCGTTTTAAAGTTCATCGTTTGAGTAGTTCCCGATTTATTAGTCGTAAATTTGACAGTAGCAGTCCCGGCAACGGGATCAAGGGCAAGTATGGAAAGACCATTTAAAGTCAGGCCGATATTTGTGGTACTTGACGTCAGGTTAGTAAGGAAAGCGCTCAGATTCAGACCGTTATTAAGGAAATTGGCTTGATCGAAAAGAGAGACCAGCGTTGAATTTGTGGTTGAAGGGAGGGTTGTGGCAAACAACTCGGACAGGGTGTTAAAAAAAGTAATTGTGGACGTTATATCAGCGACCGACTGTGTAGTGGTAGTCGCGTTGGAGAAGGTATTGGTGTAGGTCCGGGTGGCAAAATTGACGTCGACAGTCTGCTGATTAGTAATGTTGGTGATGGTCGCTGAATTGGTGGATCCGTTAACAGCAGCAATAGTCAGTAAATCTATCACCGCATCCTCTCCTGTATTGTTCGTTTCGAAAAAAGTCCGCAAAAGGTCGATGCTTGAGGAAACTCCTGCACTGGATAGAATTGGCTGCAGCACTGCTTGCAGTTTGACATCCTGGGCATTCAGGTTATCCGCCGTCAGATTGGAGAAATTGCCGCTGCTGTAAAAGTTCGCAGAAATTTCGCCGCCGACATTGGAAATAATCAAGTCGGTGAGCGGCGTAATATTTATACTGCCCCCAATGTCCGCTTGCGTAGCGCCTGAGTATATTTGGATTGATACTCCGGCAATCGTGCCGTCGGCCATGAGAACGAAGGGCGCCACCATGCCGGTTACGTTAATTGTGTATTGTCCGCTCACACCGATTGTTGCGCTGCTTGTGGCTCCTCTGCTATCTTTAACAGTAACGTTGCCGGTCAGCGGCCATCCGGCAGCAGCGACGCCGGTAATAGTCGTGTTTTGTGGCGGAGATGAAGCGCTGCCAGCTTTGCCTCCACCACCGCCGCAGCCTGCAATCAAAAAAAATGTAGGTAACAACACCGCCAATATATAAGAGATTTTTATTTTTTTGGCCTTCATTCTTCCTTCCCCTCAAAACTGCGTCCTGTAGTTTCTATTTATCACGGAATCCCGGACTTGTCAATCGGTTTCCACAGCTTGCCATCCCCCAGTTTTAGCCTGATCTAAATACGAAGAGGATAATATCGAGAAAATACTTGACATAGGATTATTTTTCTGTTATCTTACTTGTATTAAGGCAATTAAGAAAGGATGCAGAT
>Ga0181533_1000068_pt1 | contig 121132 bp, 111 predicted proteins | sample PEATcosm2014_Bin_45_FD_119772 | JGI IMG/M metagenome (GOLD analysis project Ga0181533, IMG submission 119772) | Peatland microbial communities from MTU Mesocosm Facility, Houghton, MI, USA - PEATcosm2014_Bin11_60_metaG | ecosystem: Environmental > Terrestrial > Soil > Wetlands > Peat | place... | reverse complement strand
CGACGACCTCTTCCACCTCGCGTTTGGCGCCCTCGTAGCCGGCGACGTCGGAAAAGCGCGTCGTGGGCCGCTGCTCGTCGTAGACCTTGGCCTTGGAGCTGCCGGCGCCCATGATCCCGCCCGCCATCTGCTTGCTGTAGCTGCGGCTGAGCCAGATGAAGATCCCGATGAACAACAAAAGCGGCAGGAACGACAACAGATCGAGCCACAGGTTCGAGCTCGGGCCGACACCTGTCACCGAGACGCCGTGCGCCCTCAGCGTCGGGGCCAGCTGGGGGTCGTTGAGGACCGTCGGGATCTGGCTCGTGTAGTTGTCGCCGTTGCGCAAGGTCCCTGTCACGGCGCCGTTGGTGTTGATCGAAGCGGTCTTTACCTTGTTCGCCTCGACGCGGGCCAAAAACGCGCTGTAGTTCAAGTTGACCGTTGGCGTGGTCTTTATATTCGGCGACCACAGCAACAACAAGGTGGCGAGCAGGCCGAACAGCAGGAGCCACCAGCGCCACACCGGCGGCGGTGACGCCGGTGGTGGCCGCTGAGGGTCTCGTGGCGGTCCCGAATTGGCTGGGTTCGTGAAATGACGCTGCTTCATGGTGAGCACCTGCCATTTGCTCGACTGTCATGGTGATCGTACGCCATGACCGCGAGCGTCGCGCCTGGCAGGCTGGCGTTGTGAAGGTCTACCTGGTCGATGGTACCTACGAACTCTTCCGCCAGTACTTCGGCCGCCCGTCCAGCGCGTCGCCAGCAATCAGGCGGGCCCGTCACGCGGGAGCTGCGTCGAGCTCCTTCATGACATCAGTTCTAGCGCATCATGGTGGCTGGATCCGGCGGGTGCGTGCCCTGTAACACAGCACCCGTGATGCCATTCCTTCCTGCACTTGGGTCGGCTACAACGCCAGCCGGGAACGACTGAGCAACCAAGGAAGTCCCCTTATACATGGACCATGTTCCCTTGTTGAATTTAAGGGAACTAACGTTATCGAGCGGGTCCGTGTTCGAAAGTGCCCTCTACCAGGACAAATAGTGGCAACCCGGTCCCAACATGGACTGCCGGGACGAGGTTCACACCTACTCTGACCTGGGCACCCTTGTTCAACCACTCCCAGCGAGGACCCGATCCTAAATGTTGGCGTATATGGGGGGTGGGTCGAACCCCTATGGCCTTGTTGCTTTCCTCACGCCCGGCTCACCAGCCTAAATGTACGGGTATTGATACCTCCATACATCGATGCCGATTCGCTGCATACAAGGCCAGCTCAAGGCGCGCCTTGCCCACGCCGTGAAGGGCCTCGGCGATCTGGACGGACTGCCCCGCGCAGATCTGCTCCGGGGGCAGGTTGGCCGTGAGCGTACCTTGTGAGCCGGCTGTGAGTGTCAAGCCCGCCTCGAGCGTCGGACGGACGCTCAGCGTCACGAGGGCGAGAGCGGCCTTCGCCGAGTGGAAGCCAATAGGCGGATTCACGATCAGGCGGACACGCCGGTTGAGGCCCTCGTGCTGCGCAGAGTTCAGGCCTGGACGGATGGCAGCGGGGGCGAGGAGGCCCGCCTTGTGCGAATCGGATCGTCTTCGACAAGGTGACAAAGGGCTCGACGAGCTCCAGACGCTCGAGAAGAACAGGGCCAACGGGCTCGGTGAACCCGTCGCCCGCACTATCTCCCCGATGACTCGGGAGCACGTCTTCCCCCCCTTCCGCACGCTCGGCGGCGAGTACGCCACCTACGCGACGCACATTCGATCCCCGCGGTCGTAGAGTTCGATCATGAACCCGGGTACGCGAGAGCGACGTGGCGCTCCTTCATCGCATCAAGATAGCGTAGGCCACCAGTGATTCCCCGTGTGTTGCATCGAGTGGTTTTGCCGCCACTGACGCCCACAGGAACTGTTCAAGAATACTGGGATCGGTTCGCGCGCCTGCACCCTGACTGGGAGATGCGAACGTGGGGGGACCAGTTGGATCCCAAGGACTGGGAGCTTGGCCATCTGTTCGCCACGTGTCGAACTCCAGCGGCTCTTGCAGACGTGATCCGTCTGGAGATCCTTTGGCGCTATGGCGGGATCTATGTTGATACGGACTGTGAGCCTGTTCGCGCTTTGGACCAGCTGCTGCGTTATGACTTCTTCCTCGGGACAGAAGACGGCTGGTACCTGGCGAACACAGTCATGGGTTCGGTACCAGGGCATCCCGCACTCCGTGCCTACATGGATGCAATTCTAGATGAAGGTCGCCTGTCACTGGACGTTCCGCCGAATGAAGCGACCGGACCCTCACTTGCCACGGAGATTCTCGGTGATCGCGAAGACGTCGTTGTCCTCCCGCCGGAGTTCTTTTACCCAGAGCCCTACATTGCACGGTTCGACTCTCAGCGCGCCTCTGCCGCCAATGTTGCCACACCGTTCACGTATGTCGTTCACCGTTGGGCGCATTCATGGGCTGACGAGCGGCCATCTCCTCCGGCTCGACGAACGTTACACGCTGCACTGCGTGGCCAAGTCGGTAGCGTCATGCGTCGTACTAAGGCTCGCTGGGATCGCCTTTCTGTTGTTCAACCGGCTGGGACATTTGGATGTTATTTAGGCCATGATCGGGCGCTAGTTCGGCTCCCGAACGGGTCCCCGCTGCTCGCAGTCGCCAGCGACCGTTCACTAACGCCTGAGCTTTTAGCTAACGGGATATCTGATCGCCCATTTTGGCTCTTTCTAGAGAAAGTTCTTCGGCCCGGTGATCACGCGGTCGACGTTGGTGCGAACATTGGATTGTTCACCGTACGGATGGCACAGTTAGTCAAACGGTTCGGGGCAGTTCATGCTTTCGAACCAGACCCAGAGCTCGCTGACGTTCTCGCTGACAATCTCCAGGCCAACTGGCTAAATAGACAGGTGAAACTCCATCGAGCTGCGGCCACCGCGCTGGCTGGTGAAGTAACATTCCATCGCCATGCCACGTTACGCGGGTTATCGGGCATAGGCATCGGAGGCTTGCCTCCTCACCAAGGGGGTGCTTCGGGGGGCTTCGAGGAGGTGTCCGTTCCGGGTAGGCGCTTATTCGAGGAGTTCTCCGTTCCCGGCACGCGGTTAGATGACGTCTTGCCGACAGGGATTCCCTTGCGACTAGTGAAGATTGACGTCGAAGGCGCAGAGTCCGAAGTTCTCAACGGGATGAGGGGGACGTTAGATGCAGGCGGCGTGCGCATGATCGATCTCGAGGTAGTAAGATCCAACGCCGCAGGCAACTGGATGCAGCTGGTCGATTGGATGCGTCGGTTGGTGCATAGATACGGAGCGCTCGTCTTCGTGGTCGCAGGCGACGGCTCAGCTAGGCCCGTGGTCGTCGACCACATTATTGCAACGGCCGGCCACTTCTCCCACGTACTCTTCGTTTTCGATACCAAGTCGCTTCCGGATTCGTCTAGCTGAGCAAAGTTATTAGTCCTACTTTCGGAGTTGACCGCGAAATGACCCGTGAGGCCCAGGCGCAGATCGTTGTTATAGGCCACGACGCGAGGCGGGCGGGCGCACCACTGCATCTTCTACGTTTGCTTGAATGGCTGTCGAATAATAGCCCCTATCGTCTTAGCGCAATCCTGTTGCGTGGTGGACCGCTATCACCCGACTATGCGAAAGTCTGCCCCACGACAATCGTAGATTATAGTGACGCTGCCTCAGAACGGGTAAAGCGAGTTATTGCCAGGTCCCCGCACTTTCCAGACGGCGTGAAAGTTCATTATAGCAAGAGGTTGGACTCGAAGTCCCGTGCTCGCATTACAAGCTTGTGCCGAAATGCGGACATTGTCTATGCTAATACAATTGTATCTGGCCTAATGATGTTGCGCATTCCACTAGGGCCACGAACGAGCCTTATTACCCACCTTCATGAGATGAAGGGTGCATTACATCTCTATACCTCGGTAACCGCTGAGCGCAGAGGCGAGTCCTTCGAAACGACCCTCGCAACCGTTCTCAAGAAGGCCAACGTGACTTTGGTGCCCTCGAACGCGGCTCGGCGCGACCTCGCAAGCCTAGTGGCACTGGACGGTTTTGACGTCCGGCAGGCACCCCCGTGCCTTCCGGTGCTGGGTGATCGACGCATCAACTATCGTGTGAATGAACTGAGATGCGAGCTCGACATTCCATCCTCGGCTTCGGTCATTCTTGGATGTGGAGGTTTGGACGCCAACAAGGGAGCTGATCTATTCATCCAACTCGGTATTCAACTCCTCCGTCGGCGCTCTAGCCCTCTATATCTCATATGGGTCGGTGGGTGGGAACTCGGGAAGCCGACGAACGAGAAGTATCGACTTGAAGTCGACGTCGGTCGTGCAGGCTTGACTCGCTTCTTTCGGTTTGTGCCATATGTTGAATCTCCCCAATCCTTTTTTTGTATGGCGGATGTGTTAGCATTAACATCACGGGAGGATTCGTTTCCTCTTGTAGCGCTTGAGGCGGCCGCCGTCGGTACGCCAGTGGTGTGCTTCGAGTCTTCGGGAGCAGCAGAATTTCTTGAGGGTTATCCGAACCTCCTCGCACCACATCTGGACATGGCACGCTTCGCGGAATTGGTACAGGAAGTTCTTGACCAACCGGTAGGTTCCGCGGTAATCGGAAGGCAACTGTCGTCACGTGCGGGCAGGTTTGCAGTTAATGAACTAGGCCCGTCGTATAGCGCGTTGTTCGACACGATTCTGCGAGGGAGAGATGTGATCGTCACGGATCGTCGCCGTCAGTAGGCGAGCAGGGTGTCGCCATCTAAGGAGATTGCGGCGTGGCGCCGCGGGCGGTCACCCGAAGGCACGTGCGACGGGGTGGGTGACTTCTGGTCTGGTGAACGACGTGTTGGTTCGCCATGACGACGCTCACACGACTGGGAACGGATCGAGGCGGGGAGCCGCCTGCGGTGTCCCACACCGTCGTCCGCCTGACCTGTAGCTACTGTTTAGTCCCGCTGACCCTGGGCGACGCTCACAAGAAGGGAAAAAGCAGGAACCCTCTCCCAAGCAGGTGCCCTTTGCCAGCGAATGATCGAACTGGCTAAAACACACTGGCTCTGGCGGAGATTGGCCCTACTTCTGTTGGTGTTTGAACGTCGCCAGTGATGGCGTGGGCTTTATTCGCCTGGGAACTACGCAGGCGGTAATGGGCCGCAGAATAGGCCACAGATCGTGCATTTCGGACCTGTGGCCTAACTGGAAAGTGCCTCTGAACTGGTGGGCCGTACAAGACTTGAACTTGTGACCTCTTGCGTGGAATGCCCTTTTGAGCATTACGCCGCCGCTTCGGCGGGGCGACGGGTCGACGTCGACGCTAGGCAACCAAAGTGGCAACCAAGTCAACCACTAGCCGTGTTGCCTGATCTTGCTCAGTACTGTTTACCAGGTAAAATACTAGTCGGGCTGGCCGGATTTGAACCGGCGACCTCTTGACCCCTGCCCTGTGACGTCGTGGTGGACTCTTCCCTGTGCCTAGTTGGGAACACCACGCCCCGCCACTATTCGGATCGCTCGACCTACCTCAAGCTCTCGGTGGCGGTGTGTTGGGCTTCGGGCGCAGCGACGGCTTCCAGAAAAGCACAGGCGGCTCTACGGCCTTCTGAGGCGGTGGTGGTTTGGGCTGTGGGTGCGGCGCAGGCCAGGGCTGGCAGGGGAAGTGCCACGCCGGCGGCCAGGGCTTCGCCCGGTGACAGGGCACGTACGCAACCTTCCGGCAATGGACACGGTGTGCCCGCCAATTCACCAAGCGGTGCAGACGCTTGGGTTGGTTTCCTCGCATGCCAGCAATTCTAAGCCCTTTCTAGGCAACTGCTGGTCAACGGGTCGCTCACGTTAGGCAACACAGTCTGAGGTTTTAGGATGCGTTTTGGATGCGTAGCGATCCGTTTTAGTGTTGCCTAGTCTAGTTGAGGGCGATAAAATCCCTGCTCAACTGCGGTGGGCCGTACAAGACTTGAACTTGTGACCTCTTGCGTGTCATGCAAGCGCGCTACCAGGCTGCGCCAACGGCCCCTTGAAGAGGTGAGGCTACCATCGTGCAACCCTCGGCGGCGTCCCGCCTGCATGCCGAGGGCTCGGCGGGAAGGCCAGCCGCCGGGGGTGAATTCACTGCGGCGCTGCCTGCGGATAGATTGCCGCCGTGCAGGCCATCGGTGAGAAGCCCCGCCCGTCGCCCGGCGAGGCGATCACAAAGGGCCTCGGGTTCCTCGCGGTGGTCGGGGCGACGATCTTCGTCATCTGGCAGCTGAGGCCCGACCTCCTCTTCAACTCAGCCATGGACGTCGGCGGCGACAACGCCGGTCACGTGGTGACGCCGTACTTCCTCATCCACGACCTCTTGCCCCAGGGGCGCATCACGGGCTGGGACCCCCAATGGTTCGAGGGCTTCCCGCTGTACGTCTTCTACTTCCCCTTGCCGGCCTTGTTCGTCGCGGCTCTCAACATCGTGTTCCCCTATGCGGTCGCCTTCAAGCTGGTCACGGTCCTGGGCCTGGTCACCCTGCCGGTGACGGCCTGGGCCTTCGGGCGGCTCGCGGACTTCAAGAGGCCCGTGCCTGCCCTCATGGCCTTGGCCACGTTGCCGTTCTTGTTCAACACCTCCTACACCATCGAGGGCGGGAACATCGTCTCGACTCTTGCGGGTGAGTTCTCGTTCTCTCTCGCGATGACAAGCGGCCTGCTCTTCCTCGGGGTGTTCGCCTACGCGCTGCGCACGGGCCGGCTCCGTTGGCTGGCCGCCGCTCTGTACGGGGTGACGCTGCTGTGCCACGTCGTCCCGGCGCTCGGTTATGCCGCGGTCGCCGTCGCCCTCGCACTGGGCCACTGGAACAAGAACGCCTGGCGGGTTCTCGTACCCGTCGGAGTCGTGGGAGCCTTGCTAGCGGCCTTCTGGCTCGTCCCTTTCGCGGCCGACCTGCCCTACAGCTCGTCCATGGGTTACACGAGGGTGACGGGGGTCTGGTCCAACATCTTCCCCCGGAGCTCTTCTGTGATCAGCTGGCTCTGGATGGTCGTCCCTGCGGGGCTCGGCACTGTCTCAGCGGTGATCCGTCGTGACCGGACGCCCATCGTGCTCGCCGTTTCGACGGTGGCGGCAGTCGCCGGGTTCCAGTGGCTGCCGGCCGGTTTCGTGTACAACGGACGTTGGCTACCGTTCTACTTCCTCTTCACAGCGCTTCTCGCCGCCTACGGCGTCGGAGAGATCTTCCGCCTGGGCGGCCGCTGGCTGCTGCTCGACGTCTGGCAGGCACCGGTAGCGATCATCGTCAGCAGCTTCGCCGCCATGCTCGGAGCCTTCGTCGCCGGGGGGATCGCGATACGGGGCTTCCAGCCCTCCAGCACTCAGATCGAGGTGTCCGGTTGGGTCTCGTGGAACTACACCGGCTTCCAGGGAAAGTCGGGCTGGCAGATCTACGAGGGGATCGTGCGCATGCTCGACAGAGCGGGGCGAACCTATGGATGCGGGCGCCTGCAGTACGAGTACATCACCGAGACCACGGACCCGTTCGGCTCGACCGAGGCGACAATGGCACTGCCTTACTGGACCGATGGGTGCATGGACACGATCGACGGGGTTCTGTTCGAGTCCTCGACGACAACGCCGTTTCACTTCCTCGACCAGGCCGAGTACTCGCTCCCGGGCGAGTCATCGAACCCGGTCTCGTTCCTGACCTACCCGGCCTTCAACCTGGCGGACGGGATCCGACATCTGCAGTTCGAAGATGTGCGCTATTTCATGGCGGCCTCCCCACAGGTCGAGAAGGCGGCCGAGTCCGTCCCGGGTCTGGTCAAGATCGCATCCGCGCCGGGTTTCCCCGGTGCCATCAACAACGTGACCGTGGCCAACCCGGTCTGGGACCTCTATCTCATCAAGGGCACACAGCTCGTGACGCCGCTCGACCACCTCCCGGTCGTGGAATCGGGTGGTTCCTCCCCGCAGTGGCTCGACACCAACCTCACCTGGTGGGAGGAGGAAAGCTACTGGCCGGTCGAGCTCGCGCTCAACGGGCCACCGAACTGGCCCCGGGCCCGGGTCGGGACCATCGTGCCGCCGTCACAGGGGATCCCCGTCACACCCACGACGGTGACAGGCGCGAGGGAGACGGCCTCGACCGTCAGCTTCGACGTCGGGCGCCTCGGCGCCCCCGTGCTCGTCAAGGTCCCCTACTTCCCGAACTGGCATGCCACAGGCGCCCTCGGCCCGTACGAGGTCTCGCCCAATCTGATGGCAGTCGTGCCGACAGCGCATCACGTCACGCTCACCTACGGCACGACGGGAGCGGACCAGCTCGGCAAGCTTGCCTCGCTCGCGGGCGTGGTCGGCCTGGGCATGCTCATGACCCTCCGCCCGCCGGACATGAGCCGGCCGAGCCCACCTGAGCCCCCTGCACATGAGCCCGCGCCGGCCCCGGCAGACGAAGAGGAGTCCGAAGCGGTCGTGCCCGCCCGCCCGAAGGACGACGCCGAACCGGTCGAGCCCCCCGCGAGGCCAGAATCCTACGGCCCTCCGCTCCCGACGCGCGAGCCGACCAAGCTCCGGCCCGACCCTGGATACCGCCCTCCGAGGCGCAGCCCCGACCTGGAGTGACCGGGAATTCAGGTGAACGGTAGGTATCCTCTTCTTACGTGGCAATGGATTTCGGGACCAGCTCACGAGCGCGTCGCCGGTCAGTTCATCACGCCGGCAGAGGCCGCCGCTGGCCGAAGCGAGTGCTCATCGGGATCTCGATCCTGGTGGTCCTGGTGGTCCTCGGGGGCGTCGGAAGCTGGTTCTACGTCAACTCCGTGCTCGGCTCGATAAAGCGCGTCCCGGTCCCGGGAATCACACCCGAGAGCTCCGGCGCGCCGATCGACGTCCTTCTCGTGGGTTCCGATTCCCGCCAGTTCGTCGACTCGACCGGGGACGCCTCGAGCTTCGGAGGCGGCTCGAGCGTGACCGGGCAGCGGTCCGACGTGATCATCGTCGTGCGCCTCGTCCCGAAGACGCGCCAGATCGAGATGCTCTCGATCCCGCGCGACACCTACGTCCCGATCCCCGGTACCGGCGGCGAGAACCGGATCAACGCCGCCTTCAACAGCGGCCCAGGCCTTCTCGTCGAGACGATCGAGAAGAATTTCGGCATCCCCATCAACCATGTCATGGTGGCGAACTTCCCAGGCTTCGAAGGCATGGTGAACGCCCTGGGCGGCATCTCCCTCGACTTCCCCGACCCGGTTCGTGACCCGTACTCCGGCCTGAACGTGAGCACGACGGGATGCCAGGGCGTGAACGGGACGACCGCTTTGGCGCTGGTGCGTAGCCGGCACCTCTACTACTTCAAGGACGGGACTTGGAGTTACGACGGCATGAGCGACTGGAGCAGGATCCAGCGCCAGCAGGCGTTCTTCCACGCCCTTCTCAGAAAGGCAGACAGCGAGTTCCCCAACATCCCCGCCATGATCAGCTTCCTGCAGGCGACGGCGAACGACTTGCAGGTCGACTCGGGGTTCAAGACTGGGGAGATGATCTCGCTCGGCCTCCGGTTCAGAGGCGTGGCCTCGTCCAGCCTCGCGACCGCAGTCCTGCCGACCACGGGCACCACCATCGACGGCAACGACGTGCTGTTGGCCGCTCAACCCTACGCCCAGCAGATGATCTCGAGCTTCCTCGCCTTCGGCTCATCGGGCACGAGCGCGCGTACCACGGCCGCGACGAGCGCCTGGGGCACGGCGACAACCGGCTCGGCAAGCCTGACGGGTGCCGAGAACGTGACCACGACGACCACCCCCGCGAACGTGGTCTTCGACAACCCCGAGGACCTGCCCGAGCCCTGGAACCCCAAGCCCTGCTGAGACGCTCCCGGACCGCGGGGAGCAAGCAGGCACAGACGGCCGCAGTGAGGGGGCCCCGGCCTCGGCCGGCGCTGCCGCTGAGAGGCGCTCAGCCGGCGGGGGTCTCGGCGGCCGCCCGCGAGACTGCCACGAGCCGGTCGAGAGAGCTGCGGGCGTTCCCGTCGTCGATGGCCGCGCTCGCGATCTCGAAGCCATCGGCGAGATCGTCGGCAAGGCCGGCGACGATGAGCGCCGCGGCGGCGTTCAGGCACACCAGGTCACGCATCGGGCCGCGCTCACCATTAAGCAATCTCCGCCCCAACTCCGCGTTGCGCGCCGCGTCCCCGCCTCTCAGGTCACGCAACGCGGCCCGCTTTAGCCCGAGCGAGGCTGGCTCGATCTGCACGCGACGGCGGCGGCAGGTCCCGTCCGGCTCCCGCACCGACTCGATGAGAGTCGAAGGTGCCGTGGTCGACAGCTCGTCGAGGCCGTCGTGCCCGAACACCACCATGGCGTGAACCGAACCGAAGGTCTCGAGGACGTGCAGCATCTTGATGGCCATCACCGGGTCGGAGACACCGACGAGCTGGCGCGTCGCCCCGGCTGGGTTCACGAGAGGGCCGATGAAGTTGAAGACCGTGACAACGCCGAGCTCACGGCGCACCGGCGCCGCAAAGCGCATGGCGGGATGGAACCGTGGCGCGAAACAAAAGCCGATCCCGGCCTCGTCTATGCACCGCCGTACACCATCGGGCCCGAGGTCGATGACCACGCCGAGGGCCTCGAGCACGTCGGCCGAGCCCGCGAGCGACGACGACGCCCGTCCCCCGTGCTTGCAGACGACCGCCCCGGCGCCGGCGATGACGAGAGCGCTCAGCGTCGAGACGTTGATCGTTCCGCTCCGGTCCCCGCCCGTACCGCAGGTGTCGACGACCTCGACTCCCACCTCGACGCGCTCGGCGTAGGCGCGCATGGCGCGCACGAGGCCGGTCATCTCCTCGACGGACTCACCCTTGGCGCGAAGGCCCGCCACTAAAGCGGCTATCTGGGCGTGGGTGGCGGCGCCCGTGAGCACTTCGCCCAGGGCCGTGAAAGCCTCATCTGTCGTCAGGTCCTGGCCGCTCAGGATCTTCCCGAGTATCCCGGGCCACCCGCCCATCAGCTCGAGGCCGCCCGCCATCGCGGCCTCAGTCCCACCAGAGGTGGCGATCGAGCACACCTCGGCCGATGAGGTTGAGCTGGACCTGCGAGGTCCCCTCGACGATCGTGAGCTGACGGGCGTCGCGGTACCAGAGCTCGGTCGGATGGTCCTTCATGTAGCCGGCCGCCCCTAGCAACTGCACAGCCAACCCGGAAGCTCTTACCGCGACCTCGGTCGCGTGGTACTTGGCCATCGAGAGATACGGCGCCCACTCCCGCGTGAAGCGGCCCTGATCCGCCAAGCAAGCCGCACGGTAGGTCAAAAGGCGCGCTGCCTCGATGTCGACTGCGAGCTTGGCGATCTCCCACTGGATGCCCTGGAAGTCGGCGACGGTGCCTCCGAACGCACGCCGGCGCTTGACGTACTCGACGGCGTACATGAGCGCTCCCTCGGCGAGGCCGACGCCCCGGGCGGCGACGATGGGGCGCATGGAGTTCAGCCCGAGCATGGCAAGGCGGAAACCGCCGACCTCGCCGATCACGTTCTCGGCGGGCACTCGGACGTCGGAAAGAACGAGCTCGCCCGTGTCGACGCCGCGCACCCCCATCTTGTCGTCTATAAAGCCGATCGAGACTCCCTCGTAATTGCGCTCGACGACGAACGCAGTGATCGAGTCGTGACGGCGGCTCGTCGCTTCGCCGGTCTTGGCGAACACCGTGTACCAGTCCGCCTGGGAAACCCCTGAGATCCAGCACTTCACGCCGTTCAGCACGAAGCCGCCGTCATGGTCCGGATCGGCTGTGGCACGAGTTCGCATGCCCACGACGTCACTTCCGGCGTCTGGCTCCGAGAGGGCGAAGCTGGCCCGGTGCGTCCCGGCGGCGATGCCCGGCAGGTACCGCTGCTTTTGCGACTCGGACCCTGCGATAATGATCGGTCCGGTGGCGAGGCGCGTCAGCAGCAGCATGAGCGCACAGGTGCTCGAGTACTTCGCCACCTCTTCGACGGCGAGCGTGAGACCGAGGATCCCGGCTCCAGAACCGCCGTGCTCGACCGGCAGGCACAGCCCGAGAAGATCCGCGTCACGAAACGCCGCAAAGATGTCGTCGGGGTACTCGCCTGTCTCGTCGATCTCACGCGCCCGAGGCTGCACCTTGTCCCTGGCCAGCCTGCGCACGACCTCGCGAAGCGCTGCCAGCTCTTCCGGCAGGTCAAAGTCCACCCCTGGAGGCTAATGGCTCCCGGTCAGCTCCGGCGGGAGAGAGCCGAGCGAACGACGGCCGCTCTAGGCGGACTTGCGGTGCTGACGGATTATGCGACGACGCTCGCGCTCGGTGAGCCCGCCCCAGACGCCTTCACGCTCGCGCGCGGAAAGTGAGTACTCGAGGCACGATTGGCGGACCGGGCAGCACGAGCAGACGGCCTTTGCCTCTTCCGCGTCGTCATCCGACACGGGGTAGAAGATGTCTGGGTCGACCCCTCGGCATGCGGCTCGTTGCCGCCAACTGGCGTTCATCCCGGTTCACTTTCGTCATTTGGTCTATCTTCGGCGGCGACCTGCCGCGCCAAGATCTGGTTACAGGGGGAATCGGCCGGCGGAAGCGCTCGTCCACACGCCAGGGGGTGCGCCGTCCGAAATCTCGATTATGAACGATCGTAACGAAACTGTCAACGATTCGCCCCCCGATCGGTCAACTCTGTCCGATGCGGCATGCTCACCGTTTCTCCATTCTTCGGCTGGGGAAGGCCTCGCCTTGACAGGAAAATTCCTTCTGAGGCGAAATTTCGCGGCCGCGTGCGCGGCGGCGCGGAACCCACGCCGGCCAGTGCCAGGACCGGCCGAGCTGGAGTGCATCAAGGGCCCGGCCTGCCGAGGCATCTGGGCGCCCTAGCCTGGCCCGGTGGTGGTCGCTCCGGCCGGTGAGACAACCCCCTAGGTCTCGTGGGAGCAACCGAATGTCAGATACTCTAAGTGGCAGTACGCTCTCTCTGAGTGAGGAGTTGCCCGTGACAACCGACAACCTCGTGAGAGACGCCACCGTGAGCCCGTCGCTCGATGACGCCCTCGAGCTGGCGGCGGCGCTCCAGGCAAACCTGAACGCCGTCGTTCTCGGTACTCCCGGCGCGGTCGTCGCCGCGACGACGGCCGTGCTCGCGGCCGGACACCTCCTGATCGAGGACGTTCCGGGCGTCGGCAAGACGATGCTCGCGAAGGCGGTCGCCGTTTCCATCGGCACTCGCCTCGCGCGAATCCAGGGCCACCCGGATCTTCTCCCTTCCGACATCACTGGAGTCTCGGTCTTCTCCGCCACTTCTGACACCTGGGACTTCCGCCCCGGCCCCGTCTTCGCCCACGTCGTCCTCTTCGACGAACTGAACCGGACCCCGCCGAGAAGCCAAGCGGCCTTGCTCGAGGCCATGGAAGAGCGACAAGTCACCGTCGACGGCGAGTCGTGGCCGTTGCCCGAGCCGCACCTCGTGCTGGCGACCCAGAACCCGATCGATCAGGCGGGCACGTTTCCCTTGGTGGAGAGCCAGATGGACCGCTTCCTTCTCGCCACCCGTCTCGGGTACCCCGACGAGGCCACCGAGACAAGGCTCGCCCTCTCTCACGGGGCGCAACCGTCGCTCGCCTCGCTCTCGCCCGTCTGCACGCCGGCCGGGCTGGCCGCCGCCCAAGCGGCCGTCGCCGACCTGCCGGTGGCAGCTGCGGTCGCTCGGTATGCGGTCGCCGTGGTCCGAGCTACCCGGGTCGACCCCCTCGTCCGGCTCGGCGCAAGCCCGCGGGCGGCGATCGGCCTTCTGGCGGCCGCCCGTGCGCACGCCGTCATCGCCGGACGGAGCTTCGTGCTCCCGGACGACGTCAAGGCCGTGGCCGCCAGCGTGCTCGCCCACCGCTTGGTCACCGATGCCGCTCCGGTCGGCGCCTTTGATGTCGGGATCGCCACAGTGCAGGCGATCCTCGAACGGGTTCGCTCGCCGAGGCCGTGATGCGACGGCGCTTGCGCCTGCACCTCAAAGCTGACGAGCAAGCGCGAGAAGCGACGGCGGCGAGAGCCCAGGTCCGTCACTTGGCGCTTCCCGAGCGTGCCCTGGGACCTGTCGCCGGCACAGCGCTCCTGCTCTTCGTCTGGGCGGGCGTAGCGCACGCGAGCGGCTCCGGCTGGGTGCAGACCGTGGGGGCGGCGGTCGCGGGCTTGCTCCTATTGGGCCTCGTCGCCCCGGCCTTCGTGGCTCCCGGGCTGACGGTCGTCTGTGAGATGTCCCCCACTGATGCCGACGCCGGCTCGGCGATCGAGCTCGACGTCGTCGGGAACAGATCGATGCGCTGCACCCCACGTTCAGCCGGAGGGGCGCCAGTGTTCTTGACCCGGAGAATCCCCGCCCGCCTTGTCATCGTGCCGCCCCGCCGTGGCGTCGTCTCCACGGTCACGATCCGGCTCGCCACCGCCGCCCCGTTCGGCCTGCTCTGGTGGTCGCGCGACCAGGTCCTCGAGCTCGCGCGGCCGCTGTATGTCGCCCCGCGAGCTCGCGAGCACGGTGCAGCGCTGCGCGAGGCGCAAGCGCTTGACGAGGGGAACAGGCCCCCGCGCCCGGCGCTCACCGGAGACTTGCGTGGTGTTCGCCCCTACCAGCATGGCGACGGACGCCGACGCGTGCACTGGCACGCGAGCGCGCACACAGGCGACCTCATGGTCCGCGAGTCGGAGATCCGGACCGACGACCCGATCCGCATCGTCACCGATCTGCCCCGGGACATCGATGCCGCCGACCGCATCGCCGAGGAGGCGATGGGAGAGATCGTGGCCCAGTTGAACGCCGGCCGCGGCGTCGTGCTCGAGACCACCGAGCTCACCGGCAGGGTCGTCGGCGCTGTGGCCGACCGTCTCTCAGCGGGGCGTCGCCTCGCCCGAGCGGTCGCCCCGCTCGACGGGCCCTAGGGCGGCGGGCGTGCCCAGAACGGGCCTTGTCGAGATGATCCGGCGGGCCAACGCCCCTCTTGCTCCGGAGCACTCCATCACCTTCAGGGTCGCGACGGCGATCGCCGTTGTGACCGGCATCCTCTCCTGCGCGGTCGTAGGAGAGATCTCTGCCGAGAGCGCCCTCCTCGCCTGCGCCGGGACCGTCGCCGGCATGGTGTTCTCCTACATGACCCGGACCAAGCCCTGGCAGTGGGTGAAGGTCCTGCTCGCCCTCGCCGTGCTCGGCATCTTCGCCTCGTTCGTCCTTCAGATCCTCGGAGCGGCCCGTGTCGGCCAGCTGAGCTCGATCGAGGTCCCACTCGCCGGGCTGTTCATCTGGGTGCAGCTCATCCATGCCTTCGACGTGCCGGCGCGGCGCGACCTGCTCTTCTCGCTCGCCGCCGCCGGTGCGCTGCTCAGCCTCGGTGCGGCCCAGGCGGTCTCCATCGGGTTCCTCGCCTACGTCGCGATCTGGCTCGCGGCCTGTATCGTCGCGCTCGCTTGCTCGTGGCGCTCGATGACGGGGGGCGTCGGTCCCCTCCCGCTGGGCTCTCTGGCTTTCAGCGGGCTCGCGGTCGTCTTGACCGGGGCGATCTTCCTGGTCTTTCTCCCGGCGCCCCGGGCCGCTCAGTCGATCACCTTGCCCGCCTCGCTCACCTCGTACCTTCCCCTTCGAGATCCCACCGGCATTACCGGGAGCGGCGCCCAGTCGACCGAGCCTGCCCAGGCCGGCAAGGCGACCGGGCAAACCGGGGTCGGCGGTTACCTGGGGTTCGCGAGCGAGCTCGACACCGCCATCCGCGGCGCCCTTGGCAACGAGGTCCTCATGCGGGTGCGGGCAGACCGGCCCGGCTACTTCCTCGGGATGACTTTTGACACCTGGGACGGCCAGAACTGGAAGCGCTCGCCCCAGATGGCCAGGATCGTGCAGCTCAAGACCGGCTCGCCCTTCCTGGTGGGCTCGGCCTTGGGCGCTTTCGACGAGATGCAGGCTCAACCAGGCGGCAACCCTCCACCGACCGAGCAGTCCGTCTCCGGGACGGTCAACGTCCAGACGTTCTACGTGGCAGAGCCCGTCGCGAACCTGTTGTTCGCGACCTCCGATCCGACCGAGGTCTATTTCCCCGAGCACTCGCTGATCGTCGGGGCTGACGGCTCGATGCGGTCCACGATCGCGATGAGCCCGGGCACCGTCTACACGGTCGTCTCCGCGGACAGCGAACTTGCACCCAGCACCCTCGCCAAGTTCCCTGCGCTCGCGCCCTCGCAAGTCCCCGCCGCTCTAGCTCCCGATCTCCAACTCCCACCGGGCCGCTACGCACAGGTGGCTGCGCTCGCCCGCCAGATCGTGACGGCCGCCCGGGCCACTACGACCTACGCGAAGGTGACAGCTCTCGAGGCCTGGATGGGCCGCAATCTTCGGTACTCGACCGACATCCCGCCGCTGCTGGCCGGCCAGGATGCCGTCAACCAGTTTCTCTTCGGAACCCGGGTGGGCTTCTGCGAGCAGATCTCCACGGCGCTCGCGGTCATGCTGCGCACGCTCGAGATACCGGCCCGCGAGGCGATCGGTTACGTGCCGGGACCCTTCGACCCCCTCAGCGATCTCTACGAGATCCAGGCCAAGGACGCCCACGCCTGGGTGCAGGTGTGGTTCCCTGGAGCCGGTTGGCAGAGCTTCGACCCGACTGCACAGGTGCCCCTGGCCCCGCCCGACCCCGGCGCCGTGCTGCTCTCCGACATCGGCCATAGCATCGCCGAGCTGCCGTGGGCTCCCATCGGCGCCGCCGTTGGCGCCATGACGCTAGGCGCCCTCGTCGCCTTCGGACTGCGCCGCCGCCGGCTGCGCCCAAGGCTCTGGGCGGAACAGGTCACTTCACAGCTCGAACGGCGTGGCGCTTCCGCCGGGGTGAGGAGGGGCCCGGCCGAGACTCTTTCTGAATATGCCTGCCGGCTCGCCGTCCTAGGCCGATGGCGAGCGGGCCCGAGCTCGACGGCCTTGCTGCGGACCGTGACCGCGCTTGTGGAGCGCGCCGCTTACGGCGACCACGAGCCGGACGCCGCCACACGCGCCTTTGTCGAACAGGTGGTGCGCGGGCTCCACCCGGTGAGACGCGCCCGGTGGCCCGGAGCCCGTCGCCGGCTCACGACGGCGTGATCGTAAGGGCCTCCGCGAAGCTGGCCTTGCGCTCGAGCAGAGGCTGGTAGGCCATCAAGGACCTGGGTCGACTGAACCCGAGGGCACCGCTCAGAACTCCGGCGCGTCCATAGAGGGCAACGAAACGAAGCTCTTCGAAAGACCCGTCCCGCACCAGGGTCTCGTCGCTCTCGCACACCCGGGGCCGACAAGGGGCCCGACAGCGCGCTCCAGGGGAACCGCACAAGGCTCGACGACGCACACCCTGGCGCCGAGCCCGCGGGCCGTCGCGGCAACCTCAAGGCCGATGAAACCCGCCCCTGCTATCACAAGCCGGGCGCCTCCTCGAGAGATCACGGCACGTAGCGCCAACGCGTCCTCGAGGGTTCTAAGGCTCAGCACGCCCGGGCGCCCTGTGATCCCCGGGAGCGGGCGGGCGCTCGCCCCGGTCGCGATCACGAGCCCGTCGAACGCGAGGGCGCGACCGTCGCTCAGGCTCACAGAGCGCGCCGCCAGGTCCAGGCGTTGCGCGCTGCAGCCGAGCTCGAGCTCGATCCCGAGCGCCTCGAGGTCCCGAGAGTCCTTCAACGTGCACCGGTCAAGGTCGAAGGAGCCCGCGAGCAGTTGCTTGGAGAGCGGCGGGCGGTCATATGGCAGGTGTGCCTCACTGCCGACGAGCCGCAGGCGGCCCTCGTAGCCTTCTTGACGGAGGGCCTCGCAGGCACGCAGACCGGCCAGGCCTGCTCCGACCACCAGGACGGATCTCGGTCGGGTGGCTACTGCTACCTGCTCTCGTCCTCGCGGGCGGGGTCCTGGCCCACCACATCGAGGCGCGGCAGCAGCGAGCTCACCTTTTCCCGGGTCCCGCGGATGCGACGGTCCAGCTCCTCGACGATCTCGACGGCACGTCTCAGGCGGACCTCCAGGAGGTCCACGTCGATGACGCCCCGCTCGAGCTCGGCGATGATCGCGTCGAGCTCGTCCGACGCCTCGCCATAGCCGAGCTCGGCGACAGGCACGGGGATCGCGGCGGGATCGAATGTGCTCATGAGGTTCCTCCATCGCCTGCTGTCTCGCCCTTGCCGTCCCCTTGCGCCCCTGGTGGTGCCGGCGGCCGGATCTCCTCGACAATCGAAGCGGCGCTACCCTCGGCGAAAGTGGTGACCAGCCTCTCGCCTCGCCGCAAGGTGACAGAAGAGCGAACTACTCTGCCGCCCTCGTCGCGTGTGAGCGACCAGCCCCGCTCGAGCTGGTGCTTGGGGTCCAGCAGTTGCAGCAGCTCGCGCCGGTGAGCGACGTGCTGTGCCTGCCCGGCGAGCTGCTGGGTCGACGGACCGGCCAGCTTCTGGGCGCGGTTGACCAGCCTGCCCCGGCTCCGCTCGATCGCCACGAGCGCGGCGTTGCCGATCCGCGTCTTCGCGGCACGAAGCTCGAGCGCCGAGCGCTCCATGGAGTGACCGGCGGCCCGGCGCATCGAGACGCCGGCAGAGTCGAGCTGCCGGCTCGCTTCGTCCAGGCGAGCCTCGACGCGCTGCGCGAGACGTCTTGCCCGCCGCTCGGTCTCCTCCAAGTAGGCGTCGACGACGGCCACGAGCGCCTCGCCGCACTGGGTCGGGGTCACGAGCGCTTGGTGCGCGACCTCGTCAGCGACCGACCGGTCGCCCGTGTGCCCGACGCCCGTCCAGACGGGAAAGCGCGCCCCGGCGATCGCCCGGGCGACCTGCTCGGAGTCGAAGGCAGCGAGATCGCCCTTGGCCCCGCCCCCGCGAACCACAACCACCAGCTGCGGCTCGAAAGCGTTCAACCTCGTCAAGGCACCGGCGATCTGTGCCGGTGCATCCGGTCCCTGGACGATCGACGGCTCGAAACGGATGTCGAAGTTGTAGCCGGATCGCTCCAGCTGACCCGTGAAGTCCCGGTAGGCCTCCGAGCCGGGGCTGGTGACGAGCCCGATCCGCAATGGCACCAGCGCCAGCGGCAAGCGCCTGTTGGCCTCGAGGAGGCCCTCGGCGGCGAGCGTGCCCAGCAGCCGTCTCCGGGCCGCAGCGATCCCACCGACCAACGCCTCCACGTCGAGAGCGGTCATGGAAAAGCGCAGCTTGCTCCCACCCTCCCAGACCGAGACCTTGCCGCGCACCCGTACCACGAGCCCGGGCACGAGCTCGACTCCGACCGCTGCCAGCTCGTACTGGACGACAGGCCAGTCGCGGGCCCAACAGGCGACCTCGAGCGTGGCAGTCGCGGTGCGTCCCGCCGGGGCGCCGCGAGGCGCAGCCGAGGCGCCAAGGACCTGCCGCGGTCCGTCGAGATAGTCCGCAAGCTCGAGGTAGTGGTGACCGCGCGATGTGCTCACCTTGCAGATCTCCCCGGTCACCCAGACCTCGTCGGGAAACGCCTCCCGGAGCGCACCACGCACACAGGCGTAGAAGTCGCTGACGGACAAGGCGGTGTCAGAGGCGGATCCTGGAGGGGCGAGCGCGCCGGACGACGGGTCCGCCCCTGACCACGGGTGGGCCGCGCCGGACGGGTGGGCCGCGCCGGACGGAACGAACGACAGGCTGGGCGCCAGCTCGGGCACGACGACCGAGAGGTCCGCCGACTCGCGGTCCTCGACCGCCTCGTCAGTTGGCCGGGTGGGCGGCGCCGCGCGGCGCGGCGTGGCCTCAACCTGATCCCGGGCTTCCTCATCACCCCCGGAAAAGTCAAAGCGGAGCTCTTCGACGTCGGAAGGTCGCGCCTCTCGCGCCCGCTTCACTCCGGTGCCGGCCACTGGCCCAGGCTATCGCTGGGAGATGACAACTCCCCCGGATCCTCCTCGGTCGAATTCGGCTCCACGAGCCGAAACCGGACTGGCGCCGGGCAGACTCGCCAACTCACTTCGGAGTTTGGACCCCCCGATCCGATCATGTGAGACTGCCGGCTCATGGCCTGCATCCTTTTGACCTCGCGACTGTTCGACGTCGCCCTCGACCCCCTCGCCGATCACGAGATTGTCATGCCGAAGCCCGAAGGGTCCATGACGACCAGCGAGATCGTCGAGTCGGCCCGAGACGCCGATGCGATCGTCTGCCAGCTCACGGACCGCATAGGCAAGGCGGTGATCGCCGCCGCCCCGCGCCTTGCCGTGATTGCGACCGTCTCGGTCGGCTACGACAACGTCGACGTCGCAGCGGCCACACGTGCCGGAGTCGCCGTCTGCAACACGCCGGGGGTGCTGACCGACACGACGGCAGACCTCGCCTTTGCCCTGATCCTGGCGGCGTCCCGAGTGCTCTCGGATGCCGAGCGTGACCTGCGCCGGGGTGGTTGGAAGAAGTGGGAGCTCGACGGCTATCTCGGCCGCGATGTGCACGGCGCGACGCTCGGCTTGGTCGGCTTCGGCCGCGTGGCTCAGGCAGTGGCCAAGCGGGCCGAGGGGTTCTCGATGCGGGTAATCCATCACGACCTGGCGCCCACCGGTCTGCCCGGCTACGTCGGCGAGCTCGACGAGCTGTTGCGCGAGGCGGACGTGGTGAGCCTGCACGTGCCGCTTACGACCGAGACTCACCAACTGATCGACGCCCGCAGGCTGGCGCTCATGAAGCCGACGGCGGTTCTCGTCAACACGGCCCGGGGCCCGGTGGTTGACGAGGAGGCGCTCGGCGCCGCGCTCGAGTCGGGCGCGTTGTTCGCAGCCGGCATCGACGTCTACGAGCACGAGCCGACCGTGCACCCCCGCTTGCTCGCGGCTCCCCGGGCGGTGCTGCTCCCCCACATCGGCAGCGCTTCGTTCGCGACCCGTCTGGCGATGGCGCAGTTGGCCACTACCGCCGTGGCGCAGGTGCTGGCCGGCGGCTGGCCGCCGAACACGGTCAATCCCGAGGTGTTCGACAGCAATCCCGAGGTGTTCGACAGCAATCCCGAGGTGTTCGACAGGTAACCCGCCGTCGTGACGAGCTGGCCGGTGGTTCTCGGACGGTCACCGGTGGGAAAAAGCCCCCGGCGCGCCAAGTCCCATCGCCGGCCAGGGGTCAGGCCTCTGGCGAGGCGGCTGGAACGACGCCACAGTTTGCGCAGTGCCCGAGCACCGCGAAGTGCCGGGGGTCGATCGTGAAGCCGTACTGGTCCGCCGCCACTAACGCCAGCGCGCTGAAGAGCTCCTCGGGTGCCTCGACGATCGTCCCGCAGGACTCGCAGACGAGGTGCCCGTGGCTCTCGGAGGCGAGGTGGTAGGACGCCGGGCCATGGCCGAGATGGGCATGGACGACGACACCGAGCCGCTCGAGCTCCTCGAGGTTGCGATAGATGGTCGACAGGTGCACATCGGGCGCGAAAGCTTGCACCTCGGCTGCGAGGTCCTCGGCCGTGTGATGGGCGCTGTCGGTGAACAAGCAACGAAGCAGTAGGCGCCGAGACGTCGTGATCCGGCCGCCGTGGGTGCGCAGCAGTTCGAGGGCCTGTTCGACGCGGTCCACACCCTCGGGCTCGAGCACGGCATCTGCGGCTGACTGGCTTGCGAACGACCGCACGGGCACATGTTACTCGTCGAGACGCATCCAGTAACCTCTTGCGTCCAGCTCGCATCTGTGTTGAGATTGCCGGAACTCGAGTTACCGACCGTGAAGGGGGGACCTTGCCGATGCCTATCACTGAGCCGTCCCCCAAGCTCGGGCGGCTGAGGCAGCTCCAGAACTCGCTCAATCCCGCCGAGTGGCGTCGGGCCAGGTGGATGTTCGCCTCAATCGTGTTCCTCCACTTCCTCGGCTTCGGCATCTTCATTGCCTTCGTCGTCCCCGGCCACTACAAGGGGCTCGGGATCGGGGTGAGCATCCTTGCCTACACCTTGGGGCTTCGGCACGCCTTCGACGCCGACCACATCTCGGCCATAGACAACACCACACGCAAGCTCATGAACGAGCGACTGGGCGTCGAGGGCTCGAAGCGTCCCCTCAGCGTGGGCTACTTCTTCTCGCTCGGACATTCGACCATCGTCATCGTCATCGGGGCCGGGCTCATCGTCGCCGAGAAGGCCGTCTACGGCGCCGTCTCGCACAACAGCTCCGGCTTGGAGCAATTCGGCGGCATCTTCGGCACCATCGTCTCGGCCTCGTTCCTCTACCTGATCGCGCTGTTGAACGTCGTCATCCTGGCCGGGATCGTCAAGGTCTTCCGGGCTATGCGCAACGGCACCTACGATGAAGAGGAGCTGGAGAGGCAACTGAACAACCGCGGCCTGATGTTCCGTTTCTTCGGCAAGTGGATGAAGGCGATCACCAAGGAATGGCAGATGTACCCGGTGGGGGTCGTGTTCGGCATGGGATTCGACACCGCCACCGAGGTCGCCCTGCTCGCCACCACCGCCCTGCTCGCGTCGAAGGCTCTCCCCTGGTACTCGATCATGTGCCTCCCCATCCTGTTCACGGCGGGGATGTCGCTCATGGACACTGCGGACGGCTGTTTCATGAACCTCGCCTACGGATGGGCGTTCTTCAACCCCGTCCGCAAGATCTATTACAACCTCGCCATCACCGGACTCTCTGTGGCCATATGCTTTTTCATCGGCACGATCGAAATCCTCGGCCTCCTCCCGATGGAGCTGCACATTCACGGCGCGTTCTGGAACTTCATGGAGAACTTCAACATCAACGCGGCCGGGTTCGTGATCGTGGCGATGTTCGTCGTGACTTGGGCTGCCGCGCTCGTCATCTGGCGATACGCCAGGATCGAAGAGAAGTGGACATCGAGCCTGAAGGGCACCGAGGGCATCCCCTCGGCGTGAGTGGGCTCGTCGAGATGGCGCCAGGCGACAGCTCCAAGCTGATCGTCCTCGGATCGGGGCAGACGCTGGGCATCCCTGCCCTCCTCCTCGGGGCCCTGCTCGTGGCCCGCGGCGGGAGGTAGCTCCATGCCGGGCATGGGCAACGCATTGCAGACGAACAACCCGACGGTCATCGCCGCCTTCGAGTCGGCTCTCGTCCACGAAGGGCTTGTCGTTCTCGTGATCCTCGCCCTGCTCGCAGTTGCCTGGAACGTGCTGCGGCGCGTGCAGCTGCGCCAGGCGACAGCTCTGGGCGGACGGCAGGTCGCGGTCCTGGCCGGCGAGCCGGGCTCGCCCGAACCGGCGGCTCTCCGCCTCCTCCGGATCAGCTTCGGGTGCATGTGGATCTTCGACGGGATCCTCCAGGCCCAGGTCTCCATGCCACTCGGGATGATCTCGGGCGTCATCCAACCGGCCGCGGCGGGATCGCCTTCCTGGGTTCTTCGTCTTGTGAACTTCGGGACGACGATCTGGAACAACCACCCCGTCCCGGCCGCCGCGTCCGCGGTCTGGATCCAGCTCGGCATCGGCCTCTGGCTGCTTGTCGCGCCCCGCGGGAACTGGCTGCGGCTCGCGGGAGCGGCGAGCGTTGTTTGGGGACTTATCGTCTGGGTCCTCGGAGAGGCCTTCGGTTCGATCTTCGCCCCGGGTCTGACCTGGCTATTCGGTGCCCCTGGTGGAGTCGTCTTCTATGTCATCGCCGGCGCCCTCGTCGCTCTGCCCGAGCGCTCCTGGGCCGGACCCCGTCTCGGCCGGAGGATCCTCGCCGTTATGGGCCTTTTCTTCGTCGGCATGGCTGTGCTCCAGGCCTGGCCGGGACGCGGTTTTTGGCAGGGCCAGCCCAACCCCCACGCCGTCGCCGGCACGCTCACAGGAATGGTGCAGTCCATGGCGCAGACGCCCCAACCGGGCTTTCTCTCCTCTTGGGTAGCGAGCTTCGCGGCCTTCGACGCCGCGCACGGCTGGGCGGTCAACCTGTTCGCCGTCATCGCGCTCGCGGTGATCGGCGTCGCCTTCCTGATCGGCCGACCCCGCGTGGTGTTCTGGGCTGTCGTCGCCGGCATTCTGCTGTGCGTTTTCGACTGGGTGCTGATCGAGGACCTCGGCTTCCTCGGCGGCGTCGGCACGGACCCGAACGGCATGATCCCGATGCTGCTCGTCTTCAGCGCCGGCTACCTCGCCATCACCAGGCTGCCGGTCAAGGTACCCGAGACGATCCCCGAGATCGACCCCTCGGAGAGGTCGCTCGGCTGGTCCGGGCGACTCGTCTCGAGGCCGGCCTACGCGCTCCGCAGCCTGGCCGCGATCGGCGCGATGGGGGTCGTGCTGCTCGGAGCGGCCCCAATGGTCGCCGCCTCGACGAACCCCGTTGCGGACCCGCTCCTCACCGAGGCGATCAACGGCAACCCTGGGTTCACGAACGTCGTGGCCGCGCCGTTCCGGCTCGTCGACCAGGAAGGCAGGACGGTCAGCCTGAGAGGCTTGCGGGGCAAGGTCATCGCGCTGACGTTTCTCGATCCCGTCTGCACCACGGACTGCCCTCTCATCGCCCAGGAGTTCGACGAGGCCGACCAGATGCTGGGCGGGCTCACCGCCCGGACCGAGTTCATCGCCATCGTCGCCAACCCGATCTATCGCTCCGTGGCGGTGACGCTTGCCTTCACCCGCACCGAGGGGCTCGCGGGCGTGAAGAACTGGCTGTTCCTCACGGGATCGCGCAGTGCCCTCGAGCGCGCCTGGAACGATTACGGAATTCAGGTGACCGTCGAGCCCGCCGGGGCCATGGTCGCTCACAGCGAGATCGCGTACGTAATCGACAAAAAAGGTCGAGTGCGCGAGATCCTGCAAACCGATCCCGGTTCGGGAACCGTTCCGATGAGATCCTCCTTCGCAGGGCTCGTCGCCGGCGAGATGCGGGACCTCCTGGCGACGTCGTGAGCTGTCTCGTGCCACGAGAGAGCAGCTCATGGGGGCGGGCCACGCGGGCCTTGGCGCTCGGGGCCGTCGGCGCTCTCGTCGCGGCTTGCACGTCGGCTGGCAGTACTCCAGCCAGCGCGAACAAGCCGACGCCGTCACCTGTGGTTCAAGTCTCGCTCGACGGATCGCTCGCAACACCGGACGGGAGCTGGGCGGTTGTAGAGATGGGTCACCTCGACGAGCTCGCGAACACCTTCTGGCAGCTCTTCGTCCTGCGGAGAGGCGCTTCCCGCTGGTCTCTCGTCACCCCATCCGGCTTCGCGGACAACGGCGGTCTCGTCGCCACCTCCGCCAGGGGCACTCCGCTCGTGATGGGGTTCCAAGCGAACCAGCTGAACCATTTCTCGCCGCTGGCTGTCAGCTCTGACGGGGGCAGGACGTGGGCACCCGGTGTCCTGGGACAGGCCCTCGCCGCTGTCCCTGATGCCATCGCCGCCTCGGCGACCGGCGAGATGCTGGCGCTGGTCGGTAGACAGGCGAGCTCGATCCTCTGGAGCGCAGGGAACCTGTCGGACTGGCAAGAGCTCGTCTCGGAGAAGTCGCTCGCCGCCTCGGCGACCGGGCGCAGGTGCGCAGTCACGACGCTGACCGCCGTTTCCTTCGCGTCGGGAGGTGAGCCGCTCGTCGGAGCGATCTGTTCGCGAGCCGGAAGCGTCGGGATCTTCGAGCACGCCGGCCAAACCTGGCGATCCTTCGCCCCTCGGCTTCCGACCTCGGTAAGCCACGCGACGACGCAGGTGGTTCGCCTCACGTCTGCAAATGGGAGTGTCTTCGCGGTCATCGCCGCCAGTATGGGCTCGCTCAGGGTGCTGTTCGCGGCGCGAATCCTGCCCGGCCTGTCCGAGTGGACAGTGTCCGGTGCGCTCGTCTTGCCGCAATCCGCGAAGGTGCTCTCCTCCGGGACGTCATCTGGTGGCGGCGTCTTCGTCGCCCTCTCGAGCGGGACTTCGGAACGCGTCGAGGCGCAGGCCACTTTCAACGGTTCCTGGAGGCAACTTCCGGCGGTGCCCGCCGGTACGGAGACGGTCGCCTTCCCCCTCCCGGGCCGCGTCGATGCGTTCGTGTCGAGAGGTTCGGTGCTGACCGACTACACCCTTGACGCAAGCCAAGGCAGATGGCGACGCTCGCAGGTGATCGACGTGCCGATCCAGTACGGCTCGTCGAGCTGAGCAGCACCGTGTTGACTACGACGCGCTTTGAGAGACGGCTTGTCTGCTTCGTGTTCCGGCGAACGCCCACCGTCTGCTCGAGTTCCGCTGACGGGGATCGGCAAGCCCGAGCAGTTGAAACACGTTCTGCAGGGCTGCTGGTCTCGACGGTTCGACGAGGAGCATCGCCTCGAGTACCTGGTCGACGGCGATGACATCGTGGTCCTCCAGGCCAGGTATCACCACGAGCGCTGAGGATCCGGTCGGCATCGACTGTTCCCCGACAACGTCGGAATCCTGACGGTGCGCCCTGACCGCTACAAACCGGTCGCAACCACCAGGCCAAGGCACGCGGCGGCGCCCTCAGCCCGTCGCCGCCGCCCGGTAGGGGCGGAAGAAGGCGCGAAGCTCTTCCGCGTAGAGCTCGGGCTCCTCGAACGGCGCGAAGTGCCCGCCGCGGGTGGGCTCGGTCACGCACACGACGTTCGCCGTCCGCTCGAGCCATGCCCGCGGCGGGCGGACGATGTCGCCGGAAAAGAGCGAGAAGCCGGATGGCACCTCGACCCGGCGGGCGTGCTGCGCGGGCGGGATCGCGGCGTTCGCGCGGTACATGCGCATCGACGAGCCGATCGTCCCCGTGAGCCAGTAGAGCATGACGTTCGTGAGGATCTCGTCCTTCGTGAAACGCCGCTCGACGTCGCCGTCGCAGTCGCTCCACGCTCGGAGCTTCTCGACGATCCACGCGGCGAGCCCGGCTGGCGAGTCGGTGAGCCCGAAGGCGGCGGTCTGGGGCTTCGTGCGGTGCACGGCGGCGTAGGCGCCCTCGGTCGCGCCCCAGGCCGCGGCGCTCTCTAGCCAGGCGCGCTCCTCGGGCGCGAGATCCGCCGGGTCGCCGGTGAACACGGGCAGGCCGGCGTCGGTGCGATGGACGGCCACGACCCGGTCGGGGTGGTCGAGCCCGAGGTAGCGGCTCACGTGGCTGCCCATGTCCCCGCCCGCTGCACCGAACCGCGCGTAGCCGAGGATGCCCATGAGCTCGGCCCACAGGCCGGCGACGGCGATGGCGTCGAGGGGCGGGCCGTTGGGGCCGTCGGAGTACCCGTAGCCCGGCATGTCGGGCACGACCACGTCGAACGCGTCGGCGGGGTCGGCGCCGTGCGCGCCGGGGTCGCTGAGGAGTGGGACAACCTTCACGTAACGCCAGAACGAGTCCGGCCAGCCGTGGCTGAGGACCAGTGGCAGGACGGGCCCGGCCGGCGCGGCGGCCCGGACGTGCACGAAGTGGATCCCGAGGCCGCCGAGCGGGACGCGGAAACGGGCGAGCCGGGCGAGCGCCGCCTCCTGCGCCGGCCAGTCGAACCCGTCCGCCCAGTAGGCGACGAGCTCGCGGAGGTAGGCGAGGTCGGTCCCGAGCGACCACCCGGCGTCCTCGGGCGCGTCCGGCCAGCGCGTCGCGCGCAGCCGCGCACGGAGGTCCTCGAGCGCCGCGGGGGCGGTCTGCGGGGTGAACGGCTCGGCTCGGGGCGGGGCGTCCGGCATGAGACGCATCCTAGGGATCGCGCCGCGCTACTCCGCGAACGCGCTGAGCAGGCGGCCGAGCCAGCCGCCGGCATACCCGAAGCGCGCCGCCCGACCAACGGCAAGGACGAAATCGCAGGCCAAAGGCTATTTTAGCGCGGCAAGCGGGAGGTGGTGGTGGCGAGCCGGCCTATAGGCGGGGAACAGCTCAGAAAGGCCTCTGAGCTGCGGTTTTGTCTCTCCAGAACGGGCCCGGTCCTCAGCTGGTCCTCAGTTCGCCGGGTTCTCGGACCCTCTGCGCGCAGATCGGATGACCGATTGCCAGATCGATGTGAGACCATGAAGCGATGGCAATCGAGCCCCTCGACCTCATAGACGCCGACCCATCGGTCGTGCACGGACAGGCCCGGATTCGCGGGACCCGCATCCCGGTGAGCGTCGTACTTGACTGCCTGGCCGCGGGAATGACCGAGGGTCAGATTCACGCCGAGTACCCATCACTCCCCACAGGTGCTGTCGCCGCCGCCCTTGCCTACGCGGCCTTTCTCGCTCGTGAGGAGCTACACCCACTCGAGCCGTCGCCGGGGTGAGGCTGAAGCTAGACGAGAATCTTCCAGAGGCGGCGCGGCTTGCCGCCGCCTCGCTGGGCCACGACGTCGACACCGCGATAGACGAAGGTCTCACGGGCGCCGGTGACCCCGATGTCCTCGCCGCAGCGATGAGGGAGCAGCGCTTCGTCATCACACTCGACCGAGGCTTTGGCGATGTCCGTCGATACCCGCCTGGTAGCCATCCAGGCATCGCCGTCATCCGTGCTGAGCACCAGGACGTCGAGACAGTGACCAACACCGTACGGAGCTTCCTGAGCAACGAGCAGCTCGGTGACCTCACAGGATGCATCGTCGTCGTGCGCGGCCATCTGGTTCGCGTCCGAAGGCCCGAAGGACCGTGAGGGTCACTGATCGCGATCAGCGGGTGACCAGCGCGGCGCAGACATCAGACGAAGTCACCGACGCCGGCCAGTGGGAAAGACCGAGCCCAATCGATCGTCGCGAGCTCGCTGCGGATGCCGAGCACCATCGAGCCACGCAGTGATCTCGACCGGGGGACCAGGTCATCACCCTTGCCCCCGGACCGCAAGGCGCCTGGGTCACGTCACAAGCTGCGCGGGTCACCGCCGTCGACCCGGAAGCCCAGACACTCACCGCGATCACCCCCGACGGCCGCCAGCTTCAGATGGGCGTGGACGACATCGGCGCAGACCGCCTCGCCTACGGCTACGCCATCACTGCTCATCGCGCCCAGGGAACGACGGTCGAAGTCGCCCACGTCCTCGACGACGGCGGTGGCCGCGAGCTTGCCTATGTGGCCATGAGCCGAGCCCGGCACGCCAGCCACGTCTACACCACTGCACCGGACCTCACCGAAGCCGCCCAGCGTCTCGTCTGGTCCTGGGATGACGAGCGTCGCCAACAATGGGCCACCGTCCAGGCTCGAGCCGCCCAGCGCCTCGTCGAGCTTCGTGCCGAGTACCGAGAACTCGTCGGGAGCATCCCGCCTGCCGTCACCGATCAGCTCGTCCGAGTAAGAGAACAGCAAGACGTCCTCGAAAAGGACCTCGGCGACCTACGGACCGGGGCCGGGCGGTGGGCCAGTACTCCCGTCCGAGCCAGTTACGAGTACCTGCAGGTCGCGCGCCGAGTCCACGAGGAGAACCTCCGTCGCGTCCAAGATCCCTATCGTGGGCTCCTCGCCCGGCACCGAAGCCGCGAAGACCTAAAGACCGGTGCCGCCACGCTGCAAGCGGCCGAGCGTGCCTGGCAGTGCACGACCGAGCCTGCGGTTCCCACGGGTCCCGAGCTCTGAGCCCGACCCCACCCTTGATGGCACGGGATCACCACGAAAGAGCCGGGAACATCGCCGTCTTCGGGCAGTATGTGAGCGCATAACGACTCTGGCGCGACCAATCAGAAGCAAGAAGGTTCGTTGCCGGAATATTCGGTGCGCCTCGGTCCCCGCGATATGGGGCACATGCACCCAGTTGCAGGCATTCTCAGTTCACTGCTAAGGTGCCCTAACAATTCTTCAAAAACGGGGGGCTTTCAATGCATACTCGACGGCTCGTATCCGTGCTCGCAGCTGCAACATTGACCGGCGCCACCTTGCTAGGTGTGGGCCTCTCAGGTGCAACAGCGAGCACCGTAACGAACGGCACAGTCCACGTCATTGCTTACGGCGATGGCACAGGAGCTGGGGAAACGGACATTTTCACGGGAGCAATTGGTGACTCCGGCTCTGGGATCAGCGTCGATGCCAACGGCACGGTTGACCCGGGAAATGGCACCGAGCAGCAGTTCACGCTCGTCCATGGCTCGTTCAGGGTCAGCACCCAGGCGCTCGACAAGAAAATCAACAGCGCCTTCAACAACTTCAAACCCAGCACCAGTACTTGCTCGGGCACAGTCACCGCAACCGGAACGGCACCAATCGTGTCCGGTTCGGGAACCGGAGCGTACGTGGGGATCACCGGTAGCTTCACAGTGACCTTCTTGTATGCGGCGATCCTTCCGAAGATCACGAGTGGAAAGAACAAGGGACAGTGCAACGAATCGAATAATGCGCAGTCGCTTGGCTCGGCACAAATCGTGACCGGATCGGGGACCGTTTCCTACTAGCCGCGCAAGACAACATCATGTGACAGCCCCGGTGCTTCGGTACCGGGGCTGTCTTGCGTCGTGGCTCACGGTGGCCGGAAAGAGGCGGCTGGGCCTGTCCGCGATGTGCCGGTCGGTGGTCGTCGCGAATACATAATTCTCGCACCGATAGTCGGCCAGTTCGGGATGCTCGCCGCGCCCGATCGACATCAGCTAGGGAGCGAGTATCACCGAGCTGGCGTACTGGGGCAGGGATGCCGCTGCTTCGTGCCGCGATCAGGGGCGCCCCTTCCGCAGCCGGTACTCCCCAGCAGAGCGCGCCGATCCGTCGGATGCCTCGGCCTCTGGCTTTGTCTCAGGTGGCGGGCCGTAGCGAGGAAGCTCGACGGGGTGCGCCCGGACACACTCGTCACATTGGTCGACTCATAACCACCCGAGGTACCTGCGCCTCTCAGCCCTGGTTCGCGAGAGGTCACAGAGCACATCCAACCAAGCACACGAAGCGACGGTGGCTCCGGACTTAAAGCCCTGCTATCGTCCGGTCGGCACACATATATCAGGGGGTTAACCATGTCTTACGGGATTATTCACTTCTTCCCGGGCGGGACGAAGGAGCAGTATGACGCCGTGCTGCAAGCGGTTCACCCCGGGGAGTTTGAACTCCCGGCAGGCCAGCTCTTCCACGCTTCCGGTCCGTCAGAGGGTGGCTGGACGGTGATGGCGATTCATGACTCCGAGGAGAGCTGGGTGAAGTTCCGTGACGAGACATTCATGCCGCTGATGCAGCAAGGAGTGGAGGGAGGGTTCACGTCACCACCGACTGAGACCGGCTTCCAGGTCTACAAGCAACTGCCGTAGCACCGGGCGACACTCCCCATCCGGGGCATCGGGTCGCAACGCGCTCAGGCGATCAGCCGGGGTGTTCTGGCCACCGCAGAGTGCCCCAAGAAATCGGGTCAAACTCAGGTCGGCTTATCGCCCAGTTGTGCCGGTCGGGGCCGCTCGCGAGCACAGAACGTGATCACCGAACAACCTGATCTGTCGCGGAGCTCATGTCTTGGCCCGGCGCGAGATACGGGATGGGTAACGCCCAGGGCGAGGTCGAGGGGGGGAACGTACACGAGCGGAACGCGCGTCGTGACCTCCTGCCACATCCAGCGGCCGACGAGGATCCCGAGCGGCACCCCAGCCACTAGCCCCACCACGGCGATCGCCGTAGCCTGCCAGTAGACGACGAGTCGCGCGGGACGCACGCCGAACCCCATTGCCCGCAAGACGGCGAACTCGAGCCGGCGGCTGCGATTTGAGGTGACGAGCACGAAGCTCAGCGCGGCAACGGCGAGCAGAGCCAGGAAGATGCTAAGGACGATGGGCAACTGCGCCAGGTTTTCAAGGTTGGTGAGCTCCGGTGGGACGTTCGAGGGCGCCACATCCTGCCCTAGCGCGCTGCTCGGCCCGCCCAGGGCGGCGATGAGGTGGTCGATAGGGTTCAAGGCAGCTTTTAGACTTGCGTCACCGCCGACAGGCTGGTTTGACTCGGCGGCCACGATTGCCTCCGCTTCCTGGTCACCGGCGGCGGGGAAGCGGACCGCGACGTACTCGTCGGGATTGGTCGGGGCGTTCGGCGGGACAATGGCGTCGAGTTGTGCCGGGACCAGCCACAGGCCCTCGTCGAACTCGGAGTGCACGTCCGACGGGAACAGCGCTTCCCCCACTAGCCGTAGGTCGACGCCGTCGGCGATGCGGACCCGGTCCCCGACTCGCACATGCAGCAGCTTGGTCGTGGCGGGACCGATCGTCGCCTCGCCAGGGGTCTGAGGTGCCCGTCCCGACAACGTTACAAGCCCGATCCTGCCCGCCGAGTCGGCAACGTCGAGCACCGAGAAGACGGCAACGCCCACCCCGTCGACGTCGACGAGGTCCCGGCGCACGACAGCGGTCGACGCATCCGGCGCGGCGTGCCGCACCTCTTCAAGCAGAGCGGAGGAGACTGACGTTGCGGTCAAGTCCTCGGAAGGCGGCGTGACCTCGGTTGCCCACGTCACGCCGGCCAGCTGGGGGTTGGCCAGCGCGTACTCGATCCCGTGATTTATGGTGAGGGCGCTCACCACGCCGAGCACGCCCACCACCGCCCCGACGAGGGCAGGACGAACCGGTGTGCCCCTGGCGCCGGGACCTCGCTCCAGCGCGGCAGAGGCCCCGAGGCTGACGGAGAGCGGGGCGATCCGTTGCAGCCAGACCGTGAGCGAAGAGGGCCTGTTCACCACCGGACGGCTCTCCCGGCCGAGTGTTACCAGCTTTAGCGCCAGAGTGGCGAGCGCGAGCACGGCCACGGTGACGGCCAGTCCGATGCCGATGACCGTCCAGTCGGCGTGGAGGCCGGGATCGGGATCGACCCGGCGGCCCACGCTGACGGGGAACAGCGGGGACAGGGCGACGGCACCGAGCAGCCCGACGCTCGCCCCGATCACGATGGCGGTGGCGTGGCCGACGACGGAACCGACGATAAGATCCCCGCGGGTGAGCCCGAGCGCCCTGAGCGAGCGCACGTCATCGCCGATCAGCGACACCGACCGGGTGAGCATCTGCAAAACAAGCAGGCCACCGGCGAGCATCACGGCGACGGCGAGCAGCCACAGGGCGGAGCTCTCGACGAGCAAGGTGGTGGTGATCCGGCAGTCGACGCTGTCGAGGTTGAGGACCGGCACACCCGGCTTGATGAGGGAGTTCACGTCTCGTTGCAGTGCGGCGAACCCGCCGGCGCCGGGGGCGAGGCGGACCATGGCGTTCGGGAGAACGAACATCTGGCTGCGGTAATGCTCCACGACCCCGGGCGATACCATCACACCAGGGGTGAAGAGGTACTCCTCGGTGTCGCGGACGATGCCCACGACACGCAGAGCGATCTGCGCTCCCGTCGGCTGCCCCTCGGTCGAGGCCTGGTCCGGTCCGTACGCGTGGAAGGGGACGACGTCGCCCACCCGAACGTGCACGGCGGCGGCGAGTTGCTCGTCGTCGACGACCTCGTCGTCGGACCGGGGGTTGAACATGCGACCCTGGAGGACCACGGGCTTGTCGACAAGCGAGCCCCAACGGCGGTCGGCGGCGGCGAAGAGGACACCTCCCGGCTGGCCTGCTACATAGCCGAAGAGCAGATCCCAGGGCGCGAGGGCGGCGACCTCTGGGCGATGCTCGAGCCGGTTCCACGGCGGGCTGACGTCGCGGACTTGGCTTGTGAAGACGATGGCGTCGGCTGCATTAGTGGCGCTCCGCAGGCGCACCAGGGCGGTCTCGGGGAGGGGTGCCACTCCCGAAGTGAGCGCAGACGGATCTCGAGCGCCTCCACCGTCCGAAGCGGAGAGCCTCTCACGCGTGCGACGGCTCGCGCAGCCTGTCGCGCACTGGCGGTTGGGAGCACTCCCGCGGTTGCTCAACGGGACGTTGTCCGGGAACAGTCGACGCCGACCGGATCTTCAGTGCTCGTAGTGATACCTGGCCTGGAGGACTACGACGTCATCACCGTCGACTAAGTACACGAGGCGGTGCTCCTCGTCGATGCGCCGCGACCAGCAGCCCTGCAGAACATGTTTCAACTGCTCGGGCTTGCCGATCCCCGTTAGCGGATCGCGGAGTACCGCTTCAAGCAGGCGATTGATCCGCTTGCTCGTGGTCCGATCCGTCGCTTGCCAGTAGAGGTAGTCCTCCCAGCCGTGTGGCGTGAAGACGAGACGCACTATGTGATCTCATGCTCTTCACGTTGTCCATCCAGCGACTGTCGGAGGCTCTCGAGCAGGCGACGGGCATTGGCCGGAACACGGAGCAGGTACGCCGTCTCTTGAAGCGCGTCGTAGTCCACTCGGGACATGAGGACGGCATCGCCCCGCTTTGAGGTGATCTCGACCGGTTGGCGGTCGTCGTTCACCTGCTCGATCAACGGGAAGAGGTGCTTCCTCGCCTCGCTCGCGGTTATCGCCATGGCCGTCTCCTCTCCAACTGGTACATCATATGGTACCAATGTGCCTTGTCTCGCCGGACGCAGCAACGTGCCACCGAACGACGGTCGGCGGGACCAGCAGGCAGGCCTGACTTTTTCGAGGCGGATAACTCTCTCGCGGAAGTCCATGCCCGCGAGGGCTTGGCGTGACACAAACGTGACACGCGAGGTCGGCCAAGGGCTGCAAACCTCGGTCAATGATGGCGTGGCAAAAGACCAGTCCGAAAGCGGTTTCCGACGATCTCCGCAGGTACCGAGAATGGCCACGACAGAACCCCGCCGTCTGTCAAGGCTCACGTTTGCTCCGTTAGCCGAATCAGAGGATCCGTCGCTACCTACTTCGCTCCGGCCGTCGGCACAAGCTCAGCCGAGAGCCGAGAGCCCGCCGAGAACCTGATCGACGGCGTCCCTCGTCTCGTCGTCGCTGTCTGGCCACAGGTGCCCGTATGTGTCGAGCGTCTCCATGGCTGACTGGTGGCCAAGGCGCTTCTGGACGGCCTTAACTGAACATCCCCGGGAGATGAGGAGCGATGCGTAGAAGTGCCTTAGGTCGTGGAACGTCGCCCATTCGGGGAGACTCGCCTGCAGGGCTGCGCGATGCCACATGTCCCCCACCGTGTTGCGCCGCAGGGGCCGACCGAACGTGTTGGTGAACACCAACCCCGCTGGTCCCGGTCCGTAACGGGCCAGATGCTCGGCCAGCGTGGCGCAGACGACCTCGGGCATTGGCACAGTGCGAAAACCGGCTTTGCTCTTAGGCGGACCGAACCCTGGCACTCCTCCGAGGGCGGAGGTGAGCTGGCGGTCCACCCGCACATGCCGGCGCAGGAAGTCGACGCGATCGACTGTGAGCCCGAAGCATTCGCCCTGGCGCAGTCCCATTGCCGCGGCGAAGACGATCAGGGCCCTGTAACGCTCGGGGACGGCCACCACCAGCGCCTCGACCTCGCTGACGCCAAGGGGTACGACCTCGGTATCCGCCCGCTTCGGCAGCGAGATGCGCACGCAGGGCGAGGCGGCGATCAGCCGATCGCCGACCGCCGCCTTGAAGATGGTCGAGACCCAGCGGTAGACGAGCTCGACTGAGGTCGCCCCGGACGCCGTCGAGGAACTGTTGGGCGTCGCCCTTGCGGTCGAAGTGGCGCGTCTTCTGCGGGCCGCCCGGATACTCGCGCCACCTCGTCCGGTATCGGCCGTTGGGCCTCTTGTCGATGCTCGCCACGGCGCCTCCACTGACCGCTCAGGGACCGATTTCAGTCCTCAAAAAGTCCTCAGGTCCTCAAAAAGTCCTCAGCTCTGAGGACTACAGCGGTGTCTTTCGGTCACCAACGGCGACCAACGGCAAGGACGAAACCGCAGGCCAGACGGCATTTTAGCGCGGCAAGCGGGAGGTGGTGGTGGCGAGCCGGCCTGTAGGCGGGGTTCTGTCCGCCGGCCGGCGAGCCGGTACCGGCGGGGTGGCCATCCATCTAAGCGGCCTACCTGGGGACATCGGGCGGGCCACCCGTCCCACGTTCTGGCCTTGCTCCGGGTGGGGTTTACCAAGCCGACCGGGTCACCCCGGCCGCTGGTGCGCTCTTGCCGCACCGTTTCACCCTTGCCTGTGCACGGCGAGCCGCGCCATCGGCGGTCTGTTCTCTGTGGCACTGTCCTGCGGGTCACCCCGACTGGCCGTTAGCCAGCACCCTGCCCTGTGGAGCCCCGACCTTCCTCAGCCGGCTGCGGCGCCGAAACACCGCCCCGGCCGCGACCACCCGGCCGGCTCGCCACCACCGCGCCCATTCTCTCACGTGCCTGCAATGCCGGGTCGTCGTCGTGCTCGCCACCCCGCCCGAACCGGCTCCAGTCGAGGGTGAGTGCATGGACATCGAAAATCTAAGTGCTATACTGTCAAGAGAAGTGATAAGGCTTAAGAAGGAGTTACAGACAAGATGATGCGCTTCGATCCATTTCGTGAGATCGATCGGTTGACACAGCCGATGTGGCATGCCCGGGCCTCTGTGCCGCTAGACGTCTACCGCAAGGGCGAGAAATTCATCGTCCGTGTCGACCTGCCCGGTATTGACCCCAAGACCCTCGATCTGACCATCGAGAGGAACGTGCTGACGATCAAGGCCGAGCGTTCCTGGGTGCCTGCTGAGGACGACGAGGTCCTCGTTGCGGAGCGACCTCAGGGGACCTTCACCCGCCGGCTTTTCCTCAGCGACGGCCTGGATGCTGACAAGATCAGCGCTCAGTACGAACATGGCGTCCTCACCGTCACGGTACCGGTCGCAGAGTCGGCCAAGACCCGCAAGATCGAGATCGGCCTCGGCGCCCCAGACGACAAGGTGCTGGACGTCGAAGCAACCAAGCACTGACCTGATGGGTGCACGGCGCCCTGGTCACAAAGCCCCGATCACCTGCGACCCCCCACAAAGGTGATCGACGTGGGATCCTCCCCCGGGACCGGCCTCCAAGGCTGGCAAACCCGGGGGACGGTCGCGTCTGGGACCGAGACGCGAGCTTGTGTCACCCGAGACGAGCAAGATGGTCCGTCTCGTTGAAGCTGACCAGTGCCGGACCCCTCGGGCCATCGGTTGCGATCCGGGTGATGGATGCGACGCCCAGGGACAGTCGCCAGGAGACCTCGGGGCCGGCACGCAACGCCCAAGCGACTGCCGCCTTGATCGGCGACACGTGGCTGACGACGATGACCTCACCCTGGGCCGCCTCCGCGGCGAGCTCCTCGCAGGCCGCGCTCACCCTGGCCGTTACCTCCCAGAGGGTCTCGCCGCCTGGCGGTCGCCAGGTGGCGTCCGAACACCAATGCTCCCAAAGCCCCGGGGGGAGCTTCGAGGGCGCCATCCCCTCGAGCTCGCCGTAGTCGAGCTCCACGAGACGGCCATCGACACTCACTTCTGGCAGGGCCCTCGGTGAGGTTGTGTTCGTTGACCCCGCCGCGTGGGCCGTGGCACCGGCGTAGGCGGACGCGATCGCGTCAGCGGTCTGCCGGGCGCGTTGAAGCGGGCTCGTGAGGATCCGGCATGCGGCCGTGGCGCGCGACGCCAGCACCTCGCCGAGTGCCTCTGCCTGCAGGCGACCGAGCTCGGTCAAGGGGGAGTCGGCCCTTCCTAGCAAGAGGCCGGCGGCATTGGCCTGGCTCTGTCCGTGGCGGACGAGAAGCAGCACGGTCGCTAACGATCTGCCTGTTCGCTCGTCACGGCACGAGTATCCGGCCGCACTGGTCGCAGTAGACGACCGAGCCGGGGGCGGCGTGGCGCAGCCTGTGCAGCTCGCCCGCCGGCACCTGCAGGTGGCAACCGCTGCACGCCCCGCCAACGAGGTGAGCGGCTCCGATGCCGCCGAGCTTGGCCCTGAGATGCTCGTAGGAGGCCGCGAGCTCGGGTGCCACGCGGGCGGCCCGCTCGTCGCGAGCGGCGCGGACGATCCCGACTTCGTCGTCGATGGCCCCTTCGGCAATCTCGAGCTGCTCGCGGGCGGAGACCAGCTCCTCGGCTGTCGCAGAGGCGCTCGCCTTGAGGACGGCCAGCTCCTCGTCAAGTGGTTCGAGGGCCTCCATGACTTCGATTTCCTGGTCCTCGATCTCCTGACGCTGACGCGCTAGCGACGACGCCTCCTCGCCCATGGTCTCCTCGTCCCGGTAAGACCCGGCCCGTCCGGAGCGCAACCGTTGCTCGATCGTCGCGACCCGGGCACCGACGGCCTCGGAACGCTGATCGAGGCTCAGCAACTGAGAGGCGAGCTTGTCGCGCTGCACCTGGGCTTCTGCGGTCCGCGCGGACATCTCGGCGAGCTTGGCGCTGAGCGCCGACACAGCGGCGCGCTCTGCCAGCTCGCGGCGACGATAGGCGAGGCGGTCAAGCGCGAGGTCATCCTCTTGAACCTCGACCAGGAGTGACAGTTGCGCGGTCGGCGCCGGTGCGGGCGACTCAGTCTGAGAGGGCTCGGTCTCGCTGTCGGGCATCGCAGGATCGAGGCTACAGGCGCCACGTGGCCCTGGAGGCTAGAAGCTCAGAGAGCAAGGCCGAGGTGCCTGCAGCGACCGGAGTGCGCCGACTCGAATGGTCCCGCACGACGAGCTCTCGACCGGCCGCGTCGGCGACCAGAGCACCGGCCTCGGCACAGACGAGCAGACCGCCGAGATAGTCCCAGCCGCCATGTGCATCGCGCATGCAGTCGATGTACCCGTCCAAGGTCCCGTCCGCAACCGCGCAGAGGTCCAATGCGGCGGCTCCGAGCGCCCGGTACTGCCGCCAGCCGAGATATCGCGGCGGATAACCCGACAACCCGATCAGCGAGCGCCCGAGCGACTCCTCGCACGAGGGTCTGATCGGCTCCCCGTCACGGCGGGCTCCGCCACCGCGCACCGCCTCGTAACGGACGCCGGTCGCCTGATTGACCACCAACGCCGCGAAAGCACCTTCCTCGTCGAGAACACAGATGCTGGTGGCGTACCACGGGATGCGACGGGAAGCATTCGTCGAACCGTCGACGGGGTCGAGCACGGCGAGCAGCGGCCTGTCTGAGGCCCCGGCGCTGAAACCCGACTCCTCGCTCAAGACTCCGAGACCGGCCGCGGAGAGGACGCGGACCGCAACTGCGTCCGCGACGAGATCGGACCGGTACTGGCCCGGACGCGTGCCCGCCAACCCCCAGTCGGCGAGCCCGCGCAGAGAACCGGCAATGCCGTCTGCCGCGTCCCCGAGGACCTGCAGTAGCTCGGCCGCGTCCACAGCACGAACCGTAGCGTGGCCGCCCTCTGCCGGTCGCTCGCCTAAGCTTGGTGGCCGAATGGCCGTCATCGACGTCGCGGGCTATGTGGCCGAGCTGAAGGATCATGCGGTCGACCACAAGTTTCACGTGCACGACGAGCGGCACTTCGTCGAGACGTACTCCCTTCGCCAGTTCTGGGAGGTCGACCTGCACCCTGAGGAAGGCTGCGGCGGACCGATCGACCTTCACCTCGCCCTCGAGGTGGAGCCACGTGTGCTGCTCGACTTCGAAGATGCCGTTGTCGCCCTGCCAGAGGACGAGGACCCCCCTGACAACTGGTTCTTCCCGCTCACCTTCAACTGGGGCGTCCCGCCGCTGCCGAAAGGGCCGGACCTGCTTCGGCTCGCCATCGATCTGGCGGGCGTCGGGGGCGTCGAGCTCCCGCTCGAGATCTCGGCGACCGACTCGTTCGGTTCGGTTACCGACGCCCCGGTCCGACGTCTCACCATTGTCGCGAGACAGCAGGTGTCACTGGCGCGTGTCCTGGCAGGCGAGGAGCTGCTCTGCGACACGTTCGACAGGGCGCTCGCTGTCACCCGCTTTTTCCTCGACAATGCCCCGATCTGGCTCGGCGAGTAGACCGGCGCGGCGGCATCTGGTCGGCGGCGGCCTGATGCTCGCCCTCGCCTGCGGGGCCGGGATCGCAGGCTGCTCCAGTCAGGACTCCCAGGCGCTTGTCAACCGGGCCTGCTCCCACATCGAGCGCGGCTTGGCAGCCGCGCACGAGGCCGCCTCCGTCAGCCCCGCCCAAGCGATGCAACTGCAGGCCGAGGCGCTCGACCAGATTCGCGCGGCCGTCCCGCTCGTCGCGGTGGCGGCGGGCGAGGACACGACCTGGCAGGCGCTCGAGGCAACCTTGAGCGAGTCCAGCCGCGTCCCATTGCGCTATCTGCTACCGGCGCTGGCCGCCCAGTGTGCCGGCATCGGCTGATCCCAGCACAGCTCTGATCCCAGCACAGCTCTGATCCCGGCGCAGCTCTGATCGCACTTCTCTGATCTCTGCGCCAGCGGCCTGACACGCAGGGGACCGCTCAGTCTTCCGGCAGCTCCCAGAGCTTGATCCCGCCGAGGATTCCCGCGATGTTGTCGACAATGGTCACCGACGGGTCCAGGTGGCCTGCGAGGAGCCGCGAGTTGCCGCCTCCGATGTAGAGCCGGTCGTAGTTGAGCAACCTCTGGAAATTGGCGATGGCCTCGTCGAGGCGCTTGCGCCACTTCTTGACGCCGATCCGCCGAAGCGGCGCGTCTCCGAGCTGCTCGTCATAGGTCTGGTCCTTGCGGAAGGGATGCTGCGCCAGCTCGAGGTGAGGCGCCAGCCTCCCGTCGAGGAACAGCGCTGTGCCGACGCCGGTGCCGAGCGTGACGACGAACTCGAGTCCGGAGCCGCTCACGACCTCGAGTCCCTGGAGGTCGGCGTCATTGGCGACGCGCACCGGACAACCGAATCGCGCCGCCAACTCAGCGGCGAGGTCGAAACCTGACCATGCGGCCAGCAACTTGCCGACGACCGGTTCCCCCGGCTTCCCCGTCCGGGTCACGAAATGCGGCGCCGTCAGGACGATCCCCTTGCGGACGACGCCGGGAAATCCGACCGACACACGGTCGAAGGAAGGCAGCGGGGCGATGAGGGCAGCCAATGCGTCAACGAGTGCCTTCGGGGGGCAGGGGTAGGGCGTCACCACGCGGACACGGTCCGCCACGAGCTTGCCGGCCGCATCCAGCACGGAAGCCTTGAGGCCGGTGCCTCCAGCGTCGATGGCGAGCGTCGTCGGTCGAACCGGCGGCACGACGGCCGGTGCGGCGAGCTCGCCCGCCCTTCGTGCGACGGAGGCCACCGGAGCCTTGCGTGGTGTGGAACGTGCTGCGACGCGCCTTGTTGCCGTCTTCCTGACGGAGGCAGTGACGGCGCCCTTTGGCTCGCCGGTCTGCGGCGCTGCTTCGTCCTGCCTCGGCTTTCCGTCCTGCCCGGGCCCCCCCGGTTGCCCCGGCTCTCCAGGTCGGGGGACATCTTGGCTGCGGTCCGCTGTTGCGGCCCGCGGCGGCTCTTCGGCCCGCGGCGGCTCTTCGGCCCGCTCCACCTCATGGTCCTGGGTGACCTCTTCGGGCCGCATTGCCTCGTCAGTCTCGTCGTGGTCGGTCATGGGATCACTTTCCCACCAGCGGCACCGGCCGCGGGCGAACTGAGGGGCTCGTAGGCGATGAGAAACTCGAGCAACGTGCGGACGCCGAAACCGGTGGCGCCCTTGCGGTACTCGCCCGCGTCCTCGTCCGAACGCGACGGGCCGGCGATGTCCAAGTGGGCCCACGGCCGATCGGCGACGAACTCCTTGAGCAGGAGTCCGGCGGTGAGAGCACCTGCCCCGCGCTTGCTCATGTTCTTCATGTCGGCGACATCGGAGTCGATGTCGGACCGGTAGGCCTCAGGAAGCGGGAGCGGCCATGTCGCTTCGCCGGCACGCGCCGATGCCGCCTGGAGCGCGGAGACCAGCCGGTCGTCATTGCCCATGAGGCCGGCGATCTTAGATCCCAAGGCGACCGTGCAAGCACCGGTGAGCGTCGCCAGGTCGACAATTGCGTCCGGGCCCTCCTCGACCGCAAGCGACAGGCCATCGGCGAGCACCAGCCGGCCCTCGCAGTCGGTGTTGAGGACCTCGATGGTCTTGCCGTTGCGGATCTCGAGGACGTCGCCAGGCTTGACGGCCTTTCCACCCGGCATGTTCTCGGTTGCCGGGGCGAGTCCGACGACTCGAACGCCGACGCCTAGCGCCCGGCAAGCGCCGAGCGTCGCGATCACATCGGCGGCACCGCTCTTGTCTGTCTTCATCGTCATCATGTTGTCGAGCGTCTTCAAACTGAGACCACCGGAGTCAAAGGTGATGCCTTTACCGACCAGGGCGACGGTCGGGATGCTGCCGTCAGGGCGCTTTCGGGCCCGTGCGGCAGGCGGTTCGTACACGAGCTTGATGAGCCGCGGCGGCTGTGCCGAGCCGGCGGCGACACCGAGCAGGCCACCGAGGCGAGCTTGCTCGATGCCCTCCTCGTCAAGGATCGTCGCCGCCAGCCCTTCGCTCTTGGCGACCTCGGAGGCCACCTCGGCCAGCTGAACGGGGGTGAGCGCTCCGGCCGGCTCATTGGACAAGTCCCGTGCGAGCCAGACCGCGTCCGCGATCACACGGCCCCGTTCGAGCCCGCGCTCGGCGGACGAGACGTCGTCGCCCGCGACGATGATCGTGAGCGACTCGAGGGGATCCGGATCGCCGACGTGGTAGCGCGCGAAGCGGTAACGGGCGCCCCAGAACCCCTCGATCGCCGCCTGCACGGCTTCGGCCGCTCCGACACCGAGGCTCGTGATCCCGGTGAGATCCAATGCGACCGTCTTTGCGCCGCCCGTCGAGCGGGCAAACTCCCCTGCCGCTCGGCGCAACTTCGCCGTACCGAACCGCATGGCCTCCCCGAGACCGAGGACCACGTCGACCCGCCCCTCGTCGCCGGGAGCTATGAGCGTCTCACCGGGCTTGGCCTTGAACCGCCTCTGCTCGCACCAGGCGAGGTCCAGCTCCAGGCCGGGCCTGGCCGTCACGAGCCCTTCCAGGGCGCCCCAACCGACAGCATCGAGGTGCTCGGGCACAGAGTCGGATACCTGGGTTCTCAGTGTCAACGGCAGGTTCATGTAGCCATCATTCCTTTGCTCGGGGAGCTCGCACTCGTCCAGCACGAGCGGTCAGGTGTTCCTGTTCGGACGAGCGGGCCAGCAACCAGCACAGATCCGATAGGCGATTGAGGTACGGCACTACTCGCGAGCCCTCGTCCAGCCCAAGGGCAACGGCGTTGCGCTCCGCACGTCGGACAATCGTGCGGGCGAGGTCGAGCGCCGCACTGGTGCGGCTCTGACCGGGCACGACGAACTCGGACGGTGTCTCCGAGGAGGCCTCGAGCTCGTGCACGCGGCGCTCCAGCCGGTTGACCATCTCCTCGGTGACGAGCGTCACACCCGCCACGAGCTTGGGCCGATGACGAGGCAGCGTCGCGACCTCGGCCATGGCGACCCAAAGGCCGCGCTCGAGAGCAACGAGCTCGTCGTCGAGCCGAGTGCCGCTCGCCTCTGCCCGCGCCAGGCCGATAGCCGCCTGCGCTTCGTCGATGGCTCCAATGGTCTCGATGCGGGCGGAGTCCTTCCTCGCCCGCCCGCCGTAGAGGAGACCGGTAGTGCCGTCGTCTCCCCGTTTCGTCGAGATGGTCACTGGACCGCAGCGTACCGGCGATCTCCGCCCCTGCGAGACGGGCCGTCGCGATCCGAACGCCGTCGCTGGAAAAGACAAAGACCAGGTGGCAACCGTAGACTCGCCACGTGCCGACCAACCGACCGCCGCAGCGCGCCATCGCCATCTGCGCCGCTTTGACAATCGCCCTGGGGCTCGCCGCCTGTGGCTCCTCGAGCACCCCCCCGCCCACCACGACGACCACGACGCTTCCGTCGGTCGCGGCCTCCACGGCCGCGATCAAGCACGCCTACAGCGTGCTGTTCGATCTTGCGAATGCCGCCGTGGCACCCAAGCTCGTCGTCATCCAGGACGGCTCGACGCTCAGGGCCGTGATGACCTCGATGCTGCGGACCTCACTCGCGAAGCAGGCCGCAGGCGCGACGGTGAGCAAGGTGACCATCGAACATGGGGCTGCCTGCAAGAACGAGATCCTCCCGAGTCCTTGCGCCACGGTGACCTACTCGATCTTCAGCCCGACGCACTCGGTGCTCCTTCCGGCTTCGGGCGGTCTCGCCGTCTACCAGCACGCTAAGTGGCTCGTGGCCAAGGTGACGATCTGCGGACTGATCAGCCTCGGCAGCCCCGGTGGGAAGGAGCCAGCCGCCTGCTCCGCCTAGGAGCTCGCCTCCGGACCGGGCAGCATTTCTCGGGTCAGGTCTCCGAGCTTGTCGACGGGACCGGCCTCGACGACCTGACCCTTGCGCAGGACCACTAGTTGCTCCGCCAGCTCCAGCGCCCGTGGCAGCTGCTGCTCGATGACTAGGAGCGAGGTGCCTGCGTCGCGGATCTCACGCAAGGCCCTGTAGACGTCGTCGACGACGCGTGGCGCAAGCCCGAGCGAGAGCTCGTCGACCACGAGCAGCTTCGGCGGCAAGGCCAGGACGCGGGCGAGCGCGAGCATCCGTTGCTCGCCTCCAGACAGCGTCCCCGCGAGTTGCCGGCGGTGGCGGGCGAGATTCGGAAAGCGCTCGAAAGCCCGTTCGAGCGCGTCGACAGTGCCCTTGCGGCCGACGGCACGCATGAAGGTGAGGCGAAGGTTGTCCTCGACATCCAAGGTCGCGAACACCGAGCGCCCCTCGGGCGTGTGCGCGACGCCGAGGCGCACGAGCCTCCAGGTCGCAAGCCCTGTGACGTCTCGGCCGGCGAAGAAGATCCGGCCCGCCGTCAAGGGGACGAGCCCGGTCGCGACACGCGCGATCGTGGACTTGCCGGCGCCGTTCGGGCCCACGAGGGCGGTGACCGATCCGGCAGGGACAGACATCGAGACGCCGAACAAGGCCCGAAAACGGCCGTACGCGGCCGAGACGTTGCGGAGCTCCAGTATCGGGGGCGCCGCCTGGGCCGGGGGCGCCGCCTGGGCCGGGGGCGGGGACCCTGCCGGGACGGGAGATGAACGGTCGCCGTCGGTCACTTGACGTCTCCGAGATACGCCCGGCGCACCGCCTTGTCGGCGAACACCTCGTCGACCGGGCCCGAGGCGATGAGCTTGCCGAAGTCGAGCACGTAGATGCGCTCGATCACGCGCCGGACCAGGTCGATGTCGTGCTCGACGAGAAGCATGGCGGTCTCGCGGCGGTCTCGCAGCTTGATCAGGATCGTGGCGAAGTCGGCCGTCTCGCGGGTGTCGAGTCCCGAAGACGGCTCGTCGAGCAACAGCAGGTGCGGCTCCTGGACGAGTGCGCGACCCAGCTCCACGCGCCGGCCGTGACCCTGGCTGAGCGACTCGATCGGGTCGTCGGCCACCTCCTCAAGGCCGAGCTCGTGAAGAAGCGTCTCTACCCGCGGTACCGGCTCTCGGGCCCGTCCGCGGCCGAGCAGGTCCTTCCAGAGCCTGCCGTCCCCCCGGTGCACCCGCTCTGCGACCATCAAGTGCTCGCGTGCGCTCATGCCGGCGAAGAGCTCGAGCCGCTGAAACGTGCGCCCGATGCCGAGCCGAGCTCGCTTGTAGACCGGTAGGCCCTCGATCCTGCGCCCCAGGAAACTGACCTCTCCCGAGTCGACGCGGCGTACGCCGTTCAAGCAGTCGAAAAGCGTCGTCTTCCCGGCGCCATTCGGGCCGACGAGTCCGACCGCCTCGCCCTGCTCGAGCGCGATCGAGACGTCGTCGAGCGCCACGATCCCACCGAAGCGCTTGACCATCCCGCGAACCTCGAGGAAGGCCATCTCAGGCGACCGCCTCGGGGCGGCGCTTGCGCCAGGCGAGGAAGACCTCGACCACGCGCCGCTTCTGCCATTCCACGACGCCTTCGGGATGGAGCGCGTAGGTGATCGCCCCGAAGCCGAAAAGGATCGGGAAGAGGTTGCGCCATTGCGAGGGGAGATAGTCGAGCACCTGGTAGAGGACTACGTAGGCCATTCCTGCTTGGATGGCGCCTTCCACCGTGTACACCCCGGTTGTCACCACGACGACCATGAACACGAGCGACAGGAACGAATTGAAGTCGTTGGGCGAGACCGTGCCCTGCAATGAGCCGTAAAGGGCACCACCCACACCGGCAAGTGCCGCGGCCACGGCGAACACGGCGATCTTCAGCTTCGCCAGGTTCATGCCGATGGCGTTGGCCGCGAGCTCACTTCCCCGCATGGCCGCGAGCTCGCGCCCGGTCGTGCCCCGGCGGATCGCGAGCACGACCGCCGAGGCGACGAGGAGCGCCACGCATGTCAGGACGAAAAAAGCCTTCCCGCTCTCGAAGCTGAGCGAGCCGAGTTGAGGGCGCGGGACGTTGACTCCCGAGTCTCCGTTTCCTGACCAGGAGAACTGGAAGCCGACGTTGTCGGCAAGCAGGCCGAAGGCGAGCGTCGCCAACGCCAAGGCGAGGCCGCCGAGGCGCAGCGCGGGCAGGGCCACGACAACGCCGAGAAGGGCCGCCACAGCGGCTCCTGCGACGATCCCGAGGAACACCGAGGTCCCGAAGTGGTTGGCGAGCTGCGCGCAGGTGAAGGCCCCGACACCGGCAAAGGACGCCTGGCAGAGGGAGATCTGGCCGCTCATCCCAGTCAACAGCACGATGGAGAGGAAGATGATCGAGTACGCCAGGCCCTGGGTGAACGTGAAGGTCCAGTTGCCCGGGACCCATGTCACGCACGAGACGAAGAACACGGCGAGCACCGACCATCTGACGGTGCGCATGAGACCCTCGAAGCCGTAGCCGCCGATGGTCGTCGCCGTCGGGGGCGGCGGCGGGTCGCAGCCGGCGAGCGGGTCGTCGTGGAACCATCGCTCGCGAAGTCCCGGCATTACCAGCAAGAGAACGAGAAGAACCACGAAGGGAAGGCTCGGCCGCAGGCCCGAGGAGAGCACGCTGCCACTCGGGAGGTACCCGCCGAGCAGCTCTTCGAGGACACCGAGGCCGATCCCGCCCCAAAAGGCAAGAGGGAGGCTCGTCAAGCTCCCGAGGGCCGCCGCCGCGATGGCCGACACCAGCAGCTCGGTGAAGTTGAGCGACTGCAGATCCGCGAACAGCGGGGCGAGCAACACGCCGGCGAGGCCCGCGAGGAATCCGGAGAGGACCCAGATGGCGACGCCGACCAGCTCGGAGTTGATGCCGGCGAGCTGGACCATTCGCGGGCTCTCGGACATCGCCCGCATCCGCAGCCCGATCTGGGTGAAGTGCAACATCAAAGACAGCAGCAGCACCACTGCCAGGGTCACGATCACCGTCGACAGCTCGGTGCCGTTGATGGCATCGCCTGCGACGTGGAAGTAGACCGAAGTGGGCGGGAGCCACAGCGAGGGAGGCGCCAGCCGCTCCTGGCTCCCGAAGATGAGCTGGAGCGCGCTCGGAATGGCGATCATCATCCCGAGCGCGCTCACGAGCTTGACCAGCACCGGGGCCGAGCGGATGAACCGGTAGAGGCAACGGTCCATGGCCAGACCCATCAACGGCGCCACCACGACGACAGCGACGAGGAACGCGGCCCAGTGGGGCCAGCCGGCGTGCACGCCGACGTAGTAGATGAGCGCCGAGGCGTACGCCTGGGCGCCATAGGCGAGGTTGAAGACGCCAGATGTCTGGTAGGTGATGACGAGCCCGACCGCCATGAGGGCGAACACGCACCCATAGGGCAGGCCCGGGATGGCGTAGCTGAGAAACCTGGTCACCCGACCGCCGGCCCCGTGCTCAGCTCCTTCAAGTTCCGGGCACGCCCGCACTCGGCGGGACCACCACCACCTGGCGGGCTCCGGCCGGCTGGGGATACGCGAAGCAGGTGAACACGCTGCGGGGCGACCCGAACAGCGGCACGAAGTGGCCCCCGAGGACGCGCACGTAGACGTTGCAGTCGATCGGACCGAGTGTCGTGTGCTCGTAACGCCAGTCGATCGGTGAGACGAGGCCGTCGGCGGTGAACTCCGTCAGCGAATTGAGGGCATCAACGAGCCTCGTGCGGGAAACGTCGCGCCCGATGAGGCGCAGCCCCTCGACGAACATGTCGGCGTCGATCCAGCCGGCGAGCGAAGCCTCCCCGGGAAGCTCCTTGGGGAAGTACCTGGCGAGCTCCTTCAAGTACAGTTCCATCCCGCGGTACTTTCCCGGCGTCAGCTCTGCAGACTCGAAAGGAACATGGCCGATGAGGAAGTACACGCCCTGCATGAGCGAGGCGTAGCTCCTTACCGCGGACTCGTCGTAGCCGTTCAGCCAGTACTGAGCGACAGAGCCCATGCCGTCCTGGTGCATCGTGCGCGACAGCAGGATGTTGCCCGACAGGTCCATGCAGCTCGCAACGAGGTCGACGCCGGCGGACTTCATGCGGTTGACGTCGGTCGTGAGATCGACCGGGGGGGCCTGGATCGAGATGTCCTCGTAGGCCACCGGGATGTGAAAGCGCCTCATCTCATAGGCCACTCCCTCGCAGCCCTGAGTCGACCCGCTCACGTTGTAAGCGAGGATGCCGACCGCCTTGGCGTGGATCTGCTCGGCCAGGTAGGCGGGCTCGGGGCCCGGACGGGTGAAGGCGATATAGGAGCCCTCAGAGCCGTACAGGCTGGGACCCGCGGCCCACTGCGTGCTGACCGCGTAGCCAAAGGTGGGCACGTCGTTCGCGGCGAGGTAACTGGCCCCGGCGAAGGTGGGAGTGGCCACGCCGACGACGGCGAAGACGTGGTCCTGCTCCACCAGAGTGCGTACCTGATCGGTGTCCTGGGAAGGGTTCGAGCCATCGTCGAGAGGGAAGGCGAAGTCGATCTTGCGGCCGTCTACACCTCCGTTCGCGTTCACCAGGTCGAGATAGGCGTTGACCCCGTCGAAAATCGGCGCGAAAGCGGCCGGGAGCGGTCCGGTCACGGAGGCGACGCCACCGACGATGATCCGCGAGCTGGTCACGCCACTGGTGTTGCCAGCGTTCGACACCGTGACCTTGGCGTTCCCGCACGCCCCCGCGACGAGAGCAACTGCCGCCAGAACCCCGAGCGACCTACGAGGACTACGCACGCACGTACCCCTTGCTCTCGGCACCGAACGCGATCACCCGCAGGCTCGACCCTAGCAAGCGAGCCTCTGTGTCCGACAAGTTCGCAGACATCAGCCCGTCTTGTTGGAGCGGCCCGCCTCGCAGGCGGATTCCTGCCCAGGCCAGTAACGGGACGGCTCGCAATCGCGCCAAGGTCTCGCGGACAGGGCCACCGCCGTACGATGAGGAGCATGAAGGTGTCGACCCGTGGGGATTACGCAAGCAGGGCGCTGCTGTCCCTGGCGCTTCGCGAGGACGCATCGCCGACTTCTGTCCGCGACATCGCGGAGCGCACGGGCCTTCCCCAGCCGTATCTGGAGCAGATCCTCCTCGCGCTGAAAGGTGCCGGTCTCGTCCGCTCCAAGCGCGGCGTGGGAGGCGGCTATGTCCTCGCACGCTCGCCCGAGCAGATCACATTGGGCCAGATCGTGAGCGCGGTCGACGGTCCGATCGTGGCCGGGGACTTCGGGCCGCCTCATCAGAACGGCGCCTGCGACCACGAGGGCCAGTGCGTGCTGCTCGCCGTTTGGGCCGATGTCGGCGAGCACATGCGCCACCACCTCGACTCTTTCACCCTGAAGGACATGGTGCTCAGAGCCCGGGGTGACGCACCGCCTCCTTCGCCGCTCGACTGACCCCGAACCTCGCACGCACGCCCGTCATCAGGAACGGGTATCGGCAAAGCCACGCCTGACGGGGAATGGCAGGGCCTCAATTCGCGTTACACCAGGTGAGCACAGAGCAGTGAGGAAGGAGAGGGGCGTCATTACAGCTGACAGCAAGATCGAGGACGTCAATACGCCGGAACTGACCGCAGGCGGGCGGAACCGCGCCACCCGGGAGCCTAGCTCCAGTGGACCGGACCTCATGCGGTTGTTCCTCGACGACCTCGGCCGTTTCCCGCTTCTGAGCGCCGCTGAGCAGACCGAGCTCGCGAAGAGGATCGAGCAGGGTGACGAGGAAGCCCGCAAGCAGATGATCGGCTCCAACCTGCGCCTCGTGGTGCACTGGGCACGCCGTTACCAAGGACGTGGCGTCGACCTGATCGACCTCGTCCAAGAGGGCACCTTCGGCCTCATGCGCGCCGTCGAGAAGTTCGACTGGCGCAAGGGGTTCCGTTTCTCGACCTATGCAACCTGGTGGATCCGCCAGGCTCTGCAGCGCGCCGTGCAGTCGAAGGGTCGGGCCATTCGGCTCCCCGAGGACGCGCTTGCCTCCGAGCTCGAGGCGGACCCCGATCATGTCCGGCTGCCCCGAGTCGTGGCCAGCTTGGACCAGCCCTTGACGAGCGAGGCCACGGCCACGCTCGGCGACGTGGTGAGCGGCGACGCGCCGCCCTTCGAGGACGAGATAGCCCATAGCCTCACCCTCGGCAAGCTCGACGCCGCCATCGACCGCCTGCCCGAGCTGGAACGCCACGTGGTCCGTCTGCGTTTCGGGCTCGATGGCAGCCCGCCCGCCTCACTGGAGGCGACGGCGCGCACCTTGGGCATCGGCGTCCGGCGCGTGAGGCGGATCGAGTCCTCTGCCTTGGCCTTTCTTGCAGTGCAGCCCGAGGTCGAAGGCATCCACGACGCCGCCTGAGGCCGCTCCTCAGGAGAACCGTTCCAGTACGGCGACGAGATCGGCGGGAAGCGGAGAGGTGAAGCTCACCCCTCGCCCGCTCGCCGGGTTCATGAATGCCAGTCCTGCTGCATGCAGGAACGGGCGAGCGCAGCCGGATCGCCTGCGGTCGCCTCGGTAGCGGGCGTCGCCGACGACGGGATGGCCTATCGCGGCGAGGTGAACGCGGATCTGATGGGTGCGACCGGTCTCGAGACGCAACTCGAGGAAGCTGGCCTCGAGGGGCTGGGCGAACCTGGCGAGGACGCGGTAGTGGGTGCGTGCCGCTCGCCCTCCCACGGCGACTGCCATCCTCGTCGGGTCGCGCAGCGACCGTCCGATCGGCGCGTCGACGACTCCTGCCTCAGCCCCGAGGGCGCCGCAGGCGAGCGCCAGGTACGTCCTGCTCATGGTTCGCGCCGCCAGCTGGGCAGTGAGCGACCGGTAGGCGTCCGCGCTGCGGGCGACGACGAGCAGACCGGAGGTGTCCTTGTCGAGGCGGTGCACGATCCCCGGCCGGTCCGGCTCGCCGCAGCCGAGCTCTGGCAGGCGGGCGAGCTCTGGATAGGAGGCGAGGAGGCCGGCGACGAGCGTGCCCGAGCGGTGGGCAGCATCGGGATGGACCACGACGCCCGCCGGCTTGTCGACGACGATCACGGCCGAGTCGGCGTGGACGACGCGAAACGGGACCTCGCCGGGAGTGGCGGCGTGGGCTACGGCGCGCTCGGCTTCGGCCAGTAGCCCGAGGTCTGTCTCCAACAGCTCGCCGGCTTGGACCCTGCGGCTGCCCGCGGAGACGGTGATGTTCCCAAGGCGCACGCCCCCGGCCGCGATGAGCTTCGCCACCTGCGCCCGGGTGCGCCCGGAGAGGAGCGCCACGACGCGGTCCACGCGCTCACCGGAGAGCGCGGCGGGGATCTCGACGAGCGGGCGTGACTCCGCCTCGCTCACGGGAGGGAGTGACCTTCGCTCTCGGACGACTGCCTTGTGACACTTGCCCTCCACAGCGCGACACCGAGCACGACGCAGCCGCAGACGATCGACGCGTCGGCAAGGTTGAAAGTCGGCCAGAAACCCGAGTAGATGAAGTCGATCACAGCGCCATGGTGGCCCCTGAAGAGCCTGTCGGCGAGATTGCCGACGGCGCCACCGAGGATCATGCCGACACCGACTGCTGCTGCGGTGTTCGGCACGGTCCGGCCGAACCAGGCGACAAGCGCGACCACGACCACGACGATCACCACGATCGGCAGCGTCAGGCCGGTGCCGATGCTGAAGGCGACACCGGTGTTGTAGGAGAGCACGAGAGAAAACGGCCCGATCACGTGCACGGGGCCGGAGGCGAGCCGGGAGACTGCGAGCGACTTGGTCACCTGGTCGGCGACGACCACCAAGAGCGCGACCGACAGCGCCACGCGGATGCGCCGGCCGCGGCCAGGCGCCCAACCGGATCTCGCTTCACCGGTGGTGCCAAGCCGGTCCTCGCCGGCCTTTGTCAACGTCTCGAGAGCCCCCCGCTCTTGCAGTCGATGCACAAGCGCGCGTAGGGAAGGGCTTCGAGCCGGGCCCTTACTATCTGGCGACCGCAGTTCTCGCAGATCCCGTAGGTATCGTTGTCCATCTTCGCAAGAGTGTGATCGATCTCCTCGACTGCTGCCAGGGCCTGTGCCGAAAGGGCGAGATCACGCTCCCGGTCAACGGTCACCGTGCCCCCCTCGCCCGACTCGTCGTCGAATTGGATGTCGCCCGGCTCCATCTCCTCGACGAGCGACTCCGCCTCGGCCTTCAAGGAGGCCGCCTGCTCGAGGTACGTCGATCGCTCGCGCAGCAGAGCCGCCCTCTGGCTTGCCAAGAAACGCTCGTCTTTCACATAGGTTTCGCTGGGCCGCTTCGGCGCCGCGAGTCTTGCGTCGAGCACGTTGGCCGATCTTGGCCCGCCGGTGTGTGCGGCGCTTGCCGGCGACTTGCGAGAAACCTTGGCGGCCTTGGTTGTCTTGGCGGCCTTGGTTGTCTTGGCGGTCTTGGTGGCCTTGGGCAGCGGGTCGGACGCCTTCGCCCCTGGAGCGGGCTTCGAACCCACGCCGTGCTTGGCCGCCGGCTTGCCGTTCTCCATCCTGGCCTTGGCCGTGGCCTTCGTCGCCGCGCCCGCGGGCGCCTTGGCGGTGCCGAGCGGGCTCGTCGCGATCTTGGAATGCGACGTCGCGGTCTTGGCCGCGGCCGCGAGCTTGACAGAAGTCTTCTCGCTGGTCCCGCCGGACGCCCTTGCTGCGGTCTTCACCATCGCCATCGCCTTCGCCGGTCCCTTGGCGGCGGCCGGGCTCGAAATCTTGGCCGGTGCCGCCCTGGAGGACTTCTGGGCAACGGCCGCCGCTCTTGCGGGCGCCTTGGAGGCCACCGCCGGGACGGCCTTCTTCTGGGTCACGGCTTTGCTGGCCGTGACGCGTGCGGAAGCATCCGTTGCCGCCGCGGCGGCCTTCTTAGACGACTCACCTGCCGTCTTGGCAACCGCAGCCTTCGCGGACGCCTTAGAGGCGTTCGCCTTCACGACGGCTCCCTTCTTCGTATCGGCCGGCACTACGGTCGTCGGCACAACTGCTCCCTCCTGTCGAAGCGAGGGTGACCGACGATAGCCGTAGCGGTTACCGACCGCCAACATTCGCCTTGCGGTCTCATGGTCCTGGCCGACGCTGCCTCTCGCTGCGGTCGTGTGATCCGGGTCGGCCCGTCGCCGAGCGCAGCTCCCGGGCGATGGCATCGCGGGCCCGGCCTGGTTCGATGCCGGTGACGCGGACGCGTTTCAGGCGGCTTTTCTCACCCGAGACAAGCTCCACCTGGGACTTGCGAACACCGAGGAGATCCGCGACGAGCTCGACGCACTCTGAGTTCGCCCTGCCGCCGAGCGGCGGAGCGGCCACCTTGACCGCGAGCGCGTCGCCATGACGTCCCGTGACCGACGAGCGGCCGGCACCGGGTTGTACGCGGACCCGCAAGACGATGGCGACGGGCCCGTCTTCGCTCGACTCGACGTCGAACAGGTCATCGGTCATGGCCGCCTACTGTATGGCCATGTCCGAGGCGCCGAGCGCGAATCGTTACCCGCAGGTCCCTTCGCAGCCGCGCTATGCGTCGCTGGAGGAGGAGATCCTCGCCTTTTGGCGGCAGGATCGCACCTTCGAGGCGTCCGTGGACCTGCATGGCCCCGAGACCGAGTACGTATTCTATGACGGGCCGCCGTTCGCGAACGGGCTGCCCCACTACGGTCACCTCCTCACCGGGTTCGTGAAAGACGCCGTCCCTCGCTTCCAGACCATGCGCGGGCACCGCGTCGAGCGTCGCTTCGGCTGGGACTGCCACGGCCTTCCCGCGGAGATGGCCGCCGAGCAGGAGCTCGGACTCTCCGGGCGCCAGGCGGTGATCGCGTCCGGCATCGGCAACTTTAATTCCTACTGCCGCCAGCTCGTGCAGCGGACCACCGACGCCTGGGAGCGTTATGTGACCCGCCAGGCTCGCTGGGTGAGCTTCGAGGACACCTACAAGACGATGGACCTCTCCTTCATGGAGAGCGTGCTCTGGGCCTTCAAGCGGCTCTACGACAAGGGCCTCCTCTATGAGGGATTCCGCGTCCTACCCTACTGCTGGGAGTGCGAGACGCCGCTGTCGAACTTCGAGACCCGCCAGGACGACTCCTACAGGGACCGCACCGATCCGGCGATCACGGTCCGCTTCGAGCTCGAGCCGGTCGACGAAGGCCCTGAGCTGCTGCGCGGCAAGGTCGCCCTGCTCGCTTGGACGACGACGCCTTGGACCCTGCCCTCCAACCTCGCCCTCGCCGTCGGGCCGGAGCTTCGCTACTCCGTGCTCGCTTGGGGCGACGGGCACGTCGTGCTCGGCGAGGGCTGCCTCGATGAGTACGAGGAATCGCTCGGCGGCGCCGAGGTCCTCGGCACTGTGACCGGAGCCGATCTCGTCGGGCGCCGTTTCCGACCCCTGTTCGATTACTTCTCCGGCACGCCCGGTGCGTTCGTGGTCCTCGGCGGGGACTTCGTCGCCATGGACGAGGGCACAGGCATCGTCCAGATGGCTCCCGGGTTCGGGGAGGACGACCAGCGCGCCTGCGAGGCGGCCGGGATCCCGGTGATCTGCCCGGTCGACGACCGGGCGCGTTTTACCGACGAGGTCGGCGATCTCGCAGGAGTCCAGGTTTTCGACGCCAATGCCCCGATCATGGAACGACTTGCGGCCGACGGCGCCCTGGTCAAGGCCGAGGACTACGTCCACAGCTACCCCCATTGCTGGCGGACCGACACGCCGCTCATCTACCGGGCGATGAGCTCGTGGTTCGTGGCCGTCTCGGCCTTCAAGGACCGCATGGTCGAGCTCAATCGACAGATCCACTGGGTGCCCGAGCACGTGCGCGACGGCGCCTTCGGCAAGTGGCTGGAGGGGGCGCGCGACTGGTCGATAAGCCGGAACCGTTTCTGGGGGACCCCGATCCCGGTGTGGAAGAGCGACGACCAGCGCTATCCGCGCGTCGACGTCTACGGGAGCCTTGACGAGCTGGCGGCCGATTTCGGCGTGCGGCCTTCTGACCTGCACCGCCCGGGCATCGACGAGCTGACCCGACCGAACCCCGACGACCCCACAGGCTGCTCTGTGATGCGCCGCATCCCCGACGTCCTCGACTGCTGGTTCGATTCGGGCTCGATGCCCTTCGCGCAGCTTCACTACCCCTTCGAGCACACGAGGCGGTTCGAGGAGCACTTTCCGGCCGACTTCATCGTCGAGTACGTGGGCCAGACCCGCGGCTGGTTCTACACCTTGCACGTGCTCGCGACCGCCTTGTTCGACCGGCCGCCTTTCAAGACCTGCATAGCGCACGGCATCGTGCTCGGCGACGACGGCCGCAAGCTCTCCAAGCGGCTGCGCAACTTCCCCGACCCCGAGGAGGTCTTCGCCAGCTACGGGGCCGACGCCATGCGCTGGTACCTGCTGAGCTCACCGGTGCTGCGGGGCCACGACGTGGTCATCGAGAACAAGGGGCTGTCCGAGCCCCTGCGGGTCGTCTGCAACCCGATCTGGAACACCTGGTACTTCCTCTCCCTGTACGCCAACGCCGACGGCCTCACCGGGCGCGTCCGGACCGACCAGGCAGGAGTGCTCGATCGTTACGTCCTCGCCAAGACGCGCCGTCTCGTCGAGGACGTGACGGCGGCCATGGACAGCTACGACCTTGCGGGTGCCTGCGGTCACATCTCGTCCTTCCTCGACGCCTTGACCAACTGGTACGTGCGACGCAGCCGCGACCGTTTCTGGCGCCCCGTGGACGCCGGGGCCGCACCTGGGAGCTTCGGGGTTCCCGGGGTTCCCGGCTTACCCGAAGACCCGGGGTCCCCGCCCGCCCAAGGGTTCGCTCCAGACGACAAGCAGGACGCCTACGACACCTTGCACACGGTGCTCGAGGTGCTCACCAGGGTCGCGGCACCGTTCCTCCCGTTTCTCAGCGAGGCTGTCTACCAAGGCCTGACGGGTGAGCGGAGCGTGCATCTTCGTGCGTGGCCGGACCCCGAGGAGCTGCCGGCTGACCCGGAGCTCGTCGAGGCCATGGACCTTGCCCGGGAGGTCTGCTCGGCCGGCCATTCGATCCGCAAGGCGGCCGGGCGCAGGGCGCGCCTGCCGCTGTCCGCCTTGACCGTCGCCGCGCCAGGCGCAAGTCGCCTGCTGCCTTACGCGGACCTGATCGCCGACGAGGTGAACGTGCAGCAGGTCAAGCTGCTCGAGACCGTCGGCCCGCTCGGCGAGACGGTGCTCAACGTCGTCCCTGCCGCCCTCGGCCCGAGGCTCGGAGCGCGCACTCAGCACGTCATCGCCGCCGCACGAAAAGGCGACTGGTCACGGCTCTCCGACGGCACCGTGCAAGTCGGTGGCGTCAGCCTTGAGCTGGGCGAGTTCGACCTGCGCCTGCGGCCGTCCGACCCCGGCTCGAGCCGGTCACTGCCGGGCGAGGTGGGGATCGTCGCCCTCGACCTCGATACCACCCCGGAGCTCGAAGCCGAAGGCGCTGCGCGCGACGTGATCCGCCTCGTGCAGCGCGCCCGGCGCGACGCGGGGCTACAGGTCACCGACCGTATCCGCTTGCGCATCGGGCTCTCGGGCGAGCTGGCCGCCGTCCTCGGGCCGTGGCGAACCCATATCGCCGCCCAGGTGCTGGCGACCGAGATCGAGATGGTGCCCTACGCCGGCGACGACGCGGAGACCGGCAAGGACGACGACTGGTTCACCGCCGTGGGCGAGCTTTCGGACGGCAGCGTCGTCGTCATCCGCCTGCAGCGCATCGGCTGAGCGGAACCAGGCTCAGGCTCAGGCGATCCAGTCGGGCCCGGTTACGCCGAACTGGGGAACAGCCGGGTCAACGGCTGCCCCGGCGACCTTGTCGCCGCCTTGGCCGAAGATGGTCATGGGCTCAGCCTGCCAGGCCTGGGTTGGCGGCCCCGAGTCCTCGAGGGGCGGGACAGCAGCAAGGTTGGTGCGCGCCGCCTCGCTCGAGTCACCGTCCTCGCCACCGGAGGCGGCCGGCACGACCGAAGGGGCGGCGGCTTCGGCGTCCGCTTTGATCTGCGCCTCGATGTCGTCGTCGCCGCCCGGCGCAAAGGACGCCGGCACGGGACGAAGCTCGGATATCTCGCCCGGCACCGGTAGCGTCCGTTCGACGAAACCAAGCGCCGCCCGCAGCGAGTCTGCCAACCGCTTGCGCTCCGAGTCGAGAAGCTCCGAGAGCTCGTTGAGCTCGACGCGGACCTGATCACGCTGGCGCTCGAGCCGGGCGATGTCGTCCGAGTGGCGACGCTCGGCCTCGGAGGTGAGCCGCCTCGCGGTGTCCCGCGCCTCGCTCAGCAGCTTCTCCGACTCGTTCTTCGCCTCGCTCAGCAGCTTGTCCGACTCGCTCTTCGCCTCATCTACGAGGGCGGCAGACTGTTCTTGTGCCTCACGGACGGCGAGATCGGCGGTTCGCTGCGCCAACACGAGCGTCCGGCGGATGGTGTCGTCGTCGTCGTCGGCCGCCCGGTCGGAGACGGCGCGCTCCGCGCGCTCGGCTCGGGCAGTGAGCTGGCGCATCTTCTCCTGCATCTCTTCGACCGCGACGGCGACCTTCTCGAGGAACTCGTCGACTTCATCGGTGTCGTAGCCGCGCAGGCGGTCTCGAAACTCAACTTCTCGCAGGACTTTGGCGGAAAGATCCATGCTCTGGATGGTATATGGCCTTTCCCGGTCGTGGGTGGATACCGCGGGCCTACTAGAGCAGACGGCTGATGATCAAGATCGCGATCCAGACGATGATCGGGGAGAGATCGACCGCGGAACCGCCGACACGCATGGGCGGCACGACGCGACGCACCGGTCGCAGCACGGGCTCTGTGATCGCCTCGAAGAATCCGGTGACCTTCGCCAGGCCCGATCCCGGCGGAGCCGGGACGTAGGAGAGCACGACCCGGACCAGGAGGACGAACAGGAAGATATTGAGGACATCGATCACGTAGCTCAAGGCGTCGCGCCCCTGTCGATCGAGCCCACGCTCCCCGGCGACTCCAGGACGTTCAGGACCGGAACAATCCGTTCTCTTGCAGCCGCTGGCGCTCCTCGGGGGAGACCTCGACGTTCGACGGTGTGAGCAGGAACACCGATTCGGCGACCTTTTCCATCGATCCCCCGACGGCGTAGGTCAGGCCCGAACAGAAGTCGATCATGCGTCTGGCCAGGTCCTTCTCGCTCGATTGGAGATTCACGATGACCGGCATGCTCGCCTTGACCATGTCGCCGATCTGCTGCGCGTCCGAAAAGCGCGTCGGGGCCACGACCTGGGGCTTGGAGTGGCGCTGGGTCACGAACGGCCGCACGACGGCACCCCGGGCCACCGGCGTCTGCACCTCCCGGCTCTCGTCGCGGCCCAGGGGGCGCACGGTGGCCACCGGTGCCCGCGGCGGCACGGGCTCGGGGTAGGCACTTTGGCGCACGCGGCTCGCAGGCGGCTCTCCGACTTGTTCCTCCTCGGTGTCGTAGTCCTCCTCGTCATCGATGTCTTTCAGACCGAGGTACATCAGTGCTCTTTGAACAAACGAAGCCATCTCCAGCCCTCCTGCGAGAACCCTATTGTTACAGCCTGCGACGTTGCGGGCGAGGACCGAACAGGGCAGTCCCGAGGCGCACCATCGTCGCGCCGGCGGCGACGGCTTGCTCGAGATCTTCGGACATGCCCATCGAGAGCTCCCTGAGACCGAGCTCGTCGCGCAGCCGGGCGACCTGGTCGAAGGTCGCCCTCGCCAGCTTCGGGTCGCCCGGAGGGGCGACCGTCATCAAGCCCTCGACGCCACATCCGAGGTCGCGTAGGGCGGCGACCCGGTCCGGAACCTTCTCCGGGGTGCAGCCGCCTCGGCCCGTGAATCCCGTTGTCTCGACTTCCACGAACAAGGTGGTCGGCCCGAGGCCGTGGCCGGCGGGCTCTTTCAGCACCTCGGTCCGGTGGCGCAAGATCGCCTCACCCTCGACGACTCTTGCTACTGCCTGCCAGCAGTCGACGAGCGGGGCGAGTCTGCCGACCTTGTTGCGCTGCACGGCGCCGAGAAAGTGCCATCTTGCCGCGCGACCGACCGTCCCCCACTTGGCGAGCAGCTCGTCTGCGTAATTCTCGCCGAGGTCGGTCAAGCCCGCCGCGAACGCGGCCGCGACTTGTTCGGGACCGAAGCCCTTTGTCACAGCCACGATCCTGACCAGCTCGGGATCACCTCCGGCATGCGCGATCCGATCGCGCGCCACAGCCGCCCGAGCGACGATCTGCTCGACGAGCGTGCTCACGGCGCCGTCGCGACGACGAGCGCGTGTCGTCCGCTGTCGCGCCGGGCGCGCCAGGAGAACCAGCCCGGGTCACACGCGGTGCAGCGCGCATAGTCGGTCGCTACCCGGACACCGGCGGTCTCGAGCGCCCTGTGCACCCCTGCGCGCAGATCGAGCGCCGGGGTGCCTGCGGAAGTCCTCGAGGACACAGAGGGCCCATAGCGCGCCTCGATCGGCGCCAGGTCGGCCTCGCCGAACTCGTAGCACTCCGGCCCGATGCAGGCCCCGACGACGGCAGCGATGCCTGTCGCCCCGACCGAGCCCATGGTGGCGGCTGTTCGCTCGAGCACGCCCGCGAGCAGGCCGCGCCAGCCCACGTGCACCGCCCCGACGACTCCTTCCCGGCTCGCCAGGCCGACAAGGGCGCAATCGGCCGAGAAGACCGCCAGGGGGGCGCCCGGCACCGTGCTCACGAGCGCGTCGGCCTCGCGTCCCTCGCAGGACTCCTCCGGGTCGAGGACCACGACGCCGTCACCATGGCATTGGCGCAACCAGCGCCAACGGCCGGCGGCCAAAGACCGCCGGCGGGCCTCGAGCACCTCGACAGGAGCCCTCGAGCGGGCACCGACGTCGCCGTCCCGGGCACAGCTCAGCACCACGACCGCGGGCGTGCCCGCGACCGGGATCCGCCTAGCGGAGGAAGGACGGAACGTCGAAGTCGTCGTCGAGGTCGAGATCGTCGTCGCCACCGACGTCGAAGACATCGCGCCCGCGCGAAACGGCATGGCGTGGCACCAAAGGTTCGCTCCCGGCCGGCCCGGCGGCTTCCGACCGCGGGGCGCCCCGGGCAGGTGGCGCCTCCGAGGGCGGCCGTGACGTGCCCTCCGAGGCCTGGCGCGGCACGTCCGCCTCGGGCCGGTCGAAACCGGCGGCGATGACCGTCACCCGCACCGTGTCGCCCAGAGCGTCGTCGATGACGTTGCCGAAGATGATGTTGGCGTCGGGATGAGCCACGTCGTGGATGATGGCGGCGGCTTCGTTGACCTCGAACAAGGTGAGGTCGCTGCCGCCGGCGATGTTGAGCAGGATCCCCCTCGCGCCCTCGATCGAGGCTTCCAGGAGGGGGCTCGTGATGGCGTGACGGGCCGCGTTGACCGCCCGCCCCTCGCCCGAGCCGGTGCCGATCCCCATGATGGCGGAGCCGGCGTTGCTCATCACCATCTTCACGTCCGCGAAGTCGGTGTTGATGAGGCCCGGGATGTTGATGAGATCGGTGATCCCCGAGACGCCGTGCAGCAGCACCTCGTCGGCCATCGAGAAGGCCTCGACCATCGAGGTGCGCTCGTTGGAGATCGACAGCAGGCGCTCGTTCGGGATGACGATGAGGGTGTCCACCTTCTCGCGCAGGCGCTGGATGCCCTCCTCGGCCTGGTTCGAGCGCCGCCGGCCTTCGAAAGCGAAGGGTCTGGTCACGACGCCGATGGTGAGGGCTCCGAGCCCCTTTGCCGTCTCGGCGATGACCGGGGCCGCACCGGTGCCGGTGCCCCCGCCCTTGCCGGCGGTGATGAAGACCATGTCGGCGCCCTTCAGCACCTCCTCGATCTCCTCGAGGTGCTCTTCGGCCGCCATGCGCCCGATCTCCGGGTCGCTGCCGGCGCCGAGCCCACGTGTCAAGTTGCGCCCGATGTCGAGCTTGATGTCGGCTTCGCTCATCAAAAGGGCCTGGGCGTCGGTGTTGACCGCCACGAACTCGACCCCTTGCAAGCCGGCGTCGATCATGCGGTTGACGGCGTTGACCCCGGCACCCCCGACTCCGACCACTTTGATGACGGCGATGAAGCTTTGGCCTGGCGTGCTCATCCGCGCTCCATCCTCTCCCTGAGTACCAGTGGGGTTACCGCTGGTCGGCTACGCGGACCACCCCGGCGACCTCGATCACCCCTCAGCACCGATCTCGTCGCGGGCGATCTCAGCCATCACCCTTGCCCTGAACGTTAGAGGCGGTGACCAGGGGGGTCAAGACCGGGGAGGCCGCGACCCTGAGGTCGATGGCACCGATACCGGCGAGATTGACCCGGGAGAGCACCGTGGCGAGGGAGACGAACTTCTCGGCGAGAGCCTCGTCGTCACCGATGACCGCCCTCAGACCGCCCTCGAGGTGCAGGACAATGCCATCGGAGCCCGAGACGGCGATCTCCTGCACGCGGGGCAGCAGCGACACGGGAAGCTGAGCGGCCGCGGCGAGCAGGGGACGTGCCGCGGGCCCGAGGGAGCTGCCGGGCAGGGAGGAGATCTTCGCCAGGGCGACCAGCGGCAGGCCGGCGGGCCGTGCCGCCTGATCCGCGAGCACGCGCCCAGTCGAGTCGAGAACCGCAAAGCCTCCCCCTTCGAGGGGGCTCGTCGCCACGGGCACCCGCTCGACGACGTCGAGGTCGACCGTTGAGGGCCAGTGGACCTGCACTGCCGCCGTCGAGACCCAGGGCAGTCGATCGAGGCGCCTCTCGATGGCGGCGGGATCGACGTCGATGAGCGGAGGCCTGCGGTCGAGACCGCTGACCTCGAGGATCTCGCTTCTCGGCGTGTGCACTGCCCCGGCGATCGCCACCGTGCGGGCGCTGAACAACGACGAGTGCAAGATCGCCACAGCTCCCGCCGAGGCACCGGCTGCCGCCAAGGCCGAGAGCAGGAGGCCAAGGCGGCGGTGCCCCCGCTGGCGTTCCACGCGGACGCGCCTTGCTTGAATCCTCGGATCTGTCACGTCCCCTCCTCGAACCCGATCAGGTGCAGCTCGGTGCGCAGCTCGACTCCGAGCCGCTCGGCGACGAGCGCCCGCACCTCGTCGATCACGCGCCGCACGTCGTCCGCCGATCCACCGGGATCGGCCTGGATGAAATTGGCGTGCTTGTCCGAGACCGCCGCCGAGCCGATGCGGAACCCTTTCAGCCCGGCCTTTTCGACGAGGAGCCCCGCCGCCTCGTCGGGCGGGTTCGTGAACACCGAGCCGGCGTTCTGGCCTCCGGGCTGGTACTCGCGCCGCCAGCGCACGATCTCGGCGATCCGAGCGCTCGCCACAACGGCGTCGCCGTGCTCGAGCTGGTAGGACGCCTCGGTGACGACGTCGTAGGGCCCGATCGACGAGTGGCGGTAGGACAGATCGAGCGCCTTCGCCGGCACGAGGTGCTCTCTCGGGTCGCCGCCAAGGCCGACTATCCGGCAGGAGACGAGGCGATCCGATGTCTCAGCGCCGTGTCCGCCGGCGTTCATCGCGACGGCACCGCCGACCGAGCCCGGAATGCCGACCGCCCACTCCAGCCCGGTGAGGCCGGCCGCGGCCGTTCGCCGAGCCAGTACCGGGTAGGCGGCCGCGCCTCCGGCCCGGACGAGGTCGTCCTCGATCTCGATCGTGGCGAAGCTGTCGGCGAGCCGCAGGCACAAACCGGCAAAACCGCAGTCAGCCACGAGTAGGTTCGATCCCTTCCCGAGCACGAGGACCGCGATCCCGGTCGCTCCGACGACCTCGGCCAGGCGCTCGAGGTCCGCGAGCGTGGACGGCTCGCAGTACAACGCCGCCGCTCCACCGACGCGATAGGTGGTCAGCTCGCCGATGGGCCGGTCCCGCTCGGCCAGCGGCCCGAGGAGCTGGGCGGCCCGCTCGATCGCCGCCGAGGGCGGCCGAGGCCGGCCGGTGCTCACCGGCCCCCATCCCCACCGATCTCGACGGCAAGGTTCGTGAGATCGCCCGCGGCGAGGGTGAGGCACAGATCGCCCGGCCGAAGGATCGTGCGCAGGTAGGTGACGAGATCGTCACGGTTGGGCACGTACACCGCCCGGGCACCGGGGTGCGAGCGGACGATCGCGTCCAGCACGAGCTTGCCCGACACGCCCGGTCGCGGCGTCTCTCCGGCCGGGTAGATCTCGGTCACAGCGACTATGTCCGCTTGCTCGAAAGCATCGGCGAAGTCGGGCGCGAGCGTGGCGACGCGCGAGTAGCGATGGGGCTGGAAGACGCAGACGATCCGCCCGAAGTTACCGCCGCGGGCAGCAGAAAGGGCGACGCGGACCTCGCCGGGAAGATGCGCGTAGTCGTCGACGAAGGTGACACCGCCCACGTCGCCCCGGAACTCGAAGCGCCTCGCCACCCCGGCAAAGCGCGCCAGCGCCCGCCGGGCATGCTCAGGATCGACCCCGAGCTCGAGGGCTGCCGCGACGGCGGCGGCCGCGTTGCGGGCGTTGTGGTTGCCCGGCACCGGCAGCTCGAAGATGCCGAGGCTCGTCCCCTCGTCGAGCAGCTCGAAACGAAGGTGGTTGCGCCCGGACTCGACGCCCACGATCCTCACCCTCGCTCCGGGCGAGCTGCCGTAGGTCAGCGCCGAGGCCGGTGCGAGGGAGGCGGCGCCCGGGTCGTCGGCACAGACCACCGCCTTTCCAACCCGGTCGAGGAACGTGGCGAAGGCTGCCTCGAGCGCCTCGAAGGAGCCGTAGTGCTCGAGATGGTCCGGCTCCACGCTCGTCACGATCCCGATCTCAGGCGCCAGGTGCAGGAACGTCCCGTCGCTCTCGTCGGCTTCGACGACCAGCAGCTCGCCCGCGTCCCAGGCCGCGTTCGTCCCGATCTCGTTCACCTCGCCCCCGATGATGAAGCTCGGACGGAGGCCTGCCTCGACCAGCACCAGGGCGAGCATCGACGACGTCGTCGTCTTGCCGTGAGTGCCGGCGACCGCGATGGTCCTGCGCAATGCCGCGATCGCCTGCAGCGTGGCGGCGCGCGACAGCACCGGGATCCCGAGGCGGCGGGCCTCTGCGATCTCGAGGTTGCGCTCGGGCACCGCCGTCGAGTACGTCAGCACGTCCGCCCCGGCCACGTTCTCGGCCCGGTGCCCGACGACGACCCCGATGCCACGGGCGCCAAGGCGCTCGAAGGACTGGGAGGCCTTGATGTCGCTGCCGGTGACCTCGTGGCCCATGGATGCGAGCACGGCCGCTATCGCGCTCATGCCTGCCCCGCCCACCCCCACGACGTGAATGCGAAGGGGCCTGCTGAGGTCGACCTGCGATCCGTCCGGGGTCGTCACCGGTGGCACTCCGACACCGACTCGACCAGCGCGGCCACCATATCGGCGGCATCCCGGTGACCGGCCGCCGCGGCCGCAGAGCCCATCGAGGCGAGGCGCTCGGGGTCGGCGAGCAGCGATTCGACGAGCTCGCAGAGCCGCTCGGGGGTGCAGTCCTCGTCGCTGAGCAACACGGCCGCCCCCAGCTCGCTCAGCGCCTCGGCGTTGCGCGTCTGGTGGTCGTGGGGTGCTCCGGGCAACGGGACGAGGACGCTCGGCGTCCCGATGGCGGCCAGCTCGGCCACCGTCGAGGCGCCCGCCCTGCACACGGCGAGGTCGCAGGCGGCGAGCAGGGCTGGCATCTGCTGCTCGTAGCCGACGAGGCGGTAGTCGAGCCCGATCCCGGTTCCGGACCCAGTCGAGACCTGCGGGCCGAGGCCGAGGCCGGCCGCCTCGGCCCTCATGTCCGCAAGGTTCCGCTCGCCGGCGACGTGGTAGACGGCGACGTCGCCCCGTCCCGCCCAGGACTTCGCGAGGCCGATCGTGGCCTCGTTCAGGCGGCGCGCCCCGAGCGAGCCGCCCGCCACAGCAAGGAGGAAACGACCGGACGGCACTCCGATCGCCGCCCGGGCCGAGTCGCGCCCTTGCCCGCTTCGCTCCGCCTTCAGGACCGAGCTGCGAAGCGGTGCCCCCGTCACGACTTGGTTCGGGAGCGCCGTGCCCTCGAAGGCAACCGCGCACTCGCGGGCAAAGCGCGCCACGATCCGGTTGGAGGCGCCGGGGACGGCGTCGTAGCTCACGACGACAAGTGGCACCCGCAACGCGATCGCCGCCGCCGAGCAAGCAAGCCCGGCGTAGCCGCCCACTGTGACCACGACGCGGGGGCGGCGCCGGAGCAGGATCGCGAAGGCGAGCACGCACGCCACGACCAGGCCGACGACAGCGCCCAGGTTCGCCAGCGTGAGCCGGCGTTGGATGCCCCTACCGGGCAACAAGGTGACCTCGAAGCCCGCCTCGGGCACGAGCCGGCCTTCCATGCCGCGCCGCGAACCGACAAAGCGGATCGTCGAGGGGGCGTGACCGCGGGCCACGAGGGCCTCGCCGACGGCGAGGGCCGGCTGCACATGCCCGGCCGTCCCTCCGCCGGTGAGGAGCACGAAAGTGCCTGGCGAGCCATGCCGGGTCCGCATCACGCACCCATCCTTACGCAGGCGCCGTTGCCGGCTGGCGCCGCGCGATCCCGAAAAGCAGGCCGGCCGCGAGCAGGACGACGACCAAGGAGGATCCGCCGTAGGAGATGAACGGGAGGGGGATGCCCGTCACGGGCAGGGCGTCAACCACGCCGCCGACGTTGATCACGGCCTGGGCCAGCACCCAACAGGTGACGCCGACGGCGAGAAGGCGAGCGAAGGGGTCCTTCTCGCGCGCCGCGATGCGAAAGCCGGCCCATCCGAAGGCGGCGAAACCTGCAAGGACGACGAGGGCTCCTACGAGGCCGAGGTTGCCGGCGATCACGGCGAAGACGAAGTCGGTGTGGGCATTGGGCAGGTACCCCCACGAGGTGACCGATCCCCCGACACCGTTGCCCGTCACACCGCCGAGCCCGAGGGTGGCAAGCGACTGCACTACTTGATAGCCGCTGGTCGAGGCGTGGGCGAACGGGTTGACGAACGACAAGAGGCGGTCACGCCGGTAGGTGGCCGACAGGGCGACGAAGGCACCGACGGCGCCGACCGTGACTCCCGAGGCCGCCAGAGTCGGGAGTCGGACGCCGGCGGCGAACAGCATCGAAAAGGTGATGCAACCGATCACGATGGCCGTGCCGAGGTCGGGCTGCTTGATGATGAGCACGGCAGCCAGCGCCATGAACACGAGCAGGGGCCGGACCACTGCGTTCCACTGGTCGGTTCGCCTGGCGCGACGCGCGAGCAGGTCGGCGGCGAAGACGACGGTGGCCAGTTTCATGACCTCCGAGGGCTGGATCTGGATCGGTCCGATCCCGACCCACCGGCTCGAGCCACCGGAGAACTGGCCGATCCCGGGCACGAACACGACGATCAGGAGCGAGAAGGCGGCGAAGGGCAGCACGAAGCGAAGTTTCCTGATGACTGCGGCGGGAGTGCGGCTCGCCAGCACGGCGGCGGCGAGACCGATGCCCATGTAGACGCACTGGCGGATCTCGTAGGACCAGGGCGAGCCGCCGGCCAGGATGGCGCCGGGGGCCGAGGCCGAGAGCACGATGGGCAGGCCGAGCAGGCACAGGCCCGCCACGGATGCGAACAGCACCTTGGCCTCGAGGCTGAGATGCACGGTCTTTGCTGCGCGAGCTGCCCGGGCGCCGCCCTTGACAAGCTCCATGGACGGGACCCTCTCGGCCGCCGGGGTCCTGCGCCTCGTGGCGGTGTTGGGCCCCGGGCCGGCTGCGGCGCGCGCCTGGGCGGGCCGGCTCACTTGAGCCGCCCCACAGAGAGAAAGTCCGCATAGAAAAGACCGAGGCCGAGGGCCACGCACAGGCCGGAGAAGATCCAGAAGCGGACCGTAACCGTCGTCTCCGGCCATCCCTTCAGCTCGAAGTGGTGGTGCAAGGGTGCCATGAGGAACACTCGCCGGTGGAAGACCCTAAAGCTGATCACCTGGATGATGACCGACATCGTCTCGACGACGAACAAGCCGCCGATGATAGGCAGCAGCAGCTGCACGTTCATCGAGAGCGCCAAGCAAGCGAGGCCCGTCCCGATCGAAAGCGAGCCCGTGTCGCCCATGATGATGCGCGCCGGAGCGGCGTTCCACCACAAGAAACCGATGCAGGCCCCACCCATGGCCACCGCCACCAGGGCGAGGTCGAGGGCGGTGGGCACCTTGTAGATGCCGGGGTGCCGGTACTGCACGAAGCCGGCCAGAGCGAGGAACCCGAACACGAAGGCAGCGGATCCTGCCGCGAGGCCGTCGAGGCCGTCGGTCAGGTTCAGCGAGTTGGCCGTCCCGTAGATGATGAAAGTGCCCCAGAGCACCCACCCGACGGAACCGAGCTCGTTCCCCGGAAGGTCATAGCGGGTGAACGAGAGCGTGGTTCTAGCCCCGCCCCAGTGAAGGTCTGCGAGACAGAAGGCGACGGCGACCGCCAAGAGGCCAATCGTCTTCCACCGCTTGTTGAGACCGAGCGAGCGCCGCCTGCTCACCTTGATCCAGTCATCTGCAGCCCCGACAACGCCCGTGGCGACGATGGCGACGAGCACGAGCAGTGCCGGCCGGGTGAACGGGGCCGAGGTGCCGAAATGGCCCAGGCAGTAGCCGGCCACCATCGCTATCAAGATCGCGATCCCGCCCATGGTCGGCGTGCCGGCCTTCACGGTGTGGTGAGCCGGACCGTCGACGCGGATCTGCTGGCCGATGCGCCAGCGGATGAGCCAGCGCAGCAAGATCGGCGTCCCGAAAGCCGCCACCAGGATCGACACGGCGCCGGCGGACAACAGCGGGATCATTCGCCGGCTCCTTCGCGGCTCATTCGCGCCAGCTCTTCGGCGATGACGGCACGGTCGCTGAACTCGAGGGACTCGTCCCCGATCTCTTGGACCGTCTCGTGGCCCTTGCCGGCGACGACGACGACGTCGCCCGCACTCGCCACGCCGAGCGCGGCCGCGATCGCCTGCCGGCGGTCCGGCTCGACGACAAGGCGCGCCTTCCCGTCGCATCCCGTCCGGACTTCGCCGATGATGGCGAGGGGATCCTCGCTACGGGGGTTGTCGGAGGTGAGCACCGCGACGTCCGCGAGCCGGGTGGCGATCGAGCCCATCAGGGGCCGTTTCGCCCGGTCACGGTCCCCGCCGCAGCCGAAGACGACGATGACACCTGCGCCGTGGAGCGCGGCTTCGGCACGCGCCGCGGCGAGGACCTCGGCCAGCCCAGCAGGGGTGTGGGCATAGTCCACGACGACCTCCAGACCGAGGCCGTTGGGCACGGGCTCCAGCCGCCCCGAAGGCGGCTCGGCAGCCGACAGCCCGGCCGCGATCGTCGCAGTGGGCACCTCGAGGGCCCGGGCCGCCGCCGCCGCCGCGAGGGCGTTGCGGACGTTGATCACCCCGCCGGGCCGAACCCGCACCGGCTCACCCCCGAGACGAAAGTGGCTCGCTTCGAGGCCAACTTCGAGCTCTTCTGCCTGCGCGAGCGAGAAGGTGCCCATCGGGATGGCGGCGTTCTCGAGCAGCCGTCGGCCGAAGGGGTCGTCCGCGTTCACCACTGCCTGGCGGGCGTGCTCGGGCTCGAAGAGCCTGGCCTTGGCGGCAAAGTAGGCCTCCATGGTGCCGTGATAGTCGAGATGGTCCTGGCTCAGGTTCGTAAAGACCGCCACATCGTGGCAATAGCCGTCGAGGCGGTGCTGCGCGAGAGCATGGGAGGTCACCTCGAGCGCCGCCGCGGCTCGGTCCGAGTCCCTGGCGTGGGCGAGGGCACGCTGCAGGTCGGGTGCCTCGGGCGTGGTGCGCGGCCCCCCGAGGGTGCCGATCACCGCTGTCGGCCAGCCGTGCTCCTCGAACACCGAGCGGAGGAGGTAGGTCGTCGTCGTCTTACCGTTGGTCCCGGTCACCCCGACCGTTCTCAGAGACGACGCCGGGTCGCTCCACAGCACGCAGGCGGCAAGGGCCATGGCCGGGCGGACGCCGCCGGCGCCCACTACCAGCTGGACCGCTCGCGCGGCGTCGTCTCCGAGCGGCCGCTCGCACACGAGAGCGACCGCGCCCGCCCGAACCGCGGCCGAGGCGAAATCATGCCCGTCAAGATGCGCTCCCGGCAGGCAGCAGTGCAGGGCGCCAGGGCGCACGCGGCGATGGTCGTAGGTCACCGAGGAGATGACCACGCCCGTCACCTCGCCGATGACCCTTCCCGGTGCCAAGCGCGCGATGACCTCTTCGAGCGCGACCTCCGGCTCCGAGCACACGGTCGCGGAAGCGCTCACGGGCTATCGGGTGCCGACGAGCTCGAGGAGAGCCCCCGCCCGCCCGTCGGCGCGATGTCGAAGTGGCGCAACGCGTACCCCATGATGGCAGAGAAGACCGGCGCGGACGCCAGGCCCCCGTAGATGAGGTCGGGGTGGCTGAGCATGACAAGGGTCGTGAGAGCTGGGTTCTGGGCCGGGGCGAACCCGACGAAAGTCGCACTCCAGGCATCGTCTTGATAGCCGCCGCTCGAGCTCGGGATCTGCGCCGTCCCCGTCTTGCCGGCGACCGTATACCCGGGGATGCGGGCCGCGACGGCAGTGCCGTCCTCGGTCACCTGTTCGAGCATGGGCAAAAGCTCGCTGACGGTGCGCGACGAGAGCACCCTCGTTCCCCGCGAGACGGGCAGGACGTGCTCGGTGCCATCGGCTGCGACCGTCGCCTCGATGAGCCGGGGCGGGATGAGCTCGCCACCGTTCGCGATCGCGTTGTACGCGTCGAGGATCTGGAGCGCGGTCACGGCCTCTCCGGTACCGATCGGGACGGTCCCCATCGAAGAGGCCGACCATGAGCTCGGGTCGTCGGGGTTCGGCACAATCCCGGCGCTCTCACCCGGCCATCCGAGACCGGTCGGCTCGCCGAAGCCGAGGTCGCGAAGGAAGTACGAGAGGTGCTGGGCACCCAGGAGACGGGCGATCTCGATCGTGCCGATGTTCGAGGACTGGGCAAGGATCTGCGTGGCTGTGAGCTGCTCGGTCGGATGGTAGTCCGCGTCGGCAAAGGGCCAGCCGCCGAGCGAGATCTGGTAGGGCACCGTAAAGACGGAGCTCGGAGTTATCAGTCCCTCCTGGAGAGCGCCCGAGATCGTCACGAGCTTCATGACCGAGCCCGGTTGATAGACGGAGGTGACGGCCAGGTTCTGATCCGCCGGGAGGATCTGACCATGGGGCCCGACGACGAGATCGACCATGGCGAGGATGCCGCCTGTTCGCCTGTCCTCGACGATCGCCACACCGCTGGTCGCATGAGTGGCGGTGATCTGGTGGGAAAGGTCCCTCGTGACCTCGAACTGGAGCGGCTCGTCCAAGGTGAGCACCAAGCCCGTGCCCTGGCGGGCGGCGACGACGTCTGTGGGCGAGCCGGGAAGCCCCTCGCCGTTGGGGCCGGTCGGCACCACCTCCGAGCCGGGAGATCCCTCGAGCAGCGAGTTCTCCATGTACTCGAGCCCGGAGAGGGCCCGGCCGCCGAAGCCGACCACCCCGAGGACGGGAGAGAGAAGGTTGCCGTCCGGGTCGATCCGGGCGAGGTCGGGCGTGAAGCTCACATAGGGCAGATCGAGGCCGGCAACCTTCTGCTCGACGGCTCCGTTTATTTGGTACGCGAGGGGAACATACCCGCTGTGCTCGCTGAGCTTGGCGCGAAGCGCCCCCACCCCCAGCCCGAGTACCGCGGCAAGGCGGCTGAGACCGGCCTGCGGGTCGGTCACGAGGTAGTCGTCCGCGATGACGTCGACGCGCGAGGCGGAGGCCGCGAGCACGTTCCCGTTGCGGTCGTAGATCGCTCCGCGCAAGGAGGGCAGCGGGACACGCTCGTAGACCTCATCGGTCCCGTAGGACGCGTAGTGCACGGCGTCGACACCCTGGATCTGGACGAGCCGGGCCGCCAGGCCTGACAGTGCGAACGCAGCGATGACGACCATGACGATCAGGCGCCTGCGCGTCCGGACCGGCCTTTTCGTGGCTGTGGCTGGCCTCGGGCGCCTCGCCCGGCTCGGCACTCCCGGACGGGTGGCCGTGTGGCTGACGCCGGTAGTCCTGCGGCTGGTGGGAGTTGTGCGGGTGGTGGGAGTTGTGCGGGTGGTGGGGGTCGTGCGGCCAGCGGCGACCGTGCGGCTGGTGCCCAACGTGGTGCGGACCGATCCTGACTGCCGGTGCTCTCCAGTCCTCGAACGGCGCGCAGCCGTTCCCGGTGGCAACCCCGAGCGGGCCCTCGCCCCCCGGCCGGACGGGGTCACCTCGCTCACCCGGGTGGGCTGATCGCTGTGGGTCGGCCCCCGGCCTGGGAGGACCTCGTTCCTGACTTGACGCCGCGCTGGGAGAGCTCGGTGATGGTGGACTCAGTAGTTTCCCCGGCCATCAAAGAGCCGGCCTCTCGCCCTGCCGCGGCTGAGGCCGCGGCGGCCGCTCTGGCAGCGCTCGCTCCCGCCTGTGCCACCGACGGGCCGGGGTTCACTGGCGACAGGTAGGACACGGACCCCGGTGCGACCATGCCGAGCTGCCGCTCGGCGATGTTGAGAACTCGCACCGGGGACTCGAGCTCGGCGCGCGAGAGCTGCAGGTCCTGCTGCTCACCAAGAGATTGCGAGAGCTCGGCCTGCAAGGCGTCGACTCGTTGCTGATCGGACGCCACGAAGGTGTGCGCGGCTGCGGTCACGGCGAGGGCGCCGACGACGAGGAGGACGCCGAGGGCCCGGAGCAGGTTCGCCTGGCGGTGGACTGATCGCGACGCTCTGAGGCGCCGATCGACGACGTCGAGCCTAGGGCGTGACGCGCCCAGTTCCTCGGGCCGGAAGGACGCTGCCTCAGCGGCCGCCAGCTCCCGGGCTGCCGACGAGGAGACACGCGCCGCAGCCATCAGGCCCCTCCCTGCGAGAGGCGCTCTGCGGCGCGCAGCCTGGCACTGGCGGCGCGGGGATTCTTCCCGGCCTCGGCGGCGCTGGGGAGACGAGCGCCTCGGGTGAGGACCCGAACCGTCGCTACGGCTCCACAGACGCAGGGAAGCTCTGGAGGGCAGACACAGCCGCCGCTCGCGGCACTCGCGAAGAATCGCTTCACGAGCCGGTCTTCGCCTGAGTGGTACGACAGAACGACGCAACGGCCCCCGGGAGCCAGCAGGTCGAGGGCACTCCCGAGCCCCGCGGCCAGCACGTCGAGCTCCGCGTTGACCTCGATGCGCAGAGCCTGGAACACCCGTTTGGCCGGGTGCCCGCCTCTCTTGCGTGCCGCACCGGGCAGGTAGTGCTCGATGACCTCGACAAGGCGGGAGGTCGTCTCTATCGGCCGGCTGGCAACGATCCCCTCGGCGACGCGGCGGGAAAAGCGCCCCTCGCCGTTCTCGACGAAGAGCTCGATCAGCTCGTCGACACCGAGGTTGTTCACGAGCTCGGCAGCGGTCACTCCCCGGGAACGGTCCATCCGCATGTCCAAAGGACCGTTGAAACGGTAGGAGAACCCCCGCTCGGGCCTGTCCAGCTGCGGGGAGCTCACGCCCAGATCGAAAAGGACCCCTACGATCGGCCGCCGGTCCCCCGCCAAGGCAAGCACCGTGCTCGCCAGCTCGTCGAAACGGGCCTTTACCACCCGGGCGCGGTGCCCGAAGCCGGCCAGACGCGCCGAGGACTCGGCCACCGCGTCCTCGTCGACATCGATCCCGATCAGCTCGTGGCGGGGCATGGCGGTGAGCAAGGCGGCGGCGTGGCCGCCTCCACCAACGGTCGCGTCCACGAGCACGCCCGCAGGCACCGGCTCGAGCATGGACACGACCTCGGAAACCATGACCGGTGTGTGATCGAACTCCTGGATCATCCGCAACCCCCCGACCAACTCGAGGGAAGGGCATCCCTCGAAGTGAGGATGAGACAGGGCGGAGAGGGTTGGAATGCCATCCGGCACTTCGGCCGAGGGGCTGCGGGCAACCCAGGAGTGACAGGGAGAGGACAGATGCCGGCGAGACGGCGCCGCGGCGACGAGGTGGCCATCATTCACGGCCGACCCTTTCGGAGACCGGCTCGCCCAGCGGTCTTGGCCGGCGCGCCGACCAGCTGGCGGGGGACCAGAGCTCGACCCGGTCGAGGACACCGACGAACAGGACCTCCTGTTCGAGACCGGCGAGAGCGCGCAGCTCGGAGGGCACCGGCATCCGGTTCTGGCGGTCGAATTCGACCTTGGTCACGAGCGCCGCCCAGTCGCGCAGGTCGTTTCGAGCCTCGACGCCCAGGGAGTCCTTGGCGTGCTGACGCTCTGCCTCGAGCTCGAACTCCTCCTCAGGCCACAGGGCCAGGCAGCCGTCCGCGCCGGGAGTCAAGTAGCCGTGCTCTTGGAAGTGGATCCGCATTCGCGACGGCAGGATCACCCGACCCTTGGTGTCGAGCGAGCGGGGGAAGTTCCCGACGAACCTGAAACCTGGCGCCAACGCAACCTTCGTTCCCACTGTCACGGGGCAGCCCTCCCCGGGTCCCCACTTCACGCCACTCTATGGTTCATAACCCCCACTCGTCAATAACTCTTTTGCCCGCTCCCCCACCGCGAACGCGTCGGACTGTCCGTCCTTCGGCGGTTGCGCCGAGGCGCAGGCCCGGACAGGGGCTGCGGGAAGGCCGCCGGCAGCCGGGCGCGAGAGAACCTCGCCCGCGTTTCGAAAGGGGACGTGGGCGTGCTCAGGGGAGGCGGTTCAGCAGCTCCTCGGTCAAAGGGTCGATGAGATGCTCCGCGTCGCGCAGGCCGGTGCCCTCGAGCACCGCCCGCGCGCCGCAACGGTAATCCGTAGGACCACTCAGCAGATCGGCCAGGTCGGCGGCTCGTTGGCTGAGGGGGGCCATCGAGTGGATCCAGGCGCCGGAACGATCCCTGCGCTGCGACATCCCGACGACCTTGCGGCCGGCGACCGTAACCTCCCCTGCACCAAGCCCGGCGTAACACAGGACCTTGGACCATGGCGTCGCCTGTGCGGCACCCCGGTTCACCTCGATTGGCGCTTGACCACCGGCCAGGGCGAGCACACTCGCGATCGCCTCTGCATAAGCCTGGCCCAGCCAATGGAAGGACTTTCCGACATCCGGTTGCGCCAGCACGTCCCCGTTGGGCACAAAGACGTCGAGCCACACCTGGAGCCCCGGCGCCACGAGAACAGCACCACCACCGCCGCGGCGCCGCACGAGGTCGAGCCCCGCCGCGGCGAGGCGCTCGGCGTCGAAGTCAGATCTTGCTTGCGCGCTCCCTATGACGACCGCGGGGCAGAGAGGGACACAGACGCAGGCGAGCCGCTTGTCCTTTGGGTCCGGCAGATCGGCGTGAAGGACGGCGGGCGTGGCGCGTCGTTCCAGCACGGGCCAGGCCCGATCACCGGCGGAAGCGGCTCGCTCGCTCAGAGACCGACGGCGTGGCCGAGGACGGGCTCGACATAGGGAGCCCACTCATCGCGGACCTCGCCACTGGCGGCGAGCAGCCACAGGTGAGAGCGTGGCGCCCGCGGAGGCCTTGCCAGGCGGAAGCCTGCCTCGTCGAGCAGCCTGTCCTCCTTGCGGCTGTTGCAACGCCGGCAACAGGCCACGACGTTGTCCCAACTGTGCGTGCCACCGCGGCTGCGGGGGACGACGTGGTCGATGTTCTCCGCCTGCGCACCGCAGTACTGGCAGCGATGACCGTCACGGACGAACACCGAACGGCGGGTGACCGCGACGCGGGCCTGGCGTGGCACTCGAACGTAGTTGACGAGCCGGACTATCGACGGCTCGGGGAATTTCGCTCTGGCCGAGTGCAGATCGTGCCCGGTGCCGTGCAGGAGCTCCGCCTTGTCGGCCAGTACCAGGACCAGGGCCCGTCGCGAGGCGACGACCGAGAGCGGTTCGAAAGACGCATTCAGCACGAGCGCCCGGCCGACCATTTCAGCCTTCTTGTCGTCCCGGAACAAGCATCAGGCGGGAGGCTACCTCAACTGGGCGCGGCGGCGTGACACCCTGCACCATTCCAGCCAGGCGATGACGTCGGCGGGCGTAGGGCGTGCGGCCGCGTCCCCGTACGCCGTCTCCATGCGGAAGGCGAGCCATGCCGGCGAAGCAAGAGGAGCCGGCGGCCAGTGGTACCACCACCCACGCGGCGCCATCGCGACCGACTCGGCGAGCGCGACCGGCCACAGGTCGGGGCGCCCCACCAGCGCCACGGCTGCCTCGATCCACCAGACGCGACCGGGCGGGGCGGCTCCCCTCGCTCTTCGATCGCGAGCACTCACACGAGCACCTCGGGCACGGCGGCCGAGTGGTCAAAGCCGCGCACGCCAACGGCAACGACCGGCCTCGTGCCACCGACTTCGACAGTTAAAGAGGCAGGACAAGCGTTCAGGCCTGACGCGCCGGCGCCGCGTGCCAGGGGGGAGGTGTCAGTTGCGGTTGCCAAAACGCGACCGCAGGCGGCGGCGCATCTCAGACAGTTCGTCACCCATCCCCGAGCGGCGCGCGGGGCCCTTGAGGCCGCCGAAGCGGGCCGAGTCCGACACTCTGACCTGGTGCACGTAAACCACGGCGGCAACGAGCATGATCAAAAAGCCAAGACTCCCGAGCAACAACGACGAGCGGAAGGCGACGAGCAGGAGCACGAAGCCGGCGACGAAAGCCAAGATCCATCCCCGGCCGGAGTGACCACCCTGACGACGCTGTGATTTGTTGCTGTAACGATCGGCGAAGGCTCGATCGTGCTCGTACAGCTTCTGCTCCATCTCGTGGAGGATCCGCTGCTCTTCTTCTGAAAGCGGCATCGTCACCCCCTCCCAAATACCTCTCGCTGCACGACTCAAATCATCTCACACGGGCGCGGGCCCGACAACGGCGGGGCGGCCTAGCCACGGGCAATTCAGGCACCTCTCTAATCAACACGCACGGCGCGTGGTGATTCCCGCTCCGGGCGGCCGGCCCGTCGCAAGCCTTGGCCTCGTCACTCAGAAGGCCCCCACTGGGAGTCCCCGACCTGCTTGACCCGCAGGCCCGAACTGCCGACCAGGGCGGCGGGACCGACCGAAGCGGTGCCGTAGCGCTCCCGGATGGCGTCGACGGCCGCGTCAAGCTCAGAGCGAGCCGCCGAGGCCGCGCGGTCGTGGCCCTGTGCGTTCTCCGAAAGATCCCAGAGCGCGAGTTGTTCGGAGGTTCCCTCCGCACGCTCTTCGAGCGACGAGACGCTCACACCTAACAGGCGTACCCCCGCTCGGGTCTCGGTGGCAGACAGCAGTGCCGAGGCGATCTTCGCCAGCTCGGCCGTCGAAGCGAGGGGGCGTCGCAGTGAGTGCGACCGCGTGATCGTCGTGAAGTCGCCATACCGCAGCTTGACCGTCACCGTCCGAGCCTGGAGACGGCTCGCGCGAAGGCGGCTGGCGACCGAGTCGGCCATGCGCACCACTTCGAGACGAAGCTGCTCGGGGTCATGGACATCGACGGCGAACGTCTCCTCGTGGCCGACAGATTTCACTGCCCGCCCCGAGACGACCGGCCGGTCGTCTCGGGCCCAGGCGAGCTCGTGAAGCTGCGCTCCCGCTGCCCGCCCGACGAGGCGTGTCAGGTGGACCGGATCGATCCTGGCGAGATCGCCAACCGTGGCGATCCCATAGCGGGCGAGCCGCTCGGCCGTGCGGGGACCCACGCCCCAGAGGTCGGAAACGGGCCGCGGATGGAGGAACTCCAGCTCATGATCGCAAGGAACTACGAAGATGCCAGGCCCGGGAACCGGCCCGCGCGGCGAGGCGACGGGCTTGGCGGCTCTCGAGGCCAGTTTGGCCAGCAGCTTGCAGCGCGCTATGCCGACCGAGCACGAGAGCTTCAGGTCCGCGGCGACACGCGCCCGAATCGCCTCGCCGATCTCCTCGCTGGAGCCGAACAGCCGGTGGCTCCCTGAGACGTCCAGGAACGCCTCGTCCAGGGCGATCGGCTCGACGAGGGGAGTGAACACCTCGAACACGGCGTGGAGCTGGCGGCTCACCTCGCCGTAGCGGCCGTGCCTGCCCGGCAACACAACGGCGCGAGGGCAGCGGTGGCGCGCCTCGACCATGGACATCGCGGACCGGACCCCTGTGGCCCTTGCCTCGTAGGAGCACGACGCCACCACGCCGCGCGCCCCGGTGCCCCCGACGATCACCGGCAGCCCGCGCAAGCTCGGGTCGTCGAGGACCTCGACAGCAGCGAAGAAGGCGTCCATGTCGACATGCAAGACCTCGAGCGTCGCGCTCACGGCGCCAACCAGATCCGCCGGAACGGCTCCGCGTAGTCGACACCGGCGTCTCGCCCTGAGTCTTCGGCGCCGTCGCGCAGCGCGCTCGCGATCCAGTCACCGGCGTCGGTAAGTTGTGACATGTGACATGACACAGCTTCGATCTTCCGGTCGATGGTGGATGTCACATCGACCCAGACACTCGGCTGCAGGGATCCCGACAGGTACGCCGCGGTGACTTGATGCGCCGTCCCCGTACCCTTGAAGTAGAGGGGCAAGGCCGCGGCCGGGGCAGCGGCGTCGAGCGCCGCCCACCCGACGACTCGATGGTCCCGATGGTTGTAATGGTGCTCGCCGAAGAAAACCGCAAGCGGATCGGGGCTGACGATCGCCTCCGGTCTCAGGTCCCGGATGATCTCCACGAGCTCGCGCCGCAGGGCGGCGTCGTTCTCGAGCTCGCCGTCGAGACGGCCCAGAAAATAAGTGCCTCTCACCCCGAGAAGCTCCGCAGAGCGCTCCGCCTCGACGACCCGCAACTGTGCGAGCGCGTCCGGGTCCGTGCCTGGGTCTGTCGTGCCCTTGTCGCCTGCTGTGCAGATGACGACATGGACCGTGCTGCCGCCGGCCGCCCAGCAGGCGAGCGTGCCGCCACACGAGATGGCGGGGTCGTCGGGATGGGCGTAGATCGCGAGTGCGCTCGCCGGCGGCTCGTCGACCAGGGCCTCGGTCATGGCCCCGCGCTGCCCCCCGGACCACGCCTCGGGCGCGTCTCCGGCGGCGCGCCCGCGTCCTGCGCGGCCTGGCTGTTCAACAATCCGAGCTCGCGCGCGAAGTCGTCCACCTGCTCAAAGCCCTTGTACACACTGGCGAAACGTACCGCCGCCACATCGTCCAGAGTCCTCAAGGCCTCCAGCACGGCAAGGCCCACCTGCTCGCTTTGCACCTCCGGGCCGAGCGACCAGGCGGTCTGCTCGACGGCCGCGGCCAGGGCCTCGAGCTGCTCCGGCTTCACGGGACGGTTCTTGCAGGCGGCACGGGCGCCGGCGATGACCTTGCGCCGGTCAAAAGGTTCGCGGTGCCCCGAACGCTTGACGACCCACAGCACCGCTTGGCTCACCCGCTCCACGGTCGTGAACCGTCGCGTGCAGGAAAGGCACTCCCGGCGCCGGCGTATGGCCTCACCTTGTTCCACCTCGCGAGAGTCCACGACCCGGTCTTCGGTCGCCCCGCACCACGGGCAGCGCACGATTTGACCGTAGCGCCGATCCGCCTCTTCCGGCGCGCTCTTGCCCTCAGGGCAACTTGAGCTCGTCGCCGGGGACCAGCTCGGCACCGTGGAGCTGCCGCTCGAAGCTGGCCACGAGAGGCCTCGGGTCTCCGCCGGGCTGAAGCTCGGAGGCGATCGACCACAAGGTGTCGCCGGGACGAGCAACGTACAGGTAGCCCCCGTGCACCTTCACAGCCGAAGCCGGAACAGTCAAGGAGGGGCGGTGCAGGCCCGCCAGCCCGCCGGCACAGAACCAGACGCTCACCAGGATCGCGAGGGTGGCGGCGCCGGGGAGGAGGCGCCGCCACCCTCGCGGCTGGGGTGCAGGCCGCCGGGACCCGGCGGGCCCGAGGCTCGGCGCCGGGGCCCCCGTCCGCACAGCCGACGGGCTCGAAGCTTGTTCCAGCTGGACCACCGCAGCGGCTCGACGCCCCTTCGACGGCCCCGACGCGGCCGTCCGGGCCGGGAAAGCGGCCCGAGAGGGGCCCGTCTCGCCCGGCACCTGGGCGAGGCTGCGACGCGTCGAGGGCGGGGGGAACGAGACGAGCTCTTCGGCAAGAACGTTCCAGCTCGTCCGGCGCTGCGCGCCCGTCCGCCTCCGGCGCGCCGGGGCCCGCTCGGGTCGCTTGGGCGGCTCTGCGGGCCGGACCCTAGCCCGCTCGGTGTATGCCAGCGCTCCCATTGCCCCTCCTCGGGCCACTCGAGAAACCGACCGGATCCGGCCGGCCCTGCCGCGCCCGGCCTTCCCGCCGGCGCACGTATGTTCGACACGGACATCAGACCACGAACGCGTGTTCGTTGTCAAGATCCGCGTCGAACGCCTGTTTCACGAACGGGTGTTTGCATTCGGCCCGCCGGCGGCTTAGCCTCGTGGTGGAGACCGGAACGGCGGTCGGGACGGGAGGAGCACGAATGTCCGAGGCGACCCTGGCAGGAAAGCGGCGCAGGATCCTCGAATTCATCGCCGAGCAGATCCGCGAGCGGGGCTATCCCCCTTCGGTGCGCGAGATCGGCGAGGCCGTGGGTCTGACGTCGCCCTCTACGGTGCACACTCACCTGCAGGTGCTGCAGCGGGAGGGCTACCTGCAACGTGATCCGACCAAGCCGCGGGCGATCATCGTCCGCTGGGAGCCGTCTTCCGGTGCCGCCATCCGGGTGCGCCCGGTGGCCCACGTCCCACTGATCGGGCACGTCGCCGCGGGCACCGGTGTGCTGGCCGAGGAGTCGGTCGAGGACCTTCTCCCCATCCCCCAAGACTTCACGGGCTCTGGGGACCTGTTCATGTTGAAGGTCCGCGGCGACTCGATGATCGACGCCGGCATCCTCGACGGCGACTTCGTCGTGGTGCGCCGCCAGCCCGATGCCGAGTCGGGTGACATAGTCGTCGCCGGCATCGCAGAGGACGAGGCGACCGTGAAGACGTTGCGCAAGCGGCGCGGCAAGGTCGTGCTGGTCCCGGCGAACCCCGCCTATTCGGAGATGGAGCTCGCCGCTGATCAGGCCGTGATCTACGGCAAGGTCGTGACCGTGCTCCGGCGCCTTTGACCTGAGCGCCGGTCGGTTGGCGCAAGGCCTCGGACCGCCGGGTCCGCCTTCAGAGCTTCGGCGAGATGAGCTGTTCGAGGCCCGCGTAGACGGCCTCGAGGTCATCACGGCCGACCCACTCGCCTGCAGTGTGGGCAAGCAGCGGATCGCCTGGCCCGAAGTTCGCCGCGGGAACGCCCCGGGCGCTGAAAAAGCTCACGTCGGACCAGCCGAGCTTGGCCCGGGGGGGCTTGCCGCTGGCAGCGACCAAGGCCGCCAAGAGCGGGTGATCCAGATCGGGTGCCGCCGCCGGCGCGAAGTCCTCAAGGACGACCCTGTCCCCCAGCCGCTCGTCGATGACCTGTGCGAAGAGGGGCCGGAGCGCCTCGAAGGCCTCGTCCTTCGTACGATCCGGGGCGTAGCGATGACTCAGGACGAGGTGCACCTCGTCCGGGACGACATTGTTGGCCACGCCCCCGTCGACGCGAACGGCCTGCAAGGACTCGCGGTACTCACAACCTCCGACCACGGGCCTGCGATCGGCGAACCTGTCGACGCGCTCGAGCAGCTGGCCGAGCCGGTGGATGGCGTTCAGGCCCATCCAGGACCTCGCCGCGTGCGCCCTCTTGCCGACGAGGCGCACGTTGACACGCAGGACGCCCTGACAGCCGGCCTCGACGACGGCGGAGGTCGGCTCGGCCAACACCGCCGCGTCGGCGAGGAGGAGGCCGGGATCGGCCGCTTCGAGCTCGATCAGGCCCGAGTAGCGCTGCTCGACCTCCTCACAGGCGTACCAAACGTAGGTCACGTCGATCGCAGGGGCGACGATGCCCTTGGCGAGCTCGAGCATCACCGCCAGCCCACCTTTCATGTCGGCCGCTCCGAGCCCGGAACATCTTTCGCCCTCGAGGAGGGCACGCTCGTTGCCGCTGGGCGGCACGGTGTCGAGGTGACCGGCCACGAGGAGGCGCCGAGGACGGCCGAGCGAAGTGCGCGAGACGACGTTGTGACCGATACGGACGGTCTCGAGGTGATCCGCGCTCGCGAGCGCCGCGGCCACGAATTCGGCGGCTCTGCCCTCGTCGTGGCTGACTGAGGGGATGTCGACGAGCTCTGCGGTCAGCTCCAACAAGCCGGCACCGGGCGGGCTCACGCCGACGCCCCGTGCTCGCGGAGGATCCCGTTCAGCATCGCCTTGTCGTGCCGCTCGCCGGGCGTGAGGTGGCGGACGACCAGCACGCAGGGCAGGAAGAACTCACCGCCGGGATACTCCTTGCGCCGCGTGGCGTTGACGGCGACGCTCCAGGGCGGCACGTAGCCCCGTCCGAGCTCGTCGCCCGACCATGCGTCGATCACGGGGATCGACGGGTTGAGGATCGTCCCCGCGCCGAGCACGGAGCCTTCCCCGACGCGCGCTCCTTCGATGACCATCGAGCGGCTGCCGACGAGGACGTCGTCTTCTATGACGACCGGTCGGGCGTTGGGGGGCTCGAGGACCCCGCCGATCCCCACGCCCCCCGAGAGGTGGACCCGCTCGCCGATCTGCGCGCACGACCCGACGGTTGCCCACGTGTCGACCATCGTGGCCGCTCCGACGTATGCACCGATGTTCACATAGCTCGGCATGAGCACGACCCCGCGTCCCAAGAAGGCGCCGCGCCGGGCCGAGGACCCCGGCAGGGCCCGTACCCCTGCGGCTTGCAGGCCCCGTTTCAAGGGAAGCCTGTCGGTGTACTCGAACGGCCCGTGCTCGACGGTCTCGAGCCCCGAGAGGACGAAGAGCAGCAGGATCGCCTGTCTCAGCCACTCGTGGACGACCACCTCGTCGCTCGACGGGTCGATCTCGGCGACGCGGGCCTCACCTCGGTCCAGCAGGCCGATCGCCTCGTCGACCACCTCGAGCGCGCCTGCATCACCTGGCGAAAGGTTCTTGCGGCCCTGCCACAGCTGCGAGACCGCGGAGCTCAGGTTCTTCATGACGCCGAGGTTACCGGGTCGTTAAGCCGCTGATCGTTGCCTTGGCGAGCCTTTGGGCCACCAGCTCCAGCCGATCGTCCGGCTGCACGAGGGCGACTCTCACATGGCCGGCTCCGGCCGGTCCGTAGGTGTCGCCCGGGGCGACGAGGACGCCGCCGTGCTCGGCGAGCCAGCGCGCCAGTGCCCATCCCGGGCTCGGGTCGAGCGAGGTGCCCCCCGGCGTCGCGAGATGCCCGGGAACCGCCACCCAGAGGTAGAACGACCCTGCGGGAACCTCGGCGTCGATCCCGCTCTCGCTCAGCACATCGGCAAAGCGCTTCAGCCGCTCCAGGTACCTGACCCGCTGCCGGTCGACGTGCGAGTCATCGCGAAGCGCGACCGCGCCGGCGTGCTGCACGGGGCCTGGAACCATGAAACCGGCGTGCTGGCGGAGACTCGACAGGTACCCGACGAGCTCGCGGTCTCCGGCGTAAAAGCCGGCCCTCAAGCCTGCGAGGTTCGACCGTTTCGACAGCGAGTGGACCGCGACGACGCCCTCGGGACCTTGCTCGAGGATCGTGCGGCCAGGCCCGGCCCAGGTGAACTCGATGTAGCACTCATCGGAGAAGACCGGCACGCCATGTGACCGGCCCCAGCGTGCGACAGCCGCCAGATCCTCGAGCTGGCCCGCGGGATTGCCCGGGCTGTTCACCCACAGGCACAGTGCCCGCGCCGCGTCGTCCGGCGAGATCGACGACAGGTCCATCGTCCCGTCCGGCCGTGCCGGCACGGCGACGGCCCGGCCGCGGGCCAGGATCGCACCCATCTCATAGGTGGGATAGGCGAGCGCCGGGCAGAGCACCGTGTCGCGCCCCGGCGTCCTCAGGCGCAGCCAGTGAGGCACGCCGGAGACGAGCTCCTTGGTGCCGACGCAGGCCGCTACCGCCGCCCCCGCGGTGTCGACCCCAAACCGGCGCGACATCCACGCCAGGGCGGCTTCCCGGTACTCCCCGGTCCCCGCCGAGGAGGGATACCCGCGCTCGGTGCCAGAGACGGCGAGCGCCTCGAGAACCTCGGGCGGCGGTGGGTCGCACGGCGTGCCGACGGACAGGTCGACGACGCCGCCCTGGTGGCGCTGCGCCAGCTGGGCCAGCGCGCCCAGCTTGTCGTAGGGGTACACCGGAGGAACGAAACCGGCCTCCGCGTCCTCGCTCGCCGTGCCCTCTTGCGCCCTGCGGCCGGGCCCGGGCCGTCTCGCGAGTTCTGTCACGGCTGCACGAACTCGGCGTAGCGCCGGGCCCCCCGCTCGTCGAGGCGTGCTCGCACCAGCACCTGCTCGCCCTCGTAGCGCTCGCCGACCACCTCGCCCTCCCGGTGGATGGCGGCAACCACGTCACCGCGGGCCACGGGCACGGCGAGATCAACGACGTGGTCCTCGGTTCTGAGCCGGTCCGCGACGGCACGGAGCAGCTCGGGCACCCCCCGGCCGGTGAGGGCCGAGCACGCCACCGATCCCGGGTGCGAGGACATGAGCCGCCCCGCCCCGCGCCGGTCGAGGTCGGCTTTGTTGAACGCCAGCAGCTCCGGTACCTCACCGGCGCCGATCTCCGCGAGCACGGCACGAACCGCCTCGATCTGGGCCAACGGGTCCGCGGCTGACGCGTCGACAACGTGCACGAGCAGGTCGGAGGACCCGACGACCTCCAAGGTGGCATGGAAGGCGTCCACCAGCTGATGGGGCAGTTTGCGCACGAAACCGACCGTGTCCGAACAGAGCACCGACTCTCCTCCGGGCAGGTCGAGACGACGGGTCCGGGGATCGAGCGTGGAGAAGAGCCGGTCCTCGACGAGCACGCCCGCATCCGTGAGGACATTGAGCAGCGTGGACTTGCCCGCGTTCGTGTAGCCGACGAGCGACACTGTCCGTAGCGCTCCGCGCCTTCGCGCCTTGCGCTGGGTCCGGCGCGTCGCTTCGAGGTCCCGCAGCTCGACCTCGAGCTTGCGGATGCGGCGCATGATGCGCCGCCGATCCACCTCGAGCTGGGTCTCGCCTGGACCCCTCGTCCCGATACCACCGGCCTGCTGGGAGAGCGCGAGGCCCCTGCCCCTGAGGCGTGGTAGCCGGTAGCGGCTCAGAGCGAGCTCGACTTGCGCCCGGCCTTCTGGGGTGTGGGCATTCTGGGCGAAGATGTCGAGGATGACGGCCGTCCGGTCGATGGCGGTCCGGCCGAGGATCTTCTCGAGGTTTCTCTGCTGGGCGGGCGTGAGCTCGTCGTCGAAGACAACCGTGTCGGCGTCGACCGCCTCACTGATCCTGCGCAGCTCCTCCGCCTTGCCCCGGCCGATGTAGGTTGCCGGGTCCGCCGCCTCGCGCCGCTGCACGACTCGGGCCGCTTCGTCGGCGCCTGCGGTGTCGACGAGCAGGGCGAGCTCGTCGAGGCTCGCCTCGACCTCCTCCAAGGTGCGCGGCCAGGCCACCATCCCGACGAGCACGATCTTCTCCCGGAATCTCCGGTCGATGAGCGTGGTCCGGGCCATCGTCACGACGCCACCACACCCCTTCCGGACTCGCACAGCTCGGCCGGGTCGACCTCGATACGGGCCACGCGGTGGACCGGTCCGGCCAGCTCAGCCGTCACGGCAAGCGGGTCGTCCCCCGAGAGGATCACTTCGGCCATCCCACCGGGATTGTGAACTCGGACCCGCGCCGGGCAGATCCCCGCGAAATGGAGGGCGGCGGCGGCGGCCACGCTGCCGCTCCCGCACGCAAGGGTGACCCCGGCACCGCGCTCCCACACGACGAGGGACAACTCACCCGCGGCAGGCTCATAAGTCGCGATCTCCACGTTCTGCCCACCGGGACGCTGCCTTTCCAGCATCGGGCCGATGGCGGCTATGGCGACGCCTTCCAGGGAGGGCGCGAGCAGGACGAGGTGGGGATTGCCGGCATCCACCGACCACGAGGGCCATGGCAGGGCCCTCGAGCCGGGAAGGGCCGCGTCGGCGACAGGGCCCGAGCGGGCGACCCTTACCCGGCCCATCTCGACCGAGACGTCGGCGGAACCGGAACCTTCCCGCCGGCGCAGGACGGCTCTGCGCGCACCGGCGTCGGTCTCGACGATCACCTCGGGACCGGGGACGAGCCCCGCCTCGACGGTGGCCAGGGCGAAACAGCGCAGGCCGTTGCCGCTCGTCTCGGCACGGCCTCCATCGGCATTACGCAGTTCCATGCGGACGTCTCCGCCCGAGCCGGCAGCCCGCAGCACGAGGATCCCGTCGGCTCCGACGCCGGTGTGCCGGTCGCAAAGTGCTCTCGCGAGCCCACCTGTGAGATCCCCGCCGTCGGTGGGTAACCCGGCGACACCGGCGGCAGCGGGCGCGTGGCCGGCCAGCTCGGCCCCCGCAGCGTCGAGCGCGCGACCGTCGAGCGCGACGAGAAAGTCGTTCCCGAGGCCCTGGTACTTGACCAGCGTCAACATGCTCATCAGTGTCGCACGACCCGGCCGCGGACGGTGTCGCCGAGAAAGGAGAGCACGGTATCGGCGAGATCGCTCCGGTCCGCCCGGAACCAGACGACACGGGGGTCGCGCCTGAACCACGCCTCCTGGCGGCGCGCCAGGGCGCGCAACCGGCGGAGTGACTCGGTTCTTGCCTGATCGAGGGGCATGCCCTCTTCCACGTGGCAGAGGAGCTCCCGGTAACCGATCGCCTGGCGAGCCGTGCGCGACAAGCCGGCAGGCCTCGTCGCCAGTGCCCGGACCTCCTCGAGAAGCCCACGCGCGAGCTGCTCGTCGAAACGATCGGCAAGCCTGCGGTCCAGTTCGGAGCGCTCGAGCTCGAGCCCGACGATGCCCGAGCTGGTCGGCGCGTAGCTGCGCAGGCCAGGGCCGAAGGAGGAAAAGGGTCGCCCGGTGCCAAGAGTCACCTCGAGGGCGCGGACGATCCTGCGCCGGTTGGCCGGTTCGACTCTTCGTGCAGCGACGGGGTCCAGCTCGGAGAGGCGCTCGAAGAGCACGGCCAGGCCGCCCGGCAACTCGGCTTGGCGCTCGAGCTCGGCGGTCACCTCGGGAAACCGGCCGGGTATGGACAAGTCGTCGACGACCGCACGATGGTAGAGCCCGGTGCCTCCGACGAGCAGCGGCACATGGCCGCGAGCCTCAATGCCGGCGAAGGCACGGCGCGCCTCGGCTTGGAACGCCACGACCGAGAACTGTTGAGACGGGTCGACTATGTCGATGAGGTGCCACGGCGCGACGGCCTGTTCGGCCGGTGTCGGCTTCGCGGTACCGAGGTCGAGATGCCGGTAGACGGCCATGGCGTCCACCGAGACAAGCTCGAAGCAGTCGGTTGCCGAACGTGCCAGCTCGAGCGCAAGAGCGGTCTTGCCCGTGCCGGTGGCGCCCACGATGGCGACGCGGGGTGGATCAGGCGCCGGTCGGCCCGGATCGGGGCTCTGGGCGGTTGTCAGTCCGAAAGCTCCGTCGGTCTCTGGATCGACTCGCCGTGGCGAGGCCGCGAGCGATGCACGAGGCGGTCCCCCATGCGCGTCAAGCGCTGGGCTTCTTTGCTCATCGCGGCCTCGAGCGCATCCTTCGCGAGGTGAGCCTTCGCTCGGACGCGCACGGAGCGGCCGCGGGCGATGACCAACACCTCGCAGGTCACGTGGCCGTCGTCGCGTGTCGCGTGGTCCCGCGAAAAGATGACATGCGCCCGCTCGGTCCCCTCCAGAAACCGCTCGAGGTGCTGTGCCTTCTCAACGGCGGCAGCACGGAGCTGGTCCGGAATGTCCAAATGGCGGGTGTGCACCGTGATCTCCATGGAGCAGCTCCTTTGCGATCAGGCACTCGGTCGCAGAACCGATGACGGGCACACGCGGCTGACCTGGTCTTTGACCCCACACTCGCCTGCTGAGGGTGTCCCGTGCCTGGTGCGGGCGGGCACCCTTCGCGGCGCCCCTGCCACACCCGGGCTCACGGTTGGTCCCTTCTCCCGCCGGCATCGCCAACCGATGCCGCGCGAGGCAGGACTTACGTCTAAACCGCACCATGCTCAGCGACCACGAGTCGCCTTACGTGGGTCGTTTCGCCTGCGACTGGCATCGACTTGCAACCACAGACCCGCGCAGCCCATCGGGACGAAGTCTACGCACCGACGCCCGGGGGCCCGGTACGCGGATCAGGTGCCGCTCGTCCAGGAAGCCAGGTATGCGCGCTGTGACACCGTGGGCTCGTCGAGGACGATCCCCATCGTCTCCAGCTTCAGCTTCGCTATCTCGGCGTCGACCTCAACCGGCACGGCGTGGACGCGGTTGGACAGTTTGCCACGGTCGCTCACCAGCCACTCGGCCGCGAGCGCCTGGTTGGCGAAGGACAGGTCCATGACCGCCGCCGGATGGCCCTCGGCCGCGCTCAGGTTCACGAGACGGCCTTCGGCCAGGACGAGGATGCGCCGGGGTGACCCGTCGTGCGCGGTCACAGTGAACTCCTCGACCATGGGGCGCACGATCCGGCGCCTGCCGGCGGCCAGGTGGGCGAGCCCGGCGAGGTCGATCTCGACGTCGAAGTGGCCGGCGTTGGCCAAGATGGCCCCGTCACGCATCTCGGCGAAGTGCTCGGCCCGCAGGACCTCCCTGTTGCCCGTGACGGTGACGAAGACCTCTCCGTGACGAGCGGCCGCAGCCATGGGCTCGACGCCAAAGCCGTCAGTGACCGCCTCGAGGGCGCGCATGGGGTCGATCTCGGTGACGGTGACGATTGCGCCCATACCTCTCGCCCGGGCTGCAACTCCCTTGCCACAGAACCCATAACCGGCAACGACGAACCGCTTCCCGGCGAGCAGGATGTTCGTGGCGCGGATGATGCCGTCGATCGTGGACTGCCCTGTCCCGTGCCGGTTGTCGAAGAGATGTTTCGTCTCGGCGTCGTTGACGGCGACGATCGGGTAACGCAGCACCCCTGCTGCCTCCATGGCCCGGAGGCGGATCACACCCGTTCGGGTGTCCTCGGTGCCGCCGATCACCTCCCCTAGTTGGTGCGGGCGAGCCTGGTGAAGCCGTGAGACGAGGTCACAGCCGTCGTCGACGGTCAGCTGGGGATGGCCATCGAGGACCGCGTCGATATGGCGGTAGTAGCGCTCGTGGCTCTCGCCCTTTACTGCGAAGGTGGCGATGCCCTCGTCGGCGAGAAGAGAGGCGGCCACATCGTCCTGGGTCGAGAGGGGGTTGGAAGCGCAGGCGAACACCTTCGCCCCGCCGGCTCTTAGGGTCTTGAGGAAGTTCGCGGTCTCGGTCGTGATATGCAGGCATACCCCGACGACGAGCCCCTCGAGCGGGCGCTCGCGCTCGAACCTCTCGCGGATCGAACGGAGCACGGGCATCTCCGCGTCAGCCCAGGCGATCCTCAGCCGGCCGAGGCTCGCGAGGCTCGGGTCGGCAATGTCTCCGCTGACAGGTCGTCCGATCATCTGACGCTCCTGCGAGACGCCTACTGCCTCGCCGCCTGCAGGAAGCGCTTCACCTCGACGAGCACCGGGACAGGGCCCGGGTCGATCCCCTCCCGGGCGGCGAGGTGCAAGGCAACGAAGTCGCCGATGATGATGAGGTCGAAAAGCTGCGCAAGCGCTCCGAGCCCCTCAGCTCGCACCTCGATCACAGAAGCCACCGCCTCGCCCACGAATTCCCTCACCAGGCTGAAACGGCGCTCGACTTGTGGGTGCTCGAAGTCGCTCCGGAGCGTGACGATCGTCATCACTTGACGAGTCACGTCCCCGTTCTGGCCGAATCCGCAGATCTCGTTGTGACACCACTCCGGTTGGGCCGCAAAAAAAGCCGGCGCCTTGGCGTTCTCGTTCACCTGTGTCTTCCACCGGCGCGCCGCGACAGCACCGATGCCAGTCGCGCCTTGCACTAGCGGGATGGTGCGACCGAGCTGCTGCGCGACCTCGAGAGCCACCCCGCCACCGTCGACGAGCCCGTCTCGGCGCCTCTTGATCTGGTCGACGGCCGCCGCGATGGCGCTCGTCACGCCCTCGAGCAGACCGAGACGTTCGAGCGCGACGAGCAGAGGCGCCGTCGTGGTCGCCACCCCCGCTCGTGGCTGGGGAATCCCCGGCAAGGTCGCGAATACCGGCGCTCCAGCCGCGGCCGCCATCTCTGCGAGAGGTCCGCCCCCTGTCACAGCTACGAGCCTGGCTCCCCGGCCCAGGGCGGTCTCGGCCGCCTCGAGCGTCTCCTCGGTCTGCCCGGAGAACGAGACGGCGAAGACGAGTGTGCTCGGGCCGACGAATGAGGGAAGCGCGTAGTCGCCGACCAGCAGGACGGGAAGGCGCAACCGGTCCCTGCCGATCGCCTGCACGATCTCTCCTGCGACGCCACTTCCTCCCATGCCGAGAACGACGATCGCTTCGAGGCCCTCTTTGGACGGAAGCCCTGGCACCTCGCTCGCCCGAGACGCCGAAAGCTCCAATTGCTCGGGCATGCCGGCTGTTGCCCCGAGCATGTCCTGGCTGTCGGGCGACGTCCAGGTCATGTTGACGAGGCGTTGCCGGCGCCTTCATTCGGGCCGAAGTTCGCTGCGATGCCTTCCGCCAGGGCCTTCTCGCTGAGGCGCTCGTGCTCCTCGTCCGAGACGGTCTCGGCTTCGTCGACGAGCATCACCGGGATCCCGTCGACGACGCGATAGCGCCTGTGAAGCCTGGGGTTGTAAAGCGTCTCCTCGTCGGCGAAGTACAGCAGCGGTCCCTTGTCCTCAGGGCACGCGAGAAGAGCAAGCAGTTGCGGATCGAGCGGCATCTGGACACCTTTCGTGTCATGACACTGTGGTCGTTTCGTGTCATGACACTGTGGTCATCGCGTCGGGCTCTCCGCAAGGCGGTGGATCAGGCCGAGCATCTCGTCGCAGTGGCGGTCGCACTCTGACACGGTCCGGGCCTCGACATTGAGCCTCAAGAGCGGTTCGGTGTTGGACGGGCGCAGGTTGAACCACCAGTCGTCAAGCTCCACGGTGATCCCGTCGAGGCGGTCGATCTCAGCCCCCTCGGCCCGGTAGTGGTCAGCCACCTCGTCAATGAGCCTCGCCGGGTCGGGCACCTCGGTGTTGATCTCGCCCGAGTCCGTGTAGCGCTCGAACGGCAACCTGAACTGGGAGAGCGGGACGCCCGCATTCGAGAGGGCCTCGAGCACGATAAGCGCGGCGATGATCCCGGAGTCGGCCCGGTAATTCTCCCGGAAGTAGTAGTGCCCCGAGTGCTCGCCCCCGAAGATGGCGCCTGTCTCGGCCATCACCGCCTTGATGAACGAGTGGCCCACGCGAGTCCGGATCGGGATCCCGCCGCGCTCGGCGACGATCTCGGGCACCGCGTGCGAGCAGATGAGGTTGTAGAGGATCTTCGAGCCGGGATGGCGCTCGAGCATGGTCGCGGCGACGATCGCAGTCGTGAGTGATCCCGACATCGGCTCTGCCCGCTCGTCGACGAGGAACACGCGGTCGGCGTCGCCATCGAAGGCGAGGCCAACGTCGCCATGGCTGAGCAGAACACGTGAACGCAGATCGGCCTGGTTCTCGACCTCGATCGGGTTGGCCGGGTGGTTGGGAAATGTACCGTCCAGCTCCGGGAAGAGCATCTCGAGCTCGAAGGGAAGCCCCGCGAAGACGCGGGGGACGATGAGGCCTCCCATGCCGTTGGCCGTGTCGGTGACAACCTTCAAGGGCCTGAGACTCCCGACGTCGACGAAGGACCGCACGTGCACCGCGAACTCATCGAGCAGATCGAGGTGCTCGACGTGAGTGTCCTCGGCGACGTCCCCCACACCGCCATCGGCCGGCGCGGCAGCGAAAGCTTCGGTTGCCACGCGACGGATCTCTCCGAGGCCGGACTCGACACCGATCGGGCGAGCTCCGCTCAAACAGAACTTGATGCCGTTGTAAACGGGCGGGTTGTGCGAGGCGGTGAGCATCGCCCCGGCCAGGTTGAGCCTCCCGGACGCGAAGTAGAGAAGGTCGGTCGAGGCCAAGCCGATGTCGACCACGCCGAGACCGGCCGCGAGCATGCCTGCGCTGAGGGCCCGACCGAGCTCGACACCGGACTCGCGGATGTCACGCCCGAGCACGACCCGCTTGTCGGACACACCTTGGGACAGCACGAACGTGCCGAAGCCGACCCCGACCGCATAGGCGATGCGGGCGTTGAGCTCGTCGGGCACTCTGCCCCGGACGTCGTAGGCCTTGAACACGCTGCCAAACAACGGCTCTCGGGATTCTGACTGTTCAGGTGCCATCGCGATCGAGCCTACCGGGATTCATCGCGCGGCCACTATGGCGACGATGGTGACGGTGTTGAAGGCCATGTGAGCGACGATCGAGGGGCCGAGTCGCCCTGTGCGCCATGCGAGGTAGCCGAGCACGACCCCGAACCCCGCCAGACCGAGGAACTGCAGCGCCTCGAAGTGCACGAGCGCGAAGACGAGCGCCGTGACGACTATGGAGGTAGCCGGGCCGAGCCGCGGGCCGAGATCTTTGAGGCGGCCCGCCAACGCCCGCAGGAGCAGGCCGCGGAAGAACAGTTCCTCGACGACAGGGCTGCCGACACAGACGAGCACCGCCAGCACGACAAGTCCAGGCCCAAAGGCGTGGCTCGTCAGGCTTTGCGCCGGATGGCCGAGGCGGCTGTACAGGTTGTGGACGAAGGGAAGAAGTGGCGCCTCGAACACAGGGACGAGCAGGTACTGAGAAGCCACGCCGACCACGATCCCGAGGGGGATGTCCGGCCATGGCCGCAACCTGAACCCGTAGTCGCGAACAATGCTCCCAGTGCCTCGCCGCGCGGCTCCGGTGCCACCAGCGGCCGGGGTGGCCCCAGCGGCCGGGGTGGCGCCGGAGCCCGCAGGGTCTCTTGCCGCGTTCCGGGTCGCCACGACGACGGCCCCGACGAGGCCGACCCAGAGGCCGATCAGGCTCACCACCTCCTCGCCGTACTGGCTCACGTGGTGGCCGTGCGGCGTGGCGGCTGCGTAGGCCGACACGGCCAGGGTTGCGAGGACGAAGCCCGCCGCGAGGCCCAACATCGCCTCGGCCAAGCCGAACGAGTTGCCGAACAAATCGTCACGCGGTGCCGGCTCGCGGCTGTCGCGGTGACTATTCACGCTGCGAGCGTGGTCGTCCGGGGCCCTCCGGTCAAGCCGATGGTTGATGCTCACCCGGGACCGTCGCCACGAAATGGACCACGCACGAGCAAGAGAAATCGCCGCGCGGACCGACCTTGCGCCGCTGAAGCCTACGATAGGTGGTGTGAGCCGTCAGCCTCAAGATATGCGCCCCGGCAGTGGACCGGGAAGGAACGGCACCGGCGGCCCGTCGGGCTCGGAGCAGGTATGGCGTTGGGGAATCGCCCTCGGCGCAATCGTCCTGATCGTGCTGTTGCTCGGTTCTGGCATGTTCAACCGCACCACGGCCAAGACGCTCAGCTTTTCGACCCTCCAGCAGGACATCACCTCCGGTCACGTTCAAAGCGCCAACTTCAACAACAACACCGGTGTCGTGACGGGCACGCTCAGCAACGGGCAGAGCTACACCTCGTCGGGACCGGTCCCGCTCCCGAACTCTGTGTTCAATGAGCTCAGGGCGGCAAAGATCAAGTACACCTTCTCGACGCCCAGCTCGAGCGCACTCGGCGAGATCCTCATCTACCTGCTTCCCATCGCTTTGATCATTGGTTTCTTCGTCTGGATGAGCAGGCGTGCCCAGGGGCAGATGTCCGGCATCATGTCTATAGGGCGCTCGCGAGCCAAGGTCTACACGGCCGAACGCCCCCGAACGACCTTCGATGACGTGGCGGGCTACCAGGGCGTCAAACAGGAGATCAGCGAGGTCGTCGACTTCCTCAAGTCTCCAGGCCGCTTCAAGGAGATCGGGGCACGTGTGCCCAAAGGCGTGTTGCTCGTCGGGCCACCTGGCACCGGAAAGACCTTGCTGGCCCGCGCCGTGGCCGGTGAGGCCGGTGTTCCCTTCCTCTCGGTGAGCGGATCGGACTTCATGGAGATGTTCGTGGGTGTGGGTGCGAGCCGCGTCCGCGACCTGTTCCAGACGGCCCGCAAACAGGCCCCCGCGATCATCTTCGTCGACGAGATCGACTCGATCGGGCGAAAGCGCGGTGCCGGGCTCGGCGGCGGGCACGATGAGCGTGAGCAGACCCTCAACCAGATGCTTTCGGAAATGGACGGTTTCGACGTCGCCGAGGGCGTCGTCATCATGGCCGCGACCAACCGGCCCGACATCCTCGACCCCGCCCTGCTGCGGCCGGGCCGCTTCGACCGCCAGATAGTCGTGCCGCTGCCCGACCTCGACGAGCGCCTGCCTATCTTGCAGGTGCACTGCAAGGACAAGCGCATGGGTCCCGACGTGGACCTGTCGATCATCGCCCGTGGCACTCCGGGGATGTCCGGTGCCGACTTGGCCAATCTCGTCAACGAGGCCGCCCTGCACGCCGTGAGGCGCGGGAGCCAGTTCATCGAGATGCGCGACTTCGACGCGGCAAGAGACCGCATCCTCATGGGCCAGCCCCGAGACAGCCTCGTGCTCTCGGACCTCGAGAGGGCTCGGGTCGCCTTCCACGAGGGCGGCCACGCCGTGCTCGCGTACGTGCTGCCCCACGCCGACCCTCTGCTCAAGGTCAGCATCATCCCGACCGGCCTTGCCCTCGGGGTCACCCAGCAGCTCCCGACCGAGGAGAGGCATCTTTACCCCCGTGAGTACATCGAGGACTCGCTCGTGGTCAGGATGGGCGGGCGCGTCGCCGAACTGATGATCTACGGAGACCTCTCGACCGGCGCGAGCGATGACCTGCAGCGCAACACCGAGCTGGCGCGCAAGATGGTCCGCGAGTGGGGCATGTCCGAGCGCGTGGGACCGATGGCCTGGGGATCGCAGGGCATGGTCTTTCTGGGCGAGGACCTCATGCACACCCGCGACTACTCCGAGGACACGAGTCGTGTCGTCGACGAGGAAGTCGCCAGGATCCTCAGAGAGCAGGAGGCGCGAGCCACGAGTGTGCTGCGAGAGCACAGGGCCGGCCTGGAGGCCGTCGCGGCGGCTCTCCTCGAGTTCGAGACGGTCGACGGCGCCGAGATCGCCCGGCTGGTCGACACCGCCTACGGCAGGCCGGTGCACAGCGGGGCCGAAGGCGAGGAGAAGCTCGCCACCGAGCGCTACGCCCCCTCCCTCTCAGAGGGGGTCATGGCGCCGTCGGCGTCCAGCCTGCCTTCGACCGGCGTTCCCCCGACCGAGGTCTGACCCCCGGTCAGCCGGGCCCAACGGGCATCGTCGGCCCGAGCTCAAGGCGAGACCGGGATCCCCCCGATGGCCGTCGTCTGGCCGCGATCGGGTCTCAGCTGCTGCTCTGCGAGGATCGGGACCGTCGCCCTCACCTCGAGAGCAAAGGCGGGGGCGTGTTTGAGGAGGGGCTTCAGATCGACGTTGCGCTCCGAGCCTGCGAACACCTTGACCACTCCCAGGTGGACTGCCGGCGCCGGGCCGTCGGTCAGCGCGAGCAGTGTCACCGACGCGTTCCGGACCCCTGGATCGTCGAGCGTCACGACGTCGTCAATGCTCGGCGTGACCATCGCTCCGGGCAGCAGCCACGCCTTCTGGGGACCGGCGGTTCCCGAGGTCGCGTTGAGCTCTTCGAGAACGCGACCTCTCTGTCTCGTCGTGAGCCGGGCGACGACGATCGCCGTCCCCCCTTCGGCCGAGACGACGACCGATTTCACACCAACCCGAGCTCCGGGCGCGATCGGCGTCGCGAAGTCGACCATGCCTCCGGCTGGGACGTCCTCGGTGAGAGCGGCGACCCTCCCCGACCGTCCCGGTGGAGCGACACTGACTGAGACCGATCTCGCGCCCGGGTCGTAGACCGAGTACATGCTGGCAACTCCGAGGCGCGACTGGAGCGCGGTGAAAGCCCACTGCCCGAGACCGCGGTCGGACCCGACAAGCAACGAGCTGCCTGTGAGCTGCACGCGGGTGACCCGCTGAGCCCCCGTGGACCCCGAGGCCATGACAACGGTCGCGGAGGTGGTCTCGAGCGCCCCGACAACGAGATCTCCGCTGACCCCGCTGGCAGTGACTGCCAGCGAGCTCACCTGGAACACCCAGCGGCGCAGATCGAGGACCACGAGTCCCGTGGCCGGGACGACCAACCCTTGGAAAGCGGGAGGCGCCGTCAGCGTCGAGCCGTTCGAAACGCTCACGTCCACGACCGCGGGCGTGGCGTCGGGGTCGTAGAGCGAGACCTCGACATCCGAGCTGCCCAAGGTGCTACCCGTCGGAAGGTAGCCGCTGGGCGCGGAGCCGAGAGTGCACGGGGACGAGAGCAAGACGCCGCCGGCCAGATTGGACCCGCCGCGGATCGATTCGGCGACGCCGATCCCGCCCCCGTCCGTCTCGATCGACACGGCGGCGAATCCCGCCGGACCGCGCCTCGGGAGCGTCAGGACCGTTTGTGAATCTGCGCCGACCTCGAGTCGGGAGGTCGAGACCGACTCCCTGGAGGAGATCCCGTCGACCGGGAGGCCGGTTCGCGACACAGTCACCACGACACCGACCGGTGAGGTCGCGCTGTTCACGAGGGCGATGCGCGAGCTTTCCTTGCCGACACCGACAGGGAGAGGGCCGGGGCAACGCCAGGCACTCGGCCTGGCCATCTGCACAACCGGAAGCGACGGCGATCCCACGAATGGGGCTCCGGCCGCTCCCACGCCCGTCTCGCGCACCACGGTGTTGACGACCAGCAGCAGCGCGATGCCGACCCCCACGCCAAGCAGCGAACGGGCCCTCGCACCGAGCACCCGGGTGCTCCCAGTCGCGAGGCGACGCGCCATCTCGCTCATGACAGCGCGCTCGAGGCGGGCTCGGACAAGGCGTTCGCAAGTTCTGCGGAGCCGGGCAAGAGCTCCGCGCCGTCCTCCGGCCATGGGCGCGAGGCAGTGACGGCGTCGCCGGCGTCGGAGGCGCCGAGACGACGCCGCCTCTTGCGGCGGATGACGCCCTCTCCAAGCGCGAGGACGACCGCGAGCAGGCCGGCGGCCACACCGAGCTCTCTCAACCATGCGGGTGTCCCCTGACCAGCGCGGCTCGCGTCCACGGGGCTGGCGGCCGGGCTGCCCGCTGGCGACCAGGCCACGTTGTCGAAGGCGATCACACCGCCTTCGGTCGGAAGCTGGCGAAGATCGCTCTGCGCCTGGAGCGCCTGGACAAGGCCCGAGGGGGGTGGGACCGAGGCCGGGACCTGGACTCCGGGAAGGTCAGGAGCGATGCCGGCCGGCATGATCACGTAGCGGATGCCGGCGAGCGCCAGCTCGGAGCCGAGGCGGACGGTGAGCCCGGCCTCTGCCCTGGTCACGGCCGTCTCGACCTGGGTCCCGACGCCTGGATCGGCGCTCGGCCAGAGGCGGCGGCCGTCCGGCAGGCCGTCTGCGCTCACGGCGAAGGCAAACCCGCGCTGCACCTGCCAAGAAGGCGCTGGCACGCTCGCGGGGTCACCGAGCCAGAGCACCTCGTAGCCCTTTGCCCCAGTCGCCGGCGCAGTCCAGCCGAGGATCTGGTCAAAGCCGACGGAAGGCAGCGAGGAACGGCCGTCCACCGAAGAGACGAGCGTCGGGAAAAGGCCAACGACGAGGCACAATGCGGCGGCGCCACTCAGATTCTGGCGCCAGCCGAAGCGGCTTCTCGCAAGATCGACCTCGAACGCGGACACACCGAGCCCGACGGCGGCTGCGACACAGCACGCACCAGGAGCCAGCAGGACCAGCGTCGCGCCGCCGCCTGCGCCGAGCCATCCCACCGCCCCGCCATAGGCGACAAGCACCGTGGCAAGGGCCGCAACCCACCATCGCGTGGCCCACTCGAGGCGGACGTCACGCGCCACGAACAGAACGAAGCCTGCGCCGAGCGGGATCCCCCAGCCGAGCCAGCCCGCACCTATCGGACCTGCGGCGAAACGAAGCAGTCGCAGGACCCCGCCTGCGGTCCCGGGCGAGCCGACGGCGCCGGCGAGGAGGCTCCACCTCGCGCCGGGCTGGAAAAAGGTCAGCGACCAGGGAAAGCAGCAAAAGAACGCGACACCCAGCGCGCCGGCTGTGACACCGAGGCCACGCAAGACCGCGTCGGCGCGGCCTGCGACGAGCGAGCTGAGCACGATGGCCATTGACAGGGCCGCCACCGCCACGACAGACGGGGGCGCCAAGGCCGCCATGAGACCGAGCAGGAGGCCGAACGGCACGATGTCGGCCAGCACGCCTCGCCAGCCACCGGGGTCGCCGGGGAGGGCGAACGGTGGCAGCCGGGTGGCGCGACAAAGGCGCGACAGCACAAACGGCATACCTGCAAAGGTCACGAGAGCCTGGAGGTCGCCTGCGGCGATGCCGTTCCACACGAGGGGAAGCCCGAGATAGGCGATCGTGCCGGCCAGCCGGGCCCGCTTGGACCCGAGCGGGCGCAGGAGTCGGTGCATCCCGATGGCTCCGACCAGGATCGGGCCCAGGAGCAGCAGCTTCTCCACCTGGGCGGTGCTGCCGAGCAGCACAGCTCCCGCCAGGCCCACCGGGCCAAATCCCGTGGGCGCGGGCCCTGTCGCCTGCCATCCCGCGTCCTGCCAGCCGCCGAAGAACTCTCGCAATAGAACCGCGGGCGCCGGGAAGGGCAAGAGCTGGCCCACGAGGGGCAGATGGCCCGCCAACAGGTTGCGAATGCCGAAGACGACCACCACGATCAAGGCCGCCACCGCCCAACCGGTATGTGACGGCCCGAGCTCGGTACGGCGGCGCGACGCCGGCCGCACCGGTTCCGCATCGTCCTCATTGCCGAACAGGGCCTCGACCGCGGGACCCACCGGGACGGCCGGGCCCGTGGGGACGGCCGGGCCGACCGGGCCGACCAGGCCCGCTTCGAGAGCCGAACGCCGCCCACCGCGGCTCATCAGGCCCACGACGGCGCGATCGGGGTGCTGGCGGATGTGCGCCAGCGCCTTGCGAGCGACCTTGAGGCTCTTGTGGTGACGCAAGTTCCACCACCACGCGTCCCTGACCCGCTTGGCACGGGCCCGGTCGCCTCTCAAGAGCGCGAGAAACGCCTCGACGACCGAGCCCGCCGCCAGATCCACGCCGACGAGCAGGCGATGGGGCCGGTCGTAGTTCTTGAGCACGGCGCGCAGCTCGTGCCGCCGGCGCATCGCCGCCACGTCGCCCACCGCTCTCGATCCCGATCGCGCCAACTCGAGGTGGCGAACGCGAGCCGCCGGGGCGATGACGACCCGCGCTCCGGCCACCTGGGCGCGCCAGCAGAGGTCCACGTCCTCGCCAAAGAGCTGCATTTCCTCGTCGAAACCGCCGAGTGCCCTGAACAAGTCCGCCCGCACCAAGGTGCAGCCGCCGGGCACCGCGAACACCTCCCGAACCTCGTCGTGCTGACCCTGGTCGCGCTCCCCGGCCTCGACGCGCTCGACCGTGGCACCGAAGCGGTCGACGCCGATGCCGACCTGGAGCAGACGGTCCGGGGCGTCCCATTCGACGAGCTTCGGGCCGACAATGCCTGCGTTGGAGCGGTAGGCCTCGCCGACCATGTATCGGACCGCGTCGGGCATGGGGGCCACGTCGTCGTGGCAGATCAACAGGTGAGATGCCCCCTCCACGGCGAGAAGTGCCTCGTTCGCCGCCGCCGAGAACCCGCCGGGCTCCCCCTGGCGAATGATGAAGGCGCGCGGCGAGACCGCCGCGACTCGTGCGGTCAGCTCATCGTGGCTCGCGGCGTCGACCACGAGCACGTCGAGGTTCGGGTAGTCCTGGGCCCCCAGTGCCCCAAGACATTCCTCGAACCACCGACCTGGGTCATTAGCGACCACCACGGCGACGACCGGTGGGACAAGTTGCTCCTCCGGCATCAGGGCCACAACGCTACCGCGGACCTTGAGCGCGATACGAGACGGTCGCGCCGGGCGCTATGGCGCAGGGCCAGGCGTCGGGCTCGGCAGACGACAGGCGCCGAGTGCGAGATTTCGCTTGCTATAGTTAGCAGAGGAGAAACTAAGAGGAGCATGAGATGACAGACATCCGGCAGGATCTCACAAAGGCGACCGGAGCTCTGCGTGGCTTCGCCAAGGAAGCTTCCTATGTCGCCATCGGCGTGGGCGTCCTCGGGTTCCAAAAGGCCCAGGCTCGCCGCCAGGAGCTCGCCGATGCCGCCGCGCGCGCCAGACAAGGTGGATGTCCCCCTGGATCGCTCGCCGGTCGCCGGGAGCAGGTCCGCAAGCGCGCGAAGGACTTCGACGCCACCGTCGCCCAGGTCGTCCACGTCATCGACTCGACTCTCGAACCGGTGGTCCGGCGGCTTCCCCAGCCTGTGCAGGCCGTCGTCCAGCAGGCACGCGAGGCCCGCGACCAGCTGCGCGCCCAGGTCTTCGGTACCGCCGCCTAGTCAGGCGAGACGCAAGCGCCAATAGTCGAGGACGTCCGAGAGCGTCGTGGACAAGGCGATCTCCGGATCCCAACTTGTCGCAGCAACAAGCTTGGAGGCATCGCCGACCAGCACCGGAACCTCGACGGGGCGGAACAGGTCAGGGTCCTCGATCAGCTTGACTTCGTAGGAGAGGAGCCCTGCCATCTGCTCGGCAAGCTCGGCGATGCTGATCGCCCGCCCAGAACACACATTGTAGGCCTCACCGGCCACCCCGCGCGAGGCGAGGAGGCGGTACGCCCGCACGACATCGCGCACGTCGGTGAAGTCGCGCCAGGCAGCAAGGTTGCCGACGCGGACGGACCCGGTACCGGCGAGCTCGGCCTCGACCATGCGGCGCGCTAGCGCCGAGACGACGAAGTCATCGCTTTGGCCCGGTCCGACGTGATTGAACGGTCTGGCCCGGACGACCCGCAGACCTCGGCCGAGGAACGATTGCAGCCCGAGGAACTCGGCGGCAACCTTGCTCGCTGCATAAGGGGTCACTGGGCGGAGCTCGGCCTGCTCGTCGAGGGGCTTTGCGTCCTTCGCCGGGCCGTAGACCTCCGCCGAGCTCACGAGCACGACCATAGGTGGGACCTCGCAGCGCGCCGCGGCCTCGAGCAGGTTCAAGGTGCCCATGGCATTGACGCGAAAGGTCTCGCCGGGCTCGCTCCAGGAGCGGCCCACATGGGTGAGCGCGGCCAGGTGGAAGACGACCTCCGGTGCCGCCGCTTCGAGGTGAGGGGCAAGCAGGGCGAGATCGGTCACATCGACTTCGGGACCGGGCGCGACGGCCGTGTCGCCGACGTCGGAGAGGTGGCGAAGCAGCCAGGCGCCGACAAAACCTGATCCACCGGTCAGATAGGCGCGCACGGCGTCAGGCTAGCGGGCGATATGGCGATCCCGAGAAGGGCCGAGCCGCCGAGCCGGTGAGGACCGCGTCCGTCAAGCTCCGGCCGCGGCGCGGTACACCGCCAGATGGCCCTCGGCGCAGCTCTCCCAGGTGTAGCGGGCGGCGATGGCAAGACCACGTTCCCGTCGCCGGGCACCGTCGCCCGAAGGCTCAGAAGCGATCGCCGTCTCCATCGCCGCCGCCAGCGCGGGCGGGCGACCAGCCGGCACGAGCAGGGCGCTGTCGCCGGCAAGCTCTGCCATGGAGGTCCCCGAGGTGGTGACGAGGGGCGCGCCGCACGCCAGGGCCTCGAGAGCGGGCAGCCCGAAACCTTCCTCGAGGGAGGGATAGACGACAGCACGCGCCCCGCGCAGCAGTGCCGGGACGTCCTCGTCCGGGACGTAGCCGAGCCGGCGGATCCGCCCGCTCGCCCGCGCGGCCGCGACGGCCTGCAGTGCCGGCTCGGCCTTCCAGCCGACACCGCCCGCCAGGACAAGCTCCAGCTCTGGCTGGCCCTCGGCCAGCAGATCGAAGGCGGCCACGAGGTCCACAATCCCCTTCCGGGGCTCCAGGGTCCCAAGGTGCAGCACGTACGGCCGAGGCAGGCCGAGGCCTTTCAGTACCTCCCGATCGGCACCTGGTGCCGGCTCGTCAGGCGCAAAACGAGCGTGGTCCACGCCGTGAGGGACCACCACTACCGGGCATGGCGGCGAAAGGATGTCCCGCAGCCGTCCGGCGGTGGCGTCGCTGACACAAACGATCAGCGCGGCGTGCCCCGCCGAATAGCGGATGGCGGAGCGGAACCAGGTCACCTTGCTCCGTTCGTGCCACTCCGGGTGATCGAAGAACGTCATGTCGTGCACGGTCACGACACAGGGGACTCGCGATCGCCTGGGCATGGAGTAGTGCGGACCGTGGTGCACCTCGACCGCCGGCGAGCCGAGGGCCGCGACCACAGAGGCGAGTCGGACCTGCTCGTACAAGAGGCGGGTGGCGCGCCTCGAGGGAGCGACGGCGAGGACCCGCTGGCGCGGCGCGATCTGCTCCCATCTGGCCGCGTCGTCGCGCCGGGCGAGGAGGGCGAGGCCGCAGTCGGCTCGCCCGGCCAAGGCCCTGGCCAGCTCGACGATGTAGCGGCCGGCTCCGGCAGGTCGCTCGGGCACCGCGCTCACATCCAGGGCGACCTCGAGAACGTCGTCGCCGGATCGGACGGTCATCGACCTCTCGCTCGCTCGGTGGCCACCCGCTCCCACACCTCGAGGTGCCCTCGTGCGGCGTCGACCCATCGAAGCGCCGCAGCTCGCGCGAGACCGCTGCTCACGAGACGAGCCCGGGTCGCCTCGTCACCGGCCGCGGCCACCAGTCCCTCGGCGATCGACGCAACATCTGTTGGGTCGACCTCGAGCGATGCGCCACCGGAGCTCGGCACCGGGCTCGAGACGACCGGTGTCCCCTCGGCCATTGCCTCCACGACGGGCAGCCCGAAGCCCTCCACGATCGGGACGTAGGCACAGCATCGGGCGCCGCGGTAGATCGCCGCCAGAGCACCACCCTCGAGAGCACCTGCGAAGACGACGCCTGCAGCTGACCTGAGCCCTGCAGAAGACGCCGAGGGTCCCCACCCGCCAGGCCCGACGATCACAAGTGGCCAGGGCTCGGGCAGCTTCGGCCGTGCGAGCTTGTAAGCTTGCACGAGGCGCCCTAGGTTTTTCCGTGGCTCGAGCGTGCTCACCGTGAGCAGGTAGGGACCCTGCACACCGAGGCGCTCGAGCAACCCCTGGGCTGCCGCCTCGTCGGGCACGTCGAGGTGATCGGCGCCCTCGGGCACGACGGTGAGCCTGGCGTCGGTGATGCCCACACCTGCGGCGAGAACGGCCGTGGCCGTCGCCTCGGAGGGAACGATGACCGCCGCTGCCCGGGCGGCCCCGCGTCGCAAGGCGGCCTCGTGCCAGCGCCGGCCTCTTTCCGGATAGGCCTCCGGCATCGACCTCCAAGCCACGTCGTGCACGGTCAGGACGAGCGACACCCCCGAGGAAGGGACCGGAGCCGCCAGTGACACCGAATGGACGACGTCGCTGCCTCGTCCTGGCCGGGCAAGGCCCAGGTCCCAGGCGCGCGTCAGGAGCGGACCGGGTAGCCAGGAGCTGAGCACCGGATATCCGAAGCTCGTGAGTGGATCGGGTCGGCGAGGCGTGTGGCTGGCGACAAGGCTGAGCCGCGGACGCTCGCCAGCCGGAAGCTCACCGAGGCCCTTCAGCAGGCCACGGGTGTAGGTCCCGATCCCGCCCGGCACGCGACGGCGCAGCTGCTCGACCGCCAGCGACACCGAGATCGGTGTCACCGAGCCTGCCGGTCGAGCGCGGCCAGCTTGTAGAGATCCATCATCGAAGCGGCCGCGGACGCCCATGTGAACGATGCGGCACGCAACCGCCCGGCTTCGATGAGCCTGGATCGCAGGCCGGAATCCTTGATGACCCTGGCCAGGGCGCCGGCCAGCGCGCCGGCGTCGCCCGGGGGCACCAGCTCGGCGGCATCGCCGAGGACCTCCGGAAGCGAACCCGCTGTCGTCGCGACCACGGGCACGCCTGAGGCCATCGCCTCGAGCGGCGGGAAGCCGAAGCCTTCGTACAAGGACGGGTACGCCAGCGCCACGGCGCCGGACAGCAAGGACCGCCGCTCGTCTTCTCCCAGGTATCCGAGACGCACCACGCGCCGGGCGACGCCCGAGGCAGCCACGGCGGCGGTGAAAGCCGGCGCTCCCCAACCGTCGGGTCCGGCAACGACGAGCTCGAGATCCTCGTGCGACGGCGCGAGCTCTGCGAAGGCCCTCACGAGCGTCGGCAGATCCTTGCGCGGTTCCACGGCGCCAAGCGCGAGCAGGTAAGGCGCCGAAGGTGACGGCCGCTCGAGCGACCGTGGTGATCCGGCCGGCGCTGGCCGTCCGGCCGGTGCTGGTGGTCGGGCCGGAGCGATCTGCCCGGGGCCGTCCACCCCGTAGGGAACGACCCGGACACGGGCCGCGTCAACACCGAGCAGGTCGACCACCTCGTCGCGCACAAAGCTCGAGGGCACGTGCACAAAGGCGCCGTGGCGGGCCGCCCGCCCCACCAGTCGGGGGTAGGCCAACGAGGCGGGCACGCACAGCTCCGGATAACGCAACGCGGTCAAGTCGTGCACAGACACGACACGACCGGCGTGACGTGCCGGGGGCACCACGTAGTTGGTGCCGTGCACGACCTCGACGGACCCGACGAGCCATTCGATCGGTGGCAGCTCGGCCCGCCCCCACACGGCATTGGCGAGGCGCGCCGGTGCAGGCCATGTCCGAACATCGAGCCCCAGCACGCCGGCGGGCGCGGCCGTGTCCGTTCCGGCACGCCGAGCGACGGCGTAGCCGCGCAGCTCCAGGCCCTCGAGACGGACAAGAGCAGCGGCCAGGCCGGCGCAGAACCGACCGACTCCGGTGAGCTCGCCGGCAAGAGGCAGGACGTCGAACGCCACCCGAAGCCTGGTCAAGTTGGCCCCGAGCCCGACAGGCCCGTCACGGCAGCCCGAACCTGCCCCGAGCGCCCGGCCATCACCGGAACAGGTCCTCGCCGTAAGGCCGGACCACCTCTTCTGTGACGGCACCTTGGCCCAAATAGGCCACGTCCACACCCCTGACCACGGCCACGGGGACGCCTCGAGCCTTCCCCATCACGAGGTCGGCCGCCGAGGCGATCTCGTCCACGACGCAGATCTCGGTGGCGACGAGCTCGCGGCCGAGGGCGTCGGTCGTCCCGCGAAGATCGACCACAGCGCGGATGCCGGCGCAACCGATGGCCACATCGGTGACCCCGCGCCGCCATGCACGCCCGAAGGTGTCGGAGATGATCACAGCGACCTCGAGACCTGTGCGCGCCCGGAGGCCGTCGCGCAGCCGCCGCGCCGAGCGGTCGGGATCCTCCGGAAGCAGCACTGCCCAGCCATCGGCCACGTTGGAGAGATCGACTCCTGAGTTCGCGCAGACAAAGCCGTGCCGCGTCTCGGTCACCACCAGGTCCCCCCGACGCCTGAGGACGCGAACAGCCTCCGACTCGGCCAGGGCACGTTTCGCGTCTGGATCGGAGGAGACGATCCGGACGGTTCGGCCTTCTGCCTTGGACACGATCTTCTGGGTGACGACGACGACGTCGCCCTCGATCAGGGTGGTCTGCCCAGCGATGAGCGCCGCCAGGTCAGTGCCTGAGGTGATCTCGCCCAAGCCCTTGACGCCGAACACCAGCAAAGACCCTTCAGCAGCCATCGGCGCAGTCTCTACCAGAGTTCCCTGGACGCGCTAAGCGCCAGGCGAGGCCGACGCGTCGTGCGACCGGCCCAGATCCACCGTGACGCCGAGGACGACTCGAGCAAGAGCCGCGGCCCGCTCTGGCGTCCTCATGACCGTCGGCGCGACGACGCAGTTCAACCCTGCGGCCCGCACCTCGTCCGCCAAGCCGCCGTCGGTGTCATCGATCACGAGCGTGCCCACCCAAGCCCGGAGAAACCGGGCCACACCTGCGGCGGAGGCCTCACCGCGCAGCTCGACGAGGAGCCTGTCCGCCGGGCCCTTCAACGCCGCGCCCGCCACTATCGGCGAAACGGCCACGACCGAGTCGCGGCGAGCCTGCAGCACGCTCGCGACGCCCGGCACCGCCAGGATCGGGCCGATAGACACGACAGGGTTCGAAGGCGCCACGACGACGATCTCAGCGGACTCGAGCGCCGCCAGCACGCCGGGCGCCGGCTCCGCCAGCTCCGCGCCCGCGAAGCGCACGTGCTCCACCACAACCGAATGGCGCATCTTCACGAAGTACTCCTGGAAGGCCACCTCTCGCCCGTCCTCGAGCCGCAATCGTGTCCGGACCGGGTCGTCGCTCATCGGAAGCAGGCTTATAGCGAGCCGGAAGGCGCGTGAGATCTCGGCGGTGACCTCAGAGAGCGTCGCTCCGTCCCGGATCCGTCCCGTCCGGTAAAGGTGAGTGGCGAGATCAGCGTCGCCGAGGCGGAACCAGGTGACGGCGCCGAAACGCTCCAGAGCCTCCATGGCGCGAAAGGTGTCACCGGTGATCCCCCATCCGGTGATCGGGTTCGCGACACCGGACAGGGTGTAGGTGATCGTGTCGAGGTCCGGGCTGATGTGCAGGCCGTGGAGCTCGGTGTCGTCACCGGTGTTGACGATGCCGACGATCTCGGTGGGATCCATGACCGCCTGCAGGCCGGAGAGCATCCTCGCCGCGCCGACTCCACCACAAAGAACCGCTATCACGAACCCGCTCGGCGAACGTACCTCACGACGGACCCGATCCCCTCCTCGAGAGAGGTCCACGGCTTCCAGCCGAGATGCAGGCCCGCACGTCTCGGGTCGAGCGCGCTCCGCTGCAGCTCACCGGGCCGGGGCGGTGCCATCTTCGGTGCCAGGTCGCTGCCGGAGACTTCGGCCACGATCTCGTACAGCTTGGACACCGAGGTCTCTTGACCGGTGCCGATGTTCAGCACGAGACCGTCACCACGTCGCGCCGCTCGCGCGAAGGCGTCGACCACATCGTCGACATAGACGTAGTCACGCGTCTGGCTGCCGTCGCCGAAGATGACGCACTGGCGCCCGGCGGCGAGGTTGCCGGCAAAGATCGCCACGACCCCAGCCTCGCCATGGGGATCCTGGCGCGGCCCGTAGACATTGGCGAGGGCGAGGGCGGTGAATTCGACGCCGTGCAACTCCCGATACGCCACGAGATAGTCGATCGCCGACTTCTTCGACACGCCATAGGGCGAAAGCGGCCGATGCGGCTGATGCTCGTCGACCGGGATGTGAGCGTCGTCCGGCTCACCGTACAAAGTGCCCCCGGAGGCGGCGAAAACGATCTTGGCGCCTCCCGCTGCGCGAGCACCCTCCAGAGCCTGGATCGTGCCCAGAATGTTGACCTCCGCGTCGAAGGCCGGGCGATCGACCGAGACCCGGACGTCCGCTTGGGCGGCCAGGTGGAAGATCACCTCCGGGCGGCGATGGCCGACTAGGTCCACAAGATCGTGTGAGCGGACGTCAAGGTTGTGAAAGCGGAGCGAACCGCACGAGGCGCGGGCCTCTGCGAGGTTGGCAAGCGACCCCGTCGAGAGGTCGTCCACAACATCGACCTCGTAGCCCTCAGCGAGAAGACGGTCGACGAGATTCGACCCGATGAAGCCCGCCCCTCCGGTCACCAGCGCTCGCATTGGGCTCACCTCCGGCGTCGAAGTTGCTTCAGGACAAGGGGTAGCGGGCGCCGTCAAGCACCGAGCGCGCCGGCACCTCGGCCCCTACCCCGATTATTGTCATCCCGCTCAGGCGGGCGCCGCGGCCGATGACGGCACGCGGACCGACGATGCTGTCGGACACGATCGCACCTGAGCGGACCTCGGCCCCGGCCATGAGCACGGACCGATCGATGACGGCATCGCGCCCGACACGTGATCCGGCCCCGAGGACGCTTTCGGACACGACGGCTCCTGCGGCGATCGTCACCTTCGGCCCGACGAAACAGAGCGGGCCGAGGCTGCCGGCGACCTCGGCACTTGCGTCGACCCAAACCCCGGTTCGAATCTCAGGCGCGGCCAGGCGACTCGGGCGGCGCCCGGAGAGAATGTCATGCTGGGCCTGAAGGAACTGCTGGGGCGTGCCGGTGTCAAGCCAGTAGGCGTCGGACGCGAGTGCGTACAAGACTCCCCCCTCGACCAGCTTGGGGAACGTCTCGCGTTCGATCGACACGCGTCGTCCGCCCGGGATCTGGTCCAGCACCGAGGTCTCGAGCACATAGATGCCCGCGTTGATCAGGTTCGTCGGGGCTTGGCCCGCAGGCGGCTTCTCGATGAAGGCGATCACACGCCCGTCCCCGTCGGTCGGCACGACACCGAACCTGGAGGGATCAGTGACCGGGGTGAGCGCGATCGAGGCGTGCGCGCCGCTCGAACGATGGAAGGCGAGGAGGGCCGAAGCGCCGAAATCTGTGATCACGTCGCCGTTGAGAACGAGAAACGTGTCGCTGACGCCGGACTTCTCCGCCGCGAAGCGAATCGCGCCCGCCGTGTCCAGCGGCTCGGGCTCGACGACGTACTCGAGGGCGACCCCTCCTATCTCGTCCGATGGGAAAGCCTCGATGAACGCGTCCGCCCTGTAGCCGAGAGACAGCACGGCACGGTCGATGCCGTGAGACGCTGCCCACTCGAACACTTGCACGATCATCGGCCGCTCGACCACGGGCAGCATCTGCTTGGGAATCTCATAGGTGAGCGGCCGAAGCCGGGTCCCCTCGCCGCCGACGAGAACGACGGCGTCCATCAACCAGTTGTGGTCGTCGTGCTCGAAGGCGAGGTGGTCGTGGAGGTTGCCGTGCTCCCCAGCTTGGTGCTCGTCGTGGTGGTCGACGACTTGACGGTCGTCGTCGTGGTGGTCGACGACTTGACGGTCGTCGTCGTGGTCTGAGACTTGAGGAAAGCCGCGATCCGGGGCGCGGCCGGGGGCCGGGCCACGGAAGCCCCTTTCGGGAGAAAGGCCAACATGAACAGCTCACCGTTGCCGTAGACGGTGTTGCCAGAAAGCACCCCGGGGAAGGAGCTGGCCGAGGTCGGCGTGGGCCAGATGGTCATTCCCAGCTGCCCGGGCTTGGTGCCGCACTTGCGCCCGTTGCTGTAGGTACCTGCGAGCTTGCCGACAGATTTCGGGAGCTTGAGCGATGTGGTCGTCAAACTCACGTCCTCAGAAGCGAGGAACTTGCCGAGCGTCGCCTTCGCACCCTCGAACTGGGTTGCGTCCTTGCCCGCTCTTGCGGGCCAGATGTCGACCACTCCGTTGCCGTCGCTGATGATGCCAGAGGACATGTTGGCGCTGCGCGGCAGGTTCACGACTTGGCCACAGATGTCGAGCGAGAACGCCTCTTGCCAGTGGTCGTTCAGCGTCGGAGGCGTGGTGTTCGCCTGAGTCGTCGTGGTGGTCGTCGACGCGGCGGTGGCCCGCACCTGACGTTCGTGGCGGCTGAACACGATCAAGGCGACGCCGAGGACGCAGACCAGGAGCAATATCGAGTACCACCCTATGGGCGAGCGCTGCTTGTAGCTCCGGCTGCCGCCGATGGCGGCGGCGCGCGCGACCTTGCGGCTGATCGAATTCTTAGGCACGGGCCATGACTCTAGCCCCGGCCGGCATCTGCATCTTTCCGCCGCCGTCCTGGTGGGCTCCCCATGTCGGCAAGCCGCCCGGTGGGCGCGCTCTTAGCCTCGGATCGTTTGTCGAGACGCGCGGCCACGAAACACCGCGAGCTCGCGAGCGCCAACCGGGCGCCGAGAGCGACCGCCACAAGCGGCAGCAGGAGCCGTTCGCGCCCGGAGGTCGAGCGAGCCGCGAATCTCAGGATCGACCGATGATGGGCCGCGAGCATCCGGTAGGGATGGCGCGATGTGGAACGGCCCTGTTCGTGGACGACCCGTGCGGACGGCTCGTAGACGACACCCCAGCCGACCCGGTGCAGCCGCCAGCAGAGGTCCACATCCTCGACGTACATGAAGTAGGCCTCGTCGAAGCCGCCAACCGCCTCGAAGGCGTCGCGCCGCACGAGGAAACCGGCTCCCGACACCCAGTCGGCGTCGCGGGTCCTGTGCTGGTCATCGCCGAGCAGCCTGTAGCGGCGGGTCCAGGGGTTGTCGCGCCAGAACAGGCCTATGAAGCCGTGCCCGAGGGCATTGCCGAGCCCGGGGAACGACCGACCTGAGGGGTACACAGACCCGTCTGTCTCCAAGAGCATGGGGCCCGCCACGGCCGCGTCGGGCCGGGCGTCGAGCGTTTCGGCAAGACACCTGATGGTTCCGGGCTCGACGACCAGATCGGGATTGCAGATGAAAATGAGCTCGCGGTCACAGCTGCGTGCACCGAGGTTCGCACCGGCGCCGTAGCCGAGGTTGCGGGGCGACCGTATCAGCCTGGCCGGGACTTCGAGGGCCTGCACGACCGAGGTCGACCCGTCGGTCGAGCCGTTGTCCACCACAACGATGTCGGTGATCCCGTTCTGCTGCAGGCTGCCCAAGCATCGTGCGAGCACCTCGCCTACGTTGTAGTTGACCACGACTGCGCCGACCCGCTTGGAGACGTCGACCCTCTTGGAGGTGCCGACGTTTTGGGAGCTGCCGAGCCTCCCGGAGATGTCCGGCGTCGGCAACTCTCAGGCCGTCAGCTCGGCGACAAGCCCCGAGATGGCCTGCTCCCAGCTGGGAAGCAGGTTCCAGCCCGACAGCCGCAAGGCGGCATTGTCGAGCACGGAGTTGGCAGGCCGGGGAGCCGGGCGCGGCGGGATCAGATCGCCGGTCGAGATCGGCTCGACCCGTCCCGGGTCCAGTCCGGCGGCCCGCACGACGAGGCGGGCAAACTCGTACCAGCTCGTCGAGCCCTGGTTGGTCACGTGGAATATCCCCGGATGCCTGCCAAGTGACAGGTCGACCACCCTGCCGGCAAGGTCTGCGGCCGAGGTCGGGCTCCCCCTTTGGTCGTCCACGAAGCGGAGCGGTTCGCCCGCGGTGGCGAGCCGGAGCACGGTCTTGACCATGTTGGCACCTGTCCTGCCGTTCACCCAGGCGGTGCGAACGATGGTGTGACCGTCATCGAGCTCGCGCTCTCCGCCGAGCTTGGAGCGCCCGTACACCGACAAGGGGTTGGGGTCGTCCCACTCGAGGTAAGGCCGGGGCGAGGTGCCGTCGAAGACATAGTCCGTCGACAGGTAACAGACATGTGCCCCGACCAGGCGGGCGGCTTCGGCGACGTGGCGGGTGCCGAGAGAATTGATGCGATAGGCGCGATCGGGATCGGCCTCGCAGGCGTCGACCGCCGTCCAAGCTGCCGGGTGGATGATCACCTCGGGCTGGACGGTGCCTATGACGGCGAGCAGGGCGTCGCGATCGGTTATGTCGAGCACGCTCTCCTCGGGGGCAACGACGTCCAGCGCCGGGCCGCGGAGGCGCTGCGCCGCCCGGCGATGCAGCTCGGCGACTATCTCGGTCCCTACCTGACCGGTCACGCCGGTCACGAAGACGCGCACGACGACCGGCTTCAGGATCGCCGGGCGACGGGCGCCACGCTCGCCCAGGAGGCCTCGACGACCGGTGACCGCCCGATCAATGGCTCCCACCACGCCCGGTTGTCGCGGTACCAGTCGACTGTCGCCGCCAAGCCGGACTCGAACGCGACGGTCGGCTCCCAGCCGAGCTCGGTGCGAATCTTGGTCGAGTCGAGCAGGTAGCGCCGGTCGTGCCCGGGCCGGTCAGGAACGATCGTCTTGAGCGACTCGGGCCGGCCCGTGGCGGCAAGGACGCCGTCGGCGATCTCTTCGATGCTCGCCTCCTGGCCGGAGCCGACGTTGTAGGTCTCGCCGATGACGCCCCTGTCGAGGACGAGCTCGATCGCCCGGCAGTGGTCCTCGACGTGCAACCATTCACGCCGGTTCTTCGTCGAGGCGTACAACGGCAGCGACTCGCCCTCGAGGGCCCGGGTCGAGAACAGCGGGATGACCTTCTCCGGGAACTGGTACGGGCCGTAGTTGTTGCAGCAGTTGGTGATCGTCGCCGGGAGGCCGAAGGTCTCGAAATAGCACCGGACGACATGGTCGGCGCCGGCCTTCGAGGCGTTGTACGGGGTCCGCGGCCGGTACGGGGACTCCTCGCTGAAGGACTCGTCGCTGTCGAGGGCGAGGTCCCCGTAGACCTCGCAGGTCGATATGTGATGGAACCTCTGCACGCCGACGCGGCGGGCGGCGTCACAGAGCGCCTGTGTACCGAGGACGTTGGTCCGGAAAAAGCGGGCCGGGTCCAAGATGGCCAAGCTGTTGTGCGACTCGGCCGCGAAGTGCACGATCGTGTCGATGCCGTGCTCGTCGAGGGTCGACTCGACCAAGGGCTGGTCGCAGATGTCCCCGTGGACGAAGACCACCCGGCCAGAGCTCTCGAGCTCGGCAATGCTGCGGCGGTCGCCGGCGTATGTCAAAGCGTCCAGGACGACGAGCTGATCGCCCGGGCGCTGGACCGCCCAGTACCGCACGAAGTTGGAACCGATGAAACCGGCACCGCCGGTAATGAGGAGTCGCATCGTCGGCCCAGGCTAATCGGCGTGCAGCTGGCTTGGCCCAACCGGGTCACCACGAGCCGGCACGGGCACGAGACCCGACGGTCAGCGGACGTGGACGACGTCACCCGCGGAGATGGTCCTGACCCCGGTGGCCGTGGAGACGAGAAGGCACCCGCCATCGTCGACACCCATCGCACTGCCGGCGACAGTCTCGCCGGCCAGCCCGACTCGGACCTCACGCCCGATCGTCGAGCAAGCGAGACGGTACTCAGATGCGAGGGCGCGCCGGCCCTGGTCGCTTGCCAACCTGGCGTTCAGCTTGCCTGTGAACCGGAGCAGGCGGTCGACGAGCTCGTTCCGGTCGATCTCGCGTCCCGCGACCCGGTTCAGCGCAGTGGCATGTTGCGCTATGAAGGCCAGCTCGGGGTCTTCCGGACTCGCAGGCGGCCAGTCAGGAGGCCAGTTCACGTTGATCCCAATGCCCACGACGACGCCGGTCGGCACGACCTCGGACAAGACGCCTGCGACCTTCCGCTCGACACCCGGACGCTCGGCACCCGGGTGCCGAGCGAGAGCGTCCGGATTGCCCCCGCAGGGCGCTTCCGGCTTGCCCGCGGCGCCGTCCGGCCCCGCGAGCAGGTCGTTCGGCCACTTGAGCGAGAGCTCGACTCCGGCCACCTCCCGGCAGGCTCGAGCAGCTGCGAGCGCCACCGCCCAGGCGGTGAGATGAAGCTGCTCGGGGTCGAGATCGGGCCGGAAAAGGATCGAGCACAGCACCGCCGTGCCCGCTGGCGCCACCCATCTCCTGGCGAGCCGCCCTCGGCCCTCGCTTTGGCACTCGGCAACGACGGCGTAGCCCTCGGGAACCTCCGAACCATCTCCCAGCCCGCTGCGCGCGAGCTCGACCAGGTAGTGGTTGGTCGAGTCGACGAGCCACAGGCGCTCGGGCACGGCGAAGGGGACCGGAACCTCGCCGGCCGAACCCCCGCTCACAGGCAGTCCTCGTCTCGGCGCTGGCGGGTAGCCTGCTCGACTGGGCGCTCGACCGTGGGTGGCCGCCCGTCGGCTCGCGGCGCCTCCTCCATGGGGAGCCAAGGCTAGGTCGAGGAAGGAGGGTCGTGTTCGACAAGGTGCTCGTGGCCAACCGCGGCGAGATCGCCGTGCGGATCATCCGGACCTGCCGCGAGCTCGGCGTCGCTTCGGTCGCCGTCTACTCCGAGCTCGACCAGAACGCGCTTCACGTCCGTCTCGCCGACGAGGCTTACGCCTTGGGCGGCCAGACAGCCGCCGAGAGCTACCTCGACGCCGATCTCATTCTGGACGCCCTCGCGCGAAGCGGCGCCGACGCCGTCCATCCGGGATACGGGTTCCTCGCCGAGAACGCGGCGTTCGCCCGTGTGGTCGCCGGTGCCGGCGCGACGTTCATCGGACCGCCTCCTCGAGCGATCGAGACCATGGGGGACAAGATCAAGGCCCGGCTCGCCGCAACACGAGCGGGCGTCGCCTGCGTGCCCGGTCGCAGCGAACCTGTCGCCGACCCGGACGAGATCGTCGCCTTCGGCGAGTCCAACGGCTGGCCGGTGGCGATCAAGGCCGCCTTCGGCGGCGGTGGACGCGGCATGAAGGTGGTGACCGAAGCCAAAGAGGCCGCTTCGGCCATGGAATCGGCCCAGCGCGAGGCCCTGTCCTCCTTCGGCCACGGCGACATCTACCTCGAGCGATACCTCACATGGCCCAGGCACATCGAGATGCAGGTCTTCGCCGACCGGCACGGGAACGCCGTGTGGCTCGGAGAAAGGGACTGCTCCTGCCAGCGCCGTCACCAAAAGCTCCTCGAAGAGAGCCCTGCGCCGGATTTCGAGGACGAGGTCCGCCGGGCCATGGGCGAGGCCGCGGTCCAGATCTGCCGGGCGTGCGCCTACGAAGGCGCGGGGACCGTCGAGTTCCTCTACGAGGACGGGAGCCTTTACTTCCTGGAGATGAACACTCGGCTGCAGGTGGAACACCCGGTCACCGAGCTGCTGACCGGGCTCGACCTCGTCGAGTGGCAGTTGCGCGTCGCCGCGGGCGAGCCGCTTGCGCTGTCGCAAGAAACGATCGTGGCCCTCAGCCGGGGACACGCCATGGAGGCGCGGATCAACGCCGAGGACCCGGCCAACGGCACGTTCCTCCCGAGCCCGGGCCAGATCACTCGGCTCCGCCTTCCCGAGGGCTTCGGGGTGAGGTCGGACTCCGGGTTCGAGGCGGGCGACGCCGTCAGCCAGTTCTACGACAACCTGGTCGCGAAGATCGTCGTCTGGGGGATCGACCGCGAGGCCGCGCGCCGAAGGTTGCTCCGCGCTCTGTCGGAGATGCAGGTTGAGGGCATTGCGACGACCATCCCGGCTATCCAGGCGGTCCTGACCCACCCTGACTTCATCGAGGCGCGGCACTCGACGCGTTGGCTCGAGGAGTGCCTCGACCTTTCGGAGATTGCCGTTTCTTCGCCGGCGAGCGGGCGTCGGCAGGACGCCGAGAGCCTGCGCGGCACCGAGAACGGCACCGAGAACATGGTCATGCGAGAGGTCGATGCCGAAGTCGACGGGCGCCGTTACCGGGTGAAGCTTTGGGTGCCTGACACCTCACCTGCCGGCCACCGGGCGCCGGGCGGCACGAGAGCGCCCGCCACTCCCCGATCGCGTGGGGCCGCTGCGCCTGTGCTGCCCACCGACGGGAAGGTAACTGTCCCGATGCAGGGGACGATCATCAAGGTGCTCGTGGCCGAGGGCGATCTCGTCGAGATCGACCAGGACCTGTGCGTGTTGGAGGCCATGAAGATGGAGAACCCGATCACCTCGGACCGAGCTGGAAGGGTCAAGGCGCTTCACGTCTCGGTCGGGGACTCTCTCGGCGCAGGCGACGTCGTGGCGGTGATCGAATGATCCAGAGTGCGGCCGCGGTGGCCAAAGAGCAGGCGAGAAACGCCATCGGGAGTGCCGGCGACCAGCTGATCGAGCTGTCACGGATGATCCACGACCATCCGGAGCTCTCCTTCGAGGAGGAGCTGGCGTCCACCTGGTGCGCGGAGGCACTCGACGACGGGGGCTACACGGTCGAGCGCGGGATCTGCGGGTTGCCGACGGCCTTTGCTGCCAGCATCGGGACCGGGCCGCTCACGGTCGCGATCTGTGCCGAGTACGACGCCCTTCCCGAGATCGGCCATGCATGCGGTCACAACGTGATCGCGTCCTGCGCCGTCGGCGCAGCCCTCGCGTTGGCACAGCTCGCGGACGACCTCGGCATCACGGTTCGCGTCCTCGGCACGCCGGCCGAGGAGGGTGGTGGCGGGAAGATCCTCATGCTCGAGCGGGGCGGTTTCGACGGGGTCAACGCTGCCCTCATGGTGCATCCTGCCCCGAGCGAGGCCGACCGGATGCCGTGTCTGGCCGTCAGCCACTTCGACGCCCGCTACACCGGCAAGGAGGCGCACGCTTCTGCGTACCCGGACCGGGGCGTCAATGCGGCTGACGCGATCACGATCGCCCAGGTGGCGATCGGGCTGCTCCGCCAGCACGCGGCGCCGCATGATCAGGTGCACGGCATCGTCACCTACGGCGGCGCAGCCCCGAATATCGTGCCCGGTCTTGCCGTGGCGAAGTTCTACATACGTGCGGAGACGCTCGAGGCCTTGCAGGCTTGGGAACCGAGAGTCATGAGGTGCTTCGAGGCCGGTGCGCTCGCGACCGGAGCCTCGCTCGAGGTGCTGCCCCAAGGCCCCCGCTACTCCGAGTTCGTCACCGACGAGGAGATCTTGGCGCTCTACCGCAGCAATGCCCAGGCGATCGGCCGGGACTTCGCTTCCGAGCCGGAGGCCGCCCTCACCGCCTCGACCGACATGGGCAACGTGTCGCTCGTCATCCCTGCGATCCACCCCTTGCTCGGGATCGACTCGTTGCCGGCGGTCAACCACCAAGCCGGGTTCGCCGCCGCCGCCGCCAGCCCGGCCGCCGATCGTGCCGTGCTCGACGGCGCCTTGGCCATGGCTTGGACGGCGATCGACATGGCGAGCCACGAGGGCGTCCGCCGCCGCCTCAGTGCCACCGCCTACCGGCACGCTCGGGCTTGACACCTGATCCGGCCCGCTCGAGCCGGCACACCTGATCCGGCCCGCTCGAGCCGGCACACCTGATCCGGCCCGCTCGAGCCGGCACACCTGATCCGGCCCGCTCGAGCCGGCACACCTGATCCGGCCCGCTCGAGCGGGCAAGCCTGATCCGGTACGCCTGAGGGGCCGGCTACCCTCGAGCCCCGCGGGTCACCGGCTCGGGCGGTATTCCCCGAAGACCTCGCGCAGGGCGTCTGACACCTCTCCGAGAGTCGCGCGTCGCGCCAGCGCCTCGCGCATGGGTACGAGCAGGTTCTGCGTGCCCCGGGCGGCCGAGCGCACATCGTCGATCGCGGCGTCGACGCCGGCCTGGTCCCGCGACGCCCTGAGAGCCCGCAGGCGCTCGATCTGGTCGCGTTGCAGGGACGGGTCGATCGGGAAAGCCTCCGGCTCGCCTGCCTCCTCGTCGACGAAACGGTTGACACCCACGACGATCTCTGCACCCGACTCGACGGCCTTGGCGTACCGATAGGCCGCCTGCTCGATCTCGTCCTGCATGAAGCCGGATTCGATCGCGGCCACGGCGCCACCGAGGGCGTCGATGCGGGCGATGTAGGAGAGCGCGGCGCTTTCGACCTCATTAGTCATGGTTTCGAGGAAATAGGAGCCGGCGAGGGGGTCGACCGTGTCGGTCACGCCGGACTCGAAGGCGATGACCTGCTGGGTCCGCAGCGCCAGCCTGGCCGCGTGCTCGGTCGGCAGCCCCAACGCCTCGTCGAAGCTGTTCGTATGCAGGCTCTGGGTGCCACCGAGGACGGCCGACAGTGCCTGAAGCGTCACGCGGACGATGTTGTCGTAGGGCTGCTGAGCCGTGAGCGTCGAGCCGCCGGTCTGGGTGTGGAAACGGAGGCGTTTCGACTTCTCGTCGTGCGCTCCGAAGCGCTCGGTCATTATCCGGGCCCAGATCCTGCGCGCCGCCCGGTACTTGGCGACCTCTTGGAACAAGTTGTTGTGGGCGTTGAAGAAGAACGACAGCCTCGGCCCGAACGTGTCGACCTCCAGGCCTGCCGCCAGCGCCGCTTCCACGTAGGCGATCCCGTTGGCGAGCGTGAAGGCCAGCTCCTGGACGGCCGTCGACCCCGCCTCGCGGATGTGGTAGCCGGAGATCGAGATCGTGTTCCAGCCCGGGATGCGCTCCGCGCAGTAGGAGAACGTGTCGGTCACGAGCCGCATCGAGGGCCGGGGCGGGTAGATGTAGGTGCCGCGGGCGACGTACTCCTTGAGGATGTCGTTTTGGATCGTGCCGCTGATGGACGACGGCGCCACGCCCTGCTCGGCTCCCACCAGCTCGTAGAGCAGGAGCAGGATCGCCGCCGTGGCGTTGATCGTCATCGAGGTGGACACCTTGTCGAGGGGAAGCCCCGCCAGCAGGCTCCGCATGTCCTCGACGGAGTCGATGGCCACGCCGACCTTTCCGACCTCGCCCTCGGCGCGGGGGTGGTCCGAGTCGTACCCCATCTGGGTCGGCAGGTCGAAGGCGCACGACAGCCCGGTCTGGCCGGCCTCGAGCAGGAACTTGAACCGTTCGTTGGTCGCCTCGGCCGTCCCGAACCCCGCGTACTGACGCATCGTCCAGAGCCGGCCGCGGTACATGTCGCGCTGGACTCCTCGCGTGTAGGGAAAGGCGCCTGGCTCCCCCAGCTCCAGCGCGGGATCGAAGCCGTCGAGGTCCTCGGCGACATAACGGCGACGGATCTCTATGCCGGAGTCGGTCCGGCGCACACGATCATCGCTCGACACGGCCAAAGCGTAAGCCGGTCGCGCCGAGCGGCGCCTAATCCGCGCGCCTTCGGCGCCTGATCCGCCCGCCTCGGCCGGCCCTAGGACCGGCGCCTCAGCCGGCGACCAGGACTGGCGCCGCCGACGGCGGTGGCGCCTGCTAACGGTGCGGCGTGCACAGGTCGTCGTACTCGGCGATGACGATCTCGCCGGCATGCTCCCCGCAGGCGGGGCAGTTCGGGTCCCGGCGGATCTTGAAGCTCCGGAACGACTCCTCGAGGGCGTCGTAGGCGAGGAGCCGGCCGACCAGGGGCTCTCCGAGGTTGAGCAGGAGCTTGATCGCCTCGACCGTCTGGATGGACCCGATGATGCCGGGCAGCACTCCGAGCACGCCGGCTTCTGCGCACGAAGGCGCCAGCTCCGCCGGTGGGGGCTCAGGCACAAGGCATCGGTAGCAGGGGCCTTTGTAAGGGTAAAAGACCGTCGCCTGGCCCTCGAAACGGAAGATCGAGCCGTGTACGACGGGGACCTTCTTGATCAGGGAGGCGTCGTTCACGAGATAGCGGGTCGGGAAGTTGTCCGTCCCGTCAACGATCACGTCGTAGGAATTGATGATCTCGAGGACGTTGCCCGCTCCGAGGCGGACGTCGTAGGTGACGACGTCCACGTCCGGGTTCATGGCCGTGAGCGTCTTCTTCGCCGAGTCGACCTTGCGTTCGCCGATGCGGTCGAGGTTGTGCAGGATCTGGCGCTGCAGGTTCGAAGCGTCGACGACGTCCATGTCGACGATCCCGATCGTCCCCACCCCGGCGGCCGCGAGATAGAGCGCTGCGGGCGAGCCGAGGCCGCCGGCGCCGAGAAGGAGGACCTTCGACTCCAAGAGGCGTTGCTGGCCGGCCTCTCCGACCTCAGGCAGGAGCAAGTGCCGCTGGTAGCGGTTGCGCTGGGCCGCGTCGAGCGTCCTCGGGACGACCCACTCGCGCCCCTCGTCCTTCCACTTGTTGAAACCGCCGGCCATGGAGACCACCTCGGAGTAACCGAGCTCGCCGAGTGACTGGGCGGCGAGAGCCGAGCGAGTGCCGCCCGCGCAGTAGACGACGATCTTGCGGTTCTTGTCGGGGATGCGGCCCTCCACCTGAAGCTCCAGCAAACCCCGTGGCAGGTGCACAGCACCGGGCACCGCGCCCTGCGCGTACTCGTCCGCCTCCCGCACATCCAAAAAGAGCGCCTGTCCCAAGAGCGGGTTCGCGCCCGCGGGATCGATCTCGACGATTGCCTTTTTGGCCTGGGCCAACATGTCCCTGAAGCTCGCCACGAGCGCAACCTCTTCTATCGAAGCTCCCGACCGCTGAAACGCTACCAGTCAACTCAGCATTCCAACTCGGGCGCTCGGCGTGCGCCTGATGGCGGCCACTCCTTTGCCGGCCGCTCCGTTAGCGGTCGCTCCGTTAGCGTCCGCGTCGTGCAACTCGACGAGATCGTGCGGCGACGAAGGATGGTCCGGAGCTACTCGGACAGGCCTGTGCCTGCCGACGTCTTGGACCGTGTCCTCGGCGTTGCGCTCCGAGGGCCATCCGCAGGCTTCAGCCAGGGAGTCGACCTGCTCGTGCTCGAGGGCGCTCAGACTGAGCAGCTCTTCGAGCTGACAAGCGACCCGGAGTTCATCGCGAAACCCGGGCCGCTCAGCGGCCTCCTCCGGGCGCCCGTGATCGTGCTCCCGCTGAGCGATCCGGCCGCCTATGTCGCCCGCTACTCCGAGGCGGACAAAGCCGGCTCCAGCCTCGCCGGCGTCCCCGCCGAGGGCTGGCCAGTGCCGTACTGGCTCGTGGACTCTTCGTTCGCCGTCATGCTGCTGCTGCTCGCTGCCACAGACGAGGGCCTCGGGGCACTCTTCTTCCGCCTGCACCGGGACCCCGGCCCGTTTCTCGCCGCCCTGGACGTGCCTGAGGGCAAACAGGTCGTTGGTGCCGTCGCGCTCGGCTACGAGGCGCCGGCCGGCCCGGTGCTCGTCAATCCGCCAGGGTCGCCGGCGCGTCGCGCCCGGCGCCCGTCGAGCGAGGTCGTCCACAGGGGACGCTGGTAGCTAGCGCCCCGCCTCAGGGGCGCCCGGCGCTCACGAAACCGTCGAAGTAGATCCTGGCGAAGGCGACATTCGTCCCTGGTTCGGCCGCCTGGATCACCGTCTCGACGCCGTAGGGGCCCGAGCCGAGGTACATGACGACGTGAGAGATGGCACCTTGGCCGTCATTGGCGAAGTGGTAGAAGAGAAGGTCCCCGGGCTCGAGCTGGTCGAGCGAGACCGGGCTGGACTCCTCCCACTGCAACGTCGCCGAGTGGACCAGGGAGTAACCGGCCGCCGCCCAGGCGAGCATGGTCAGCCCCGAGCAGTCGACGCCTGCCTTGCCTGCGCCTCCGAACACGTACGGGACGCCGACGAACTTCAGGGCCGCCATCGCCGCCTTCAGGCCATGGGCCGCCGTGGCAACGCTGGAGACGTCGATGCCGGCAAGGTTCGGCCCTCTGTAGGGGCTGCCGACCGGCCACGGCAGAAAGAGCCGAGCGAACTCCTTCGCACCGACCAGGCCACGGAGTTGGCGCCGGATGGAGGCGTACTTGCCTGCCGCCACTCTTATGAGAGAACGCGCCCGAGCGCGCAGTGCGGCGATCGCGGCCAGGGACCGCGCGATCCGCCGGGAGCTTTCGAGGGCGATGGCGCGCGAGGAGTGCACAGCGCTCGACGCCGCCCGGTAACGCACAAGGGCGTGGTGCAACTGTCCGAGCGCGACGCCGGAGTAGACCTCGGCCATCTGGCCTTCGGACTCGCTGTCGGAAAGCACGTTCGAGTTGACGTCGATCAGCTCGCCGGTGACGTACGCGACAACCGCAGCCTGCCGAAGGCGGGCTGCTGCCGCAGACAGGTGAAGGTCGGCCGTGCGGACCTGGTGGCCCAGCACTGAGACCTGTAGCCGGATCTTCGCCAGTTTGTACTTCTCGATGTCGTAGCTCTCCGACAGCGCTGCCGCCTTCTCGTCCTCGGCGCTGACGAGGGCCGCTGCTTTGAGCAGTCGGTGCAACAGCGGATCAGCCTTGGCCGGGACGGCCGGCAATGTCACCGCCGTGGACGCCGCCGACTTCTTTGGTCGCGTCCGGACCGTCGTGGTCTTTGTCGCTCCACCACTGCCCGGCTGAGCTGCCAGCGCGGTCGATGGCAGGCTCAAGCTCAGCACGGCCACGGTAACTGCCAACGCCAAGCTTCTGGGGCGCGACACGCCCGACACCTTAGCGCGGTTGTTTGACCACTTTGAGTGACAGTCCTTGGGCCGAGAACACTCGGTCAAGAGGCCAGCTGGGAGGCCCAAACCGCGACCGACGCGGCGGGCCCGTGATGCGGACGGGGCGGCGACTTAACCGGCGATCACGGCAAAACGAGGCGTTACTCCCACAAGCCGGTCGAGGACTGACGGCAATGCCTCCCGGCTCGCCCACTCGACGTCGCGGAGCCGCGCGACGCGAGCGTCGCCCCAATGCGTCGACTCGACCAGGTCGACCAGCATCTCCGGGCTCGCGCCCGAGCCGAGCGGGAGCTCGGAGATCAGCTCGGTGTCGTACTGCTTGTGATGATCCGACGGCACGTTCCGCAGGCGCCTGAGAAGGTCACGGGCAGCAGAGCGCAGCTGCTCCTCAGGGCCGGCGGCCGCTCCCCAGATGCTCTCGAGAAGCAAGAGCGTCCCTGACGGGGCCACTTCGCGCCACGCCTCGAGGGCCGCCCTCGGATCCGACAATGTCCATACGACATGGCGCTCGACCACGGCGTCGAAGTTGTCACGAGGCGGGTTTGCCGCGTTGGCTTCGAAGAGGTCGATATCGAGACCACGGCTTCGCGCCTTCGCGCTCAACTGGGCGAGCATTCCCGGCGCGAGATCCAACGCCGTGACGCGATAGCCTGTCAAGGGACAGCAGGAACTCCTCGTAGGCGGACAGGGCTTCTCCATCTCGGCGGACAGCAGTTCTCCAAATGGACGGACAGGACTCCTCCACTTCCGACGACTCATGAGGGCGTCATCTG
>Ga0181533_1000067_pt1 | contig 121210 bp, 119 predicted proteins | sample PEATcosm2014_Bin_45_FD_119772 | JGI IMG/M metagenome (GOLD analysis project Ga0181533, IMG submission 119772) | Peatland microbial communities from MTU Mesocosm Facility, Houghton, MI, USA - PEATcosm2014_Bin11_60_metaG | ecosystem: Environmental > Terrestrial > Soil > Wetlands > Peat | place... | reverse complement strand
GTAAGGTCTTCGAACCAAGGCAGCGCCGCGCCCGACCAATCCGAAACCGCCATGCGTCCCTCCACCGCGATTCACCCGGGGAGGATACCTGACGACTGTCATATCTACAACTGTAGTACTAGGCCGCCCTGGATTACCGTGAACCGCCGATGCACCTTACGCGGCTTCGCAGGCGCATTGTCGAGACAAGCGGTCAGAAGTTCACCGATCGTCCAGACATGATCCGTCAAGCGTTGCGCCGTCGCCGGCGTCGTGCGCAGCGTTTCAAGGATGCGACAGAAATTGAAATGCGCGACATTCTGTCGCTGAATAACATTTTGAACATAGACGCGGCCGTCGAAGTGCAGAAAATGGGCAGTCTTCTCAAATTGGAGGTTGTCATGACCGCTCGGGAAAAGATTGCAGTCTTTCTGGATCGGAGGGTAGGCCGTGCATATTGCGACGACTGCCTCTCGAACGCCCTGGATATCCGACCCCGCAATCAAGTGCAGCAAAAAACAAGTGACCTTGCTTGCGATCCTCATTTCCAGCGCGAGCGCGGTTTTTGCGCCGGCCACAAACGAGACGACAAACTCGTAATCTGGTGCAAAGGAGCGCGACCATAAACTAGGACACCCGCTCCCTCAAATTCGGACACTCAGCTCCTACTTAGGACAGCGCCCCGAACGCGCGGTCCGAGTCAGCGGATAAAATCCGACGCTCGGCTCCCGCGTCGTGGACGGCCGGAGTCGATCCAACCGCTCCTTCCGCAAAGGGTCCGGGATCGCCTGCCTTGGCGGGAACCGCTCGAGCCGGCGGCAATCACATTAACGCGCGACCGCAGTGGGGGCGCCAGCGCAGCCGTTGCCGCCGCGATGCGACCGGCCCTTCGCCGCTCGCCTCGTAAGCCTGCCGCTAGAGCTTTCTGCACCTAGGTGTGCGCGGCGCCCTCTCCCCGTTCACGGGGAGAGGGTAGGGGTGGGCGGGGCGATTGGCCGCTCCGTTGCGGCTTTTCACCCAGCCCCTCATCCTAACCTTCTCCCCGTAAACGGGAAGAAGGGACGCTACGTGGCATCAGCCCGCGCATCAATCCAATCGCAGAAGGCTCTAGAATTGGCCGACGAAGGCGACGAAATCAGCGTCCGGCGCCTAGATCCATGCATACCCGAGCAAACACGCCACCACGATGGTTCCAATTATGTAAATGGCGAAGCTGATTCGCAAACACACCGTCTTCCAGTACAGGATATTGCACAGGATGACGCATAATGTTTGTTGCTGGTCGAGGGTGACGTCATTGCTGTCGGGGACGTGATAATCGTCCGGGCTGGCGTTGCGATTGATCGGCAAAGTGGCTCTCCCGGCGCGGGGATAGCGGGGAAGCAAGCAAATAAGAAGGCAAAAAAAGACGATGACGAACGGCAACAGCACCGCGGGCAACGGCAGGAACGGCGGAAAGCTGCTGCTGAAACCCAAAACGGGCCCGATCGTGAACGCCCCATAGATGACGGCCACGTTCGCCTTGAAATCGCTCATGCGAATCGAATCTGTATAGGCGGCGATCTGATTGCGATAATAACTCGTCGCGTCTTTTGTCATGGGCCGGTCACAAGCTCCGGGGGAACGCGAAAATCGCCGCCGAGACGCCGGCGCGGCCGGCGCGCTCGCAACGAACATTAGGGCATAAAATGACGTCGACGCCAAGACTCGGGCTCGGGCGGTCGGCGAAGGGCCGCAGCGTCGCACGAAGAGCGTCCCTCAAGCGGATCGGCGATGCTCTCGAAGGGCGCTCCGGCTTCGCCCGACGGCGAACGATCGCGACGGCGCCCTCGCGGCTCCCGCGATATAGCCTACAGCAACGCATAACTCAACAGAACGAAAATAATCACAATCGTTGCTAAGCATATGTAGATGCTAATCAGCAGAAAGAGAGTTTTCCAATATAATATTTGGGAAAGAATCGAGCATCGCAGCTTTAATTGTTCCAGGTCATCCACATTGTCTTTCACAAATACAAAATCATTCTTGCTCGGATTTCGTGTAACCAAAAAATTATTGCGCCCCTTGCGGGGATAGCGGGGAAACACACAAAAGAGAAGGGACAAGAAGGCGATCAGGAATGGCGCCAACACGACCGGGAGCGGCAGGAAATGCGGATATTTGTCACGGTTGGCGACAATCGGGCCCATCATGATCGCGACGAACAGCACCACGAGATTGGCCTTGAAATCGCTGGTGCGAATCGTATCGGCATAGGCGCTGATCAAGTTGCCAAAATGAAGCGCCGGGTCTGGTGCGTCTTCTTTCATGCGACGGTCACGAGCTCCAATGTCCGCGCGGCAGGCGGGCCAGCATAGACTCACCTCGATTGCGCTGTAAAACAAAAAGCGAGGCGTCGAGGCCGCGCTGTCGCGATGGCGAGCGGAGCGCGGCGCCGCTCGCAGGAGCCGCGGCAAAACGGCCGCCGCGCCGGCGCTGAAACGTCTTCGCAAACTCAGCCCAGGGATCGGCGGACGACGGTCCGGCGATGGCGAATATCTTCCGGCCCTTCATCCGGATACCTTGTCCCGCCGCGTCGCCAAAAATCGAACGACAGGCCGAAGCTCCGCGATTTCCCGACAGGCGGAGTCGAGGGGCGGGCTCCGATCCGGTCCGAGAGGCGGCGTATGGGAAGCGGCGGCGCAGACCGAGCGTCGGCTTGACCTGTCCAGCCCGCGCGGCCCGTCGACGCAGGGGACCCCTTATCGGGAAACGGGCCTATTTCTTGGGCTCTGCGGGACTCTGACCTTCGCACTGCTCCTGAGGGGCGCTACGGCCGTGCGGTTGCCAGTAACAGCGCTGGTTCCGGTTGGCGGAGTTTGCGGCGCCGGCCGTTGTGGCGTCAGGCGCCATGAACAGGTAGGGCGCGAGCTGGGCCGATGCCGCCGACGCGAAAGCGCAAACCGTCGCAGCCAAGACGAGCGCTCGGATGCGGGTCGCTCGACGGCGAGCCGCTGTGGCGCGAAATCGCGCGCCGGCCCACTTCGCCCCGCCGATGTTTCGAACAGCGCGCATCGCGACATTCCTCTCGAGTGAACCCCGCGCGTAGCTCAGGCCGGCGCTTCGCCCCTTTCGGCGGTTCTGTGCGGCAGGGTCGCAGAATAATAGATAGGTTGTCGCGTACGCGCGACAATGGATCAAACGCAAAATGCGACGCATGAGCAATCCTATGCCTTGACCGCCGCGGCGCAGGCCGTTGCGCGCTTCATCGCCACTTTGACGACGAGGCTTGGCAAGGCGACGTCGGCGTTGTGCCGGCCGGCCTCGGCTTCGCATCCGCGCCGGCGCCGAGAGAGCCGGGTTGGCCAATCTGAAAGAAATGTTCGATCATCGCGAGGCGATTCTCGATCTGGCGGGCAAGAGCCAACCGTGAAACAATGACGCTTTCGCGTCAAAGGAAGCTACGCGATGCGCGCATGGTCATCCTCTCTGGTTTTCGCGCTGAGCGCTCGCGGATGGATCGCGGCGTCGGCGTTGCTGCCGTCGGCCGCGCTTGCTCAGGATTCATCGCAGAAGGCCCCCGATGCCTCCGCCGCCCCCGCCTGCTGGCAGATCGTTTCAGGCGTCGAGAAGGTCGCTCCCAACGGCGCTATTCTTCTCAATCGCTGCAACGGCGCGACGTGGGTGTTAGCGAGAACGACGACTTCCGCCGCGACGGCAAAGACGCTCGAGGAATATACCTACAGGTGGTATCCGATATCGCTGGAAAACAAGGAAGCGATTTTGACCAACATCCTTCCGCCGCCGAAATCGCAGTAATTCCTCCGCCCTCACGCCGTCCATATGTGACGATCGAGCCATTCCCGGGTCGCACGCGTTGCGACTGGGGAGGCCATCCCCCGCGCCGCCTCCTCTTCGCCGTGAGGCCTTCATGCCCTCGAGTCCCAAAATGGCGGTCTTCACCACGATCGGGGCGTTGGCCTATCTCGGGCTCGCCGTCGTCGGCGAGGGCGGGTTCGCCGCCTTTTTCTCGCACCCGGCGCTGATCGCGCTCGCATGCGTCACGCTCGCGCTCGCCGGCGCGGCGCTGTTCACCAAGGGGAACCTCAGCTCCGGCGTGCGCGAGGATCGCGCCAATCGTTGGGTGCTCGTTCCCTTCGCCGTGATCGGGCTGCTCGAGGGCTATCTGCCGGCGCTCGCCGATCGGATGGAGTTCTGGACCCTCGACGGCGACGCGCTGCGCTGGTTCGGCCTCGCGCTCTACGCCCTCGGCGGCGTGTTGCGGATCGCGCCGGTCTTCGCGCTCGGCGAGCGCTTCAGCGGCCTGGCGGCGATCCAGCCGGGGCACCAGCTCGTCACGACCGGACTCTATCGCGTCATCCGCAACCCCAGCTACCTCGGCATGCTGGCGAATGCGCTGGGCTGGGGCTTGGCGTTTCGCTCGAGCGTCGGCGTGGCGCTGGCGGCGCTGCTCATTCCGCCGCTGATCGCGCGCATCCGCGCCGAGGAGGCGCTGCTCGGCGAGCGCTTCGGCGCCGAATACGCCGCTTATTGCGCGCGCACCTGGCGGCTCATCCCCGGCCTTTATTGACGCTTGCGCTTCTAGCGCGCGTCCTGGTCGAGTTCCGGGTAATGGCGGAACACGCCGGATTCGTTGAAGGGCAGGCGGCGCGGCGAAGCGAGGTAGCTTGCGATGCTGGGCCGTTCGCGCACCGTTTCGCGAAGCGCCGCCAGCGCGGGATATTTCACGGAGAATTTCGCCATCGCGCGGGGAAAGGCGTAGGCGAGGCCCTCGCTGAGCTGGAACAGCGACAGATCGACCGTCGTCAGCCAATCGCCGACGCTGTGCGCGCGTCCGGCGGGATTTTCCTCCAGCACGCGTTCGAAATAGCCGAGGAACTTCGGCAGGCGATTGTCGAGGAAGGCGGCCGCGCGGGCCTTGGCCGGCTTCTTCTGGTCCTCGTAATAGAGTTCGCCCGAAATCGGATGATGCGTGTCGTGGATTTCGGCGACGAAGTCGGTGATGGTCAGCTGCAAGCCGTTGGCGAAGACGCACAGCTTTTCCGTGCGCGGCGCGAGGCCGAGTTTCGGTCCGAGATAGGCCAGGATATTGGCGACGTGCGAGACGACGAAGTCGCCGTCCCTGAGGAACGGCGGCGCGAAGGGCATGAGCGCGCCGCCCTTTCCCCGCATGATTTTCGTCATCGCCGCCACGCCGCGGCCTTCGCCGTGCTCGCGCGCGACGTCGACATAGGGCGCGCCGACTTCCTCCAGCGCCAGGCGGACGAATTCGCCGCGCCCCTGAATGCCCGGCCAGTAGTAGAGTTCATAGGCCATTGGACTCTGGACCTCCCGATCGGCCGCGAATTACAGCTGAGGACGCATGCGGTCGGCGGCTTTGACGAAGCGGCGCGCGTGGGCGACGAGTTCGCTGTCGCTGGGGTGATCGGCCGATTCGACGCCCTCGACCTTGACCATCATGCCGGGATGGACGCGCGCGATGTGCTTGACGAGTTCGTGCTTCTCGCTCGAGGGGCCGACGACGAGAATCGCCTCGGCGTCGGCGACCGCGCTGGTGACCTCTTCGAGGAAATGCTGATCCTCGGCGAGCCGGTGGCCGGTGCGTTTCTCCCCGCGCTTGAACTCGCGGACCGGGTGCTCCGCGTGGACGACGATCTTGTCGGCGTCTTCGGCGCTGAAATGGAAAACGCGGGCCTGGCGATGATCGATCCAGACGACGGCGTGATAACGGCCTGGCATCTTACGCGCCTCCTGATCCCCTGTTGATATGCAGCATCAAAGCGCAAAAGGCGGGCCAAGTCCTTGACCTCGATCACATCGAGCCGACGCGGCGGCGCCTATCAACCCAAACCCGCTTGCGCTATAGGCGGTCCATGCAAGCCTATCTCTTTGTCTTCGTCGGCGCGGGTCTGCGCGGCGCGCGCCGGCATTTCCTCAATCCGACAGGCCTGTCGCCGGCGCGGAGCCCGACGTGAGCGCGCCCGACAAAGTCGTGAATTACCCGATCGGCGAGGACGAGGCGGGAATGCGGCTCGACCGCTGGTTCCGCCGGCGGTTCCCCAACTTGCCGCAGGCCCATCTCAACAAGATCGTGCGCAAGGGCGAGGTGCGCGTCGCCGGCAAGCGGGCGGAGATTTCGACACGGTTGGAGGCGGGCCAGAGCGTGCGGGTGCCCCCGCTCGGCCTCGCCGCCCCGTCTGCCGCGAAAGAGCGGCCGGCCGATCCGCGCGACGCCGAGGCGCTGCGCGCGATGATCCTGTTCGAGGACCGCGACCTGATCGTGCTCAACAAGCCCTACGGCCTGGCCGTGCAGGGCGGCTCGGGAACGAAACGCCATATCGACGGCATGCTCGCCGCGCTCGCGGACAAAAAAGGCGAGCGGCCGGTGCTGGTGCATCGGCTCGATCGCGACACCTCCGGCGTGCTGCTGATCGCCAAATCGCGCAAGATCGCCGCCGAGCTCGGCGCGACCTTCCGCTCGCGCGGCGCCAAGAAGATCTACTGGGCTTTGGTCGAAGGCGTTCCCAAGCCCGCCCAAGGGCGCATTTCGCTGTTCCTCGCCAAGGGCGTCGGGATGGGCGACGAGCGCGGCGCGGGCAAGGACAACCGCGCCGACATCGAGCGCATGCGCGTCGCGCGTCACGGCGACCCGGAAGCGCAGCATTCCCTGACGCTCTACGCCGTCGTCGACAAGGTCGCGCCTCGCCTCGCCTGGCTTTCGATGCGGCCGATAACGGGGCGGACCCATCAATTGCGCGCGCATTGCGAGGCGATCGGCCACCCCATCATCGGCGACCCCAAATACAACCGCCGCCCGGAGAACGATCCCGCGCGGCACGATCCCCTGCGCGCCGTGCCGCCGGGCGTCGAGCCGAAGCTCCACCTCATGGCCCGTCGGCTCATCCTGCCGCATCCGCGCGGCGGCATGATCGACGTCACCGCGCCGCTGCCCGAGCATATGAAGAAGAGCTTCGACATGTTCGGCTTCGACATTTCGCAGCGCGATCCGATCGAAGACGCGCCCGATGAGTGAGGCGCCGGCAAGCGAACCGCCACGCGACCCGATGCGCGCCGCGCAGGCCAACATGCGCCCGGCCGCGATCAAGCGCTTCTTCACGACCGCGAGCGTCGGCGAGGCCGAAGGAGGCTTCGCGCTGCTGCTCGACGGACGACGCGCGCGCACGCCCGCCAAGAAGCCGCTGATTCTGCCGACCCGCGCGCTCGCCGAACTTGTCGCGGCGGAATGGGCGGGGCAGGGCGAGGCGATCGACCCCGCCGCAATGCCGCTGACGCGCCTCGCCAATTCCGCCCTCGACGGCGTCGCGGCGGCGCTTGGCGCGACCCGCGCCGAGATCGCCGGCTACGCCGGGTCCGACCTCCTGTGCTACCGCCCCACGGCGCCCGAAGCGCTGGCAGCGGCGGAGGCCGCCGCATTCGATCCCCTGCTCGACTGGGCGGGGAAGGCGCTCGGCGCGACGTTCCTCGTCGCCGAGGGCGTGGTGCATGTCCGCCAGCCCGAGCCGGCGCTCGCGGCGGTCCGCGCCGCGCTCGAAGCCGTTGAGAGCCCGTTCGCGCTGGCGGCGCTGCACGTCATGACGAGCCTGACCGGCTCGGTCCTCCTTGCGCTGGCCGTCGCGCGCGGTTCGCTCAGCGCCGAAGAGGCCTGGCGCATCGCCCATGTCGGCGAGGATTTCCAGATCGCGCAATGGGGCGAGGACGAGGAAGCCAAGGCGCGCCGCGCGGCGCGATGGCGGGATTTCGAGGCGGCGGCGCGGATGGTGGTGGGGGCGGCGGCGAGCTGAACGGGCGCGCTGGCTCGGCCGCGCTCTGCGGGCGGCCTCAATCGCGCGTCGTCCGATCGTCGCACCGCCGCCCCCGTTCCCGGCCCGCCCGCGCCGTGTTATGCCACGCGGCGCAACGTCGAACGCCCGGAGCCGCCCGTGAAACAGATGCTCGCCCGATTGGAACGCCGCCGCGCCCGCGCGCGCTTAGGGGGCGGGGAGCAGCGGATTTCGGCGCAGCACGGCAAGGGCAAGCTCACCGCGCGCGAGCGCATCGAACTGCTGCTCGATCACGGCTCCTTCGAAGAATTCGACATGTTCGTCGAGCATCGCTGCACCGATTTCGGCATGGAGAAGACCAAGATTCCCGGCGACGGCGTGATCACCGGCTGGGGCACGGTCAACGGGCGCACGATCTTCGTCTTCGCCAAGGATTTCACGGTGTTCGGCGGCTCGCTTAGCGAGGCCCACGCGCAAAAAATCACCAAGATCCAGGATATGGCGATCAAGAACCGGGCCCCGATCATCGGCCTGTTCGACGCCGGCGGGGCGCGCATCCAGGAGGGCGTGGCGGCGCTCGGGGGCTATGGCGAGGTGTTCCAGCGCAACGTGCTCGCCTCGGGCGTCATTCCGCAGATTTCGCTGATCATGGGCCCCTGCGCGGGCGGCGACGTCTATTCGCCTGCGATGACCGACTTCATCTTCATGGTGCGCGACACCAGCTACATGTTCGTCACCGGCCCGGACGTGGTCAAGACCGTCACCAACGAGACCGTGACCGCCGAGGAATTGGGCGGCGCGCAGGTTCACACCACGCGCTCCTCGATCGCCGACCGCGCCTATGACAACGACGTCGAGGCGCTGCTGCAGATGCGCCGGCTGATCGACTTCCTGCCCGCCTCCAATCTCGAGGCCCCGCCGAAGCTGCCGAGCTTCGACGATCCCGACCGCGTCGACATGTCGCTCGACACCTTGATCCCCGACAGCCCCAACAAGCCCTACGACATCAAGGAGCTGATTACGAAGATCGCGGACGAGGGCGATTTCTTCGAAATCCAGGAGGCGCACGCCAAGAACATCGTCACCGGCTTCGCGCGCATCGAAGGGACGACGGTCGGAATCGTCGCCAACCAGCCGCTGGCGCTCGCCGGCGTGCTCGATTCCGACGCCTCGCGCAAAGGCGCGCGCTTCGTGCGCTTCTGCGATTGCTTCAACATCCCGATCCTTACCTTCGTCGATGTGCCGGGCTTCCTGCCGGGCACGGCGCAGGAATACGGCGGGCTCATCAAGCACGGCGCCAAGCTGCTGTTCGCCTATGCCGAGGCGACGGTTCCCAAGGTCACCGTCATCACCCGCAAGGCGTTCGGCGGCGCCTATGACGTCATGGCCTCCAAGCATCTGCGCGGCGACATCAACCTCGCGTGGCCGACCGCGCAGATCGCGGTGATGGGCGCCAAGGGCGCGGTCGAGATCATCTTCCGCGCCGACATGAACGACCCCGAGAAGATCGCCGAGCGCACGCGGGAATATGAGGCGCGCTTCCTCTCGCCCTTCGTCGCCGCCGAGCGCGGCTACATCGACGAGGTGATCATGCCGCACGCGACGCGCCGCCGCCTGTCGCGGGTCCTCGCCATGCTGCGCAACAAGAAGCTGGAGAACCCCTGGAAGAAGCACGATAATATTCCGCTGTGAGGGCGGTTAATCGAATTGTAGAAAGATGGATCTGTAAGGCGCGAACGCCCTCCTCACGAGAAAGGGGCCGCTTTGCTCTTGAAACACCTTATCGTGATTGTCCTTGTCCTTGTCGCGGCGCTGGAAGCCTGTCGGCGGTTGTTGAGCACGGGAACTTTGTCCGCGCCGGGCCGATCTGACCGGGCAGTCGGGCGCAACGCCCTCAAGGCCGTGATTTGGCTGTTTTTGCTGTTGCTCGGAGCGGCGGCCCTCATGGGCGGCGGGGTTGGATATATGCTTCCCTTCCTCGCGTTTTTCCCGGCGGTGATCGCCGCTCTTGCTCTCCTCTTCGAACGAGACCCGCGCAAGCCTGATCTCGATCGGCTCGGAAATCATTTGCGGTCCGTCGAGAAGTCGCATCTAGACCGTTTGAAGAACGAGACACGGAGATAGCCAAGCGAGCGTCCTTCTTGGCCGTAGTGTACGGCCACATCGCCGCGGTGAGCTGCCCCACGCGACGCGGCGGTGCCTGTCGCGCGTGCTGGCGATGCTGCGCAACAAGAAACTCGAGAGCCCTGGAAGAAGCACGATAATATTCCGTTGTGAGCCGCGCCGGGCAGGCGGCCCTGCGGGAGTGGGTTACGCTCGGAAGAAGGTCGCGACGAATTTCATAGACATATTGCTGCACATGATATATGTCGTGACATATGACAGAGCGAACAACGGTCCGTCTTTCCGACGATCTCGTCAGGCGCGCCAAGCGCAAGGCGGCAAGCGAAGGCCGTACGCTGACGGCGCTGATCGAGGACGGTCTTCGACGCGTCGTCGAGGAGCGCCCTTTGGAAGGCCGGCCGGCCCCGGCTCTGCCGCCCGTGAGCACGGCGAGAGGCGGTTTGAGACCGGGGATCGACCTCGATGACACGGCCGCCTTGCAGGAGATAGACGATCTGAGCGCCGCCGGGCGACTCGAGTGATCCTCGCCGACGTCAACGTCCTGATCTACGCATTCCGCGCTGATTCGCCGCGCCACGCGACATGCAAGCCCTGGCTCGACAGGATTGTCGGGGGCGACGCGCTGTTTGGCGTTTCGACGCTCGCTTTGAGCGCCGTCGCCCGGATCGTCACCAATCCTCGCGTCTTCGTTCAGCCGAGCCCGATCGAGGAGGTTTTCGCCTATTGCGATAATCTGATGAGCCAGCCGCATTGCGCGATCGTAGAGCCGGGTGAACGGCATTGGGCGATCTTCAGGCGGATATGCGCCGAGGCGGCTATACGCGGCCCCCGGATCACGGACGCCTGGTTCGCCGCCCTGGCGATCGAGAACGGCTGCACATGGATCACCTTCGATCGCGACTACGCCCGTTTTCGGGAGTTGGATTGGCGAGAACCGGAGCCGTGATCGAGTCGGCGCCCGATCCGACCTACGCGCCGAAGAGACGGCTCGTCCCTTCATCATCTTGAAACCATGAGCCTTTGCCGCGCCTTAACCGTTTCGGCAGGCGCTTTGGCGAATTCACGACCTGGCAAAGTTTGCGGCCCAGAGTCGCCGCCATAAAACAAGCCGTCCAACGAGACGGCGGGGGCGTTGGATAGGGTTGCGTCATGGCGTTCACCGTGGATAGGAGCCGTACAATCATCACCGCGATGATTCACGGCCGCAGAGTCAGCGCGATGGACGTCGCCTGGCTTCGGCGCGAGGTGTTCGCCGACGGCTGGGTTTCGCGCGAGGCGGCGGACGAATTGTTCGCCGTCGAGCGCGCCGGGCTCGCCAACGCGCCGGAATGGACGGAATTCTTCGTCGAGATGATCGCCGAGCACGTCGTCTGGCAGGCGCGGCCGACCGGAATCGTCGACGAGGCCCAGGCGGAATGGCTGATCGCGCGCGCCGACGAATGCGCCTCGGTCAATGCGCTGGCGGCGCTGGTCGCGGTGCTCGCCGAGGCCCATCGCGCGCCCGCCTGGTTCCTCGCGGCGGTGCGCGCGCGCGCCGCGCGCGGCTGGTCGGGGGTCGACGCGGCGGTGATGGCCGCGAGCGCGGGTTAATTCCTTTTGTTAGGCGGCGCGCGCAACGCAGCTGTTTACGCGCCGCCCGCGCTCCAATAGAACCGCCGGAGCGACAAGGGCTCGGACCGAGGGCCGTCCTCCGAGGGGGCAATGTTCAAGAAAATCCTGATCGCCAATCGCGGCGAGATCGCGTGCCGGGTCATCAAGACCGCGCGCCGCATGGGCATAAAGACGGTCGCGGTCTATTCCGAGGCCGACAAGGACGCGCTGCACGTCGAAATGGCCGACGAGGCGATCGCGATCGGGCCGCCGTCGGCCGCCCAGTCCTACCTCGTGATCGAGAAGATCATCGCCGCGTGCAAGGAGACCGGCGCCGAGGCGGTGCATCCCGGCTACGGCTTTCTGTCCGAACGCGCCGCCTTCGCCAAGGCGCTCGCCGACGAGGGCGTCGTCTTCATCGGCCCGAATATTCGCGCCATCGAGGCGATGGGCGACAAGATCGAATCGAAGAAATTCGCCAACGCCGCCAAGGTCTCGACCGTTCCCGGCTTTCTCGGCGTGATCGAGAGCCCGCGCCACGCGGCCGAGATCGCCGACGAAATCGGCTATCCCGTGATGATCAAGGCCTCGGCGGGCGGCGGCGGCAAGGGCATGCGCATCGCCCATAGCCGCCAGGAGGTCGCGGAAGGGTTCGCGCGCGCCAAGTCCGAGGCCTTGTCCTCGTTCGGCGACGATCGCGTCTTCGTCGAGAAATTCATCGTCAATCCCCGCCACATCGAAATCCAGGTGCTCGGCGACAAGCACGGCAACGTCATCTATCTCGGCGAGCGCGAATGCTCGATCCAGCGCCGCAACCAGAAAGTGATCGAGGAGGCGCCCTCGCCGCTGCTCGACGAGGAAACGCGGCGCGAGATGGGCGAGCAGGCGGTCGCGCTCGCCAGGGCGGTGGACTACGATTCGGCCGGCACGGTGGAATTCGTCGCGGGGCAGGACCGCGGCTTCTATTTTCTGGAGATGAACACGCGGCTTCAGGTCGAACATCCCGTGACGGAGCTGGTCACCGGCGTCGACCTCGTCGAGGAGATGATCCGCAGCGCCTATGGCGAGCCCTTGCGCCTGACCCAGGCCGAGGTGAAGCTGACGGGCTGGGCGATCGAGAGCCGCGTCTACGCCGAGGACCCGACGCGCGGCTTCCTGCCCTCGACCGGGCGGCTGGTCAAATATCGCCCGCCGGCGGAAGGAACCATTGAGGGCGTCACGGTGCGCAACGACACCGGCGTCTACGAGGGCGGCGAAATCTCGATCCATTACGATCCGATGATCGCCAAGCTGGTGACCCACGCGGGCGATCGCCTCAGCGCGATCGAGGCGCAGGCGAACGCGCTCGACGCCTTCGTCATCGACGGCATCCGCCACAACGTTCCCTTCCTGTCCGCGCTGATGCAGCACGAGCGCTGGCGCGCGGGGAAGCTGTCGACCGGCTTCATCGCCGAGGAATTTCCCAATGGCTTTTCGCCGCTCGTCGCGGCGGGCGAGACGCAAACCGTCATGGCCGCCGTCGTCGCGCATATCGATCACATCCAGAACGTGCGCAAGCGGAAGATTTCCGGGCAATTGCGCGAAGCGGGGAGCCTGCGCTTCGAGCTGAAGCGCGCGGTCCTGCTGGGCAAGACGCGCATCGACGTCGAAGTCGAGCCGCGCGAGGAGGGCGTCGACGTGGTGTTCGCCGACGGGCGCCGGCTGCGCGTCGATTCGCCCTGGACGCCGGGAGAGCCGGTCTGGCGCGGCGACATCGAGGAGAAGCCGGTCGTCGTGCAGGTGCGCGCGATCCTCAACGGCTTCGCGCTCGCCCATCGCGGCGTCGCCGTCGCGGCGCGCGTCCATACCCTGCGCGAGGCCGCGCTCGCCGTGCTGATGATCGAGCGCAAGGGCGCGGATCAATCGGGCGCGCTTTTGTGCCCGATGCCCGGCCTCGTCAAGTCGATCGCCGTGCGCGAGGGACAGGAGGTCAAGGCGGGCGAGCCTTTGTGCATGGTCGAGGCGATGAAGATGGAGAACGTGCTTCTCGCCGAGCGCGACGCCACGGTGAAGAAGATCCTCGCCAGGGAAGGGGATTCGCTCGCCGTCGACGCGGTGATCATGGAGTTCGCCTGAGCGCGGGGCGGCGCCGATCGCTTCCGCAGCCTGCCGTCAAGGAGTTCGCCGATGTCCGCCCGCCGCCTCATTTCTTCCGGCTCGCCCTTCGAAACCGCCTGCGGCTATTCGCGGGCCGTTTGCGACGGCGAATTCGTCTTCATTTCCGGCACGACCGGCTATGACTACGCGACGATGGCGATACCGGACGACGTCGCCGCGCAGGCGCGCAACGTCTACGCGACTTTCGCATCCGTGCTCGCCGAGGCGGGCGGCGGGCTGGAGAACATCGTGAGCCTGCGCACCTTCGTCACCAGCGCGGATTATTGCGTGCCGGTCCTGGCGGTTCAGGGCGAGGTCTTCGCCGCGATCCGGCCCGCGGCGGCGATCTATGTGATCGCGGGATTGCTCAGAAGCGAAATGAAGGTCGAAATCGAAGCCGTGGCGCGACTCGAGCCGCGCCGCTGAATTGACGCCTCGGACCGCGGCGGAATCTGTGTTATAAGGCGACACGGCGCTCCTCATGTCCGCGCGCTTCGAAACTCCGGCTGTTCGGTCGGATCGTCGAACGAATCCCGACCTGAGCAAAATTATTTGAGGTAGCTGACGTAAGCGGCGACCGCGGCGATCTGCTCCTTGGTCAGCTTTGCGGCAATCGGGCCCATAACCTCCGAAATGTCCGGATTCTTTGGGTCTTGCCCACGCTCCTTGGACCAGTTCGCCAGCTTGGCGATCACGTAGCCGTCGAGCTGGCCGGCCAGGCGCGGAAACTGGTCCATGCCGTGGGCGTCCTGGCCGTGGCACGACTCACAGGCCGGAACGTCCGAGCCGGGAACGCCTTCATGGTAGATCTTTTCCCCTTCGGACACGAACTCTTTCGGGGCGCCGCCATAGGGCGGCGGGTCGAGATCCTTGAAATGCGCGGCCAGGGCGTCAACCATCGCTGCGCTAAGGACATGGGCCACATTGCCCATCACGGGGTTCAGCCGACGGCGCTCAATGAAGGCCTGTAATTGGTTCTTTAGATAGCCCGGCTGCTGGCCCGCGAGTCTCGGCATGGGATTCGTCCCGACAAAGCCTCGCGCCGACAGCCCATGACAAGTTTCACAATAGCCCGACTTGGCTTGAAATTCTTTCGCCGGAACGCCTTCCGGCTGCGCAGCGCCATAGGTCTTGCTTTCTTCGGCGCCGACCCCGGCGCAGAAAAGAGCGGCGAGCAGTGCCGTCGGCGCGAGAACCTTTACAACCTTCATGATCTTCCTCCGCAAATATTTGCGCCACTATCGGAAGGAGCGCCCGTCCGGCTCGCCAGGACCGAACGACAACGCCGATTGCGAACGGGACGAGCGTTTAGCGCGGCGCCGTGATTCGGAGTCGTATTTCCTACTGCCGGAACCACCCGCCAAATGTTGTTGCACGCGATTGGGCTTCATTCGACTCCGCCGCCGGAACTTTCCTTCTGTTCCCCTTCCCGGGCGCGGCCGAATCCGCCATCGTCAGCCTATAATTTATTTCGACAATTTTTCCAGTCGCCATGCAAAAAGCGCGAACTTTCCTATCCCAATCGAAAGGCAAAATCGCCGCATGCGACATTTTGGCCACGGAACCGCGATTTTTGGGGCGCGATAACGCAATTCGGCTTTCATTCGCAATTAGGCCATGTCTACGATACGCGCAGGATTCGAGCGCCGCCCAATTGCAATGTGCGCTACGCAAACAGCGTAGCGAAGGGGGATGTTGTCGCTTGACCAACGAGGGTCGCCGTTGGGGAAAGCGACGGCCGAGTGGGAGCGGGCTTTGCGTTGCAATTGGCGCCTCTTCAGGCGCAGAGCGATTGAAATGTCTTGGACAATTCCACTTCCAAAGCCATTCGCGACGCCGGGAGCTCATGCCGTCCGGTTACACCGACCCTCGCCTTAGGCGCGGAACGCGTGAGCACGCGAAGGGGGGAAGCCGGTAAAGTCCGGGGAAATATTCACCGCTGGCGAGCAGAGACGGGTGGCGAAAAAATGATGAGGCGGGGAGGCGGGGAGGCGGGGAAGATGAAAGCTGTTCGTTTGCGCGCGGCGTTGACATCGGCCCTGGCGGGTTTTTTGGCGGCTACGGCCGGTCAGGCCCTGGCGGGAGCCCAAGATGTCCACGCGACGGCCGGCGGCATTGAAGCGAAATTCGAATATTGCACGACCTGTCATGGTCCGTCCGCGCAAGGTTTTCGCGGGTTTTACACCATGCCGCGCCTCGCCGGGCAGCAGACGCAGTATATCGAAAATCAGCTGCATGCCTTCCTCGAGCGGCGGAGGCTCAATGCCGTGATGGCCAATGTGGCCCACGGCATAACGCCCGATATGATCCCCGCTTTGGCCGCGCGTATGAATGCCTTGAATCCTCCGCCCGTTGGCGGCGCGCCCAGCGGCGACATCGCTTTGGGTAAAGAGATCTTTGCGAATGGATTGCCCGATCAGGACGTTCCCGCCTGTTCCGCTTGCCACGGCCCCGACGCCAAGGGGCAGCGCGAAATTCCTCGTCTCGCTGGCCAGCTCTATTGGTACATGGTCTACACCCTGTCGATCTGGAGCAGCGAACGCGGCCAGGGCGGGCGTCCGGACATATCATGGATCATGCGGCCGACCGTGGCGAATCTGACCCCGAAACAGGCGCAGGCGCTCGCCGAATATGTCAGCGCGCTCAGGTAAAATCTTGGCGTTCTGTTGCGCCAATCGGGGTGAATTTGTCACGCGCGGGATCTTGGATCATGAACCACATCCGTACGAAAATGGCGGTCCTTGCGATTTCCCTCGTTACCGCCGGACCGCTTCTGGCGGATGATCTGCCGGTTCGCAATTGTACTTGGTGTCATGGAACGTCCGCGCAGGGCTATTCCAAGGCGCCCCGACTGGCCGGCCAGAGGGTAGACTATCTGGTAAATCAGCTCCAATCCTTTGCGACCCATAAGCGGGATGAGTTCCTTTCAACCAAGTATATGTGGTACGCTGCCGCGAATCTCGATCCATTGACCGAACGTAATCTGGCCGCATATTTTTCTGCGCTTCCGCCCGAGGCCGCGAAGGACGGCGACAGCGAGCTCGTCGCCGAGGGCCGGATCATATTTGAAAACGGCGTTCCCAACGAGAACATTGCCGCTTGCCAGGCATGCCATGGCCCCGAAGCGCAGGGCGTTCGCGAGATTCCGCGCGTCGGCGGGCTCTCTTACAGCTATCTCAAGCGTCGGCTTGAGCAGTGGAGCCAGGGCCACGACGCTTGGGGGATGCCTATGCCGAAAGTCGCGCGGTCTTTGTCGCCGAATCAAATCGCCGCCCTCGCGTCGTATTTGAGCTTTGTCGACGGCGAATCTTCGGAGAAATAGGCGGAGGCGCTCGTTCGAATTGTATAAGGGCAAGAGAATGCGGTGTCGTATAAGCCGAGTCCGAAGGATGCAAAAAAGTGCGCGGACCGCAACCTGTTCGTGGCGCCGAAATCCTGCAAATCTGTCACGGGCGAGATCAGCCCCGATCTGTCACGGGCGAGATCAGCCCCGACGGCTGGTGCAAACTTTTGGTAAAGAAAGCGTGATGTAAATCGGCAAGTGGTGTTTGCCGCGTTGATTCGTTGCGAATTGAGAACATCCGGCAGCACAAACTGAGTCGCCACGGTCCCGAGGCGGCGATCGGTTTGTCAGACAGGAAGCGACAGGGAACATTCGATGTCAGCAGCAGCGTCTGCAAGACAATTTTTCGGACAGCGCAGCTGCCTGGCCTTCAGCCTCGTTGTCTCGGCGCTGCTCGTCTTCGCGATCGGCTGGCTGGCGCCATCCCCCGCCAGCGCCCTGCCGTCGTTCGCACGCCAAACCGGGCAGCCCTGCGCGACCTGCCACACGATCATTCCGGAACTGACCCCATACGGCCGCCGCTTCAAGCTGAGCGGCTACACAATGGGGGGCGGCGATCCGAAACTCCCGCCGGTGGCGCTGATGCTGATACCAGGCTTCGCGCAGAATGCGGCCAAGGCCGATCCGCAATCGGGCCCGTCGCCCAATCCGCCGGGCTTCAAGACCAACGACAATTTCATCACCCAGCAGATCAGCGGCTACTACGCCGGCCAGATCTACGGCAATCTCGGCGGAATTGTTCAGGTCACCGGCAATCCCGGCGAGGGCGGGGTGTTCCTCGACGGATCGGACGTGCGCTACGTCGAGCAGATTTCGTTGTTCGGCAAGGGCGCCTATTTCGGCGTCGACGCCAACAATGCGCCAACCTTCCAGGACCCCTGGAACACGTTGAACGACTGGGGGTTCCCGCAGTTCTCGTGGGCCTACAATTCGTTCGGCGTCCCCGGCAACCAGATCGACGCGCTGCAGGGGGCGGTCGGCGGCGCTGGCATGTACCTGTACTGGAACGACATGCTCTACGCCGAACTCACCGCCTATGGCGGCCTCAACCAGAGCACGCTCGAGGCGCTCGGCGATCAGCCGGGGCCGACGCCCGACCAGCATCCGGGCCTCATGCCCTATTGGCGCCTCGCGCTCGAGCCGCACTGGGGCGATCATTACTTGATGGTCGGCACGTTCGGCATGTACAGCCAGACCGTGCCGGGCGGTTCGCCGCCGCAATACGGCTACGGGACGGACAAGTATCTCGACGTCGGCGTCGACGCGCAGTACCAGTACGACGGCGACCAGTACAGCGTGACCATCAAGGCGATGGACACGATGGAGCGGACGACGTTCGACAACAGCTTCGCCTACGGCTCCGCTTCCAACATCAACGACTACCTCAATACGTTCAAGATCAATGGCACGTTCGTTTGGGATCACACCTACGCATTCTCGGCTGGCTATTTCAGCGTCAACGGCAGCCAGGACGCGGACCTGTGGGGGGCGACCAGCGTGGCGAACAGCCCGAACGGCAACGGCCTCGTGTTCGATCTGTCCTACGCGCCGTTCTCGCACGGCAGCCCGGGTCCCTATTCGACTTACAACGCGCGATTCGGCGTGCAGTACACGAAGTATCTCGAACTTTACGGCGGCACGAGCAATTTTGACGGCCTGATCGGCACCCCGGGCGCGGGCGGGCAGCACAACGCCTCGGGCAACGACACGCTGTGGCTCTACGCGGTGCTAGCGTTCTGAAACGCCGTAGACATCGCATGGCGGCACGCCTGGGCTTAAGACCGCGTGCGCATTCTGCTGGGCGAAGGCGGCCGCCGCTAGAACGGCGACCGCAACGAACAAGCTGAAGGCCGCCAGCTTGCCGCCCATCTTCAAGCGCCGTTAGAGCCGCCCAGGGGACTGCATGGGCGCCATATGCGCTTCCTGTCTCTTGAGAACAATTATCCGCGAGGAATTTGAAGCGCCTGTCAGGGACAAGAGCATAGTGCAACCCGATGGCGCCTCGAACAAACGACCCCAGACGCTATTGTGTGCCCACCGCACGAAACGACTGCGGCAAACTGCCTGGCCCATCTCTGTCGGCGCGTCGATAACCCGGTCGCGCAAATCCTGCGAATAGGTTCCTGGCATTCATGCTGGCCTCTTTTTGCCTGCGCCAGAGATCAAGTGGCCACGCATCCATTCCTATGGAAGCCATGTTTGCCGACGGCTTCCGGCGTGGCGATCGGCAAACATCCGAGTCGAGCCGTCGAGCCCGCCAATCGACGAAACTCCGCTCCTGGCGCTAAGCAGGTCCCCGCCTCGATCCCAGAGCCCGACCGCGGCTCCGGGGCCCTCGTCCGGCCCGGCGCCGCGGGAAAGCTCCTTGATTCGCAAGCTAAATCCACTGCTTGCAGTCATGCAAGCAAGATAAGGCTATCGCGTCGTGAACACGCCGTCAGGCCTTCTTGACCCAGAGCTTGCACCAGCCGGTCGGCGAAATCTCGCCCGCCACCGACTTGCACGCATTCGGGGCGACGAAGAAATTGCATCCGTCGCATTGTTTGCCGTCCTTGGGCGTGGCCTGGTATGCGACCGCCGTTTGCGGCAGGGCCGCCTTGGCGCCGCCGGCGCCGATCGCCAGCAACGGCGCCGCGCCTGCCGCGGCGAGCAGCAAGGTGCGACGATTCACGGATTTGGAATTCAATTCGTTCATAACGTTTTCCTCTCGATAGCGGCTGAAGCCCGGACGCGCGCGATCTTCTCATGGGAGGCGCGCGTTGCCCATATGGAATCGCGCTCCGACCGTGAGCCGGATCGACAACCGCCCGCTTGCTTTTTCGCATGCGAGGCCATTCCGTCAATGGCTGAAAGTCAAAATGCGGCCATTCGTCGCGCCGACGGCGCCGCTCGCTTTCGCGGCGCCGGCGTGCTAACGGCCTCGTTTCGCCGGGGCTGCGCCCTTAAGGCGACGGGACGCGACGAGCAGGACGATGAGCGATATATTTCAGGAAGTCGATGAGGAGGTCCGCCGCGACAAGGCGGCCGAATTCTGGAAGAAGTACCAGAACCTGATCATCGGCGCGGCGGTCCTCATCGTTCTCGCGACCGCCGGCTATCGCCTTTACCAGAATCGCCGCCTTGCGGCCGAACAGGCGGCGGGGGCGGCGTTTCAACAGGCGCTGGCGCTCGATCGCGACGGCAAGGACGCCGAGGCCGAAGCGGCCTTGGCCAAGCTCGCCGCCGACGCGCCGCGCGGCTATCAGACTCTCGCCCGCCTCTTCGAGGCCGCGATCAAGGCCAAGGCCGACCCCAAGGGCGCTCTTCCCGCCTATGACGCGCTCGCCGCCGACGCTTCGATCGGCGCGCTGTTTCAGGACGCCGCCCGGCTGCGCGCCGCCTTGCTGCGCCTGGACGCGGGCGAGGCCGCAGCGGCCAAGCCCGCGCTCGAGGCGCTGGCGGGAAGCGGCGGCGTATATCGCCACACCGCGCGCCTGGCCCTGGGCGTCATCGCGCTGAACGCGGGAGATTACGACGGCGCCGGCAAATGGCTCGACCTCGTGGCCGCCGACGCCGAAGCGCCCGATACGGAAAAGCGCAGCGCCGAAAGCCTGCTCGGCCTCGTGGCCTCCAATCGGCCGGCGGCGAAGTGAGCGCCGCGCGGCGCGCTCCCTCGGGCGGGAGCGGCAGTCTTTGAGTCGTCGCCCATGAGCGCGAAAGTCGCCATTATCGGACGCCCGAACGTCGGCAAATCGACGCTGTTCAATCGGCTCGTCGGGCGCAAACTGGCGCTGGTCGACGACCAGCCCGGCGTCACTCGCGATCGGCGCGAGGGCGAGGCGCGGCTCGGCGATCTCGCCTTCACGATCGTGGACACCGCCGGCCTCGAGGAGGGCGACGGCGTTTCGCTCGCCGGCCGCATGCGCGCGCAGACCGAGGCGGCGCTCGCCGATTGCGACGCGATCCTCTTCCTCATCGACGCGCGCGCCGGCGTGACCGGGAGCGACCGGCATTTCGCGCAGGCGGTGCGCCGCGCCGGCAAGCCGGTCATCCTGATCGCCAACAAGGCCGAGGGGCTCGCCGGGCGTCAGGGCGCATACGAGGCCTTCGGCCTCGGCCTCGGCGACCCCATCCCGTTTTCGGCTGAGCATGGGGAGGGACTGGGCGAACTCCATGAGGCTTTGGACGCCGTATTGCCGGCCTCGGCGAGGATTGACGCGGACGAAGAGGACGAGTCCGCGCCGCTGACGCTCGGCGACGAGGAAGATGGCAGCGAGGCGGACCCGACCAAGCCGTTGCGCATCGCCGTCCTCGGGCGCCCGAACGCCGGCAAATCGACCCTGCTCAACCGCATTCTCGGCGAGGAGCGCCTGCTGACCGGGCCCGAGCCCGGCCTGACGCGCGACAGCATCGGCTTAGAGGCGACCTGGCGCGATCGGCGTTTCAAGCTCTACGACACCGCGGGGCTTCGCCGCCGCTCGCGCATCGTCGAGAAGCTGGAAAAGCTCGCCGTGGCCGACGCGCTGCGCGCGGTGCGTTTCGCCGAGGTCGTCGTTCTCCTGCTCGACGCGACGATCCCGTTCGAGAAGCAGGACTTGACGCTCGCCGATCTCGTCGAGCGCGAGGGCCGGGCGCTGGTCATCGGCCTCAACAAGTGGGACCTCGTCGAGAACAAGAGCGCCAAGGCCCAGGAGCTGCGCGCCGAGGCCGACCGGCTGCTGCCGCAATTGCGGGGAACGCGCGTCATTCCCGTTTCCGGGCTCACCGGCGCGCATGTCGACAAACTGTTAGAGGCGGTGATCGCCACCCACGAGGTCTGGAACATCCGCATCTCCACCGGGCGGCTCAACCGCTGGCTGGCTCCGGTCATCGACGCGACGCCGCCGCCCGCCGTCGCCGGTCGCAGAGTGAAAATCCGCTACATGACCCAGCCCAAGGCGCGCCCGCCCTTCTTCGTGCTGTTCGGCAATCACGTCGACAGCATTCCCGAGAGCTACAAGCGCTATCTCGTCAACGGCCTGCGCGAGACCTTCGGCCTGTTCGGCGTGCCGATCCGACTGTCGATGCGCGGGGGAAGCGCGAATCCTTACGCGCCGAAAGACAAACGCAAGTCGTGAGGGCCGGGCCGGCAGGCGCTTTAACGCCGCTTTGCGCCCGTGGCGCATACGCGCGCGAGCCGGGGTGAGGCGACGATGTCGAACGACGACTTCAAATTCGCGCGCGACTATCTGCTCGCGTTGCGTGACGATTATCCCGCCGCCAAGGCCGGATTCGCATGGCCCAGGCTCGGCCGCTTCAACTGGGCGCTCGATTGGTTCGACGACGAGCTCGCCAGGGGCGAGCACGGGGCGCGGCCGGCGCTGAAAATTCTCGGCGAGGGGGTGGAGACCTATTCGTTCGCCGAACTCTCCGAACGCTCCTCTGCGCTAGCCAACGGCCTGCGCGCGCTCGGCGCCAGGCGCGGCGATCGCCTGCTGCTGATGCTCGGCAATGTCGCGCCGCTGTGGATTTCGACGCTGGCGGCGATGAAGCTCGGCCTCGTCGTGATCCCCGCGACGCCGCAACTCGCTGGCGCCGACATCGACGATCGGCTCGCGCGAGGCCGCGCGCGCTTCGTCATCGCCGACGGCGCGGACGCGGGCAAATTCGTCGGTCGCGGCGAGGGCGCTGAGCGCATCGCGGTCGGCGTCGCGCCCGAGGGCTGGCATGACTACGCCGCGCTGTTCGCGCAGAGCGCGCATTTCGAGCCGGACGGTCCGACGCAGGCCGACGATCCGCTGCTGCTCTATTTTACTTCCGGCACGACCGCGCGGCCCAAGCTCGTGCTGCACAGCCACGCCAGCTACCCCGTCGGCCATCTCTCGACGATGTTCGGCCTCGGCCTCAAGCCGGGCGACGCGCATCTCAACATTTCCTCGCCGGGTTGGGCCAAGCACGCCTGGTCGAGTTTTTTCGCGCCGTGGAACGCCGGGGCGACGATCCTCGCGCTCGCCAAGCGGTTCGAGGCGCGTTCGACTCTCGACGATCTCGTCGCGCATCGGGTCGCCTCGTTCTGCGCGCCCCCGACCGTGTGGCGCCAGCTCGTCCAGCTCGAACTCAAGCAATGGAAAGTCGCGTTGCGCGAAGTCAACTCGTCGGGCGAGCCGCTCAATCCGGAAGTCATCGAACAAGTGCGCCGCGCCTGGGGCCTGACGCTTCGCGATTCCTACGGCCAGACGGAAACGACGATGATGGTCGGCAACGCGCCGGGGCAGAAAATCGTCGCGGGCTCGATGGGCCGTCCGCTGCCGGGCTACCGCATCGTCCTCCTCGACGCCGACGGTCTGGAGGCCGATCACGGCGAGATCGCCATTCCGCTCGCCCAGCGCCCCGTCGGCTTGACGCGCGGCTATCAGAGCGACGCGGGCGAGATCGTGCCGATCGAAGGCGATTACTACCGCACCGGCGACGTCGCGACTCGCGACGCCGAGGGCTACATCGCTTATGTTGGGCGCGCCGACGACGTGTTCAAATCGAACGACTACCGCCTGAGCCCGTTCGAGCTGGAAAGCGCGCTGATCGAGCACCCCGCGGTCGCCGAAGCCGCCGTCGTCCCCGCGCCCGACGCGATTCGCTTGACGATCCCCAAGGCCTATGTCGTCCTCGCCGAGGGTCATGCGCCCGACCGCGCGACGGCGCTCTCGATCTTCGCCTTCCTGCGCGACCGGCTCGCGCCCTACAAGCGCGTGCGGCGGATCGAATTCAGCGAATTGCCGAAGACGATTTCGGGAAAAATCCGCCGCGTCGCACTGCGCGCGCGCGAGGACGCGCTGGCCGCGACCGGCGAGCGGGCGGAGCGGGAGTTTCGGGTGGAGGAGTTTGCGGAACTGGGGTGAACGGTTTTTCCGTCAAACGAAGCGACAGTCGCCATTGCGAGGAATGAAGCGATGAAGAAGGGGCGCGATGCGCCGTCTGCGGCATCCCTGGCGAAAGCGGCTCTGGCCCGATGCGCGGCGCTGATGGTCATCGGCTGGCCAGGCCTTGCGTCGGCTAAAGGAACGCGGCTGCTCGGTAGTCACATCGATCCCATCATGTTCGCGCCATCGGTCATGGCGGTGCTGCTTGCGCCGCTGGCGGGGTCTCAGATAGCCCGGACGGGAAAGTACGGGTCCGCGGCGCCCTGGCTGGCGGGAGTTGGGGTGCTGGCGACCCTTCTGATATCCGAGGCGCTGTTCAGCTTTGGCCCGCTCGTTACGCCAATTCCGCAGATCATCGTCATGGCGCTCATGCTCAGAAGCGCGCGGCGAAGATCCGCCTCGAAATGAGGCCGCCCGCGTCGAGCGAGGAGCCGATGGCGCGGCGACGCTGGCGCAGTTCGCCGTCTCGAACGAAAAACGGCCCCGCCTTCGCAAAGGCGGGGCCGCGCGGAAACGCTTGCGGGCGCTTCGGTTACATCGGCTGCAGCATGCCGTGGCCCTTCGGCGTCATCATGCCTTCGCAGCTGCCCTTGGCGACGTATTTCCAGTGATGGGGGTCGTAGTCGACCGTCGACGTGCCCGCGCAGCTCGTGCCGGCGCCGGCGGCGCAATCGTTCTTGCCGGCGAGCGCGACGCCGTAGCACTTGTCGGCGCCCGGCTGCATCGGCGCGGGGCCCGCCTTGGCGGCGGAAGCGAGCGCCAGCGCGACGGCGAGCGAGCCGGCGAGCGTGGCGGCGGTGAAGGCGGTCTTGGCGTTCATGGGCGGTATCCTCGTTGAAAACAAAGAGAGTTTCTTTGAGCGTCGGTCGTCGCCGCGCCCGCCGGCCGAGCCTGTCGGCCTTGCACAGGGTCATTCGCCAGGCGGGCGCCGAGGTTACCTCAGGCGCGATCACGAAATCGTGAGCTTCCCCCGCCGCGCGCGCTGGCGGCGACTTGCCCTTTGCGCGCCGATGGGGCCATAAACCGGGCGCGCGGGCTTTGCCGCGTTTCGTCGATTCGCCGATCCTGTTCAGCCCGACCCCCGAGAAGTGCGAGCCCATGCGTCTTTCCCGCTATTTCCTGCCGATCCTCAAGGAAACGCCGAAGGAGGCGGAGATCGTCTCGCATCGGCTGATGCTGCGCGCCGGCATGGTCCGTCAGGAAGCGGCGGGCATCTATGCCTGGCTGCCGTTGGGCCTGCGCGTGCTCGCCAAGATCAGCGCGATCGTGCGCGAGGAACAGAACCGCGCCGGCGCCATCGAATTGCTGATGCCGACGATCCAGTCGGCGGATCTGTGGCGCGAGTCCGGCCGCTACGACGATTACGGCAAGGAGATGCTGCGCATCCGCGATCGCCACGAGCGCGACATGCTGTTCGGGCCGACCAACGAGGAAATGATCACCGAGATTTTCCGCGCCAACGTCCGCTCGTACAAGGATCTGCCGCTCAACCTCTATCACATCCAGTGGAAGTTCCGCGACGAGGTGCGCCCGCGCTTCGGCGTCATGCGCAGCCGAGAATTCCTGATGAAGGACGCCTATTCCTTCGATCTCGACGCGGCGGGCGCGCGCCATTCCTACAACAAGATGTTCACCGCCTATTTGCGCACCTTTTCGCGCCTGGGCCTGACGGCGATCCCGATGGTCGCCGACACCGGCCCGATCGGGGGCGACCTTTCCCACGAGTTCATCATCCTCGCCGAGACCGGCGAGAGCGAAGTCTTTTGCCATAGGGATTATCTCGAGTTCACGCCGCCGCCCGACACCATCGACTTCGACAGCGCGAGCGCGATGCAGGGCGTGTTCGACAAATGGACTTCGCTCTACGCCGCGACCTCGGAGAAGCACGACGCGGCGGCTTTCGACAGGATCGACCCGGATTCGCGAATTTCGGCGCGCGGCATCGAAGTCGGCCATATTTTCTACTTCGGAACGAAGTACTCGCTGCCGATGAAGGCGGTCGTCAACGGCCCCGACGGCAAGGAGCATTGCGTGCACATGGGTTCCTACGGCATCGGCCCGAGCCGCCTCGCCGCCGCGCTGATCGAGGCGGGCCACGACGAAGCCGGCATTATCTGGCCCGAGGCGGTGGCGCCTTTCGCGGTCGGCCTCGCCAATCTCAAGGTCGGCGACGCCGCGTGCGACGGCGCTTGCGCGCGCATCTATGCGGCGCTCGGCAAGGCGGGCGTCGATACGCTCTATGACGACCGCGACGAGCGTCCCGGCGCGAAATTCGCCGCGATGGATCTCATCGGCCTGCCCAACCAGATCGTCGTCGGGCCCAAGAGCCTCGCCGAGGGCAAGGTCGAGATCAAGAACCGAGCGACCGGCGAACGCGAACTCGTCGGCGTCGAGGCCGCGATCGCGCGGCTCGGCGGGATCGCATGACGGCGCTGGCCGTCGAAACGCCGGCCGCCGCCCCGCCGCTCGCGACGCGCCCGTTTTCCGCCTTCGAGTGGATGGTGGCTTTGCGCTACCTGCGCGCGCGGCGCGCGCACGGCTCGATTTCGGTGATCGCCGGCTTCTCGTTCCTCGGCATCGTGCTCGGCGTCGCCGCGCTGATCGTGGTGATGGCGGTGATGAACGGCTTCCGCCACGATCTGATGGACAAGATGATCGGCCTCAACGGCCACATGTTCCTGCAAGGGGTCGAGACGCCGCTCACCGACTACGACGCGGTGACGAACCGCGTCGCCAAGGTTCCCGGCGTGACGCTGGCGCTGCCGCTGGTCGAGGGCCAGGCCTTCGCCTCGACGCCGTTCGGCTCGTCCGGCGTGCTCGTGCGCGGCGTTCGCGAGGCGGACTTGAGGCGTCTGCCTGGAGTCGGCGAGCATGTCAGGCAAGGCTCTCTCGACGGCTTCGACGCGGGTCAGGGCGTGGCGATCGGCGCCAAGCTCGCCGAGCATCTCAGCCTGCGCGTCGGCGACAAGATCACGCTGATCGCGCCGCGCGGCGCGCAGACGCCGTTCGGCGTCACCCCGCGCATGAAGGCCTATAACGTCGCGGCGATCTTCCAGATCGGCATGGCGACCTTCGACGGCACCTTCGTGTTCATGCCGCTGCCCGAGGCGCAGGCCTATTTCAATCTCGACGGCCAGGCCAATGTCGTCGAGGTCTATGTCGACGATCCCGACCATATGGACGTCATGCGCGAACGCATCGATCCGGCCGAGCAGCGGCCGATGATCGACACCGACTGGCGCCAACTCAACAAGAGCTTCTTCGACGTGCTGGCGGTCGAGGCCAATGTGATGTTCGCGATCCTGACGCTGATCGTGCTGGTCGCGGCGCTCAACATCATTTCCGGCCTGATCATGCTGGTGCAGGACAAGGCGCGCGCGATCGCGGTGTTGCGCACGATGGGCGCGACGCGCGGCGCGATCATGCGCATCTTCCTCATCACCGGCGCGACGATCGGCGTCCTCGGCACCGCCTGCGGCCTCGCGCTCGGCCTTCTCGTCGCCCACAACGTCGAGGAGATCCGCAAGGGCCTGAGCTGGCTCATCGGCGTCAACCTGTTCCCCTCGGAATTCTACTTCCTTTCGCAATTGCCCTCGCGCGTCGAGGCGCACGACGTGATCGCGGTGGTCGCGATGACGCTGTTCCTGTCGCTGGCGGCGACGATCTACCCTTCGTGGCGCGCGGCGCGGCTCGATCCGGTCGAGGCGTTGCGCTATGAGTGATGTGGCGCCGGCGCTGTCGCTGGAAGGAATCGAGCGCCGCTACGGGCGCGGCGAAACGACGATCGAAGTGTTGAGCGGCGCCGATCTCGCGTTGTGGCCCGGCCAGTCGGTGGCGCTGATCGCGCCCTCGGGCGCGGGCAAGTCGACGCTGCTGCATCTGGCCGGGCTGTTGGAGAGGCCGGACGGCGGCGAGGTCTATGTCGGCGGCGCCGCGACCTCGGCGATGTCGGACGACAAGCGCACCGCGCTGCGCCGCGTCGAGATCGGCTTCGTCTATCAGTTCCATCATCTGCTGCCGGAATTCTCGGCGTTGGAGAACATCGTCCTGCCGCAGATGATCCGCGGCCTCGGCCGCGCGGAAGCGGCCAAGCGCGCGCACGAGCTGCTCGCCTATCTCGGCCTTGCGCAACGCGAAAACCACCGCCCGGCGGAGCTCTCGGGCGGCGAGCAGCAGCGCGTCGCCATCGCCAGAGCCGTCGCCAACGCCCCGCGCGTGCTGCTGGCGGACGAGCCCACCGGCAATCTCGACCCCAAGACGGCGGACCACGTGTTCGGGACTTTGACCGAGCTCGTCAAGGCGAGCCGCGTGGCGGCGCTGGTGGCGACGCACAATCTGGACCTGGCGGGAAGGATGGATCGGCGGGTGACGCTGCGCGAGGGGCGGGTGGTGGAGATGGCGTAGGGGCCGTCTTCAGGCGGGGGGCAATTGTTTCAGGGATTTGCGAGGCGATTTTCCGCCGCGCCTCGGTCGGCGCCGCTTCGATTCAATCGGAAGCGGCTCGAATACCGCCCTAGCCGTGAATGTAGTGCTCAAGCTGGCCAATCGTGAATTGCTGATCGCCGATTATGCTTTTGACGAGATCGCCGATTGAAATGATGCCGATCAGTTTTTCCCCGTCGACCACCGGCAGATGGCGGATATGCTTGTCCGTCATGACGGCCATGCATTGTTCAATCGATTGTTCCGGCTGCGCGACGATGACATGTTTTTCCATGATGTCCCGTATCGGCGTCGCGGGAGAGGTCTTGCCCTTGAGAACGACATTGCGCGCGTAGTGCCGTTCGGTGATCATGCCGACGATCGCGTCGCCGTCCATCACAATCAGCGAGCCGATGTCTTTATCCGCCATTTTCGCGACGGCGTCGAAGACGGTGGCGTCCGGACCGATGGACCAAATTTTCCGACCTTTCTGGTCGAGCAGTTGCCGCACTGTGGTCACTTGTGTCCTCCCCGGCCCACACGCCTCGGCGCAATTGTTGCCGACGATGCAGCAAATCCGCGGGAAAGCATTGATTCGCGTCAATCTCTGTCGCGGGAACGCCCGAGATCAGCTGCGTCCGCCAGTTCCGTGATCGGCGGCCGGAATGCTCCGCGTTGGAGATCATCATCCCGCCGCAGATGATCCGCGACCTGGGCCAGGTGAAGGCGGCGGCCGCGCGCGCGAACTGCTCGCCGATCTCGGCCTGGCCGCGCGCGCCGTCGCCAATGCCCCGCGCGTGCTGCCCGCGGACGAGCCCACCGGCAATCTCGACCCCAAGACGGCGGACCACGTGTTCGGCACTTTGACGGAGCTCGTCAAGGCGAGGCGGGTGGCGGCGCTGGTGGCGACGCACAATCTGGAGCTGGCGGGAAGGATGGATCGGCGGGTGACGCTGAGGGAAGGGGCGGGTGGTGGAGATGGAGTAGGGGGAGGCGGGGTGGCCCTTTAGGCGGCGGGCGCGATCTTCAGGCGATAGCCGAGCGCCTTGGTCACGCCGGCGAGCGTCTCCAGCGTCGGATTGCCCTCGGCGCTGAACGCCTTGTACATCGTCTCTCGGCTCAGCCCGGCGGCCTTGGCGATTTGCGCCATGCCGCGAGCGCGCGCGATGTCGCCGATCGCGGCGGCGATCAGCGAGGGGTCGCCGTCTTCGAACGCGGCTTCGAGATAGGCGAACTCGGCCTCGGGCGAAGTCAGCCGCTCGGTCGGGTCCCAAATCGTGGTTTCGATCACCATTTCAAACTTCCTTCGCCAGTTTCTTGGCGCGCACGATGTCCGCCTCCTGACTTCCCTTGTCGCCGCCGCAAAGCAGGACGGTTGCGACTTGGCGACGTTGGACGAAGTAGACGCGATAACCCGGACCATAATCGATGCGGAGTTCGCGCACGCCTTCTCCGACCGTCTTCGCGTCGCCGGGGTTGCCCAGCGAAAGCCTGCGGATGCGAACGTCGATCCTCGCGACCGCCTTCTGATCGCGCAGCGCCGCAAGCCAAGCGGAAAAGACGGCGGTCTGACGGACTTCGATCACAGGCGCAATTTAATGCATGGCGGCTGTGGCGTCAATTATAATACACGCAGCGCGCCGGTCGGCGCGCTTGGCCACCTCGCCATGACTCGACGCGACGGTAACTTGCGGCTCAGATGATCATTGCGGCGGGACGCGGCGCACCTGGGAACGCGGGGGCGCATTGAGTCTATTTGGTAAGGCTCACGGCAACTCAGCCAGCCCAGCCGACGGTAGCCCTCGCACCAGTCGAAGCCACCGCCCGCATCGCCCTCACTATTTCACACGCCATTGGCAAACTCGAGATCGTCGCGGCTCGCTGCGGCGCGGGGGGGTTCTCCGTTCAAGGCTTTGGTCGGCCAATAACGAGTACCCCTTTCAATTCTCCTGACACATGGATCGACACGTCACCGCCATCTGGCGGATGCTGGACAAAATCGAAATTCTGGCGTCCAATTCATCGAACTACGCGCAGTCGCGGGTCGAAGGCGGAGAGCGTCAATCAGAGCTTGGACCGCACTTGCCCTCGTCGCTATCGTCTACGGGTGCATCGCGCCCGCGAACGCGGCGATCTGTCCGAGAATCTTCGCGCCGGTTTGCGCGGCGACCGCCGCCCATCAATTGCAGACGTTCGGCAACGTCTGCGATGCGAGAGGCGCGGGCGCGATCGTCCTTCATGCTGGCAAGTGCAACGGCACGTTCTGCGGCCGCTACTGCGTGAAGGATCACGGAGCGATTGCGAAGAGCATAAAGACGGGGGCCATCAAGACCTACGACAACGCCTGCTGGGCGGAGAAGAATTTCGCCGTGTTTCTCAAATACGGGCCGTGCCCGGAGCCATAGGCGCCGAGACAATTCGCGCCGCCGAAGTTCTATGCACGATTAGCCCGCTTTCGCCGAATAGCGCATCGATTTCTGGTGTCACGGCCGCGATCCAGGCATTTTAATCAGCATGTTATGCTGATTTGAGGGCTACTATCGTAGTGAACCCGGTGCGTGTGAATAGAGTGAGGCGTTCTCAGGCTCGGGAGGGGGTCAGATGCAAAACAGCGGCGTCTTGGGCCGTTCGTCCATCGCGGTAGCGGCGGCTGTTTTAACGGGATGCAGTGTGGTTCCGCCGTTATCGGATGCGACAGGTGTATCGGGACCGCCGGACGCCGCCGGCACGTCCCAAAACGGAATCTTCGTCAAGGATGTCGTTCATCGGGTCAAATGCGAACTTGCCGCTGCTTTTTCAAACCGGCTCACGATGCCAAACCCCAAACCAGATCCGGCTGGTAAAAAGAAAAAAGAGGACCTGCCGACCTGGCTCGCCGACTGGACGGTGAAAGCCGATTTGAATTTGCAGGCCAATGAGCAGGGAGGGATTTCGCCAAACGGCTCTTATACGGTCATCCGGAGGAGCGCGGTCAACACGGCGGCGGGTCCGACAACGTCACCTGGAACGACATTGGGAACTGTGGCGCAACTCTTCACGCTCAGCGCCACGGCGAATGCGGGCGAGCAGGCCGTGCGAAATGAGACGCTGAGCTTCACTCTTTCGTTGAAGGAACTGAAAGACTGGTATGTAGACGCCCGGACAGGGTGCCAAGCGGCCGCTGAGCAAGGGCTGCTTGGCAATCTCGGCATCGCCGAGTGGATTGACGCGTCGCTAGCGCCCGTCGGAGGCGATGGCCTGCTGGCCGGCAAACATCCGGCACCCAACATGGGTGCTAAGGCCAGCGCCCCGTCAATCACCGCTCCGCCCAAAGTCATTATTGGAAATCTGACCGCGGACTTTCTGAGCAAGAATAGGCCTGCCCCGCTTTCGCCGACGGAGGCTGCGTTGGAAAGGGCCAAGCTCGATCAGGCCATCAAGGATGCGAATGCCGCTCTTACGGCAGCGCAGGCTAGCTATGCATCGATCAACGCAAGCGTGACAAGTCTCAAGGCCAAGACCGACAAACTTGCCCAAATGCAGATCACCTATAACGGCATACTTGCGCCTGAGATCGCGACACAATTCGCGAGTGTGTCCGCGAATATGGCGCTCTATCGAAAGCAGGCTGACTCGGCTCTTCAATGCACCATTCAACAGGTTTGCGGCGCGCCTCAAGGCGATTGCAGCGGCTTTCCATTCCACGCGACAGACAAATTCGAAGTGAAACCGACCCAAAAGAAGGACCCGATGTGCCCTGCCGTCCCACCGGCGGCGTGCAATGATAATGTGCATCCCGACACCATATCGGGGATTTTGAATGAAATAGCATGTGTAACCCGCTATCGAAATGAATCGATTCTCGCGGGCGATACTGAAGTCTTGACGAAAAACTACTACAATCCAGCGATGGACGCGTTGAAGATCGCCCAGACATACGCTGACAATGCAAGAAAGCTCGCGACCTTTGCCCAAAATCTGGCGGGGACGGGTCTACCCAAGACGCCCGATCCACCAGTCGACAGTATCGGGCATTTGATACAGTTCGTGGTCGGCTACGGTGCAGGTATCTCTCCAAGCTGGACTCTGATTGCCTGGAAAGGGCCGGGCGTCAATGGTTCTCTTATCTCGGGAAGCGTCAACCGAACGCATATTCTTCAGTTGGCCCTTGGCTCGCCTCAAGGGGGTGCGTCAAGTCAGGAACAAACCCGAATTCTAAACAATCAGCTTCTCCTAAATCTCGGCCAGTGACCTAACACCAACACCCTCGCGGGCCGACCCATAGGGAATGTCCTTTTATAACTCCCGCAAGACCGGGCGTTTTCGCGTTGAAGAAGGGCAGGGCCGATCGCGGCGCGTTCGTCGCGCCGCCCCCTCAAATCTGCTCCACCGCCTTCACCGCCTCGGGCAGGAAATGCTTCAGCAAATTCTCGATCCCGTGCTTCAGCGTCGCCGTCGACGACGGGCAGCCCGAGCAGGCGCCTTTCATGGCGAGATAGACGACGCCGTCGCGAAAGCCCTTGAAGACGATGTCGCCGCCGTCGCCGGCGACCGCGGGCCTGACGCGGGTTTCGATCAGCTCCTTGATCGTCTCGACGGTCTCGGCGTCCTCGGCATGGAAGAACTCGTCGCCCGCGGCGGCGGCGTCGCCGCTCAGCGCCGGCGCGCCGGAGAGGAAGAACTCGGTGACGACGCCGAGCACCGCCGGGCGCAGGTGCTGCCACTCGCCCTCGGTCTTGGTCACGGAGATGAAATCGGGCGCGAGGAACACGCCGGAGACGCCGGGCAGCTCCATCAGCGCCTTGGCCAGCGGCGAGCGCTCGGCTTCGGCGAGGTCGCGCGCCTCGAAGGTGCCGGCGTCGATGACGGGACGGCCGGGCAGGAATTTCAGCGTCGCGGGATTGGGCGTCGCTTCGGTCTGGATGAACAAGGCCGTCTCCTGAAAGATAGGGCGTCAGGCCAAATGAGATAAGCGCGGCGGAGCGGTTGTGCAAGCCGGCCGTGGCGCCCGGCGCCGCCATCTCTTTTTCTCGCGCCGCCCGGTCGAAAAAGCGATTCCCCCTTTGCGCCACTTGTCGTTAGAGTGGGGCGTCGAAGCAGGGAAACGTCATGGCCGGTCCAACAGGCGCCGAGTCTCCGAAAGCGGGCGAGGGGCGATGAGCGGCGCGTTCCGGCTGAGCCGGGGCGGGCGCGTCGATCGCGCCAAGCCGCTCCGCTTCACTTTCGACGGCAAGCGTTACGTCGGCTGCGCGGGCGACACGCTCGCCTCGGCGCTCGTCGCCAACGGCGCGCATCTCATCGCCCGCTCGTTCAAATATCACCGCCCGCGCGGCATCCTGTCGCTCGGCGCCGACGATCCCAACGCGCTCGTCACCCTCGACGCCGGCAAGGGGCGCGTGACGCCGAACCTGCGGGCGACGCAGATCGAGCTCTACGACGGTTTGCGCGCGTTCAGCCAGAACGCCTGGCCCTCGCTCGAATGGGACGCCCTTGCCGTCAACGGCCTGTTCTCCGCGTTCATGCCCGCCGGCTTCTACAACAAGACCTTCATGCAGCCGAAGGGCGCATGGGAGGCGGTCTACGAACCGATCATTCGCAACGCCGCAGGCATGGGGAAAGCGCCAGTCGAGGCCGATCCCGACCACTACGCCTTCGAATACGCGCATTGCGACGTCGCCGTCGTCGGCTCCGGCCCCGCAGGGTTGGCCGCCGCCCTGGCGGCGAGCCGGGCCGGCGCGCGCGTCATGCTGTTCGACGAACAGGCGGAATTCGGCGGTTCGCTGCTCGCCGAGAGAAGCGCTGGGATCGACGGCGCCGGCGCCGCCGATTGGCTCGCCGCGACGCTTGCCGAACTCGCCTCGTCGCCGCGGGTGAAAATGCTGGCGCGCACGCAGATTTTTGGCTGTTACGCGCAGAATTTTCTCGCCGGGCAGCAGCGCCTCACCGATCATCTCGCCGATCCCGACCCCAAGATCCCGCGCGAGCGGCTGTGGCAGGTCCGCGCGCGCCAGGTGGTGCTCGCGACCGGCGCGCACGAGCGCCCGCTGGTCTTTCCCAACAACGACCGACCCGGCATCATGCTCGCCGAGGCCGCGCGCGCGCTGGCGACGCGCTACGGCGTCAGGCCGGGGACGCGAATCGTCGTCGCCGCCGCGCACGATTCGGCCTATCGCGCCGCGCTGGATTTGGCGGAATCCGGCTGCGAAATCGCCATGATCGCCGATCTGCGCGCTCAGGCCGACGGTCCGCTTCCTCAGGCTGCGCGCCGCGCCGGCCTGCGCGTCGAGACCAACGCCGCGATCCTCGGCTCTTACGGAGGGCTGCGCGTCACCCACGCGCTGGTCGCCAAGCGCTGGGCCGACGGCGCGCCGGGCAAGGGCGAGCCGATAGCCTGCGACGTGATCGCGATGAGCGGCGGCTGGACGCCGAACGTCAGCCTCTATTCGCAATCGCGCGGCAAACTCGTCTTCGACGAAGCGACGCAGAATTTTCTGCCCGGCGCCGCCGTTCCCGATCAGCGCTCGGCGGGCGCGTGCCGGGGGATTCTCGATCTCGAGGCCGCGCTCGCCGACGGGATGAGCGCGGGCGCCGCGGCCGCGGGCGTCGCGCCGCCGGCGCCGCCGCGCGTCGAAGGCGCCTTCGCGACGACGGGCGGCGCGCTCGGGCTCGCCGCCGGCGCGAGCGCGAAGGACATCGTCAAGGCTTTCGTCGATTTCCAGAACGACGTGAGCGCTCGCGACATCCAGTTGGCGACGCGCGAGGGCATGCGCTCGATCGAGCACATCAAGCGCTACACCACCACCGGCATGGCGACCGATCAGGGCAAGAACTCCAACATGAACGCGCTGGCGATCGCCGCCCAGGCGCTGGGCAAGCCGATCGCGGAAGTCGGCCTGACGACGTTCCGCCCGCCCTACACGCCGGTGACCTTCGCGACTTTCGCCGGCCTGGCGCGGCGCGACATGTTCGATCCCGTCCGCCAGACGCCGCTGCACGCATGGTCGGCGCGCCAGGGCGCCAAATTCGAGGAGGCGGGGCTATGGAAGCGCGCCTCCTATTTCCCCAGGAGCGGCGAAAGGCTCGCCGACACGGTGCGGCGCGAATGCCTGGCCACGCGCGCAAGCGCCGGAATCATGGACGCCACGACGCTCGGCAAGATCGAGGTCGTCGGTCCCGACGCCGGCGAATTCCTCAATCGTCTCTACGTCAATTCGTTCGCCAAGCTCGCGGTCGGGCGCTGCCGCTACGGCCTGATGCTGACCGAGGACGGCTATATCGCCGACGACGGCGTCGTCATGCGTCTCGCCGACGATCGCTTCCACATCACCACGACGAGTTCGGGCGCCGCGCGCGTCTTCGCCGTGATGGAGGATTATCTGCAGACGGAATGGAGCGATCTGAAGGTCTGGTTCACTTCGATCACCGAGCAATTCGCAACAATAGCGATCAACGGCCCCAACGCGCGCAAGATCCTGGCGCCGCTGGTGAGCGGGATCGATCTTTCCAACGCGGCGTTCCCCCATATGAGCGTGCGCGAGGGCCTGATTTGCGGCGCGCCGACGCGGCTGGCGCGGGTCAGCTTCACCGGCGAATTGGGCTTCGAGGTCAACGTGCCCGCCGACTTCGGCGAGAGCGCGCTCGAAGCGATCTGGGCGGAGGGGCAAAAGGTCGGCGCCGTCCTCTATGGCCTCGAGACGCTGCACATTCTGCGCGCGGAAAAAGGCTTCATCGTCGTGGGCCAGGAGACCGACGGCACGGTGACGCCCGACGACGTCGGCATGGGCAAGATGGTCGCTTTCGCCAAGCCCGATTTCATCGGCAAGCGCTCGCTGACGCTGCCGGAGCTGAAGCGCGAGGGCCGCAAGCAACTCGTGGGCCTGCTGCCGGCCGACCCGACCTTCACGGTGGACGAGGGCGCGCAGATCGTCGCCGACGCGGCGCCGCCGACGGGAACGCCGGCGCTCGGCCACGTCTCGTCCTCCTATATGAGCGCGACGCTGGGCCGCAGCTTCGCGCTCGCCCTGGTGACGGGCGGCCGCGCGCGGCTCGGAGAGACGCTTTTCGCGACGACGCGCGACGGGACGGCGCCGGTCAAGCTCGTCGAACCGATCTTTTACGATAGGGAAGGCCAGCGCCTTGACGCCTGACGCGACGACCCCGCAAGCCGAGCGCCGCTCGCCTCTCCACGGGCGCGCCCTGCCCGACAACGCCAAGGTCAGGGCCGTCGCCGCGCCCTTCGCCACGCGCTTCGTCTTGCGCGGGGGGCCAGATGTCGCAGAGCCGGTCGGCGCCGCATTCGGGCCGCCGCCGCCGTTGCAGCCGCTGCGGGCCGCTGGCGTGGCATCGCGCGCCGCGCTGTGGATGGGCCCGGACGAATGGCTGCTGATCGCCGAGGATTCGGCGCCGGAGATCGGCGCCAAGCTCGAGGCCGCGCTGGCGGGCGTTCCTCATTCCCTGGTCGACGTCTCGCATCAGCAATGCGCGATCGAGGTCAGCGGCGCCGGCGCGGCGCGGCTGCTCAATGCGGGCGTGCCGCTCGATCTCGACGTCGCCGCCTTTCCCGTCGGCATGGTCGCGCGCACGCTTCTGCTCAAGGCCGAGATCGTGCTGTGGCGCCGCGAGGCGGAGCGCTTCCGCGTCGAGACCGGACGCTCGTTCGCTTCCTATGTCGCCGCCGTCCTTTACGCTTCGGCGGGGGATCAGGAGCTGTGCTGAGGACGACATTAGCGAGGGAGCCGCGCCTGATCCGGGTCTTCGAACTCTTCAAGGTCGGCATCGGGCCGTCGTCCTCGCACACCGTCGGGCCGATGAAGGCGGCGGCGGCGTTCGTCGACGGCCTCGCGCGAAGCGGCGCGATCGAGCGCGTCGACAGCGTCGTCGTCACGCTGTTCGGTTCGCTCGCTTTCACTGGCAAAGGCCACGCGACGGACAAGGCCGTGATCCTCGGCCTCAGCGGGGAAAGGCCCGACACCGTCGATCCCGACCGCGCCGAGGCGCTCGTCGCCGACGCCGACGCGCGGAAGTCGATCGTTCTGTCCGGGCGGCGCGCCATTCGTTTCGATCCGCACAGCGACATCCGCTTCGATTATGTCACCGCGCCCAAGCGCCATCCCAACACCCTCGCCTTTTGCGCGCGCGACGCGGCCGGGCGGCTCCTGAGCGAGGAGACCTGGCTGTCGGTCGGCGGCGGATTCATCGTTCGCGAGGACGAAGAGCCGGCGGCGGACGCGGCGAGCGCCGCGTTTCCCCATCCGTTCCGCGACGCCGCCGAACTGCTCGCCCGGGCGAGCGAAAGCGGTCTCGAAATCGGCGAACTCGTGCGCGCCAACGAGATGGCGACGCGCACGGCTTGCGAGATCGACGCGCATCTCGATGCGGTGATCGGCGCGATGTTCGCGTCGATCGATCGCGGCCTCGCGCGCGAGGGGCTTCTGCCCGGCCGGCTGAAGGTCGCGCGGCGCGCCAAGGCGATTTTCGACCGTCTCGTCGCCAACGCCGGGCGCAACGCGCGCGCCGCCCATGAAATCATGGATTACGTCGGCGTCTACGCAATGGCGGTCAACGAGGAGAACGCCGCCGGCGGACGCGTCGTCACGGCGCCAACCAATGGCGCGGCGGGCGTCATCCCCGCGGTGCTGCGCTATTATCGCGACCATTGCGCCGGGGCGACGCCCGACGGCCTGAGGACGATCATTCTGACGGCGAGCGCGATCGGGGCGCTGTTCAAGATGAACGCCTCGATTTCGGGCGCCGAGGTCGGCTGCCAGGGCGAAGTCGGCGTCGCCTCGTCGATGGCCGCGGCGGGGCTCTGCGCGGCGCTGGGCGGCTCCAACGCGCAAGTCGAGAACGCCGCCGAAATCGCCATGGAGCATCACCTCGGCATGACCTGCGACCCCGTCGGCGGGCTGGTGCAGATTCCCTGCATCGAGCGCAACGCCTTCGGCGCGGTCAAGGCGATCGCCGCCGCTTCGCTGGCGTTGCACGGCGACGGCCGCCACAAGGTCTCGCTCGACAGCGTCGTCGCGACGATGCGCCAGACCGGCGCCGACATGCAGTCGAAATACAAGGAGACTTCGCTCGGCGGGCTCGCGGTGAATTTCGTCGAATGCTGAGGGGGAGCGCCTTCGCTCACCCCCGCTCCACGCGCTCCCACCCGTTCAGCCCCAGCCGCTCCTGCGGGAGATAGGCGGCCTTGTAGGCCATTTTCTTCGACCCCTCGACCCAATAGCCGAGATAGACATGCGGCAGGCCGAGGCGGCGCGCCTTGTCGATATGGTCGAGGATCATGTAGGCGCCGAGCGAGCGCCGCGACCCGTGCGGGGCGTAAAACGAATAGACCAGCGAGAGTCCGTCGGCGAGCCGGTCGGTGAGGCAGGCGCCGAGCAGCTCTCCCTCGCCGCGCGCGGCGATGAACGAGCCGGCGCCGCGCTGGCGATATTCGGTGAGCATGGTGTCGATGTGGCTGTCCTCCACCATCATGGAGTAATCGAGCATCGACATGTCGGCCATGCCGCCGTCGGGATGGCGGGAGTCGAGGTAGGCGCGAAACAGCGCATATTGCTCGCCGGTCGGTTTGGCCGGCGCCAGCTCTCCCACGAGGTCGGCGTTGGCGCGCAGGATGCGGCGCTGGCTCGCGCTCGGCGCGAAGTCGTCGACGAGAACCCTGACGGAAACGCAGGCGCGGCAATTCTCGCAGGCCGGGCGGTAGGCGATCGTCTGCGAGCGGCGGAACCCGGTCTGGGTCAGCGTGTCGTTGAGCGCGATCGCGCGCTTGCCGACGAGATGGGTGAACACCTTGCGCTCCAGCATGCCCGGCAGATAGGGGCATGGAGAGGGGGCGGTCAGATAGAACTGGGGGGCGTCCCGCAATTCCCGCGTCACGCTTTCGCACTCCTCAGGGCGTCGCAAGAAAACGCAAAGCTAAGCCGGATCGCGCCCGACGGGAATGGCCATGCGCAAAAATTCCTGCGAAAAATTACATCCGGCGGACCAGCGTCACGTCGGCGAGGATGTCGTGCAGGCAGCGTTTCTCGGAATCGATCAGGGAAACGAGGAAGAGCGGCGGGAAAAACCAGCTGAGATAGAAAAACAACGCATGCGCGGCGGCGTTGACGAAGGGAACGCGCGCGCCGGTGTCGTGCATGCGCATCTCCAGGTCCATCGCGCGCATGCCCGGCGTCGCCATTTTCGCGCCGGAGACGGTCAGGCCGTTGTAGAAGAACGCGACCAGCGGGAACAAGGGCGGCAGGAAGAACAACGACAGCCCCAGCGTCAGGATCAACAGCGCGAGCCAAAGCAGCGCCGCGAGCACGGAGACGAGGACGAGATCCAGCGCCAGCGCGAGGATGCGGCGCGTGCGCACGCCCGAAAAGGCGTCGGCGCGCAGCGTCGGGGCGGTCAAAACGTTGGTCATGGCGGGCCTCCTCGAGGCTTTTTCGCGAGCTGCGCCTTCACGATGTGGGGGGCGCGCGGGGCCAGTCAAGGGCGCACGCCGAGGATGCCTCCCGGCCGCAGCACGAGGACGATCGCGAGCAGGCTGAACACCGCGACGTCGCGATAATCGATGGCGAAATAGGTCGACCAGACCGCTTCGAAGGCGCCGACGACGAAGCCGCCGACGAAGGCGCCGGGGATCGAGCCGACGCCGCCGAGAATGGCGGCGATCAGCGCCTTGAGCCCGAGCGCCGTCGCCGCGCCATAGCCGACCGAGCCGTAATACATCGTCATGACAAATCCGGAGAGGCCGGCGAAGGCGCTGGCGAGCGCGAAGGTCTGGCCGAAGATCGCGCGCGGGCTGACGCCGAACAGCCGGGCGCCGAGCGAATCGTCGGCATAGGCGCGCCAGCGGCGCCCGAAGCGGCTCCGGCGCATGAGGAGGACCAGAGCCAGGCCGGCGAGGAGCGCGAAAGCCCCGGCGAGCAGCGCGTTCGGCGCCGTCGTGACGATGAAATCGCCAGAGCGCGCGACGCCAAACGGCGCGTTGAGGATCGGGCTGACCCAATTCGGCCGATCGCCCTGGGTCAGGCGAAGGAATTCCTGCAGGAACAGCGCGAGGCCGATCGACGCGATCAGCGCCTGTTGGCCGCTCGCGCGATGCAGCGGCTGAAAGACCCAGCGGCTCGAGGCGACGCCCCAGAACGCCGCCGTGGCGGCGCCGAAGGTCAGGGCCACGGCGAGGATCGTCGCGGGCGCCTGCGCCGCGGTGAGGATGGCGCCGAGCGCCGCGGCGTAGCCGCCCGCCGCCGCGATTTCGCCGAAGGCGAGGTTGATCCGCCCGACCAGTCCGTAGACCAGCGAATAGGCGGCGGCGAGCAGGGCGTAGACCGCTGCCAGGGGCAGGCCGTTGATCGTCTGCTGCAGCGCATAGGCGAGGGCCGGCGGCAGCGTCGGCAGGGCGCTGACGTCGCCGAGCGGCGCGGGATCGGCGGCGCGCGCGTCGGGCGTCGCCAGCCAGTAGCGCACGAGGATGGCGAGCCGGACGTCCGAAAGCGGCCCGTCGTCGGTCGTCAGAGCGACCAGGTCCTGCGAGCGTTTCGGGCGCCCAGGCGAGCGGAAGCGGCATTCGGCGAAGCGCGCCTCAGCCGGCGCGTCGAGGCCGCTCAGGCGATAGTCGACGCGCAGGCCGCGGCCATCAGGGAATTCGCGCTGCTTCACGATCGTGACGATCGCGTCGGGCGGCGCCAGCGCCGGCAGCGCCATGCGGCACAGACGCGCCTGATCGGTCTCGACCAGGGTCGCGCAGGCGGCGAGCGCAAGACAGATTACTGGGAAGGCGAGGCGGCGGATCACCGGCGCAGAGTTGCGCAGGTCGAGGCGGAAGGAAAGGCGCCCGCCCGGCGCGGTTATTTCCCGGCGAGTCCTAAGCGACGCGATGCTGGCCCTGACGGAGCGCGATCGGCTCGGACATGGCGTGGGCGAATCCGCCGCCCTGGCGGACTTGGACGTTTGAAGCCCGCGGCGCCTGCGGCTGTCGACCCCAGCGCCGTCATGGAATAGCGCGACGGAAGAGTTTATTGTCGACGCGGGTTGGCGCGGCGGCGGGAGCGGCGTTGAAACAGGCGGGCGCCCGAAGCGCGGATCGGCGATTTATGCGGCGTCCCGAACGCGTAGTTCAGTGGGAGATCGCGAATGCGAATACGAATTGCCTCGGCCTGGCTTGTCGCGCTCGGTTTTGTCGTCAGTTCAGCCTGCGCTGAGGAAGCGGGCGTGTCCGTCGACATCCAGCATGGTCATCGCCTGGCGCTCGAGATTTGCGCGTATTGCCACTTGGCCGCGAGCGATCAGGAAGCCGGGCCCTTCCTACAGCCGCCGGCGCGGTCGTTCGCATCGATCGCTCAGGGTCCCGACATCAGCGCCGACTCATTGCGGGTCTTTCTCAATACGACGCATCGGAGCGTCGGCGCCAAGAGCGGCATGCCGAACCCCCAGTTGCTCGACTCTCAAATCAATCAGGTGGCGGCCTATCTCTTGAGTCTGCGCAAGAAGCCTTGAATGTCGCCAAAATAGGAGTCGGCGGTACGGCGATCATGGCGACGCCTCTCGCGCCGCAAGGTCGATCCGCAAGCCGTACCGTCATTTAGGCTTGGCACAAGCGCCCGCTCGAAGCAGCATGAGACTGAAGACGCGCTCGTTCTCGGGGCTGTCGGGGGGAGGCGAGAAGCGGCGGTTGGGCCGTAGGGGAGGGGACGTGGTTCAGATCACGCAATTTTTGCGGCGCGCCGTGCAGACGCGCGGGGGGAGCATCGCGACGGAATGCGAGGCGCGCGCCAGGACCTGGCGCGAATTCGAGACGCGCGTTGCGGCTTTGGCGGGAGCGCTCGCGGCGCTCGGCTACAAGCCCGGCGATCGCATCGGCATGCTGTCGCTCAATTCGGACCGCTATCTCGAATATTTTTTCGCCATGGCCTGGGGCGGGTTCGTCTTCGTTCCCATCAACACGCGGCTCGCCCCGCCGGAAATAGCCTTCTGGCTTACGGATTCGGGCTGCTCCGGGCTTTTCATCGACGACGCCTTTTTCCCCGCGCTGGGCGATTTCCGGCCGCACGCCCCCGGCCTTCGCCATATCGTGCGCGTCGGCGGCGGCGATGCGCCTCCGGGAATTCTCGCTTTCGAGGACCTCGTCGCCACGGGCGCTCCGATAGCGGACGCGGGCCGTCGCGGCGACGATCTCGCCGGCATATTCTACACCGGCGGAACGACCGGACGATCGAAGGGCGTGATGCTGAGCCATCGCAACATCGTCGCCAATGCGCTCAACTGCGCGGCCGAATTCGAGTTCGGCGAGGACACGGTCTTCCTGCACGCCGCGCCGATGTTCCATCTCGCCGATGGCGCGGCGACCTTCCTGGCGACCGCGGCCGGCGGCAAGCACGTCTTCGCGCCGCGCTTCGAACCCGGCCTGTTTCTCGAAACCGTCGCGAGACTTCGCGTCACCCACTCGCTTTGCGTGCCGACGATGATCAACCTGGTCGTTCACAATCCGAACGTCGCGCAGACCGACACGTCGTCGCTCACTACGATGTTCTACGGGGCTTCGCCAATGCCGGAATCGGTCATTCGCCGCGCCCTCGAAGTCCTGCCGCATACCCGTTTCGTGCAGGCCTACGGCCAATCGGAGGCCGCGCCTTGCATGACCTTCCTGCCGCGCCAATGCCATGCGCTCGAAGGTCCGAAGGCCGGTCGCTTGAAGTCGGCCGGCCGCGCGGCGCTCGGCTGCGAGGTTCGCATCCACGACGAGAACGACAACGAGGTTCCGCGCGGCGTGGTCGGCGAAATATGCGGGCGCGGCGACAATGTGATGCTCGGCTATTGGAACCAGCCGGAGTTGACGGCGCGCACGCTGCGCAATGGATGGCTGCACACCGGCGACGGCGGCCTGATGGACGAGGACGGATTTCTGTTCGTCGTCGACCGATTGAAGGACATGATCATTTCCGGCGGCGAGAACGTCTATTCCGCGGAAGTCGAGCAGGCGGTCTACCAGCATCGCGATGTCGCGGAATGCGCGGTGATCGGCATACCCGACGAACAATGGGGGGAGATTGTCCATGCCGTCGTGCGCCCGAAGCCGGGGACCTCGCCGACCGCCGAAGCCATCATAGCGCATTGCCGGACGCTGATCGCCCATTACAAATGTCCGCGCAGCATCACCATTCGCAATGAGCCGCTTCCGGTGTCGGGGGCCGGCAAGATCCTCAAGACCGAGCTGCGCAGGCCCTATTGGGCGGGCAAGGAGCGGTCCGTCAATTGACCGCTTCGCGACGATTCGATCCCGAGGCCGCGGCGTTCAGCTTCGCGTCCTCAGCTTCTCCGCCGCCCGCGGCGCGAAATAGGTCAGCACGCCGTCGGCGCCGGCGCGCTTGAACGCCATCAGGCTTTCCATCATCGCCTTGTCGCCGTCGAGCCAACCGTTCTGCGCGGCGGCCATGATCATCGAATATTCGCCGCTGACCTGATAGGCGAAGGTCGGCGCGCCGAATTCGTCCTTCACGCGCCGGATGATGTCGAGATAGGGCATGCCGGGCTTGACCATCACCATATCGGCGCCCTCGGCGAGGTCGAGCTCCACCTCGCGCAACGCCTCGTCGGAATTGGCGGGGTCCATCTGATAGGTGCGCTTGTCGCCCTTGAGCGCGCCGGCCGAGCCGACCGCGTCGCGGAACGGGCCATAGAACGCGGAGGCGTATTTGGCGGCGTAGGCCATGATCTGCACGTCGATGAACCCTTCCGCGTCCAGCGCCTCGCGGATGGCGCCGACGCGCCCGTCCATCATGTCGGACGGCGCGATGACGTCGGCGCCGGCGCGCGCCTGATTGAGCGCCTGGCGCACCAGCGCGGCGACGGATTCGTCGTTGAGGATCGTTTCGCCCGCCATCACGCCGTCGTGGCCGTGGCTGGTGTAGGGATCGAGCGCGACGTCGGTGACGAGGCCGAGCCGAGGAAATTCCCTCTTGATCGCGCGGCACGCCTTGCACACGAGATTCTGCTCGTTGAACGCCTCGCTGCCGTGCTCGTCCTTGAGGCTCGCTTCCGTATAGGGAAAGAACGCGATCGCGGGAATGTCCAGCGCGACCGCGCGCTCGGCCTCGCGAACCGCCTCGTCGACGCTGAGCCGGTCGACGCCCGGCATCGCCGCGACGGGAACGCGCGTCTTGGCGCCCTCGATCAGGAACAGCGGCCAGATCAGGTCCGCTGTGGTCACAACGTTCTCGGCGACCAGGCGGCGCGCCCATTCGGCCTTGCGGTTGCGGCGCGGGCGGTGCGGGAGATCGAGGCGCGGCGCGGGGGCGGGGTGGGGCGTCTTGGACATGGCTCAGGCTCCTTGCGACACGTCCATACACCAGAGGCGCGGGAAATTGCGAGAGGCTAGACGCCGGCCGCCGCTTGAATGTCCTTGATCAACAGGAAGAGATGACGCGGGTCGGTGGGAGACTCGACGAAGCCGAAATGCCGATAGAAGGCGGCCGCCCCGTCGTCTTTCGCGTGGACGGCGAGCGCGCGGACGCCGGCGATATCGGCGACTTGCAAAGTCCGGCCCAGCGCATCGCGTAGGAGTCCCGCGCCCAGCCCTCGGCCCTGCCACTCTCGGTGAACGGCGAGCCGGGCCAACACCAGGAGCGGGATCGGATAGCGCGGCATGCCCTTGACGACGCGCGACGGCGCGTCGGCATGTTCGACCTGACCGACGACGAAGGTGGTGTAGCCGACGACAGTCGCGCCGCTGACAGCGACGTAAGTCTGCGAGGAATTCGCCTGCTGCGCCTGGAGCGCGTGACGGACAAGAAAGCGATCGAGTTCCGGCTGGCCGCAGTTGAAGCTTTCGACCGCATGAGTGCGACGAAGCTTCTCGATGCGCGGCGCCGGCGTCACGGCTCGGGGTCGAATACGGAGGGTTCGCGAAACAGACGCCGAAGGCGCGGATGGCGGCGCGGCGGCGCATCGAGCGCGGCGAGGAAAGCCCGCCAACGCTCGGCGTCCAGCGCGAACAGCCGACGGTCGGCGAGCCGCTCCTCGGCTTCGCTCAGCGCGGTTTCGATGACGAATTCGCTGACCGACTTGCTCGCCGCCTTCGCCGCCGCCTGCAGGGTCTGCTTGGCGGTCTTGGTGAGCCGGAGATCGAGCTTTTCCGTTCGGTTCGTGCGCGGAATGGGCATGAAGGGAGGACTAAGGGCGGCGCCCGACATTGTCAAGACAATATTCCATTGTGCGGCGCAGCCCGCGCATCGCGGGCCACCCTTACACCCGCACCCGCACATAGTCCCCCGGCGCGTCGCCGATCGGCTTCAGCTTGCCGGCGCCCGGCTCGCGCGGCGCGACCCTTTCGGGCGCCTGCGCCGTGACCCACTCGACCCAGTCGACCCACCAGGAGCCGGGGTGCTCCTCAGCGGCGTCGAGCCAGGCGTCGAACGCGCCGCTCGGCGGCCCGCCCGTCCAATACTGATATTTCGGCTTGTCGGCGGGATTGACCACGCCCGCGATATGGCCGGACCCGGCGAGCACGTAGCGCACCGGACCGCCAAAGAACTTGGCGCCGGTAAAGACGGATTTGGCCGGCGCGATATGGTCTTCGCGCGTGGCCAAGTCGTAAACCGGCATGGTCACTTTGGCGAGGTCGACCGTTTTGCCCTCGATCGTCATGCGGCCCTTGGTCAGATCGTTCTGGAGATAGCAGTGACGCAAGTAGAACCGGTGATTGGCGGCGGGCATGCGCGTCGAATCGGCGTTCCAGACCAGGAGGTCGAACGGCATCGGCTCCTTGCCCTTGAGGTAGTTGTTGACGAAATAGGACCAGATGAGATCGTTGGGCCTGAGCATGTTGAAGGCGTTGGCCATGTGCGCGCCGTCGAGATAGCCGGTTTCGGCCATTCTGCGCTCGATCGACTTGAGCTGCTCGGCGTCGACGAAGACCTTGAGATCGCCGGCGTCGGTGAAATCGACCTGGGTGGTGAAGAATGTCGCGCTGACAATGCGCTTGTCGCCGATTTCGGCCATGAAGGCGAGCGCAATCGCCAGCAGCGTGCCGCCGACGCAATAGCCGATCGCGGCGACCTCGCGCTCGCCCGTCGCCGCCTCGACCGCGTCGAGCGCCGCGAAAACCCCCTCGCGCATATAGGCTTCGAAGCCCTTCTCGGCGTGGCGCTCGTCGGGATTGACCCAGGAGATGACGAACACCGTCAGGCCCTGCGCCACAGCCCAGCGGATGAAGGACTTTTCGGGATTGAGGTCGAGCACATAGAACTTGTTGATCCACGGCGGCACGATCAACAGCGGCCGCTTGTACACGCTCGGCGTCGTCGGCGCGTATTGGATGAGTTCGATCAGTTCGTTGCGGAAGATCACCTTGCCGGGCGTCGCGGCGAGATTGACGCCGAGCTTGAATTTCCTCGCATCGGATTGACGGATGCGCAGATTGCCGCGCCCGGCCGCGATGTCTTCGGCCATCATGCGCAGCCCGCGCACGAGATTCTCGCCGCTTTCGGCGAGCGTCGTGCGCAGCAGTTCGGGATTGGTGACGAGGAAATTCGAAGGCGACAGAGCGCTCGTCACCTGACGCAGATAGAACTGCGCCTTGTCTCTTGTGTGAGGATCGATGTCCTCGGCTCGCTGGACGAGATCGTCGGCCCAACGCGTCGTCAGGACATAGGCCTGCTTGATGAAGTCGAAATAAGGGTTCGACCGCCATTCCGGATCGGCAAAGCGCTTGTCGCCGACTTCGGGCGAGGCGACCGGCGCGGCGTCCTCGCCTTGGAGCCGGCGCAGCGTCGTCCCCCAGAGATCGATGAATTGGGTCGAGAGGGCCGCCTGCGCCTCGAAGGCGCGCTGCGCGTCGGAGACGTAATATTCCGCGACGCGGCCGAGCGCGGTCACGATATCGGCGATTTCGCCGCCGGACTCCGACTGGGTCTCGCCCGCCTCGCGCGGCTTGAGATAGGCGGCGATCACTTTGCCGCCTTCCTCGATAAGGCGGGCGACGTTGCGCGAGAGCGCCTCGATATTGGGCAGGGGCGTGACGCGAGGCTCCGTCGCGCCGGCCTCGCCCGTCCGCGCGGGCTCGGCTTCCTTTTTCGGCGCGGCCGAGGCCGCGGGCGCGGCCGGCGGCGCCGGCTCTACGGCCTCGCTCCGGGGAAGGGGCGGGGCGGCGCTCGCCGGCGCGGCCTTTCGAGCCCGCGCGGCCGAGGGCGCGGCGGCGGACTTCTTCGCTTTGCCGGCCGCGGGCTTACGGGCCGGCGCCGAGGCCGAGACCGAGTCCTTCGCCGAAACGCGAAGCAGCGGACGCGCGCGCGTCCGATTCGTTGGGCGATCCGGAGATTTCCTGGGCATGCGTTTCCTCACGCGGGGCGCTCGCGTCTTCAGTCCCGTTTCCGACATAATATGCCGCTAGCCTCGCTCGAAGCTATAGTTAGTCGCTCTTCATGACGCCAGCGAGTCTTTGGGCGGGCGAAGCGGCGTCGGAAGAATGGATTTTGGCGGTTTTCGATGATGTCCGGACTTTGGCGCGAAGGCATGCGGACGGCGCCGTTGATCGTCGTCGTGACGCTTCTCGGGGCGCTCGCCGCTTCTCCATCCAGGGCTCAGGACGCGCCGCAGCCGGAGTCGCCCCTTCGATCGCTGATGAGAGGCGCGGGCCTCGCCACCGACGTCGATCCGCCTCCGGATTTCGTGGTGCAATCGCGCCCCGCGCAACAGCCGGCGTCGATTCCGGTGTTCGCGACGCCCGCCGAGCCCCCGGGGACGATCAAGACGGCCAAGGAATTGGACGCGATGGACAGCGATCTCGCAGCCGTGGGCAAGCGCCACGACGCTTTGCGCGCCGCGTTTCCGCCCTCCGCCAAGGCGGTCGCCGAGGCCGCCGCCGCGAAAAAGGCCAAATCGGAGAAAAAGGCGGCCGCGGGCGACGCCACGCCGAAGTTTTAGGTTTGCGGCGCGGTTCCCGGCGATGCTAACAGATTCGACGCCCCGGCCCCGCCGGGGGCGTGTCGAGAAAGGGAATTTTTCGCGATGTCCGAATTCCACAGCGTGCGGCGCCTGCCGCCTTATGTCTTTGAGCAAGTCAATAAGCTCAAGGCCAAGGCCCGCGCCGCCGGGGCGGACATCGTCGACCTCGGCATGGGCAATCCGGACCTGCCGGCGCCAAAGCACGTCATCGACAAACTGGTGGAGACGGTCGGCAAGCCGCGCACCGATCGCTATTCGGCCTCGAAGGGCATCCCGGGTCTGAGGCGGGCGCAAGCCGGCTATTACGCACGTCGTTTCGGCGTCAAGCTCAACCCGGAGACCCAGATCGTCGCGACGCTCGGCTCGAAGGAAGGCTTCGCCAATATGGCGCAGGCGATCACCGCGCCCGGCGACGTCGTGCTCGTTCCCAATCCGTCCTATCCCATTCACGCCTTTGGATTTCTGATGGCCGGCGGCGTGATCCGTTCCGTGCCCGCGGATCCGACGCCGGACTTCTTCGTCGCGATGGAGCGCGCGCTCGTCCATTCCATCCCCAAGCCGATCGCCGTCGTCGTCTGCTATCCCTCGAATCCGACGGCGATGGTCGCCTCGCTCGACTTTTACAAGGACCTCGTCCTTTTCGCGAAGAAGCACGAGATTTTCGTCCTTTCCGATCTCGCCTATGCCGAAGTGTTCTTCGACGACGATCCGCCGCCCTCGGTGCTGCAGGCGCCGGGCGCCTTCGACGTCGCGGTCGAGTTCACCTCGATGTCGAAAACCTTCTCGATGGCCGGCTGGCGCATGGGCTTCGCAGTCGGCAACGAGCGCCTGATCGCCGCGCTGGGGCGCGTCAAGTCCTACCTCGATTACGGCGCCTATACGCCGATCCAGGTGGCGGCCGCGGCCGCGCTCAACGGTCCCGACGACTGCATCAAGGAGATGCGCGCGATCTACAAGCGCCGGCGCGACGTGATGGTCGAGAGTTTCGCCGCCGCCGGCTGGGCGATCGAACCGCCGCGCGCCTCGATGTTCGCGTGGACCCCGGTGCCGGAAAAATTCCGCCATCTCGGCAGCCTCGAATTCTCCAAGCTGCTGATCGAGAAGGCCGACGTCGCCGTCGCGCCGGGCGTCGGCTTCGGCGAGCACGGCGACGACTACGTGCGCCTCGCCCTGGTCGAAAACGAGCAGCGCATCCGCCAGGCCGCGCGTGGGGTCAAGCGCTTCTTCGAGGGAGCGGACGCGACGCTGCACAACGTGGTGAAGCTGAAGAAGCCGGCGTGAGCGCCGCGCTTGTCATTGCGAGCGGAGCGAAGCAATCCGGCGGTCGAGGAAGTCGCCGGGTAATCGGCGCGGATTTCCGGGCGCCGGTCTCTTGTAGACGCGGGCGTCGACCGCGTCCGGCGCGTGAGCGCCTCGTTCGGCGGACGTCGAGGCAGCCGAACGAGCGCGGCCGACGGCCGCGCACAAGGCGCCCGTACTCGCGCCCTCTCGCAAAGAGAAGTTTATCGACCCGAGTCGTGTGATAAACCAGTCCGCTCGGATCATCGTAACGCCTTCGGCCGATCGGCTCGCCGCGCTGCCCGAGGAGGACTGTTTCCTGCTTCTGGCCGCCAGCGAAGACGACGAAGGCGAAGCGAAGCCCGAATTCCTCGAAGAGTTGCGTCGGCGTCGTCAGAAGATCGCCGATGACGGGACGGTCGTCGCGTTGGAAGCGCTGCGAGGAAAGCCCGCCTGAGCCGCCGCTCAGCCGATCTCGAGCTCGTCGAGGCGCAACGCGAAAACGTCCGGCGCGATCAGCGGGACGAGCCGCTCGGCGGCGCTGAAATCACGCGTTTCGCCGTAGCCCTGCCCGGAGGGCGCCCGGAAAACCCGCGCGGTGAGCTTGACGGCGTCGATCACCCATAATTCGCGCACGCCGAAGCTCGCATAGAGCGCCGCTTTGCGGCCCAAGTCGTAGCGCAAAGAGGAGTCCGCGATTTCGACGACGAGCAGCGCGTTCGCGCCGGTAAGCCCCTTCAGGCCGCAGGCGCGCGTGTAGATCACGACGTCGGGCTCGAGATAGGTGTCTTCGCTGAGCCGGAACGTCGTTTCTGGAGTCAGTTCGAGATCGTCCGGCGCCGCGCGAAACCACCGGCGGAGCAATGCCGTCTTGACGACTTCGTGCTGATTTCCCTTCGGCGACATCGGAACCAATTCCCCCCCGATCAGTTCGATCCGCTCGTCCTCTTCCATCACCCCGGCCGCGACCATCGCTTCGACCTCGACGACGGTGAAGCGGCGGCGCGGCAGGCCTTCGGCGGCGCTGGTGACGCGGGAAGCGAAGGGGACGTTCATGTCGGCGCCTTCCAACAATCGGGGCTCGTCGGCCGCGACTTCAATGCGGCGATAGAGTATCACAAGCGCCGCCGCGCGTCCGCAAGATTGCCGGGCCCGGCGGAAGCACTCTCCGGGGCAGAGGACCATGCCGCGCGCTATCGACCATCTCGTCATCCCCGCGCGCGACTTGGCCGCGCAGGCCGAACTCTATCGCCGCCTCGGCTTTCAGGTCGGGGCGCGCAATCGCCATCCCTGGGGCACCGAGAACCATATCGTCCAGTTCGACGGCGCTTTTCTCGAGCTGATCGGGCTGGGAGAGGATTTTGCCGCGCCCACGCCGGAGCCGGGGGTCTTCTCTTTCGCCGGCTTCGTCGCCGCGTTTCTGGCGCGGCGCGAGGGGCTGGCGATGCTGGTCATGCGCTCGCACGACGCGGAGGCGGACCGCCGCCAATTCGAAGCCGACGGCATCGGCGACTTCGCGCGCTTCGATTTCGCGCGCAAGGCGCGCCGGCCCGACGGCAGCGAAGCCGACGTCGCGTTCTCGCTGGCCTTCGCCGCCAGCGCGGCGCTGCCGGAAGCCGGTTTCTTCGTCTGCCAGCAGCGTTTCCCCGAGAATTTCTGGAGCCGCGCCGCGCAGGTCCATCCCAACGGCGCGAGGGGGATCGCAGGGCTCGCGATCGCGCAGGAAAATCCTCGCGAGGCGGCGGATTTTCTTAGCCGTTTCGCCGGCGCCGGCGCCGCGCGGCGCGAAGGGCGGGGGTTCGTCGTCGAGGCCGACGGCGCGCGCATCGAATGTTGTCCGCGCGCGGCGCTCGCCGAACGCTATGGCGCATCGGCGATCGGCGCGGACGGTCCGCCCATCGCGTTGGCGCGCATCGCGGTCGCCGACATCGCGGCGACGCGCGCGATCCTGGAGGCGGGCGGGGTGAGCTACCACGAGCGCGAAGGCGCGCTGGTCGTCGGCGCCGGCGAGGCGATGGGGGCGACGCTGGCGTTCGAAGCGGAGCCTCGCGAGTAAGGTTACCTTACGGGACTGCTTGCCTCGCGCTGTCGATTGACCGATCCTTCGGCGGGCATTCGGAGGCGCGAACGCCATGGACATCGCAGGCCATTTAGCGACGACGTCGGCCGATCTCGCGGACGCGCGGCGCGAACGCATCGAGCGGCGCCTCGCGCCTTCGCCGTTTCTGGCCGAACCGTTGCGCCGCCTGGGCTACGACAGCCGCGAGTTGTGGGCCTGGGATAATTACCGCGCGAGCGTCCTCGCCTTCGTCGAGACCTGCCGCCGCAGCGGCCGGCATGAAGACGGCAAAGTTCGGGTGCTGGAGATCGGCGGCGGAAGAGGGCCGTTGCTGACGCCGGGCGAAGCCGAGGAGGCCGGCGTCGCGCTCACGGTCAACGACATCGACGCCGGCGAATTGGCGCTGGCGCCGGCTTCCTTCGACACCGCGCAATTCAACGTCGCCGGCGATTTCGCGCCGGAATTGGCCGGGCGTTTCGACCTCATAATTTCGCGCATGGTGTTCGAGCACGTTCGCGACGCGCCGCGCGCCTGGAGCAACATGTGCGCGCTGCTCGCGCCCGGCGGCGTAGCGCTCGCCTTCCATCCGACGCTCTATGCGCCGCCTTTCGTGATCAATTGGCTGGCGCCCGAGGCGCTCACCGCGCGCGTTCTGCGGCTCTTCTTCTCCGACCGTCACCAAGGCGATTATCCGAAGTTTCCCGCCCGCTACGAAATGTGCTTCGGCGATCCTTCGCGGGTCGAGCCGATCTTGAGGCGCAGCGGGTTCTCCTCCGTGCTGGTCGCGCCGTTTTGGGGGCATCGCTACTTCCGGCGTATTCCGGGTTTGCGGGAATTCGACGCGGCGGTCGGCGACCTCGCCGAGAGGCGCGACTGGCGCCTGATGACGAGCTACGCCTATACGATCGCCCGGCGCTGAGGTTCCGTACTGACGCGATAGCGTCGCTCCGCCGCCGCGAGGCCATAGAGCGCGCCGAACAGCAGGAACAGGTGCCGCCAATGGTCGGTGTCGATCTGGAGCCCTTGCGCCATCTGCACGAATAGACACGCCCAAATCGGGATCGCGACGTCGCGGAACGGCGAGCGCACGAAGACGAGCCGCCAGCCGACGTACAAAGTCGTCGTCGTGAAGGCGAGGAAGGACAAGCCGCCGAGCCATCCATAAGAGGCGAAGGCGTTGACGTACATCTCGTGCGGATCTTCGGGAAAGACGTGGCGGAATTGCAGCGGGCCGAAACCGAACGGCTGCTCGAGCAACATCGGCAGTGATCTCCATTGACTGCCGAAGCGCCCGGTCTCGCCGAGATCGTAATCCTGCGAGAGCGAGGCGCGAATGAGAAAGACGTCGTGGACCGCCGGGATCGACAGCGCGAGGACCAAAAGCAGCGCGACGACGAACGCGCCGACAACGGCGACGGCGGCGATGCGCCAGCGCAACGCCGTCGATCGCGTCGTCGCGAAGGTCAGCGCCGCCATTAGGACGACGGATGCGATTATCACGCCCCAAGCGCCGCGCGAAAAGCTGAGCAGCACGCCGAACGCCATCAGCGCAAGCGGCGCGACGGTGCGCAGGAGCCCGCGCCCGCGCTTCAGCAGCAGGTCCTGACACAGCCAGACGATCGGCGGCACGAGGAAAGGCCCGAAAACGTTGGGGTCCTTGAAGGGGCCGGAGACGCGCGTGCCGTCGTAGAGCGTGAAGTGCGCGCTCAAGCCCGCGACATTGAAATAGCCGAGAATCCCCAGCGTCGCCGCGAATAGGCCGGCCGCGATATAGCCCGAGCGGATCGTGCGCAGGCGCTCGATCGGATTCTTGGCGACGAGCGCGGCGAAGAAGATCGCCGTGGCCGCCATATAGACGGAGATGAAAGTGAAGCTCACGCTTTCGTGGACGTCGACGAACGGAGGCAGCGCGAGCAGTCCGCCGGCGTTGAAGGCGGCGAGGCCCACGATCAGCGGGATCATCGCCCGGTCGAACGCGAGATCGCTTGGGCCCAGCGCGAGCGCGGCGACGAAGAACATGAATTCATACGGCGAGGGTTCGATGGCCGCGGACGCTCCGCAGGCCACGAACGTCCACAGGATGGCGCGTTTGAGGGGCGCCGCGCGGATCGAAAGCCGAACCGCGCTCGGCCGCGATTCGCTTGGGACGGGCCGGGCGAGCGCGCTCATCGCCGTCAGAACGCGTTCTTGGTCTTGAGCAGCGAAGCCGGCGTGACCAAGAGAATGTACAGGTCGAGCAGGATCGACCAGTTCTCGATGTAATAGAGATCATGCTCGACGCGCTGCTGGATTTTTTCCTGCGTGTCGGTTTCGCCGCGCCAGCCGTTGACTTGCGCCCAGCCGGTGATGCCCGGCTTGACGCGATGGCGGGCGAAATAGCCGTCGACGACTTCGTCGTACTGGCGGTTCGCCGCCTTGGCGTGAATGGCGTGCGGGCGCGGGCCGACCAACGACAGATCGCCCTTGAAGACGACATTGAACAATTGCGGCAATTCGTCGATCGACGTCTTGCGGATGAAGCGACCGACGCGGGTGACGCGCGGATCGTCGCGCGTGACGAGCTTGGAGGCCGTCGAATCGACCTTGTCGGCGTACATCGAGCGAAATTTGTAGACCTCGATCAGCTCGTTGTTGAAGCCGTAGCGCTTCTGCTTGAACAAGACGGGTCCCGGAGAATCCAGCTTGATGGCGATGGCGGTGAGCGCGAGCAGCGGCGAGAGCGCGATCAAGGCGAGCGTTCCCACGATCTTGTCGAACGCCAGCTTGATGACGACGTCCCAATCGGCGATCGGTTTGTCGAAGAGATCGAGCACCGGCACCTTGCCGACATAGGAATAGGAGCGCGGCCGAAAGCGCAGCCGGTTGGCGTGCGCCGCGAGGCGAATGTCGATCGGCAGCACCCAGAGCTTGCGCAGCATTTGCAGGATGCGCTGCTCCGCGGTGATCGGCAGCGCGAAGATCACCAGATCGATGCGCGTCGAGCGCGCGAATTCGACGAGATCGTCGACGTTCCCGAGTTTGGGACTGCCCTCGACCGTGTCGGGCGAGCGATCGTCGCCGCGATCGTCGAAGACGCCGAGCATGCGCACCTCGGCCTGCGCGCTCTTGGAAAGATCGCGCAGCAATTCCGCGCCGATTTCGCCGCCGCCGACGATGACCGCGCGCTGCTGCAAGCGCCCCGAGCGCGCCAGACCGACAATGAAGAGCGACAGGATCGCGCGCTCGATCGCGAGCGCGGCGAGGCCGAGGGCGAACCATCCGGCCATCCACACACGCGACACGACGCCGTCGAGCTTGAGAAAGAACATCGCGGCGAAGACGGCGAGAAACGCCAGCGTCCAGCCGCCGCTGATGCGGAACATCTGGCGGACGGGATGACGAAACGCCGGCGCGGTGTAGCTTTGCAGCGATTGAAACGTGACGATCGACAAAGCGGCGACGGCGACGATGACGGGGAAGTAACCCGGCTGCTGGCCGACGTTGCGAACGATATAGGCGAAATAGACCGCCAGACCCGTCAGCACGATCAGCGCGCATTCGATCGCCCGCACGATTCCGGCGATGACGATGCGCGAATAGGCCGGGATCGCCGGTTCGGCGGCGAGTTTGCGCAGAGCGTCGGCGCTGGCGTGCGCGGCGGTCCGATCGCGAACCGGCGCGGCGGCCTTTTGCATGTCTCGTGCGGAAAGCGCAGCCATCGTCGGCCTCAATTATGCGATTGAATCGTGGCGGCCGGCGCTCCGGCGAGCGCTCGATGGCGTCGCGCCATCGCCTCGCCGTAACCGGCCATCACCGAATTCACCATCGCCTGGATCGAGAAATTCTCGGCCACGTAAGCCGCGAGATCGGCGGCCTCGTCCTGTCGCCGATCCGCGGGCGCGGCGAGCGCGGTCTCGATGCGCGCGCGCAGATCCTCGGCGTCGTCGGGGGGCCCGAGACGGGCGCGGAAGGGCCCGAAGATTTCGGGAATTCCCCCGACGTTCGTCGCGATCATCGGCACGCGCGCGCCCGCCGCTTCGAGCACGACGTAAGGCATCGATTCGGCGCGCGAAGGCACGATGAGAATGCGTCCGAGCTTGAAAGCTTGGCGAATCGGCATGGGGCCGGGGAAGGAGACGAACGGCGCGACGCCCAGGCGCTTCGCCTGCTGGGTCAGCAAGGCCTGATCCGGTCCCGAGCCGACGAGGACGGCGCGCGGAACGCGACCGCGCGAGCGGCCCACGAGCGCAATGGCCTCGAGCAGCGTGTCGATGCCCTTGGCGGCCCGCAATTCGCCGACATAGAGCAAATCGGCGGCGTCTTCGTCCGGCGCGACGGGCGCGAATTCGGCCGCGCCGATGCCATTGGCGACGATGCGGCGCACGCCGCTCGCGGCGCCGACGAACCGATCGAAGCGGCCGGCGATAAAGGCGCTCTCGAACAAGAAGACATCGGTCATCGGCGCCAAAAGCTTTTCGGCGAGCATGTAAGCGCGGTGCAGCGCCGAGCCGGGCCGGTAGTTGAAGCTGCCGCCGTGAGGCGTATAGGCGCGGATGGGCCCGCCGGACCGTCCCAATCCGCTCGCGCGGGCGTAGACGCCGCCCTTGGAGCCATGGCCGTGGACGACGTCGGGCTTGACCCCGCGTAACCAGGCGACGAAGCGCGCCATCGCCAAAACGTCGGAGAGTCCGGGATTGCGTTGGATCGAGGCCGTTCCGACGCCGAGTTTGAGTCCGCCGGGAATGCGCGCCAGCGCCGTCTCGACCCGCTCGCAAAGGCCGCCGCGGTCGAAAAACATGCCGACTTCGTGGCCGCGCGCGCTTTGTTCGGCCGCGAGGTCGACGACATGGCGGAAGAGGCCGCCCAACGGCGCCCGGAAAACGTGGACAATTCGAAGCTTGTCGGTTTGCGCTTCGTTCGATGCGGCCATAATTCCAACCTGTGGCGGATTACGGCTCCTTAACTAGCGCGATATCCTAAAAGAACCGTTCTCGGACCTGGATCGTGTCGCCGGGCCGAACGGCGAACGTCAGCGGCACGGAAGCCGTCATCGGGCGGCCGTCGACGACGCGGGTGAGATCGACGCTGTCCTGTGCGCCGCGCGGGGTGAACCCGCCGGCGACCGCGATGGCGTTCTGCACGGTCATGCCGTTGACGAACGGATATTGGCCGGCGACGCCCACTTCGCCGAGAACGAAGAACGGGCGATAGGCCTCGACCTCGACGGAAACGCTGGGCTCGCGCAGGAAGCCCTGGCGCAGGCGCGCCTCGATGGCGCGACCGAGCTCCGCCGTCGTCAACCCTTGCGCGCGCACGAGACCGATGAGCGGCAGGGAAATGTTGCCGGCGCCGTCGACCGAGAAGGAATTGGACAGATTGTCCTGGCCGAAGACGATCACCCGCAGGCGATCGCCGCTGGCCAATTGATAAGGCGCGTTGATCGGCGTGCGCAGGAGCTCCGCGCTGTAGCGCGGCGCCGAACAGCCGCCCAGGGCGGCCAGCGCGACAGCCAGGGCGACGCCAACGATTCGATTCATGGCACAGACCGCGCATTGAGAGCTTTCGTTCCCAGATTTAGCGAGGCATGGTTAACGAAAGGACAATGCGCCGCCTTGGCGCGCCGCCTTCGCTTAACCCGTCAGCAACCTTAATCGCGCATAAACGACCCGAATTCGGTTGCGTTGGCGAATTGGAGCGGCGGATGAGCGGCGATGGATTCGAGGACGGCGGCGCGCAAGCGACCCGCGGCGAAGCCATCGACTTGATGCGCCTCTCGCGCGCGCTGCTGCGGCGCAAGTGGTGGATCGGCGTGCCGACGCTGGCCTCATGCTTCCTCGCGCTGGTCGTCGTGACGGCGGTCAGCCCGCGCTACACCGGCGTCGCCAAGGTGTTGCTGGAGAACCAGGAGAGCTATTTCACCCGCCCGGACAAAGCGAGCGCCGATCCCGGCGCGAATTTCGATCCCGAAGGCGTCCAGAGTCAGGCCGAAACGGTCGCCACTACGGAACTCGCGCGCAAGGCCGCCGACAAGCTCGGTCTGGCCGAGCGGGACGAATTCAATCCAGCGAGCTCCAGCAATCCCCTGGCGCTCGCGTTCGCGCTTCTGGCCGGCGGCCGCGGCGGCGCGAGCAAGCCCGAGGATCGCGTCGTCGACGCGTTTCTCGCCCGCCTGACCGTGTTTCCCGTCGCCAAGTCGCGCGTGCTGCAAATCGAATTCGTCAGCGCGGATCCCGCCTTGGCGGCGCGCGGCGCCAACACCGTGGCCGAGCTCTATCTCGACGAGCAGGAAGACGCCAAGAAGAACGAGGCGAAGGCGGCAAGCGCCTGGCTATCCCAGAAAATCGAGGAATTGCGCGCCAAGGTCGCCGACGCCGACGCGAAAGCCGAGGCCTTTCGCGCCAATTCGGGCCTGCTCGCCGGCGCCAACGGCATGACCGTGCCCGCCCAGCAACTCGCCGACATCAACGCTCAACTCGCGGCGGCGCGCTCGACGCAGGCCGACGCGATCGCCAAGGCCCAATCGTTGCGCACGATGCTGCGCGACGGCCGGCTCGACGAGATTCCCGACGCCGCCAAGGACGAGTCGCTGCGCCGTTACGTCGAGCAGCGCGTCGCGCTGAAGGCGCAAATCGCGCTCGAATCGCGCACCCTGCTGCCCCAGCATCCCCGCATGAAGGAATTGAACGGAGAACTCGCCGGGCTCGACGGCGAAATCCGCCTCGCGGCGAGCAAGGCCGTGCTCGGCCTGGAGAACGACGCGAAACTGGCGGGGGCCGAGGTCGACAGCCTGAGCGCCGCTGTGGCCAAACAATCCAAGACCGTGGCGACGGGCAATGTCGATGACGTGCAATTGCGCGCGCTCGAACTCGACGCCAAGACCTCGCGCGATCAGCTCGAATCCTACTTGCAGAAATATCGCGAGGCCCTCGCGCGCGAGGCCGACAACGCCGCGCCGGCGGACGCGCGCATCATCGCCAGCGCGAACGAACCGCGGACGCCGACCTTCCCCAAAAAGGCGCCGACGGTGCTGCTCGCGACCCTCGCCGGATTCCTTGTTTCCGTCGGCGTCGCCGCCGCGCACGCGTTGCTCACGGACGCCGCCGACGCTTCGGACGGCGCGGCCTCGACGCCGCTTGCGGGCGCGAGCGAGCGGGAGGACGAGGACGCTTCGGCGCTGCCTAGCGCCGCGGCGGAATCTTCGGAGCCCGACGAAGTTCATCAGTCCTTTTCCTCCGCCGAGGCGCTCGCCGACCGGCTCGCCGAGGTCGCGAGGGACGGCGAGGCGTTGACGACGCTGTTCGCGGGGGAGGCGACGAGCCGCGCTCTGGGGCTCGCCTTGACCGCGGCGCGGCGGTTGTCGAAGCGCGGGCGCGCCGCGCTGGTCGATCTCGGCGTCTCGCAGGCTTGGCTGTCCGACATTCTCGATCACGAGGCCGAAAGCGGCCAGAGGCTCGACGGCCTCGCCGAACTTCTCGACGGACGCGCGACGTTCGAGGCGGCCTTGCACCGCGATCTGTCCTCGAACCTCGATATCATTCCGGCCGGCGCCGGCGAGATCGACCTCGAAGCGTTGGGCGAAGCGCTCGCGGCGCTCGCGACGAGCTATGAATTCGTCGTGCTGCACGCTTCGGACTGGCGATCGGCCGAGGTCGCCGCCGCGCTCGAGGCGGTCGCGGTCTTCGTCGTGGTCGCGCCCGCCGAGCGCCTCGAGGGCGCGTTGCGGCGCCTGCGCGAGAACCTCGCGCAGACGACGATCGCCACGCTCGGCCTCGTCTCGGGCGACCGCTCGGCGATCGAACGCGCGGCTTAGCCGAGCGCTCCGCGCACGGCCGCGTTGCGCAAGTCGAGATTGTCAAAGCGAAGCGTTTGCGCAACTCTGGCGGCCGATTCCTCGGCCGTCGGGAGAATGTCGGCCAAGGCGTTCTTTCGCTCGAGCTTGCAGGGAAGGCGGCGCGTCCCGGGTCTCCCGGCGAGGGGGGACGTCCATTCGTTCGATGATAGGAGTGCGGGGAAATGACGGAGCAAGACAAGCCGGTTTGGTTCATTACGGGGTGCTCGACTGGTTTTGGGCGCGAACTCGCGCGCTATACGCTCGATCGCGGCCACCGGGTCGTCGTCACCGCGCGAAGGCCCGCCGAGATCGCGGATCTCGCCGTCGGCCATGAGGCGCGCGCGCTGGCGTTGCAACTGGACGTGACCAAGCCCGAGGAGATCGCCGCCGCCGTCGCGGCCGCGCAAGCGAAGTTCGGGCGGATCGACGTGCTGGTGAACAATGCCGGAATTGGCTATTTCGGCGCCGTCGAGGAAAGCGACGACGGCGAAGTCCGCCGCATGTTCGAGATCAATTTCTGGGGGCTGGCCAATATGACGCGCGCGGTGTTGCCCGGCATGCGCGCGCGCCGGTCGGGCCATATCGTCAATATTTCCTCGATGGGCGGCGTTCGCGGCGCGCCGGCGGTCGGCTATTACAACGCCACCAAATTCGGCCTCGAAGGGCTCTCCGAGGCGCTCGCGCAGGAAACGGCGCCGCTCGGGATCAAGGTTCTCATCGTCGAGCCGAGCGGCTTTCGCACCGATTGGGCCGGCCGGTCGGCCAATGAGACGCAGCATCCGATCGCCGATTACGCTTCGACCGCGGGCGCGAGACAGCGCCAGATACGGGGCTACAGCGGCAGTCAGCCGGGCGATCCCGCGCGCGCCGCCGCCGCCATCGTCAAGGCGGTCGAGGCGCCGGATGCGCCGCTGCGCCTGATGCTCGGCAAAGCCGCGCTCGCGGCGGGTCGGGCCAAGATCGAATCCCTGAAGCGGGATTTCGAATCCTGGGCCGAGATCAGCGAGGGGGCGGACTTTCCCGTCGCTTGAGCGCGGGCTGGGGCGCGGCAGAGTGCGGCCGAGTGGAGCGAAGCTAGGGAGAACTACGCGCTTGGCGCCCGACAGAGATGGTCGCATCGGCGGGGGAGACGACGTTCGCAACCGATTGCCGCGCGTCGCCGCTGCGCGTAGGCCTGCCCCTGCCTAACCATGCGGAATTCTTCGCCTCCGCGCGATAATGCTGCCGCAGTCCGTGCGTCGTCATGGCGAATCGGCCGCCCCTCGTCAGTATCCGGAGGCCGCGCGGTCGGGCGCGCCCGCAAAAGCGACCGGCCGGATTAATCTCTTAACAATCAATATCGAGCATCGTCGTCGATTACGTTACGTCTCGTTTGCGAGATCGTCTTGTATGATGAGCCGCGCCGCGTTCCTGCCCAACGTCGAAACCGAGCGCAACGCGAGGTTGCGGGCGAAGCTGGAGCGTTGGTTCACGGTTACGCCCGCGATGCTTCAGTCGATCGACGAGGCGGGCCGGTTGATTGCCGCGAGCGATGCTTGGCTGGCCAAGCTCGGCTACAAGCGCGAGGAAGTCATCGGAAGACCGTCGTCGGATTTTCTGACGCCGGAATCGCGCGAGCATGCGATCAAGAACGTATTGCCCGAATTCTTTCGGCGCGGCCACTGCGAGAACGTGGAATATCAGATGGCGGCGAAGGACGGGCGCGTGATCGACGTGCTGTTGTCCGCCGTTTTGGACGAAGATGTGACAGGTGACGGCCGCGCCTCGCTGGCCGTCGTCACGGACGTGACCGCGCTGAAGGTCGCCGAGCGGCGATTGGCGGAGAGCGAAGCGCGCTACAGAGGACTGGTCGAGGACCAGTCGGAATTGGTGTCGCTCGCCACCTGGGAAGGCAAGTTGCGCTACGTCAATCACGCTTATGCACGGCAATACGGGCAGCAGCCGGACGAAATGGCGGGGAAGAGTCTTTTCGACTTTGTCCCTAGGGAAGCTCACGCCGCCGTCGCCGAGCACCTGCGAAGGGTGTGCAGCGCCGATCAGGGCATCGAAGACGAAAACCAAGTGATTTTGCCGGACGGGCGAACGCGATGGATGTCATGGACGAATCGAGCGCTCAGAGACGGCGAAGGAAAGGTGACGGCGATTCATTCCGTCGGCCGCGACGTCGAGCAACGCGTCGCGGCGGAGCAGCGCCTCAAGGAGAGCGAGGCCCGCTACCGTCTTCTGGCCGAGCATAGCACCGACATGGTGCTCGAGCTCGACCTCGACCTCAAGCGCCGATATGTCTCTCCAGCCTGTCGCGAGATATTCGGTTACGAGCCGGAAGAAATGATCGGCGGCACCTCTGGCGCCATGGCGCATCCCGAGGACGCGGAACGCTTGGCGCAGGTCTTTCGATCCCTGCTCGACGGCAGCGTGGATCGCCACGCCGCCATCGCCCGCAGACGCCACCGTGATGGGCGCTGGATTTGGGTGGAGGCGCAATATAGGGCGCTCAAGGACCCCAGGACCGGCGCGCTCACCGGCATTATCGCTTCCGTAAGGGACATTTCGGCTCGAAAAGCGGTCGAGGATCAACTCGCGGAAGCCTACCAGCGCTTGGAGGCGCTGGCGCGGGAGGACGGTCTGACAGGCTTGGCCAACCGCCGAACCTTCGACGACGCCCTTTCGAGAGAATACAGGCGAGCGCTACGGGACAATAAGAGTCTCGGACTGATCATGATAGACGTCGATATGTTCAAGGCGTTCAACGATCGCTACGGCCATCCCGCCGGGGACGAATGCCTGAGGCGGATTAGCAAGACGCTCACGAATACGGTCTTCCGCCCGGGCGACCTGGCCGCCAGGTACGGAGGCGAAGAGTTCGCGGTGCTGTTGCCCGACACCGACGAATTCGGCGCGGCGATCATCGGCGAACGGATCCGACAGGCCGTCCTGCTCTTGGCGATCGAGCATGACGCCAGCCGACACCACATCATGACCGTCAGCGTCGGAGCCGCCTCGATCGGGCGAAAGGCGTTCGAAGGGGGGGCGGAATCCCTTTTGCAATACGCCGACCGGGCCCTTTATCGTGCGAAGGACGTCGGCCGGAACACGGTCGTCCGCGCCTCGAGCCTCCGCCCTCCCGGCGCGATGCCTTCAACCGCCGCATGACCGGGAAATCGGTGTGAAACCTTTGCGGGATCGCCGCATCGGCGCAGAAAGCCAATAGAAATCGCCGTCCACGCCATCGCTCGGAACCGCTCGTCCAAACCGCGGGAATCGGGCGTCGGCTGTTATCCCTGCAGCGCCCCGCGCAGCCGCCTGAAAAGGGCGAGAAGCCGCGGCGAGCGTTTGATCCAGCGCTTGGCGCTTTGTTTGGCCGTGAACGCGAGCGCCGCGACGCGGCCGAGCGGGGTGACGGCGAAGGCGCTGTCGAACAGCTCTTCCTCGGCCTCGCACGCGTCGTCCTTGTAGCGCGCCTCGCCGACGCCGAGATCGAAGGTCTTGAGGCCGCGCGCGATCGCCTCGCGCACCATTGCGTGGACGATGAGCTCGCCCGGACTGCTGCGCGCGATTTCGCGATCGCAATCGTAGGAGAGAAAAAGACCGCTGAGCCGGTCGCCCGCGCTCAAGGCGCCGAAGGTCGCGACGATCCGATCGGCGACGAAGAGCGCATGGAGCTCCAGGCGCGGCGCGCCTTCGGCGAGGCCGCAAAGGGCGAGGCGCCGCAGGAACGCGCGCGCCTCGGCGCTCTCGTAGGCGTCGGCGATCCCGAGCGCGCGCATGCGCGCGCGTCGCTGCGCGTCGAACGCGGCAAGGACGCGTTCGACTTCGCCCGCGTCGGCGGGGCGGCGATGGGCGAGGGGGCCCATCGCCTCGAGGCGCTTGGCCTTCTTGCGCAGTTTCTTTTGCGCGTCCTTGGAGGCGTGCGCGTCGCGCCAGATCGCGAAATCTCCCGGCAACGCGCTCTTGTAGGCGAAGCTCGGGCTCGGCTGGTTCGGCGCGCCGGCCATCGGATTGGGCGTTCCCTGCCAATCGCCCGGCTGGTTGACGAACAGGAACGCGTCGACGCGCGGCGCCGCGAGCCGCGCGACGGCGGCGAGCAGCGCCGCGATCTCGTCAGGCGGCCAGGCGACGCCCGGCCTGAACAGGCCCATGTTGAAATTGGAGTCCTTGCCGCCGAGGAAGGCGGCGAGCTGCAGCGGCCCATACGAAAACCGCCCGAGCGGCAGCAGCGCGGCGACCTTGCCCGCTTCGTCGCGCGCGACGACGATCAGCGGCGCGACGCGCCGGGCGGCGCCGACGGTCTCCAACCAGATACGGGCGAATTCGAAATCCTGATACGGGCTCGCCGACGCGAGGGCGGCAATTTCGGCCCAGGCCTCGCGCGCCGCCTCGATTCGGTCGATCGCCTCGACGAAGGCGAAAGCGCGCGCCGGGCCGGCGGCGGCGCGCGACGCCGGCGCGGCGCGTCTTGGCGGCGATGGGCTGGCGAGCGCGGTCGCGGGAGGCACGGCGGAGTCCAGGAACGGAGAGCGGCGAGCATAACGGCGAATGCGTCAACGATTTGTTTAAAGATCCCCCGCCTCGGGAGCGATCGCGAAAAACCTCGTCGGTAAACCCTTGGCAAGTTCCTGCGGCTAGATTGCGCGCGGGTGCGAGCCATGGCGCTAAAGAAATTCCTCATCGACGCCGGCTTCGCGGCCTTCCGCGCCAGCGGCCTGCACAAGGCGTTGGCGCCCGCGATGCGCGGGCAGGGCGTCATCCTGACGTTTCACCGCGTGCGCCCGTGGGAACCGACGACGCCCGGCTTCGCGCCGAACCGTCTGCTCGAAATCACGCCGGAATTTCTCGACCAAGCGCTCGGCCTCACCCGCCGTCTCGGTTTCGAATTCGTCGCGCTCGCGGAAGCGCGGCGCAGGCTCGTCGAGGGCGGCGCGCGTTTCGCCGCGCTGACTTTCGACGACGGCTATCGCGACACGCGCGATTTCGCGCTGCCCGTGCTCGAGCGACACGGCGCGCCGTTCACCGTTTTCTTCGCGCCCGGCTTCATCGAGCGCTCCGCGCGCCTGTGGTGGCTGGAACTCGAGGAATCGCTGCGCCGGCTCGATGAAGCCTCGATCGATCAGGCCGGCCTCGCCCTGCGCCTTCCCGTCCGCTCTCCCGCCGAAAAGACCGCCGCTTTCGAGAAAATCTACTGGGCGCTGCGCGCGCGCTCGGAGGTCGATCTTCTCGATGTGGTCGGCGCGCTGGCGCGCAGGGCCGGCGTGAGCAGCGCCGCGATCGCGGACGCGCTGTTCATGGACTGGGACGAGGTCGCCGCGTTCGCCCGCCATCCGCTCGTCACGGCGGGCGCCCACTCCATGACCCACCGCATGCTCGCCAAATGGCCGGAGGCGGCGGCGCGCGAGGAGATGGCGGGCTCGAGGGCGGCGCTGGAGGCGAAGCTCGGGCTCGACGTCAACGCCTTCGCCTATCCCGTCGGCGACGCGACCAGCGCGGGTCCACGCGAATTCGAGCTGGCGCGTCAGGTCGGTTTCACCATGGCGGTGACGACGCGTCCGGGCATGCTTTTTCCCGAGCACGCGCGCCATCTGACCGCGCTGCCGCGCGTTTCCGTCAACGGCCTCTGGCAGGATGCGGGCGCGTTGGAGGCGCTGCTCTCCGGCGCGCCCTTCATGCTGTGGAATCGCGGTCGGCGGCTGAATGTCGGCTAGGCGCCGAGGGCGCCGGGGCGCGATCGCGCGAAGCCGAACCGGTCGAGAGCCTCTCGTTCGGCCGGCCGGCGCTTCGTCCAGACCGTAAATCGCTCGCGACCGCCGCACGCCCAAAGAAGGATTCCTCATGAAGCCCCTGGTCGTAATCTCGTTGCTCTTCCTCGGCGCGGCCGTCTCGTCCGCCCCGATCGGCGCTCCCGCCTTCGCTCAGGCCCGGCAGTCCTGGGACGGGACATGGGCCGGCGGCTGGAGCGACAAATCGGGCGCGCAGATCATTTTCGTCGGCGACGAATTCATCGGGATTTACTGGCGTGACGATTACATCGGGGACGCCAAGGGCGCGGTCTCGCGCGACGGCGCGGCGGCGACGATCAAATGGTCGCGCGGTGAAGCCGTCTTGACCCGCGAGGGCGCGACGAGCGCCCGCGTGACGGTGCGCGAGGGAGGCCACCCCGCGGTTTCGTTCGCGTTGAAGAAGGATTGAGCGGGCCGGGCGCTCAATTCAGCGCCGATCACATCTGCGGCTGGACGGCGCCGAAAAAGAGCCATGCGCACAAAGCGAAGTCGGCCACCAGGAATCCCGCGTAGAGACTCAGGCGCGCGGCCCAGTGGCGGATGCCCAGCGCCGACCACAGCGCCCAGGCGGCGAGCAGCGGCAGGCCGACGACGATCAGGAAGGCAGTTCCCCAAAACGTCGCGATTTCGCTGACGTGGTGCGTCCGCAGGGCAGGGGCCTCGCCCGCGGCCGCCAGACCCCAGAAGAACACCGCGGCGCCGACGAAGAGACAGGCGGGCCAGGCTCGACGCCAGCAGGATCGGAGCGACGACACAGGATCGGACGACATCGACTAAGGGCGCCAGATCGCGGCGTTCGAGTCAACCCGCCCAGGCGCGGCGCGGCGGCTTGAATGGCGGCGAAGTCCGCCGGGGCGCTCTATGGCGCCTCGGCGAAGGCGACCTTGATCGAGTTCTTTGCCGCGTCGCTCAACTGGATCAGCACGAGGTCGCCGGGCGCGAGCCGGAAGCGCACGCTTTTGCGCACGCCCGCGCAACCCTTCGCGTCCGTGGAAGACGTGGATTTCAGACGCGCGCCATTTTCGAACACTTCGATCCACGCCTCGTCCGACAGCGTCACCTGATAAGTCGCCGGCCTCGGCACGCCGAAGAACGTCACCTCGCCGCTGTAGCTGTCCGCTCTGGGCGCGCGTTCGGGCGCCAAGAAAAATCGAACCGTCTTCGTCGGCAAAAGGGACAGTTCGACGGCGCGATCGATTCTGGAAAGCCGCGCGCCCGAAGCGCGACGCGCCAATTTTGCGTCGCCGAACCACGCGCGCTCTCTTTCGATTGGCCAGGCGAAAGAATCGCAAGCCGAGGCGCCGGGGTCCGCGGAATCGCCATCGCGCGGCGCGGCGTCGCCGGCCGCGGCGAAATCGAGCGAGGCGAAGCCGACGGCGGCGGCGAGAGCGGCGGCGAGGAATCCTTTGCGCATGAGCTTCGCTCGCTTGCCTCGCGACGGTCAGTAAGCGGCGGGCGCCGGCGGCGCGCAGCCATATCCGACAGTCTCGCCCGCTGATTGAGCGCCATGCGGGCAGGGACTCGCCTGCGGCGCCGTGGGTCCGCGGTTCATCTTACTCCCCGCGATTTCCAGACAACCTCCGAGCGGCGCCGAGAGCGCGACCATCAAGACGCCGCATCGCAGAAACTTGTTCAGCATCGCCAGTCTCCGCTTTCGCCCGAATCGAGCGAGCTCAGCGACGGAGAGAGAGGCCACCGGCGCGCTCCCAATTCCGGGAGGACAATATTACTCCTCCTGCGGCGGCGCCGAAACAGCGCTGCGAAAAGGAATGCCCGGGGAGACGAGGCGTTCTTCCGCTCCCCTCCCAAAGGCCGGACGAACGACTGTCGATCACATGCACATCAATGGATTGATGAGCAGCCAGTATGGATCGCAATAGTAGCCGCCGTAATATCCGCCGTATCCACCATATCCGCCGTATCCGCCGTAGCCTCTGGCGTAACCGCGCCCCGCGAAGCCGCGGCCAAAGCGGCCGCCGAAGCCGCGCCCGGCGAAGCCGTGACCAAAGCCGCCGAAGCCGCGCCCGCCGAAGCCGTGACCAAAGCCGCCGCCGCCATGGAACATGTGAGCGGACGCCGGCGCGGCGCCGCCGATTGTCCCGACAGCCAGCGCCGTAGCGGTGAGAACGCCGGCGAGCGTAGTCTTGATCGATGCACGCATGACCATCTCCTCGAGAAAGCGGCGCCCGTGAAGGGCGCCCATAAAGCATCCCCGCATCCGTCAAGGACGTAACAAGCGTTGCGACTGGCGAAAAGGAGTACTGGTCAAAGTAAAGCAGATTTTAGATTCTATATTTTTCTTTATAAAAGCCATCTTGGTCGGAGAGTATTGTCGCGGCGGACGGGCGTCATCCCAAGTGCGGTGGCGCGCACGCTGTCGCATTGGCGAAAAGTCGGCGGGATCGAGTGGAAAATTCGCAGCGAAGCGAATCGACGATTTTCCTCGTTCTCCCCGCAAGCGAGCGAAGGCAAAGGGCCCATTCCCCCTAGACGATCATCGTTCGTCGCCCGGCGGCCGTGCGGTTCTGCCAGCCGTGGCGCACGAGTTCGGGGTCGTCGTGTTCTTCCACCGGCCAGCCGAGGCAGAGATAGGCGATCAGCTTGTATTCCGCGGGCGTCCCCAGATCGCGCGCCGCCGCGGCGGGATCGAGGATCGAAATCCAGCCGAGCCCCAGGCCGGCGGCGCGCGCGGCGAGCCACAACGACGCGATCATGCCGACGACGGAGTAATCCAGCATTTCCGGCATGGTGCGCATTCCGAGCCCATGGCCTTGCGTCGTCGAGCGATCGCAGAAGACCGCCAGTTGCACCGGCGCCGCATCGAGGCCGGCCAGTTTCAGCCGGGCGTAGAGCGCGGCGCGCTCGCCGCATTGCGCCGCCAGCGCGTCGGCGTTGCAGCGTTCGAAATTGGCGCGGATCGCGGCGCGCTTTTGCGGACTTTCGACGCTGACGATGCGCCAGGGCTGGCTGTTGCCGACCGAGGGCGCGAGCTGCGCGAGATCGAGCAATTCGTCGATCAGGGCCTGGGCAACCGGATCGGGGCGGAAGCGCCTGACGTCGCGCCGCCACGCCAGCAGCAACGCCAATTTGTCGCGAAAGGCGGCGTCGAAGGCGGGCGGCTCGCGAGTCATGACGGCGCGCGCATCAAGCGAATCCCCGGTGAGAAGTCACGCGCGCCTGTCGGGCCGCTCCATCCACTTGATGAGCGGCATCAACGGCAAGGTCCAGGCGAGGCCCAGCACGATATAGCCGAGCGTCCGCAGCAGGGCCGGCGCCTCTTGCAGCGGACGCGACTGGGCGAGCGCCATCGCGATCATCGCGTAGAAGCCGACGAAGGCGATCATGGCGATTCCGCCGACGAGTTTGCGGATGCGCGCGGACATGGCGGACCCTCACGAGAACTCTCGCCGCAAGCGATTTGCGGCGCGAAGCGCGACCGCTTATGTCTTGGCGCGCGCAGCGATGCAAGCCGGGAAACGGGCGAGTCGGGAAACGGGCGAGTCGGGAAACGAGAATGCCGCAGCAGGGCGCTCTGGCGACGAGCCGAGGAGAGACGGGCGGGCAAGCCGGCGCTTCGCGCGCCGTGCGCGCGTGGCTCGTCGCGGTCGCGGCGTTGGTCTTCGCGATGGTGATGGTCGGCGGGGCGACGCGGCTCACCGAATCCGGTCTGTCGATCACGCAATGGCGGCCCCTGACCGGCGTGATTCCGCCGCTCAGCCAAGCCGACTGGGCCGAGGAATTCCAGCGCTATAAGCAAATCCCGCAATATTCCGCGCTCAACGCGGACATGACTCTCGAAGGTTTCAAGACCATCTATTTCTGGGAATGGAGCCATCGCCTGCTCGCCCGCCTGATCGGCGCGGCCTTCGTTCTGCCCGCCCTGTGGTTCTGGCGCCGTGGCCGCTTCAGGGGCCCGCTCGGGCGCCAGATCGCCGTCGCGACCGGCCTGCTGGCGCTGGAGCCGATCGTCGGCTGGTGGATGGTCAGCTCCGGGCTCGCCGAGCGCACGGAAGTCGCGCAGGATCGCCTCGCGCTGCATCTCCTCATCGCCGCCGCCACCTTCGGCGCGCTGATTTACGCCGCCGTCGGCCTAGCCAAGCGCCCGCGCGAGAGCGCCGGCGCGGGGTTCGTCGCGGCGGCGGGCGCCCTCGTCGCGCTGATCTTCTGCCAGCTCGGCCTTGGCGCGCTGGTCGCCGGCCTTCGCGCCGGCCTGATCGACAACACTTGGCCGCTGATGGACGGCAAGCTGATCCCCGCCGGCCTGTTCGGCCTCACGCCCTGGCCGCGCTCGATCGTCGACGACGTGACGACCGTGCAATTCGATCATCGCCTGGTCGCCTACGCCGTGGTCGCGGCGGCGCTGGCGCACGCGTTCGCCGCGCGGCGGCGCGCGCCCCGCACGTCGCTCGCCCGCCGCGCCGGCGTGCTCGCCGCGCTGGCGATTCTGCAGGCGGCGGTCGGGATCGCCACGCTGATCCTGGTCGCGCCGATCGAATTCGCGCTCGCCCATCAGGCGGTGGCGCTGCTGCTGTTCGGCATGGCGGTCGCGCACTGGCGCGTGACGGGAATGGAGCGGGCGGGGGAGACGGCGCGATGACGGCGGCCGCGCCCGACCCGCGTCGCGGACCCGCGCGCCGCGCGTCATGAGGATCGCCGCTTGGCGCCGGTTGCTCGCCGCCGCGTCGCGCCTGCGAGCCGTCGTCCGCTCCAATGAACTGTCGCTGGTCGTCGTCGCGGTCGTCGTCGGCGCCTTGGCGGGCTTCTGCGTGACGGCGATGACCTGGATCGCCGAAAGCGCGCATGTCGCGATCTACGGCATCCCTTTCGATGTGCGACTGAGCGCGGCGGCGCGGATTCGCCCTCTCGCGGCGTTCCTCGCGCTCCCGCTTGGCGGCCTCGCCCTCGGGCTGATCGAGCGCTGGCGACGCGCCAGGAAGCGGGCGCCGGCGGTCGATCCGATCGAAGCCAACGCCTTGCGCGGCGGCCGCATGGCGATGGGCGAAAGCGCGCTTGTCAGCGCGCAGACGGTGATTTCCAATGGTTGCGGCGCGTCGGTCGGGCTCGAAGCGGGCTATGCGCAGATCGGAGCCGCCATCGCTTCGCGCATCGGCCTGGCGTTGCAGCTGCGCCGCCAGGACTTGCGCATCCTGGTGGGCTGCGGCGCCGGCGGGGCGATCGCGGCGGCGTTCGGCGCGCCGCTCACCGGCGCTTTCTACGCGTCGGAACTAATCATCGGCGCTTATTCGCTCGCCAACGCCGGCCCGATTTTCGCCGCCGCGCTCGCTGCGACCTTGATCGTCAAGGCGCTGGGCGGCGCGCCCTATGTCGTCGTCGCGCCGCGAGTCGCGCCGCTGGCCGTCGGTCATCACCTCGCCCTGATCGGGTTGGGCCTCCTGTCGGCGGCCCTCGGCGTCGGCGCGATGCGCGCCGCCGCCGTGCTCGAACGCGCCTTCGAGGTCTCCCGTACGCCGATTTGGGCGCGCCCCGTCCTCGGCGGCCTGCTGGTCGGCGCGATGGCGCTCTATACGCCGCAAGTGCTCGGCGCCGGACACGGCGCGCTGGGGCTCGACTTTCCCGCGGCGCTTTCGGCCGCGACCCTCATCGCGCTCATCGGCCTCAAGCTGACCGCGAGCCTGGTCTCGCTCGCCTCGGGCTTTCGCGGCGGCTTGTTTTTCGCCTCGCTGTTCGTCGGCGCGCTGCTCGGCAAGCTTTACGCGCTCGGCGTCAACGCCGCGCTGCCGGCGCTCGGGCTCGATCCGACCGCCTGCATCCTGGCCGGCATGGGAACGCTGGGCGTCGCGATCGTCGGCGGACCGCTGACGATGACGTTCCTCGTGTTGGAGAGCACCGGCGACCTCGGCGTGGCGGGCGGCGTGCTGGCGGCCTGCATCGCGACGAGCCTCGCCGTGCGCTCGACCTTCGGCTATTCCTTCACCACTTGGCGCCTGCATCTGCGCGGCGAGTCGATCCGCGGCGCCCAGGACGTCGGCTGGCTGCGCGATCTGACCGTCGCGCGCCTGATGGTCCGCGCCCCGCCGACGACGCTGGCGCAGGCGACGATTCGCGCCTTTCGCGCCGCCCATCCGCTCGGCAGCGCGCATGCGGTCGTCGCCGTCGACGAAGCGGGACGCTACCGGGGGCTGGTTCTCGTGCCCGAGGCGCACGCCGTTCCCCTTGGAGACGACGAGGACGGCGGTCCGATCTCGGCCGTCGCGCGCCTGCCGCAGACGACCCTGCATCCCGACATCGACGCGCGCTCGGCATTGGGGATTTTCGACGCCGCGCAGACGGACACGCTCGCCGTCACCGACCGCGCAACCGGCGCCGTCGTCGGCACGCTCAGCGAGGCCTACGCCGCGCGCCGCTACGCCCAGGAAACGAGCCTAGCGGCGAGGGGCGTGCTCGGCGGGGGATAGGCGAGGGGCGGGGTCGGCGCCGCCTCGCGCCCTCTCACGCCAGCGCCTGATCCAGGTCCGCGATCAAGTCGGCGACGTCCTCCAGCCCGATCGACAGCCGCACCACGTCCGGCCCGGCGCCGGCGGCGATTCTTTGCGCGTCGGCGAGCTGGCGGTGCGTGGTCGAGGCGGGGTGGATGACGAGCGAGCGGGTATCGCCGATATTGGCGACATGGGAGAACAATTGCAGCTTCCTGACCAGGGCGACGCCCGCCTCGTAGCCGCCCTTGACGCCAAAGGTGAAGACGCCGCCGGCCCCCTTCGGGCAATAGCGCCGCGCCAGCTCGTGGTAGCGATTGCCGGGAAGTCCGGCGTAGGAGACCCAACCCACCTTGTCGTGTCCGGCCAAATGCCTGGCCACGACCAGCGCGTTGTCGCAATGGCGCTGCATGCGCAGCGACAGCGTTTCGATTCCGGTGAGGATCAGAAAGGAATTGAACGGCGAGATCGCCGGACCGAGATCGCGCAGGCCGAGCACGCGGCAGGCGATCGCGAAAGCGAAATTGCCGAAGGTCTCGGCGAGCGTGATGCCATTGTATTCGGGCCGGGGCGCCGACAACATGGGATAACGCGCGTCGCCCATCCATTCGAACGAGCCGCCGTCAACGATCACGCCGCCCATCGAATTGCCGTGGCCGCAAAGATATTTCGTCGCGGAGTGAACGACGATGTCGGCGCCGTGATCGAGCGGGCGGATGAGATAGGGCGTCGCCAGCGTGTTGTCGACGATCAGCGGGATCCTGGCCGCTTTGGCGATGGCGGCGACGCCTTCGATGTCGGTGACGACGCCGCCGGGATTGGCGATCGACTCGATGAAGATCGCCTTGGTCTTTTCGTTCACGCCGGCGCGCACGGCGTCGAGATCGTCGGGATCGGCCCATTTCACCTGCCAGCCGAAGTTCTTGAAGGCGTGGTTGAACTGGTTGATCGAGCCGCCGTAAAGCTTTGTCGAGGCGACGAATTCGTCGCCTGGCCGCATCAGCGTGTGGAAGACGATCGCCTGGGCGGCGTGGCCCGAGGCCACCGCGAGCGCGGCCGGAGCGCCCTCGAGCGCGGCGACCCGTTCCTCGAGCGCCGCGGTCGTGGGATTGGTGATGCGCGTATAGATATTGCCGAACGCCTGCAGGCCGAACAGCGAGGCCGCGTGGTCGACGTCGTCGAAGACGAAGGCGGTCGTCTGGTAGATCGGGGTGATGCGCGCGCCGGTCGTCGGATCGGGCCTCGCGCCGGCGTGGATCGACAGCGTGGAAAAGCCGGGCTCGTCGTTCGTCATGGTTCCCCCCGTTTGGCGTCGGCGGCCCCATGTTGGCAAATTAACCCGTCAAGGGAAAGCCGGCTGCGTCGATGTGTTCGCTCGGTCGGCGCGTTTGCTTGTTGACGGCGCCGGGTCCCCGACGCACCATTCGTTCATGTCGCGCCGTCAACAAAAATTCGAGATCACGCCCGACATTCTCCTGCGGGCCTATTCCATCGGCCTGTTCCCAATGGCCGAGAGCCGCGAGGCCGACAACCTGTTCTGGGTCGAACCCAAGGAGCGCGGCGTCTTCCCGCTCGATCGGCTCATCGTGTCGAAGAGCCTGGCCAAGACCGTACGTTCGGATCGCTTCGAAATACGGGCGAATCGCGACTTCGAGGCGGTGATCGCGGCCTGCGCCGAGCGCGACAAGACCTGGATCAACGCGGAAATCGTGCGCCTCTATTGCGAGCTGTTCGCGCGCGGCCACGCCCATTCGGTCGAGGCCTACGAGGACGCCAAGCTCGTGGGCGGGCTCTACGGCGTGAGCCTGGGCGGCGCCTTCTTCGGCGAGAGCATGTTCCACGTCGCGCGCGACGCTTCGAAGGTCGCGCTGGTCCATCTCGTCGCGCGCCTGCGCCTGGGCGGCTTTCGCCTGCTCGACGCGCAATTCGTCACGCCGCATCTGGCCGGGCTCGGCGCGGTGGAGATCTCGCGCGAAGAATACCGGAGCCGATTGACCCAGGCGCTCGACGCGCCGGCCGATTTCAACGCCTGGCCGGCGCGCGAGCCGATGGCCGGGGCGCAGGCCCTGGCGCTCGCGGCCCCGCGCCGCTGACGGCACGAAGATTGCTTCGCTTGGAATAAATCGTGAGGGCTTGAAAGAGGTTGCAGATGGGGGCCGGCGGCTCTTTCGACGAAATGGGCCTGGGCGGCGAAAGTGTGCGCCCGCTCTACCGGCAGATCGCGCGCTGGCTCGAGGAAACGCCGCCCGAGGTGCTCGCCTCGCGCCGGGCTCAGGCCGAATATATGTTTCGCCGCATCGGCATCACCTTCGGCGTCTACGGCGACAAGGACGCGGCGGAGCGGCTGATTCCGTTCGACATCGTGCCGCGCGTCATTTCGCGTGGCGAATGGACGCGTCTGGCGGCGGGGCTCACGCAGCGCGTCAACGCCCTCAACATGTTTCTCAGGGATGTCTACGGACCCCGCGCGATCCTGAGGGAAAACATCGTTCCCGAGGAACTGATCCTGCGCAATCCCTATTATCGGCCGGAAATGATCGGGCATCGCGCGCCGCACGACATCTGGGTGCATATCGCCGGCATCGACATCGTGCGCGTCGACGAGAACGCGTTCTATGTGCTCGAGGACAACGCGCGCACGCCGTCCGGCGTTTCCTATATGCTGGAAAATCGCGAAGTGACGATGCGCCTGATGCCGGACCTCTTCGCCCGCCACCGCGTCGCCCCGGTCGACGACTATCCCGACGAATTGCTCGCCTGCCTGCGCTCGGTGACGCCGCGCCCGAGCGCGAGCGACGCCTCCATCGTGCTGCTGACGCCGGGCCCGTTCAATTCGGCCTATTACGAGCACTCGTTCCTCGCCGACAAGCTCGGGGTCGAACTGGTCGAGGGGCGGGACCTGTTCGTCGACGAAGAGGTCGTCTTCATGCGCACGACGCTCGGGCCGAAACGCGTCGACGTGATCTACCGCCGGGTCGACGACGAATTCCTCGATCCGCTCGTGTTCAATCCGGAATCGCTTCTCGGCGTGCCCGGGCTGCTGGGCGCCTATCTCGCAGGCAATGTGACTATTGCGAATGCAGTGGGGACCGGCGTCGCCGACGACAAGGCGATCTACAGCTACGTTCCCGAGCTGATCCGCTTCTATCTCTCCGAGGAGCCTTTGTTGCAAAACGTGCCGACCTATCGCTGCCGCGAGCCGCAAATGCTGAATTTCGTGCTCGAGCGGCTCGATCAGCTCGTGGTCAAGGAAGTCAACGGCTCGGGCGGCTACGGCATGCTGGTCGGCCCGCACGCGAGCGCCGCGCAGCGCGAATTCTTCGCCGCCAAGCTGAAGGCCGATCCGGCCAATTACATCGCCCAGCCGACGCTCGCCCTGTCGACCTGCCCGGCGTCTTTCGACAGCGGGATTTCGCCGCGCCATGTCGATCTCCGGCCGTTCGTGCTCTCCGGCGCCAACGGCGTCAGGATCGTGCCCGGCGGCCTCACGCGCGTCGCGCTGACCCAGGGCTCGCTGGTCGTCAACTCCAGCCAGGGCGGCGGCACCAAGGACACCTGGGTCGTCGACGACGACGCGACGCCCGGGGAGGGCTGAGCCATGCTCGCTCGCACGGCGGACAACCTGTTCTGGCTCGCGCGGTCGATGGAGCGCGCCGACTTCATCGCGCGCATGATCGAAGCGACGCTGCGCCTGGAATATCTGCCCAGGAGCGGCGTCGACGACCCGGCGGCGGAATGGGCGGGCGCGCTCAACGCGGTCGGCGTCGACGAGGCGTTCCACGCCACGCGCGGCGAAATCGACGAGGCGAGCGCGATCGACTTTCTCACCTTCGATCGCGCCAATCCGTCCTCGATCTGCAATTGCCTGGAAAACGCGCGCGCCAACGGCCGCGCGGTGCGCACCGCCCTGACCGTCGAGACCTGGACCGCGATCAACGACGCCTGGCTCGAACTCAAGCGTTTCGAGGCGACGCGGCGCGCGGGCAGGGATTTGGACCGCGAGGCGCTGGCGCGCTTCCTCGACTACGTCAAGAAAGCCTCGCTCGATTTCGACGGCGCCTGCTATCGAACGATGCTGCGCAACGACGGCTACTGGTTCAATCGGCTGGGGATCTTCGTCGAACGCGCCGACAATACGGCGCGCCTGCTCGACGTGAAATACCATCTGCTGCTGCCGTCGAACGAAAAGGTCGGCGGCTCGCTCGACTATTTCCAGTGGGTGGCGATCCTGCGCGCCGTGTCGGCCGCGACCGCCTATCATTGGGTCTATCGCGATCGGGTCAAGCCGTGGCTGATCGCCGATCTCTTGATCCTGAAATCGGCGATGCCGCGCTCGCTGATCTTCTGCTACGAAAGCATCGACCTCGCGCTCGATTCGCTGGCGCGCGCGGACGGCCGCAGCGGCGCCGCGCAGCGTCAGGCGCGCGCCATGCTCGCCACGCTCGAACGCGCGAGCATGAGCGAGATCTTCCAGGACGGCCTGCACGAGTTCATCACGACTTTCATCGAGGACAACGCGCGGCTCGCCGCGACGATTTCCGAGCAGTATCTCTTCGTCTGACGTCCCTTAAGCGCCCAGCGCGAACCGAAAGCGAAGCGCGCATGCGAATCAAGATCTCTCACCAAACGACCTACGCCTATGCGCCGGCGGCCCGCTCCGTCATCCAGAACCTCAGACTGACGCCGCGCAGTTTCGAGTCGCAATACGTGCTGCGCTGGCGCGTCGGCGTCGACGTCGACGGCTCGCTGCGCCAGAGCGAGGATTCGCTCGGCAACATCGTGCACGCCTTTTCCTATCAGGGCGCGATCGAGCGCTTCACCGTCTCCGCCGTCGGCGAAGTCGCGACCAGCGACGCGGTCGGCGTCGTGCGCGGCGCGGTCGAGCCCTTGCCGGCGCAAATGTTCCTGCGCGCGAGCCCGCTGGCCCAGGCCAACGGCGTGCTGCGCGAATTCGCCCTCGACGCGATCGGGACCGCGGCCGATCCCCTCGAGCGGCTGCACCGCCTCATGGACGCGATCCACGGCGCGATGACGTTCGATCCGGAGGCGATGGAGGGGAAGGGCGCCGCCGCCGAGACTTTCGCCTTGCGGCGCGGCGGCGCCCAAGATTTCGCGCATGTGTTCATCGCCTGCGCGCGCTGGCTCGGCGTCCCCGCGCGGTTCGTCAGCGGCTATCTCGCGCCGCGCGACGCGCCGCCGCTGCAGGGCCTGTTCGCCTGGGCCGAGGCGGAGGCGCCGGTGCTTGGTTGGGTCGCCTTCGATCCCGTCCACAATCAATGCGCCGACGACCGCTATGTCCGCGTCGCCGTCGGCTTCGACGGGCAAGGCGCCGCGCCGTTCCGGGTCGCCCAATCCGGCGGCGGCGGCGAGACGGTCGACGCCGCGGTCATGATCGAACAAGCCGCCGGGCAAAGCCAGAATTGAGGGGGCGGCGCTTTATTCAAGACGACGTCGTCCGACATCGTCCAAGATGCGCCGCATGTCCATTTTAGCCGATAGCCGGCTAGTCGGCGCCATCGCGGCAATGCGCCGCAATGTCCAAGTCATTGCGCTTCGACTGCGAATATGCAGGATGCAACACAGTCAGCGCGATAAGGGCGTTCAAAAGATCGAAGCGGGCGCCGTACCGGGCTTGAATCTGGGGGAGGCGAACCGTGACGCTGCAAGCGAAGGTGATGTGGGCCGGCATAGCCGTGCTCGGGGCGATTTCTTTTGCGATTGTGGCGCTGACTCGCGGGGAACCGGTGAACGCCGCCTGGCTGGTCGTCGCATCGGTCTGCATCTATGTCATCGCCTATCGCTTTTATGGTCTCTTCGTCGCCCACAAAGCGCTCAGCGTCGATGCGACACGGCAGACGCCGGCCTACCGGCGCAACGACGGCCTCGATTACGTCCCGACCAATCGTTACGTGCTGTTCGGCCACCATTTCGCGGCCATCGCCGGCGCCGGGCCGCTGGTCGGTCCGGTTCTGGCGGCGCAGATGGGCTATCTTCCGGGCACGCTTTGGATTCTCGCTGGCGTCGTGTTCGCCGGCGCGGTGCAGGACATGACCGTGCTGTTCCTGTCCACCCGACGCGACGGCCGCTCGCTCGGCGACATGGTCCGCACCGAGATGGGCCCGATCGCGGGAAGCATCGCCGGCTTCGGCGTGCTGTTGATTTGCGTCATCATCCTGGCCGTGCTCGCCCTAGTCGTGGTGAAGGCCTTGACGGGAAGCCCGTGGGGCACGTTCACGGTGTTCTGCACGATTCCGATCGCGCTGATCATGGGCGTCTATAGTCGTTTTATCCGGCCTGGGCGCATCGCGGAGATGTCCGTCATTGGCGCAGTCCTGCTGGTGCTGGCGCTGGTCTTTGGTCGCACCGTGTCAGAGAATCCGACGCTGGCGCCCTATTTCGATCTCTCCGGCACGACGCTGGCGCTGATCATCATCGGCTACGGCTTCGTCGCCTCGGTGCTGCCGGTGTGGCTCTTGCTTGCGCCGAGGGACTATCTGTCGACTTTCCTCAAGATCGGCACGATCATGCTGCTGGCGATCGGCATCATTATCGTTCATCCCGATCTGCAAATGCCGGCGGTGACGCGGTTTATCGACGGCAGCGGCCCCGTCTGGGCCGGCGGCCTGTTTCCGTTCTTGTTCATCACCATCGCGTGCGGCTCGGTGTCAGGCTGGCACTCGCTCATTGCATCGGGCACCACGCCGAAAATGATCGAGAACGAGAGGCAGATTCCCTTCATCGGCTATGGCGCCATGTTGATGGAATCGTTCGTCGCCATCATGGCGATGATCGGCGCCACAGTCCTGCATCCCGGAATCTACTTCGCGATGAACAGTTCGGCGGGGCTCATCGGGACCACCGCCGAACAAGCGGCGCAGGTGATCTCGTCTTGGGGCTTCGTCGTGACGCCCGACATTCTGACCCAGATTGCGCATGACGTCGGCGAGACCAGCATCCTGTCGCGCAGCGGCGGCGCGCCCACGCTGGCGGTCGGCATGGCGAGCATCCTGTCGAGTTTCCTGGGCGGACGCGCGCTGATGGGCCTCTGGTATCATTTCATCATTTTGTTCGAGGCGTTATTCATCCTGACCACGGTCGACGCCGGCACGCGTGTCCTGCGGTTCATGATCCAAGATTTCGTCGGCGCCGTCGTCCCGGCCTTCAAGGAAACAAAGTCCTGGACCAACAATGTCATCGGCTCCGGGCTGGCGTGCGTGCTGTGGGGCTATATCTTGTATCAAGGCGTCATCGATCCCTATGGCGGCATTTGGACGCTATGGCCGCTGTTCGGCGCCGCCAACCAAATGCTCGCCGCCATCGCGCTGACGTTGTGCACCGTCGTCTTGTTCAAGATGAAACGCGAGCGCTACGCTTGGGTCACCATGGCGCCGGCCGCGTGGCTGGTCGTGACCACGGTCACCGCGGGATTGGAAAAGGTTTTCAGCCCCGACCCCGCCGTCGGGTTTGTGAGCCATGCTTGGCGGTTCTCCCAGGCGTTGTCGGCCGGTCAGGTCTTGGCGCCGGCGAAGACGATGGAGACGATGAGCCGGGTCATCTTCAACGACTATGTGGACGCGACCCTGTCGGCTCTGTTTGTCGGCGTCGTCCTGGCGACCTTGATCTACGCAGTGATCGACGTCCGCAAGGCGCTGGGCAATTCCAAGAGCACCGCGGTCGAAGTCGGCGGCGCAGCAATCGCGGGAGGCAACGTTGGCTGAAACGACCAGGATCGGGTTCGTGTGCGAGATGGTGGTCAAGACCGCCCGCCTGATGGTCGGCGTCCCGGACTATGAGACCTATGTGACGCATCGTCAGGTCAATCACCCGAACCAGCCGATCATGACCTACACGGAATTCTTCCGCGAACGTCAGGAGGCGCGCTACGCGGTCGCCAAGGGGCGGTTCCGCGGCTGCTGCTGAGAGGGGGCGCGCCGGGCTTACGGCGTTGGCGTCGCGGCGTTGCGTCGACAGGCCCGATTCGCCAAAACGCTCACGCCGCGGCCAGGATCGAACGGGCCGTCGGGCAAAGCCGGAATGGAGGGCGCTCGGTCGCGCTCGCGGAGCGAACGCGGAACTTGTACGATCGCGTCCGCAGTCGCCCGCCGCGGCGACTGCGACAGCGCTTGGCAATAGAATCGCCGGGGGAATGACGTGGCGCCAAAACTCGAACAAATCGAATTGAAGGCTCATCGCCATCAGATCGTCGCCGACGTCAACAAGCTCGTCGAGAAATACCGCGCCATCTTCGATTGGGACGTTCCCGAAATCGATCAGGCCGCGGCCGACAGGCTGATCCTGCGCGAAATCGCCAAGGCCTTGAACGAAATCGAAAAGAAATTGTTGGCATAGGCGAGGCGCGGGCGCGGCCGTCGGCGCGGTCCGCTTCCCTGACGGGCCGTATTCGCAACGGCTTTACGCCTTCCCCGTCGCCACCGGACAATCCGCGCGCCCGCCCCATTCGGCCCACGAGCCGTCGTAGAGCCCGGCGACGCGCCCGCCCGCCTCCTCGACCGCTAGCGCAAGAATCGCCGCGCTGACGCCCGAGCCGCAGGTGGTGATGATCGGCTTGGCGAGATCGACGCCGTGATCGGCGAAGGCGCCGGCGAGCGCCGCGTCCGATTTCAAGTGCCCGTGCTCGACGATCTCGACGAACGGCAGGTTGAGGCTGCCGGGCATGTGGCCGCTGTGCAGGCCCGGACGCGGTTCGGGCGCGTGGCCCTCGAAACGATCGGCCGGGCGCGCGTCGACGACCTGGACCGCGCCGCTCGCCAGCGCCTTGCGCACGTCGTCGATCGAGGCGACGAAGCTGTGGTCGAGGCGAGGGGTGAAACGTCGCGGCTGCGGCCGCGCCTCGCCCTGCTCGAGGGGGCGGCCTTCGCGAATCCATTTGGGCAAGCCGCCGTCGAGAATTTTCACGTCGGCGACGCCAAAGGCGCGCAGCATCCACCACACGCGCGCGGCGGAGAACAGGCCGTGGGTGTCGTAGAGGACGAAACGCATGCCGTCGCCCAGGCCGAGCGCGCTCATCTCCTGCGCGAAGGTCAGCGCATCGGGCAGCATGTGCGGCAATGCGCTGGTTTTGTCGGCGATCACATCGATGTCGAAGTGCACCGCGCCGGGAACGTGCCCGAGGCGAAATTCCGCGGCGCCGTTGCGCCCCGTCGGCGGCAAGTGCCACGACGTGTCGATGATTCCAAGTCCGGGTTCGCCGAGATGCGCGGCGAGCCAATCGGTGGAAACGAAATTCTCATGAGACATGGCGAAGTTCCCGACCGCATAGGTCCAATCCTCGCTCTTTATCAGAGCCGTGGCGCGACGCTAGGCGCTTTGTCCACAAGCGCGATGCGCACGCGGCGGTTGATCCTGCCCTTCTTTTCGACGCCCGTGACCAGCGCCCGGCCGATTTCGCCGGTGCGCGCGACATGGGTGCCGCCGCAGGGCTGCAGATCGAGGCCGACGATCTCCACCAGCCGGACGCGGCCGGTCCCCATCGGCGGCTCGACCGACATGGTCTTGACCAGGCCCGGGTTGGCGGCGAGCTCGTCGTCGCTGATCCAGCGCGTCCGGATGTCGGCGTCCCTGGCGATGAGGTCGTTGAGGCGCCGCTCGATGTCGGCCTTGTCGAGAACGGCCTCGCCGGAATCGAAATCGAGCCGGCCTTCGCCGTCGCCGACTGAACCGCCGGTGACGGGATAGGGCAGCACGGCGGTCAGCAGGTGCAGCGCGCTATGGGCGCGCATGCGCGAATAGCGCAAGTCCCAGTCGAGCCGCGCCACGATTCTTTCGCCGGCGGCCGGGAGCGCGGCCCCCTCGGCGGGAACGTGCAGGATCGTCCGGCGGTCGGCATCGTAGACCGCATCGAGAATTTCGATCGACGAGCCGTCGGCGAGGAGGAACCGGCCGCGATCGCCCGACTGGCCGCCGCCGCGGGCGTAAAAGATCGTGGCGTCGAGGACGATTCCGCTGGGCCCGGCCGACAGCACGCGCGCCTCGACCTCGCGCCGATAGGGGTGTTCGCGAAACAGCGGTTCGGTCATGTCAGACAAAGACCTGCGGGACGCCGGCGCGGCGTTCGAGCCAGGAAGGGACGGGGAGATTCTTGGAGCGCAGAAAAGCCGGGTTGAACAGTTTCGAGGCGTAACGCGCGCCCGAGTCGCAGAGCAGCGTGACGATGGTGTGGCCGGGACCAAGCTCGCGCGCGAGCCGGATCGCGCCGGCGATGTTGATCCCCGAGGAGCCGCCGAGCAGCAGGCCTTCGCGCTCGACGAGATCGAAGACGATGCGCACCGCCTCCTCGTCGGGAATCCGGTAGGCGAGATCCACCGGAGCGCCCTCGAGATTGGCGGTGATGCGCCCCTGGCCGATGCCCTCGGTGATCGAGGCGCCCTCGCTCTCGAGGACGCCCTTGGTGTAATAGGCGTAGAGCGCCGCGCCATAGGGATCGGCGAGCGCGATTTTGATGCCGGGATCGCGTTCCTTGAGCGCCATGCCGACGCCCGCGAGGGTGCCGCCGGAGCCGACCGCGCTGACGAAGCCGTCGATGCGCCCCTGCGTATCGGCGTAAATCTCCGGTCCGGTGGTCTCGTAATGGCCGCGACGATTGGCGACATTGTCGAACTGGTTCGCCCACACCGCCCCGTTCGGCTCGGATTGTGCAAGGATATCAGCGAGTCGACCAGAATATTTGACGTAATTGTTCGGGTTGGAATAGGGAACCGCCGGCACTTCCACGAGTTCGGCGCCGACCAGGCGCAGCATGTCCTTCTTTTCCTGCGCCTGCGTGTCGGGAATCACGATTACGCTGCGAAATCCCAACGCCGAGGCGACCATCCCGATGCCGATGCCGGTATTGCCGGCGGTGCCCTCGACGACGATTCCGCCCGGGCGCAGCGCGCCGCGCGCGATCGCGTCGCGAATGATCGCGAGCGCGGCGCGGTCCTTGACCGAACCGCCAGGGTTCATGAACTCGGCCTTGCCCAGAATCGTGCAGCCGGTCGCGTCGGAGGCCGCCCTGAGCTTGATCAGCGGCGTATTGCCGATCGCTTCGACGACCGTGGGGCTGAAAGGCATCGGGACCTCTTTTTTCTCGACAGGCTAAGCGAAGCCGCGGCGCCGGACAAGAATGCCGGCGGCGGGCGGCGACCGCGGACGTTCATTTCTGCGCCCACGCGGCGGCGTCGTCGCAATTTATAGCTGTCTAAAATGATAAACTGAATGGAATGACAAGCGAAAACGTCGCATCGTCACGAGGAAACCTCAATTTTCCCGTCATTGCCGAATTTCTTCGCCCCGCGCGAACGGGCGGCCCAAGGTTTGGTTAAGGCGCGGCCCTTATGTCTGGAACCGGATTGGGCGCGCTCAACGGCGCGGCGGCGTCGGCTTAGCCGCGCCGCGAGGCCAACGCGAGATGGGCGCCAATGTTCTTCATCGCCTCGAAAGCGCTGTGGTTCGCCGCGGCGCCGATCACCCTGCTGATGGCCGGCGCGCTCATCGGCGCCTGGTTCGTTCCCAAGGGCGCGGGTTTTCCTCGCGCGTTGGCGCTCGGCTGTGCGGGCGCGCTGCTTTTCGTCAGCGTCGCGCCGGTCGGCGCGCTGCTGATGGAGCCGCTGGAGGACCGGTTTCCCCCGTCTCCTCAAGACATCCCCGCGCCCTATGGGATCATCGTCCTCGGCGGCGCCATCGACGACGAGGCGAGCGCGGCGCGCGGCCAGACCATTCTCGACGAAGGCGCCTCGCGCCTGACCGAGGCGGCGATCCTGGCGCGGCGCTTTCCGCAGGCGCGCCTCGTCTACACCGGCGGCAGCGCGTCGCTCTGGAGCTCGAATTCGACCGAGGCGCTGGAGGGGCGCAAGCTTCTCGTCGCCCTCGGCGTCGACCCCGCGCGGATCGCGATCGAGGACAAGTCGCGCAACACCGAGGAGAACGCCCGCTTCACCGCGGCGCTCGTCCATCCTCAGCGGGACGAGGCTTGGCTGCTGGTCACCTCCGCCTATCACATGCCGCGCGCGATGGGGCTGTTCGTCAAGGCGGGATTTTCCGTTCGCGCCTATCCCGTCGATTATCGCTCGCTGGGCGACGCGCGCGATTGGCGGATGAATCTCCATCCCGCGCGCGGCCTGCGCCTGTTCGATCTGGCCGTCCACGAATGGATCGGCCTCATCGCCTATCGCGCCAGCGGGCGAATCGACGATTGGTTTCCGGGACCGTGAAGGCGATCCGTCACTCGCTGTTCGGCGCGCCCAGGCGATAGACGCCGCGAAAATCGTGGGGATCGACGGGCTTGCCCTTGCGGTAAATGACGAGGCGCCCGGCGTCGGCGAGGCGCACCGCGGCCGCGCGCACGCCTTGCAAATGCCCGCGCCAGCCCATGTCTCCCTCGCCGCGCGCGGCCGCGTAGGCCTGGGCGGCGTCGGTCGGACAGATCGTGCGCCCGGCGCGCGCCTGCGCGGCGAGCGCGAGGATCACGCTTTCCAAGGTCGCGGGCGAATCGGGCGTTTCGGGGGGAGCGCTCATGCCGGCCTCATGGGGCGGGCGGCCGGCGCGGTCAAGGCGCATGGGCGGGCGGGGAGGGGGCGGCTCTATCTCGGTTTCGGCTCGCGGCTCGGGTCGGGCGAAGGAAGCGCCTCTCTCACGGCGCTCAGATACTCCGCCAAGGTCGCGTCGAGGCGCTCGTGCATGAAGGTCTGGAACGGGAGCAAATCCTCGGCGAGCGAGCCGCGTTCGAGAGCGTCAAGGTAGGTCGTGCGATCCTCTGGACGCACGGCGATCGGCGGATAGCCGCCGCGGATCAAAAGGAGGTTGGTCAGGAGCCGCGCTGTGCGCCCATTGCCGTCGCCGAAGGGATGAATGGCGGTCAGGCGGAAATGCGCGGCGAAGGCCGTTGCCGGGTCCTGCGCCGCGCCTGCCAGCCAGGCGCCGAATTCTTCCATGAGTTGTGGAATCTTGGCGGGGTTCGGAAAGACGACCGGCGAACCCGCGATGCGTCGCGGAAGCCGGCTGTAGACGCCTGCGATCTCTGGTTGGCTGCGGGCGACGATGCGACGATGCAATTCGCATACGACGCTCTCGCCGACGGGAGTCGTCGCGGCGGCGAGTTCGCGCATCCACCGCAGCGCGTCGTAATGATCGACGGCTTCGAGATGGTCGCGCAGCGACTTGCCGCCGACCGTGACGCCATGCTCGATGACTTCAGCCGTTTCGCGAAGCGTGAGCGTGTTTCCCTCGATCGCGTTCGAGGTATAGGTCAGTTCGACGTCATAGTGTTTCTGAAGCTGCGCCAGGGCGGGCGCGGACATCGGGCGCAAGCGGTCGAGCTGCGCCTTCTTGTCCTCGATACGGGCGATCAGACTCGTGAGCATCGGAGATGCGTACCACATTATCTATTGCACGTCATGCCAGAGTATAATCTGACAACGACCCGATAGCGGGTCCATTCGAATTTCGGCTTTCGACGCTTTGCGGATGTTCCCGATGGCGCCGAAATCAAGAATTCTGCACGCCGATTTCGATCTCGAAATATCAAGCAGTTGGCAGGTGCAATTTATAGGAGCGAATGTCGCCTCCCTACCCGTTGCATCAATTCGAACTGACCCACTGCCGAGCGCCGCCCTCCCTTGACACCGCCCCGGCGCGCGTCGATTGATCGCGAAGCGTCCGAGGAGGGGAGCGCGCCGTGCCGTTGAAGCTGATCGTCGCCAACAAGGCCTATTCGTCCTGGTCGCTCAGACCGTGGATTCTGCTCGCGCATTTCAAGATTCCGTTCGAGGAGGTCGTCATCCCGCTGGACCGGCCGGAAACGCGGGCGTTGATACTCGAACATTCGCCGACCGGCAAGGTCCCGGCCTTGCGCGACGGCCCGGTCACGGTCTGGGAATCGCTGGCGATCGCCGAATATATCGCCGAGATTTATCCGCAAAAGGCGATCTGGCCGCGCGGCAAGGCCGCGCGAGCCCATGCGCGCTCGCTCTCCAACGAAATGCACGCCGGTTTCCAGGCGCTGCGCCAGCACTGCCCGACCAACTTTCGCCGCCCGGTTCGCGCGATCGCCCTTACCGAAGCGGTCGAGGCGGATATGGCGCGCATCGAGGCCGCCTGGGCGCATGCGCGCAAGAATTTCGGCAGGTCCGGGCCCTTCCTGTTCGGCCGCTTCAGCGCCGCCGACGCGATGTTCGCCCCGGTCGTCAACCGCTTCCACATCTACGACGTCCCCGTGTCGCGCGAGACGCGCGAATACATGGACGCGATGATGGCGCTGCCGGCCTGGAGAGCCTGGACCGCCGACGCCGAGGCCGAACCATGGCGCATCGAAAAATACGAGGCGATCTAGCGGCGCGGCTGCGAGCGATTTTCGCCGCGCCGCGCCGCAAGCCGCGCTCGCAGCTGCGCAACCTTGGCGGGCGAAGAATCGTCGCCGACGGCCTCGAGCGCGGCCTGTGGACCGATTTCTACCACAACGCGATGACGGCGAGCTGGCCGGCGTTTTTCGGCGCGCTCGCCGCGGCCTTCGTGGCGATCAATCTCGTTTTCGCCTTCGTCTATGCGGCCGGCGACGAGCCGGTCGCCAACGCGAGGCCGGGCAGCCTCTCCGATCTCTTCTTCTTCAGCGTCGAGACCACCTCGACCGTCGGCTACGGCGACATGCATCCGCAGACGCTCTACGCCCATATCGTCGCGACGAGCGAAAACTTCATCGGCCTGGTGATGCTCGCGGTGATGACCGGACTGGTGTTCGCGCGTTTCTCGCGGCCGCGCGCGCGGCTCGTCTTCTCGAAACATCCCGTCATCGCCGAGCATGACGGGGTTCCCACCTTGATTTTCCGCCTCGCCAACGCCCGCAACACGTTCATCAGCGAAGCGGCCGCCAAGCTGTGGATGCTGAGCGCGACGAACAACCAAGAGGGCCGACGGTTCGTCAGCTTTCAGCCGTTGCGGCTGCTCAGAAGCGAAAATCCGGTTCTCGCGCTGAGCTGGACGCTGTTTCACCCGATCGACGCCGACAGTCCGCTGCATGGCGTGAGCGAAAGCGAGCTTCTCGCCAGCGAGACCAATTTCGTCGTCAGCATCAGGGGGCACGACGAAACCTCGGCGCAGACGGTCCACGCGCGTTACACCTTCGCGGCGCAGGATCTGCGGCCGGGCCACGAATTCGTCGACATCCACAGCCTCGACGAGAACGGCATGCGCCATATCGACTACGCCAAGATTGACGATACGAGACCCGTTCGGCCTCGGCCCAGTTCCCCTTCGTAGGCGGCCGCTCGGTGAATTTCGTTCGGCTTTTACATAACGGCGTCGAGATGTAATGGCTTTCCTTGTGCAAAAGAGTCCCATGAAGATCGGAGATGACGCCCATGACGGTAATTCCCAGCGCTCCGCGGCCCGACCCGGGCGCCGACGAAGCCAACCGGGCGGCATGGCGGGGGCTGCTGGATGAATTGAACGAGCGCCGGCGCGTCGCCGCCGAAGGCGGGGCGCCGAAGGCGCGCGAGCGCCATGTCGCGCGCGGCAAGCTGCTGACGCGCGAGCGCGTCGCTCGGCTGATCGATCCCGGCTCGCCCTTTCTCGAAGTCGGCGCGCTCGCCGCCTACGGCATGTACGAAGGCGACGTTCACGGCGCCGGCATGGTCGCCGGGGTCGGGCGCATCCACGGCCGCGAGGCGATGATCGTCGCCAACGATCCGACGATCAAGGGCGGCGCCTATTACCCGATGACGGTGAAGAAGCATCTGCGCGCGCAGGAAATCGCGTTGGAAAACGCGCTGCCCTGCGTCTATCTCGTCGATTCCGGCGGCGCCAATCTGCCGCATCAATCCGAGGTCTTTCCCGACCGCGAACATTTCGGCCGCATCTTCTACAATCAGGCGCGCATGTCGGCGGCGGGACTGGCGCAGATCGCGGTGGTCATGGGCTCGTGCACGGCGGGCGGCGCCTATGTTCCCGCGATGTCGGACGAGACGATCATCGTCGAGAAACAGGGCACGATCTTTCTCGCCGGGCCGCCTCTGGTGAAGGCGGCGACCGGCGAAACCGTCTCGGCGGAGGACTTGGGCGGCGCCGACCTTCACACGCGCGTCTCCGGGGTCGCCGACACGATGGCGCGCGACGACGCCCACGCGCTCGCCCTGGCGCGGCGGGCGGTCGCCAATCTCAACCGCCCCGCGAAGACGTGCCGCGACATCGAGGCGCCGGTCGAGCCGCTCTATCCGATCGAGGATCTCGAGCGCATCGTCCCCGTCGATCTGCGCAAACAGATCGACGCGCACGAAATCATCGCGCGGCTGGTCGACGGCTCGGAGTTCGACGCGTTCAAGGCGCGTTACGGCACGACGCTGATCACCGGCTTCGCCCGCCTTAACGGCATTCTGATCGGGATCGTCGCCAACAACGGCGTGCTCTTCTCCGACAGCGCGCTCAAGGGCGCGCATTTCGTCGAACTCTGCGCGCAGCGCAATATCCCCTTGCTGTTCCTGCAGAACATCTCCGGCTTCATGGTCGGCCAGCGCTACGAGGCGGGGGGCATCGCCAAGGACGGCGCCAAGCTGGTGACCGCGGTCGCCTGCGCGCGCGTGCCGAAGATCACGCTGATCATCGGCGGCTCGTTCGGCGCCGGCAATTACGGCATGTGCGGGCGCGCCTACTCTCCGCGATTCCTGTTCACCTGGCCGAACGCGCGCATCAGCGTGATGGGCGGCGAGCAGGCCGCGAGCGTGCTCGCGACGCTCAGGCGCGACACGCTCGAAGCGCAGGGCAAGTCCTGGTCCGCCGAGGAAGAAGAGGCCTTCAAGACGCCGATCCGCGCGCGCTACGACAGCGAGGGCTCGCCCTATTTCGCGACGGCGCGGCTTTGGGACGACGGCGTGCTCGCGCCCTCGCAAACGCGCCGCGCGCTGAGTCTGGCCTTTTCCGCGTGCCTCAACGCGCCCGCCGAGGCGACGCGCTTCGGCGTGTTCCGGATGTGAGGACGCGCGCAGGCGGCATCTCGATGGCGGCGCCGAGTTCCTCGACGGGCCGGGACTGGCGGCCTCGATGATCCGCCGTCGCGTCGGGGTCCGCGTCAAGACCGCCTACGAGGTCGAACGCGTCGACGAGGATTGTTTCGTGGAATAGCGGAGCGGGCGCGGGCCGGTCCGCGCTGGCCTTCGCCGCCGCTTCGGCTATATCGGAGCGGCTCGAGGTGGAGTTTTCAAATGTTCGCCAATGTCCTCATCGCCAATCGCGGCGAGATCGCCTGCCGCATCGTCGCGACGGCGCGCCGGATGGGTCTGCGGACCCTGGCGCTGGCGACGCCCGCCGACCGCGGCGCCCTGTTCACCCGCCTCGCCGACGAAACGCACGAGATCGGCGTCGGCGCCGAGGGCTACCTCAACGCCGACGAAATCGTCGCGCTGGCGGCGCGGGTCGGCGCGCAATGCGTGCATCCCGGCTATGGCTTTTTGTCGGAAAACGCCGATTTCGCCGAGGCCTGCGGGCGCGCGGGAATCGTCTTCGTCGGCCCGTCGCCTTTGGCGATGCGCGCGATGGGCCTCAAGAGTTCGGCCAAGGCGCTGATGGCCAAGGCCGGCGCGCCGATCGTTCCCGGCTATCACGGCGACAATCAGAGCGCCAAGTTTCTCAAGGAAAAGGCCTACGAGATCGGCTATCCCGTGCTGATCAAGGCGATCGCGGGCGGCGGCGGGCGCGGCATGCGCCGCGTCGACGCCCATGTCGACTTCGACGCCGCGCTCGACAGCGCGACGCGCGAGGCCGAGGCGGCCTTCGGCGATTCCCGCGTGCTCATCGAGAAATATATTTCCGCTCCGCGCCACGTCGAAGTGCAGGTGTTCGGCGATTCGCACGGCGGCGTCGTGCATTTGTTCGAGCGCGATTGCTCGCTGCAGCGCCGCCATCAGAAGGTGGTCGAGGAGAGCCCGGCGCCCGGCCTGCCCGAGGCGACGCGCGCGGCGATGTGCGAGGCGGCGGTCGCGGCGGCGCGCGCGGTCCGCTATGCCGGCGCCGGGACGGTGGAGTTCATCGTCGATTCCGCGCGCGGCCTCGGCCCCGACTGTTTCTATTTTCTCGAGATGAACACGCGATTGCAGGTCGAGCATCCCGTGACCGAGGCGACGACCGGGCTCGATCTCGTCGAATGGCAGTTCCGCGTCGCCGCAGGAGAGCCGCTGCCGCTGCGGCAAGACGAGATCCGCCGATCCGGCTGGGCGATCGAGGCGCGGCTCAACGCCGAGGATCCGGAAAACGGCTTCCTGCCCAGCCCGGGCAAAATCCTGGCGTTGCGGCTCGACCCGGGCGCGGGGTTGCGCGTCGACGCGGGCGTCGAGGCCGGCGACGCCGTGACGCCGTTCTACGACTCGATGATCGCCAAGCTGATCGCCCACGCGCCGACGCGGGCCGAGGCGCTGGCGAAATTGCGCGCCGCCCTGGCGCGCGCCGTGGTGATCGGCCCCAAGACCAATCTGGCCTTCCTCGACGCGCTCTTGAGCGCGCGCGAAGTCGAGGCGGGCGCCTTCGACACCGGCTTCATCGACGCTCAATCGTCGCGGCTCGGCGCCGAGCCGCGCGAGGCCGACCCGCGCGCCGTTCTCGCCGGCGCCGAGGCGCTCATCGCCGCGCCGGCCTCGCGACAAGATCGCGGCCCCGCCCACGATCCCTGGAATTCAGCGGATTCCTTCGAACTGACGGGGTCGCGGCGCGTCGGATGCGAGGTCCGCGTCGAGGGACATGTCGAGCGCCTGGTCGCGATCGACCGGAGCGGGCGCCGAACCTTGACCTTCGCCGACGGCCGCGCGCTTGGCGGCGCCGACGAGGCCGCGCCGCAAACGGTGCTGGCGGCAGGCGAGGCGGCCTTCGTGCTCAGGGGAGGCCGTCAAATCCGCATCGTCCGCGTCGATCCGCTCGCCGGGGGTCTCGCCGCGGCGGGCGAGAGTTCGGGCGAGATCGGCGCGCCGATGCACGGAAGGATGATCGCGCTCCATGTCGAGGAGGGCCAACAGGTCGCGGAAGGCGCCCGCCTCGCCGTGGTCGAGGCGATGAAGATGGAGCACGCGCTCGTCGCCCCGCGCCCCGGCCGTGTCGCGAACCTCGCCGCGCGTGTCGGCGACACGGTGGAGCAGGGGCAAAGGCTGATGACGATCGAGGCGGAAGAGGGGTAGCGTGGGCGGCGCGCAGCGGCCGGCCGATCGATCCGGCTGCCCCGGAAGAACGGAATTCCGCGAATCCTGAGTGCAACCGTTAATAGGCTATACACCAACTGACTCTACCTTCGCGTGCATCGACGGATTTCGTCACCCCGGATCGGACGCGCGAATCTCGTGTTGAACTCTCATAGGCTCGAGAACGATCTCCGGGTCGGCCGCGGCGACGCAGTCGGCGCGCTCGAATCGCGGCGCGTCCCGCCGGGGATGTCGACGATCGCCGCGCGGCTCGCGCGATGGCTCGACGGAGATCCCCTCGCATTCTCGCCTCGGCCGCTCGCGCCGCTCGAATTGGAGCGCGTGCGCCTCGCGCAATTGGCGGCCGTGCGACGCGGCGCCATGGCCTCGCTGGTGGCCTTGATCCTCGGCGCGGCGACGCTTCCGATCGCCATGTGGAACAGCCCGGCGCGCGCGCCGCTGATCGCCTGGGCGCTCCTGCTCGCCGCGCATATGTTGATTTTCCGCGCGCTCCGGCGGCGAGTTGACGGCGACCGCGCGGATTCGGCGCTCGGCGGCGTTCGCGAGCTCAGGCTGGGAACAATCCAAGCGATTGGCGGCGGCGCGCTCTGGGGATGCGGTTTCGTTCTCGCTCAGAGTTACGCGGACTCCAGTCAGCGCGCGCTGATCGCGACGCTGTCGATGAGCGTGATGAGCGGCGGCGCGCTGCAACTCGCGACCGCGCTGCCGCTGGCCTATGGCTTCATTGCGCCCCTAGCGCTCGGTTGCGTGTTCGGCGTGGTCCAGGCGCCCGACCCGATCGCGTTTCCCGTGGTCGCCGTGCAGCTCGTCAACGCCGGCTTCCTCTTGATCCAGGCGCATTTTCAGGCGACGCAGCTCGCGCAGCGCACAATCGCCCATTTCGCCGACGAAGTGGCCGCGCGCGTCGACCCGCTCACCGGCCTGGGCAACCGCCGGGCGTTCAACGAGCGATTGGCCGCGGCCTTCGAGCGGCTCGACGGCGCGGGACATCGGTTCGCGCTGATGTGCTTCGATCTCGATCGCTTCAAGCTCGTCAACGACACGTTCGGCCACGTCGCCGGCGATGAAATGATCGTTCGCGCCGCGCGCGCGCTGCGGCAAGCGTGCCGGGAAAACGACTTCGTCGTGCGACTCGGCGGCGACGAGTTCGCGCTGATCGCGCAGGAAACGCCCAGCCGCGAGGCGGCCGAGGCGCTCGCGCAAGAGATCGTCGCCGAGTTCCGGCGGCCGTTCGCTTTCGATTGGGGCGAGAGCGCGTGTTCGGTCAGCGTCGGCGTCGCGCTGGCGCCGGATCACGGCGAGGACGGCGATCGCCTCGTGCGCAACGCGGACGCCGCGCTTTACAAGGCCAAGCAGATCCGTCGCGGCTCGATTGCGTTCGTCGACGACGCGGAAAGCGGCGATGCGCGGGAGCGGCGCGAATTGGAGACGGCGCTGCGCCAAGCGCTGCGCAACGGCGAAATGCGTCTCGACTTTCAGCCCCTGGTCGACGTGGCGAGCGGCGCGACGAAGGGTTTTGAGGCGCTGCTGCGCTGGCGCCGCCCAGGGTTCGGCGACGCGCCGGCCAGCCTTTTTATCCGTGCGGCGGAGGAGTGCGGCTGCATCGAGGAGATCGGCGTCTGGGCGCTTCGCGAGGCGACGCGCATCGCCGTGTCCTGGCCGAGGCGGCTGCGCGTCGCCGTCAACGTCTCCGCCACCCAACTGAAATCGCCCTTGCTGAAGGCGGCGATCCGCGAAATCGTGGAAACGCGCGGATTCGACCCGCGCCGCCTCGAACTGGAGATCACCGAATCCTCGTTCATCGCCGACTTCGAGGCCGCCGCCGAGAGCTTGCGCGCCTTGCGCAGCCTCGGCGTCACCATCGCGCTCGACGATTTCGGCGCGGGCTATTCCTCGATGATCTACATCTCGCGCCTGCCGCTGGACCGCATCAAGATCGATCGCGCCTTCGTGGTCGACGCTCTGGCCAATCCGAGATGCGCGGCGGTGATCCGCGCGGCGGCGAGGTTGGCCAGGGAACTCGGCCTCGCGCTGACCGGCGAGGGCGTCGAAACCTGCGAGCAGTTCGATCTGCTGCGCTCGGCCGGATGCGACGAAGCGCAGGGCTATCTCTTCAGCAGGCCGATGCCCGTCGACGCCCTCGCGTCGGTGTTCGAGCGCTGTCCGAGCCCCTCGCCCCAGACGGACGAAGCCTGTGGGACTTGTCGGCTCTCCTGGTGCGAGAAGGCCGGAAAATGCCAAAGGCTCGTGGCGGTAGGGTAAAGGGCGAGGGGCGTTCGCGCCGCGCAGATTACGGTCCGCGCCGGCGCCGCCTTTCGGCGAACAGGGAAGCCGATCATTAAACGTTGTCGTCTTGTTCCAACGCCATTTGACGCAGATCAGTGCCGCAACCTCCGATCCGAGGTTTAATTTCGTCGCGGATATTTGGCCGCTCGTTCCCTACGCTTCGAAGACGATGTTGGACATTGTCTCAGAGCGCCAAAGTCGATCGGAGAAGCGGGCTTGTTTAGTGCGAGCGCTCCGCCTCTTGCCAAGGCAAGGGGCGGAGTGCGTTCGTCGCTTCGAGCCGTTGAACAACAGGAGAAGTCGCGATGGTGGAAGCAGCAACCAAACTCCCTGTGAAAGTCGAAAAGAAGACCGCGCCCGCGATGGGAGCGATGGCGCCGTGGGCGCCCTTCGAAACGCTTCGCCGCGAGATCGATCGTCTCTTTGATTCCGTTGGCGGCGCTTCGTGGCCGTTTGCGCTCGGCCGCCCGGCGTTCCAATTTGATCTGCCTTGGCAGCGCGAGGCGAATTGGGCGTTGAACCCGGCGGTCGACATCTCCGAGAAGGACAAGGAATTCGAGATCTCGGCGGAATTGCCGGGGCTCAGCGAAAAGGACGTCGAGGTCAAGCTGTCGAACGGAAATCTCGTGATCAAGGGCGAGAAGAAAGAGGAAAAGGAAGAGCGCGAGAAGGATTATTATCTTTCCGAGCGTCGCTTCGGTTCCTTCGTCCGCTCGTTCCCTGTTCCGCAAGGCGTCGACGCCAGCAAGATCGAAGCGACCTTCGCCAAGGGCCTGCTGACGATCAAACTTCCCAAGACCGCCGAAGCGCAAAAGAGCGAAACGAAGATCACCGTCAAAGCCGCGTGACCATCGCCGCGCTTGTCGGCGCCGGCAATGCCAAGGGCGGCGGAGCTGGCGCCGTGTCATTGCGCGGTGGCGGGAATTCCCCGCGCGAAAGGACGGGGATTTGTCGAGAAGCGGCCTCCGTCGTCGTGGTCGGGCTCGTCCCGGTCCTTACAGAGGCCGCGCTCCCTTAATCATGCCGCGTCGGTTTCGTACAGACCTTTGACGAGATGGTCGTGCAGGTCCGCATCGTCCAGGAGAGCGGCGCTCGTCGCTGTTTCGCCCAAGAGCTCGGCCTCGGAGATTCCGCGATGCCATTTTTGCGCGGCGAGATCGCCTTGACCGACGCGCATTAAAGCATAGAGCTCCGCGCGCGCGGCGGACCCGAGCGAGGCGATCGCCTGGCGCAGATCCGTTATTTGCGCGGAGTCCGGCGGCAAGGGTTCGAAGCCGAGCGAAGCCGTCGGATTATGCTCGCCGCGGACCGGCTCTATCCCGCCCAAATCCTCTTCGGCGACATTGCCCAGCAGCTTGTCGCGTTGGATGCGGGCCGTCTTCGCGAGCAGCGCAATGAAATGCGCCTGCTCTTTTTTCAATTCGCGCAACATATCCACTCCTCCTGTCGGTTCGTCTCGGAGCCTCGCTTTGCCGATCGCCTTCCAGGCGCGCTTGGCGACATGCGCCAAACGCGAGCGCGCGGCAGAGTCGCAATCGAGAGCTCAATCTGGGCCGCCGCGGGCATTTGCGTACGCGCCGCGCGACATTGTCCCTGTGTCGCGCATCGGGAAGCCGTGTTCGCTGACATGGGTCAAAATCGGCGAAACTGAGCGATGGCGGAGTTCGGCTTTTGACGCCGATCGGGCGGAGCAGGGGCGAGGCCAGCGACCGCGACCCTCAGGGCCCGCCGATGGCGCGCGAGGCGGCGAAGATCAGCAGCCCGACCAGTCCGCCGACCAGCGTGCCGTTGATGCGGATGTACTGGAGATCCTTGCCGACTTGCAGCTCCAGCCGGTTGACCAGGGTCGCCGCGTCCCAGGCGTCGACGACATGGGCGATATAGGCGCCGATCTCGGCCCGGCGCGGCAGCAGCGCGCGCAGCGCGAGCAACCGGAGGCGCCGGTTGAGGCGGGTCCGGCGGCGCGGGTCCTCCTCCATCCATCTTCCGAATTCCCGCAGGGCCGCCGCGACGAGGCCGGCGGCGGCGCTGTCTGGGCCCGAGAGCTGCGAACGCAGGGCGGCTTCGATTTCGCTCCACAGCGACTTCGCCTGTTCGAGGAATACGGGATTGGCGATGAGATCGGCCTTCATCGCCTCGCCGCGCGCGTACAAGTCGGGATCGGCGGCGAGGTCGCGGATGAGCCCGTCGACGAGGCGCTGCGCTTCGGCGCGCCAGGGATGGGAAGGCTCGCGCATTTCGCGCATGGTTTGAAGCAGTCCGTTCAAAACCCTGTCGGCTATGATGTTATCGATCCATTTCGGCATCCAGCGCGACGATTGCTCCGACACTTTGCGCGCGATGAAGGCGCGATTGCGCGCGAGCGCGGCCTCGGCGTATTCGAGCCCCTGCTCGAGCAGCGCCTGGGCCGCGCCCTGCGCCCAGAGGATCGAGAGCGCCCGCGAGGCGAGCGGCGCGGCGGGGATCGCCGCGACGCCGCGCCGCGCGGCTTCGCCGACGAATTCGCCCAGGCGCTCTCTAGGGATCTCCGCGACGGCCTGAGGCAGAAGCCGGCCCACCCAACCCGCGAGCCTTTCGGAATTTCCCTGATCGCCGATCCATCGCGCGAAGATCAGCAGCGCGTCGACGCTGGCGAGCCTCTCGCTCGCAACCCGCGTCGACAGGAAGTTGTTGGTGATGAAGCGGCCGAGCGCGGCGCCGATCCGCTGCTTGTTGGCCGGGACGACCGCCGTATGCGGGATCGGCAGCCCGAACGGCCGGCGGAACAGCGCGACGACCGCGAACCAGTCGGCGCAAGCGCCGACCATGCCGGCCTCGGCGAAAGCGCGCAGATACGGCAGCCACGGCCAGGGCGCGTGCGTCGCGCTCGCCACGAAGAAGATCACGGCCATCGCCGCGAGAAGCGACGTCGCGATCGTTCGCATGCGCCTGAGTTCGACGAGCTTCTCCTCCGGGCTCTTGCTGGCCGCCATTGGCGAAGGCGCGCGCGTCGGCGCGGGATCGACGGGGCTCTGGGACATCATCGGCGCGGCGGACTCCGAGGCTCGTCCGCCGGCCGCTCGGCCTCCAGACTCTGAAAGTACGAGCGCACGGCTTCGACCCCGCAGAGCCGCTCGAGTCGGCGAACCGTGAAATGGCCATGGGCGACGCGCTGGAAGTGTTGCATGAACAGCGCGTTGACGCCGGCCCCGCCGAGGGCCCCGAGCACGGGCAGGGCCGAGGCGGCGGCGCGTTCCGACACGACCACGCCGAAGCGAGCGGCGATTTCCCCGACCAGCGAGCCGACCGCCGGCGCTGAAGCGGTCGCGGCGCCGCGCTCGATGAACGCCGCCGAGGCGTCGGCGGTCAGCCGCGCGAGCATCGCCCGCGTCGCGTAATAGCCGACCTCGATATCCCCGCGCGACCGTCGCGCGCCGAGCCCGAGCACTTCGAGGCAGGCGAGGCGGGCCTCGATCTGCGTGAGATCCTCGCCATGATGGCGCGCGATGTCGGCGATCGATCGCAGCATCAGCGTCGTCGTCAACGGCAGTTCGAGCGCGAGCGCGAGCGGCCCGAAAAAGCCGCTGACGCCGCCGCTCGCGCTCGCCAGCGCCGTCGCCGCGGCGCTCGAAGGCCGCGGCCTCGCTCGCGCGCCGAGCGAGCGGATGGCGACCCCGAGGCCGGCCAGGATCGCTTTTTCGACTGCCTTGCTGAGACGATCGTTGAAGCCGCGAGGGACCATGCGTAGGGCGCGATCGAGAGGCCGACCGGCGTATTGCGCGATTCGCGCGGCGAAATCCGGGCGCTCCAGAAAGTCGTGAGCGCGTCGCAGCGCGAGTTTGCGCCGGGGAGTGAGAGCCTCGGCGGGCTCCGGTTGCGTCATTGGTAGCGGAGGATCGGGCGCATTCCGTTCAGGGCCGCGACGATCGCCGAACCATTGCTGACCAGCGCCGTCGTGACCGGACTGACGAGACCGCCGGGCAGGGCGAGGGCGAGGGCGAGCGTGTTGAAGCCGGCGACGATCGCGTAGTTCTGACGGATCAGGCCGACCGCGTCGCGCGAGATTTCAATCGCCTTCACGAGCTTCTGAAGGGAATCCTCCATCAGAACCACATGCGCGGATTCGTGGGCGACCTCGGCGCCGTGGCGCATCGCGATGCCGACGTCGGCGTAGCTCAGCGCCGGCGAATCGTTGATGCCGTCGCCGACCATCGCGACCACGTTGCCTTCGCGGCGCAATTGCTGGATGACTTCGGCCTTGTCAGCCGGCAGCATGTCGGCGAACTGGCGCGCGAGCCCGAGGCGCCGCCCGACGGCGCGCGCGACCGTGGCGTTGTCGCCCGTCAGCATGATGGTGTTCCGTATGCCCATCTGACCAAGTCGACGGATGACCGCCCGACTGTCGGCGCGAATTTCGTCGGCATAGGGAATGAGGCCGGCGAGGCGCCCGTCGACGGCGACATGGAGACAGGAGCAGCCGCGTTCGTCCAGCGCGACGCGATCGCTCGCGGCGACCGCGACCGAGACGCCGCTCTGTCGCATGAAGCGCTCGCTGCCGACGTGCAGATAATAGCCGTTGACCTGGCCTTCGACGCCGAGCCCGAGCCGGTACTTGGTTTCGTCGCAGGCCGGCACGTTGACCTGCAACTGGCGGGCCTTGTTGCGCAAGGCCTCCGCGACGGGGTGGGTGAGGCGCGTTTCGGCGGCGGCGGCGAGCGCGATGAGATGGTTCGGCGTGATCGAGTCGATATAGGAGATGACGTCGATCACCGTCGGGGAGCCGTAGGTCAGCGTTCCCGTCTTGTCGAACACCACCGTATCGACCTCGGCGAGCCGTTCCATGTGGGCGCCGCTCTTGATGATGATGCCGGCCCGGGCCGCATGGGTCATCGACGAAAGCACGGCCGTCGGCGCGGCGACGCGAATGCCGGTTCCGTAGTCGACGATCACCAGAGAAAGGAAACGGTCGAAATCGGCGGTGACTCCCGCGACGCCGATCGCAAGGCCCAGCGACGGCAGAACGAGCCGATCCGCGAATTTCTCCGCATGATTCTGCATGCGCGTGTCGCCGAGCGGCGCGTCGTCGACGAGGCGCGCGATCTGGCCCGCCATCGTCTGCACGCCGACGCGCTCGGCGCGGATCGTCAACTGGCCGTCGTGGATGACCGTGGCCGCGAACGCCGTCTGTCCGGCGCCGCGGGTGACCGGCAGGCCCTCGCCGGTGATGGCCTTTTGATCGACGTGCGCGGCGCCCTGGATGATCTCACCGTCGACCGGAATCATCTCGCCGGGATAGACGACGACTTCGTCGCCGACGGCGAGTTCGATGGCGGGAATGGAGATCACCCCGCCGTCTCGCACGACCCACGCCGTTCTCGAGCGGAATTCCAACAGCTCACTGACGGCGCGGCGCGAGCCGGCCGCGGTCAGGTCGCGAATCCAGTCGCCGAGGCGGATCAGCCAGGTCACGACGGCGCCCGCCATCGGGTTGCCTTGCGCCAGCGAGGCGCCGATCGCGAGCACATCGAGGAAATCGACGTTGAGCCGACCCTCGCGGCTCCAGACCCGCCACGCCCGCAACCCGATGGGATAGGCGTTCCACAGCATCAATGGCACGTTGACCGCGAGCGCGATCGGATTGGCGCTGAGCGCCATCAGCACCGAAACCGTGGGCAGGGCGAGTGGCGCGCGTCGCGACACGAGGTTCGGCGTCTCGGCGCGCCGCGTCCCGGCCGGCGGCTCCTCCTGCGCGGGGCCGGCAAAGGCGATCAGGACGGCGAGCTCGGCGGGCGTCAGCAGCCGCAGGCGGCCGATCAGGCCACGCAGCAGGCCGTCGCGCGCCTTGTCGTATTCGACGACGAGGCTGGAACAGTCGTAATTGATGCGCGCCGCCGTGACGCCGTTCTGCTTGCGCAGCCACGAAAGCGCCGATTCGGCGAGCGCGCGCCGGCGGCACAGCGTCGGCGCATAGAGCCGCACGCGCCCGGGAAAATAATGACGAAGTTCGAATTCCATGGCGCGGCGCGCTCCCTCCTGTCGAGCGCTAAGCCATCTCGACGCGCGCCGGCGCCCGCTGAGGGGCCGATTGATGCAACTCGACGTAATGGTTGGTCGCGAACAGCATCAGCGTGACCCAGACCGGCGTCGCGGCGGTGGCGCCGATTTCGAGAATCGTCACGGCGATGACGCCGGCCGCGAGCACCATTTTCAGGTCGAGGTTGTTGCCGGTGGCCGTCTTGATCTCGCGGTCGACGCTCTTGACGAAATCCAGCATCGCGCGGGCGCTCGTGGAGTGCTCGGCGAGGAATTCCGCCTCTTTCTCGATCTTATCGGCAAGGGCGTCGATCTCGGTGGGCGGCGGACGCTGGGCGCCGTTGGGGCCGGCGACATGGTCGTTCAGCGCGCCGTGAAACTCGTCGTGGCGCTCGGCGTCGTAGTGCAGCACGAGGCTGCCGGTCGTGGCGTTGACGGTGACGCTTTCGATCCCCGGAATCTGACCGAAGACGTCCGCGACCTGCCGCAGCAGGTCGGGATTGCCTTTGGCGGATGCAATCTTCATGCGCACCCGGCCAGGGACCTGATGCGCAATCTTGAGCTTCAGATTTTTCATGCCTCAGGCGGCCGGGGTCGCCGACGAGGACTTGGCGGCGACCGGCGCCGATGGGGCGGCCTCGCCCTCGGCGTGGACTTCGGCGACGATGTCGTTGACGTGCTCTTGCGCCTCGGCGACCATTTCCTTCGTCCTCTGGCCGAAGACGTAGGCGCCGCGCACGGTGGTGCGCAGCAGCGGGGCCATAGCCGCGCCGACGTTGGGCAGCACCTTGGGAACCAGCATGGCGGCCACGCCGAGCACGACGCCGGGAAGCAACGCCGCTTCGAACACGGCCACGCCGACGCCGACCACCGCGACCGCCGCCGCCGTCGTCAGCAAGTTGCGCTGGTCGTCCTGCACGTCCTCGATTGGATCGCGGGGTTCGGACGCCAGATGGGCGTTGTTGATCTCGTGCGCCTCGGCGCCGTCCAGTTTCGCCTTCGCCATGAAAACTCCTCGATTGGCCGGCGCTCGGTCGCGCGCGGCGTCTCAATCCGCGACTTTCCACAACTATGTGACAGTGCGTTGAAGGCGACGGCGCCGCTCGCGGCTTCGATTTTTCGTCCGGACGCGTCATAATGCCGACATGACCCTTCATCTCATCAAACTCTGCGTCGGCGCGGAGTCGATCGCCGATCTCGAGGACTGGATCGCGCGGCGCGTCGCCGAACGGGTCGGGCGCGGCGAGGCGCCGCGGCACGCCCATGTGACGCGCATGGTTCCCAAGCGCGCCGAGGCGCTGCTCGACGGCGGCTCGCTCTATTGGGTCATCAAGGGTCAACTCGCCGCGCGCCAGCGGCTCCTCGATGTCGAGCCCTTCGTCGACGCCGAGGGCGTCGGCCGCTGCCGGCTGTGGCTCGATCCCGAGGTGACGCCGGTCCGGCCGCGGCCGGCGCGGCCGTTTCAGGGCTGGCGCTATTTTGCCGAAAAGGATGCGCCGCCCGACCTCGAGGCGGCCGGCGAGGGCGCCGGCGCGATGCCGGAGGATTTGCGGCGCGCGCTCGGCGAACTCGGCCTGTTGTGAAATCCGCCGGCCGCCCTTGCGGCGACGTCGCTCGGCGCCGATCTTGGAAGCGCGCGCTTTCCGCGCGAGGAGAGGAGCCATGGGCACGCAAAGCGGCAAGCCGCCGCTGGCGCCGCGCGATTCCAGCGCCGAAATCGCCGCCTTCGTCGAGGCGGCGCGAAGCGCGCCGGCGCCGTTCGCGGCGAATCGCGGGCGGCTGATCTTCGCGCTCGATGCGACGATGAGCCGGCAGCCGACCTGGGATCTCGCGCAGAGGCTACAGGCGCGGATGTTTCACGCCGCCGCGGATCTGGGCGGGCTCGACGTGCAGCTCGTCTATTTCCGCGGCATGAGCGAATGCCGCGCTTCGCGGTTCGTCTCGGGCGGGCAGGGGCTCGGCGAGCTGATGAGCCGCATCTCGGTGCGCGGCGGCGCGACGCAGTTGCGCAAGGTGCTGGCCCATGCGCGCGACGAAGCAGGCCGCGCCAAGGTCGGCGCGCTGGTTTTCGTCGGCGACGCGATGGAGGAAGGCGTCGATCCGCTGATGCGGATCGCCGGCGAACTCGCGCTCGCCGGGGTCAAGGCCTTCATGTTTCAGGAGGGCGACGATCCGGCGGCGCGTCGCGCCTTCCAGGAAATCGCCCGCCTCACCGGCGGCGCCTATAGCGCGTTCGACGCGGGCGCGGCCGCGCGGCTCGAGGCGCTGTTGCGCGCCGCCGCCGCGTATGCCGCGGGCGGGCGCGCCGCGCTCGAGACCCAGGCGATCGGCGACAGCCATGCCCGAGCGCTGCTGGAACAGATGCGCGGGGCGTGAAAGAAGAGTAAATTGCCGTCGCCGCGCGCCGCGGACCGCCGAGGCGCCTCTCCAGCGAGAGACGGTCTCGCGCATTTGTCGATTTAGAGAATTGCCGCCATGCCGACCTTCATCGCCGGACTTTTCGCCCTTTATCTCGTGCTCGCCGCGATCAAGCAGTTCGGGCGGCTGAGCCCGGCCGCGGCGGCGAAGATCGCGCGGAAGGGCGGCGCGGCGCTCAGCGTCCTGGGCGTCCTGCTGTTCGCGCTGCGCGGCGGCTTCGGCTTCGCCTCGGTCTTGGCGAACCTCGCCCTCGGCCTAGTCGCACGCAATAAGGCAAGCCCTTTCACCCAGGCGTTTCGCGCCGCCGGTCCGGGCGCGCGGGCGGGACGGATAACGACGGCGCGTTCGGCGACGATCGAGATGCGGCTCGACCACGATTCGGGCGCGCTGAGCGGTTCGGTTCTGGCCGGGCCCTTCCAAGGGCGCGCGCTCGACATGCTCGCGCGGCCCGACTGCCTCGGCCTCTATGCGACGTGCCGGCGCGACGATCCCGAGGGCGCCGCGCTATTGGAGACTTATCTCGACCGCCGGTTTGCCCGCTGGCGTGAGGCAGACGAGAGTGAGGGCGAGGCGCGGCGGCGGACTCGCGGCGGCGGCGACGCGATGACGCGCGACGAAGCGTATGAAATCCTGGGCTTGCCGCAAGGCGCGGGCGCCGAGGAAATCGTCCGAGCGCATCGTTCGCTGATGAAGAAGCTTCATCCAGACCATGGCGGCTCGACCGCTTTGGCTGCGCGGGTCAACCAGGCCAAGGATGTCTTGCTGAACCGACATGGCTGAAATCCGATCTCAATCGTGCGCCGCGAAACAGGAAAATCCGCTCTTTTTCAATGACCGGCAGGCCGATTCGGCGGTCGCGGAATCGAGGCCGGCGAAGCGGGCGCGGTAAAACACGTCCTCGCCCTTCTTGACCTTCTCGGTGAGCGGCGTGGCGGAGGCGAGCATCGCGCGATCCTTCGCGCGTGCGCGGATCAGGAGATCGTTGGCCTTGTTCGCGTCGTCGGTGGCGCCGATTTGGATGATCCAGCCGCCCCGATCGCCGGCGCGCGTTCCCTCGTTGCGGGCGACTTCGGTCTCTTCCCTAGGGCGCGCCGCCGGCGCGGCGGCGACAGGCTTGGCGGCGAGCGGCGCGACCTTGAGGGCGGTCTGCGGCTTGGCGGGGCTCGCCGCATCGGGACCCTTGACCCATCCCAGTTCCTGCGGGTCGGCCTCGGCCACGCGTTCGGGACGCGCCGGCTCGGGCGCGCGGGGCGGCGTGGTCGCCAGGCGCTGAGCGATCTTGGCGGGGGGAAGCACCGCCGCGACGCGCGGAGCGCTATCCTCGTCGTCCTCGGCGTTGCTGTCGCCCTCTTCGATCTGCGAGGCCGAGGGCCGCGCGGGCGGCGAGGGAACATCGGCGGCGACGACCGCCGGAGCGGAGCGAGCGGAGGTCGGCGCCGCGGCGGCGAGTTGGACCGGAGGGAGGGGAGCGGCGACGAGCTGGGCCGGTTCGGCGTCCGCGATCATCGTCGCCGTGTGGCCGTTGTTCGAGGCTTCGGCGATATGGTCGGCGATCAGCGACTCCATGACGGCGTCGCGCGCGCCCGAGGTGCGCCCGCCCATCACGACCGCGACCAGCGCGCGCCCGTCGCGATGCACCGAGGTCAGGAGATTGAAGCCGGAGGCGCGGGTGTAGCCGGTCTTGATGCCGTCGACGCCGTCGACGCGGCCGAGCAGGTGATTGTGGTTGCCGATGACCTCGCCGCCGTACTCGAATTCGTGCGTGGAATAATATTTGAAGTAGCGGGGAAAGCGCTCTTCGGTGGCGCGGGCGAGGATCGTCAGGTCGCGCGCGGTCGTGACCTGCTCGTCATTGGGCAAGCCGGAGGCGTTGCGATAGAGGGTGCGCGACATGCCCAGGGCGTGCGCCTTGCGGGTCATCGCCTCGGCGAAAGCGCTCTCGTCGTGGCCGATCGCTTCCGCGATGGCGACCGCGACGTCGTTGGCCGAACGGGTGACGATCGCCTTGATCGCATTCTCGACGGAAATCGTCTCGCCGGGTTCGAGGCCGAGCTTCGAGGGTTCCTGCGCGGCGGCGTGCTCGGAGACGGGAATCTGCGTTTGCAGCGTCACGGCGCCTTTGTCGAGCTGCTCGAACAGGAGATAGAGCGTCATCACCTTGGTGATGGAGGCGGGGTGGCGCAGTTCGTTCTCGTTCACGCCGTAGAGCGTGCGCCCGCTATTGGCGTCGACGACGATGGCGGCGAAAGCGGGGTCCGAGGGCGCGGCTTGCCGGCGCGCCGCATAAGTCGCGTGATGTCTCGCGGCATAATGGGCGTGGCGATGATAATGGCGCCAGGGATGGGCGTCCGCGGGCGCCGCGAACGTCGCCAGCGTCGAGAGCGCGACGCAGGCGCCGGCCGTTATTTGAGCAAGACGCAAGATTCGGGAAACGGAACCACGCAACGCCATGAACGCGCCCTATCGGATCGATGTCGCGACACGGCCGGGGAGGACCGTTGCACGATGCACACAGCCGAGAAGCCTATGGGAATGGGGTTACAGCGGCGTTAACGGCGCGCGGCGTTTTGCCGAAATTCGCCGCCAACCCGATGGGATATCAGGGAAATCGCCGGGGCAGAGTCTCGCCTCTAACATCAATAAATTTAATTAAATTATTGTAATATATATATAAAAAAGGCGGACCCAGCTCGTTTTGCGCCGGCGGCGCCGGTCGGAAGACCGTTCTTGTTGCGATGCAACAAATCTCTTGACAGTTTATTGTGCATTGCACATAATAATTTTAGCGATGCCGACGCTTCGCGGCATCTTGCACCGCCGACCCATCGAAGCCAACCGAGGTTCCGCCATGACGACCCCGAACTTTGAAGACTTCCAGAAATTCAGCAAACAGCAGCTCGATGCAGTCAACGCCGCGACCGCGAGCGTGACCAAGGGCCTTCAGGAGATCGCCGCCGAGTCTTCGGACTATTCCAAGAAGACTTTCGCCGCCACTTCGGCCGTCGTCGAGAAGCTGCTCGGCGCGAAGTCGGTCGAGACCGCGATCCAGATCCAGACCGAATACGCCAAGTCCGCCTACGAGGGTTTCGTCGCCCAGGCGAGCAAGATCAACGAGATCTACGTGAAGCTCGCGACCGAGGCCTTCAAGCCGGTCGAGTCCGCTATCGCCAAGGCTCAGGGCAAGTAAGGTTTCGCGCGCAACGGCGCGGGAAAGTCGGGCGTCCGCTGACCGGATCGTGTCGGCGAAGAGTTTTCGTGAGTTCAGGGGCCGGCTGTCAAGCCGGCCCTTTTTTGTGGCGCGCCTCTTGCGTAGCGTCGACAAAGCCTCTTGCGCACCGTCGACAAATTGGTGATCCTGTCGATCTCGCGTCGGCCTCTGGCGCCTAGCGTTCGCGGCGCCTAGATGAGGTGGGTGGGGGATGTGCGGCGAGCCCCCGCGATGCGATGGCGTCGGGTCGCCCGTATTTCGTAGAGGTCGAACGTGGTCGCCGAAACGCATCCGCTGGTCAGTCGCTTCCGGGCTGGAATGGCGCGATTGGCGCGTTTCCTTTTCATGCCGCGCGGCGCGGCTTCCGTGCAGCCGGTCGACGTCGTCTTCGCCGCGCGCGAGCCGCGACGCGGAGTCGATATCCCGGGCAGCGGAGCCGCTGTCATCACGCGAACGCGAACGCAGACCAAGCGTCCGAATATGTACAGGGTTCTTCTGCTCAATGACGATTACACGCCCATGGAGTTCGTGATCGCCATTCTTCAAGCCTTTTTCAACAAGAACCCGGAAGAGGCCACGCAAATCATGCTGCATGTGCACAACAACGGCGTCGGCGAATGCGGCGTCTACACCTACGAGATCGCGGAGACGAAAGTCGCGCAGGTGATGGACCACGCCCGCAAGAACCAGCATCCGTTGCAGTGCATCATGGAAAAAAAGTGAAAGTGAAAGGCTCGTGATGCCCGTATTCTCCCGCGCGCTGGAAAAGACCCTTCGCAAGGCGCTCGCGCTCGCCAACGAGCGCCGGCACGAATATGCGACGCTGGAACATCTGCTGCTCGCGTTGATCGACGATCCGGACGCGGCCGCGGTGCTCAGGGCGTGCAACGTCGATCTCGACCTGCTGCGCAAGAACGTCGTCCACTATATCGACTCCGAACTCGAAAACATCATTGTCGAAACGGCCGACGAAGCCAAGGCGACAGCCGGTTTCCAGCGCGTCGTGCAGCGCGCCGCCATCCACGTGCAGTCGTCGGGACGCGAGGAAGTGACCGGCGCCAACGTGCTCGTGGCGATTTTCGCCGAGCGGGAAACCCACGCCGCCTATTTCCTGCAAGAGCAGGACATGACGCGTTACGACGCGGTCAACTACATCAGCCACGGCATCGCCAAGCGGCCCGGCCTGTCCGACGCCTCGCGCTCGCCGCGCGGCGCCGACGAAGATCCCGAGTCGCGCGAGTCGAAGGAGGCGAAGGAGCCGTCCGAGGGCAAGAAAAAGGAAGGCGCGCTCGACGCTTATTGCGTCAACCTGAACAAGAAGGCCCGGGACGGCCGGATCGATCCGCTGATCGGCCGCGAGGCCGAGGTGCAGCGCACGATCCAGGTTCTCTGCCGGCGCCAGAAGAACAATCCGCTGCTGGTCGGCGATCCCGGCGTCGGCAAGACCGCGATCGCGGAGGGGTTGGCGCGCAAGATCATCGGCGGAGAGGTTCCCGAAGTGCTCGCGGGGGCGACGGTGTTCGCGCTCGACATGGGCGCGCTGCTCGCCGGCACGCGCTATCGCGGCGATTTCGAGGAACGCCTGAAGCAGGTGATGAAGGAGATCGAACAGCACAAGGACGCGATCCTCTTCATCGACGAGATCCACACGGTGATCGGCGCCGGCGCCACTTCTGGGGGCGCCATGGACGCTTCCAATCTGCTCAAGCCGGCGCTCGCTCAAGGCTCGCTGCGCTGCATCGGCTCGACCACCTACAAGGAATATCGCCAGTATTTCGAAAAGGATCGCGCGCTGGTGCGCCGGTTCCAGAAGATCGACGTCAAGGAGCCGAGCGTCGCCGACGCGGTGGAGATCCTCAAGGGCCTCAAGCCCTATTTCGAGGAGTTCCACAAGGTCCGCTACACCCAGGAGGCGGTCAAGGCGGCGGTCGAATTGTCGGCGCGCTACATCCACGACCGCAAATTGCCGGACAAGGCGATCGACGTCATCGACGAAACCGGCGCCTCGCAGATGCTGGTCCCCGAGGCCAAGCGCAAGAAAATAATTGGCATCAAGGAGATCGAGGCGACGATCGCCTCGATGGCGCGCATTCCGCCCAAGTCCGTCTCCAAGGACGACGCGGAAGTGCTCCAGCATCTCGACGAGACCCTGAAGCGCGTCGTCTACGGCCAGGACGAGGCGCTGGGCGCGCTCGCCTCGGCGATCAAACTCGCGCGCGCGGGACTGCGCGATCCCGAGAAGCCGATCGGCAGCTATCTCTTTTCCGGCCCGACCGGGGTCGGCAAGACCGAAGCGGCGCGCCAACTCGCCTCGAGCCTGGGCCTCGAACTGATCCGTTTCGACATGTCCGAATATATGGAGCGCCACACGGTTTCGCGGCTGATCGGCGCGCCGCCCGGCTATGTCGGCTTCGACCAGGGCGGCCTGCTGACCGACGCGATCGACCAGCACCCGCACTGCGTGCTGCTGCTCGACGAGATCGAAAAGGCCCATCCGGACCTCTTCAACATCCTCCTGCAGGTGATGGATCACGGCAAGCTGACCGATCACGCCGGCAAGCAGATCGACTTCCGCAACGTGATCCTGATCATGACGACCAACGCCGGCGCGCAGGATCTGGCCAAGGAGGCGTTCGGCTTCCACAAGTCAAAACGCGAAGGCGACGATGCGGAAGCGATCAATCGGCTGTTCTCGCCGGAGTTCCGCAATCGCCTCGACGCGATCGTGCCGTTCGCGCGGCTGCCCGAGTCGGTGATCGCCCAGGTCGTCGACAAGTTCGTCATGCAGCTCGAAGCGCAGCTCGCCGACCGCAACGTGACCATCGAGCTTTCGGACGAAGCGCGCGCCTGGCTGGTCAAGAACGGCTATGACGAGGCGATGGGGGCGCGGCCGATGGCCCGCGTCATCCAGAGCCAGATCAAGACGCCGCTCGCCGACGAAGTGCTGTTCGGCCGGCTCAAGAACGGCGGCGTCGTGCGCGTCGTCGTCACCGCCGACGACAGCGGCGTCAAGAAGCTCGGCTTCGTCTATCCCGAGGGGCCGGCGCGCCCGCAGCTCGAACGCGATCTGATCGTCGCCGGACGCAAGCGCGCCGAAGGCGAACCCGAGACGCGCAAGGGCCGGGCGCGCAAGCGCGCCGACGGTCCGACCGGGCCGGGCGAGCGTGAGGACGCGTCCGGCGAAGCTTCGAAGAGCGAACCGCAGGCGACTTGAGGCGGCGCGAAACCCTTCCCCCCTCGCGGGTCTCAGGCGAACGTTTCGTTCGCTGAGAGGTGGCCGGCGGAGCCGGCCGGATGAGGGGGGCGCGCGTAGGCGCGACGGTTTGATGCGCGCCGGTCATTTTGCGATGGTACGGCCAATCGCCCTGGCAAATCGTCTGACCTCGGTCGGAGGTCTCCGGTAGACCTCGATGAAAACGGCGTTGAACCGGCGAAGGCTGCGAAAGCCTGCCCGCATAGCCACCTCGGTCATTGGCAGTTCGGTGTCATCGAGCAAGCGCTTCGCGCGCTGAATCCGCGCCGTCTTCGCCACCTGAATCGGGGTTGCATTCAGATGGCGGGCGAACAATCTTGACAGTTGGCGTGCACCGAGTCCCAGCCTCATGGCCAAGTCTTCGACACAAGCGTCCTGCGCATCGAGTGCGCTTTCGTCGAGGATGAGCCGCAGCGCTTTATCGACGGTCGCACGAGTGCCTTTCCAGGCTGGACAGAAAGGCGCGGTCTCAGGCCGGCATCGAAGACAGGGCCGAAAGCCGGCCAGTTCGGCAGCCGCAGCAGAGGGAAAGTAGCAGACGTTTGCGGATCGGGGTTGGGCCGGGCACACGGGCCGGCAATAGACGCCCGTTGTGCGGACTCCGGTGAAGAACCGCCCATCATAGGTCGGGTCACGCCCCAAACGCGCCCGATCGCACTCGGCAAAATTGAGCATCATCGGATGTCTTCACCTTAGCAGCTGACGTGAAATCGGACGAACCACTCTTGGTGATGAAGTCCGAATCCGGCGAGCCAAGCTCCAATTCAAACGGTAGGGTGACAGCACGCCGTCGTAGTTCAACCAGGAGAAAACGATGCCGAGCCGTGTCGCCAGCAAGACTTATGGGACCGTTGCCGCCGACAGGCAGAGGGAGATGAGCGGCCTGGAGTTTGTCCAAGGCCTCGTCGAGGGGACGCTGCCCCTCAATACGATCGCCCAAACTCTAGGTTATGATATCGTTGAGGCGGAGAGCGGGCGCGTCGTCGTTACCGCGGAGCCGAAAGACATCCACCTAAACCCGGCTGGCGCCGTGCATGGCGGTCTCGCCGCCACAATGCTCGACAGCTGCATGGGGCTTGCGGTCCAATCGACTTTGGAGAAGGGCATCGGCTCCACGACCCTTGAGTTCAAGATATCATTCGTCCGGCCGATCACGCCGGAGACAGGCCCGATCAAGGCTGAGGGCACGGTGATCAACCGGGGCCGCCGGGTCGGCGTTGCGGAGGGACGCGTCACGGACAGCAAGGGGCGGCTGCTCGTCCACGGGACGACCACCTGCTTGATTTTTGAAAGTTGATCATCGCGCAAAGCCCGACGACATCCGAATGCGCGCGGGTTACGGTGATGCGAACTGCGCCATATCGTTAGTCAGCGGGATTTTTCCGTCAGTGGCCCGGCCACGAATTCTTGCGAGAGGTCGATGTCGGCACGATCGCAAACCCGCCGATCCGCCGCCCCTCACGCCCGCCGCCCGCCCAGCCCGGACAGCAGCACCGCGACGATGCCGGTCAGGAACACGCCGTCGAAGGTTCCCGCGCCGCCGATCGAGGCGACCGGCGCGCCCAGGGTCTGCAATGTCCCGAGATTGCTGAGGTCGGCGCCGATCAGCACGCCGAGGCTGCCGCCGACATAGGCGAGCGGCGCGGCGTATTGGCGCGACAGCAGCACCGCGACCAGCGCCGCCAGGAGCGGCGGCACGATCATCGGCACCGCAATGCCGACGCCGGGGATCGGCGTCGCGAGCTGATGGACGACGACCGCCACGACCGCCGTCGCCACCGCGCTCAAAGCGAAGATGCGATAGTGGACGACGAGATAGATCGACAGCAGGATCGGAATCAGCGCGCCGCCGACATTGATGGCGAGGATCGTGCCGGGCCAGTCCACGCCCTGCGGGACGGCATAGGGCATGCCGAAGGGGTCGGCGGAGGGGGCTGGCGCCAGATGCGCCTCGGGCAGCCGCGCGATCGGGATGTTGATATAGCCGCCGATCAGCGAGCCGAACAACACCAGCATCGCGACGCGCGGCTCCAGTCCGAGACGACGATAGGCGCTGTTGAGGAGGCCGATCTGCAGCGCCAGCAGCAGGCCGAGGATGGCCGCGCCGAGCAGCAAAAGCAGCAGGATCGGCGCGGGAAAATAATGCAGGTGGCTCGAATGCATGGGCGCCTCGAATGCTTGGGCGGCGCCGGGCGCGGCGCCTCCTTACTCACGGGCGCCGCGCTCAGCCCGCGTTCACCGCGGCGCGAATCTTGGCGGCGTGGATTTCGAGCGCGTCGGCCGCGAGCATCGGGCCGCCGGGCGGGCGCAACGCGACGCCGCTCCAGCGCGGCAACACGTGAAAATGCAGATGGAACACGATCTGCCCGCCGGCGCTTTCGTTGAACTGCTGCACGACGATTCCGTCGGCCGCCATGCCGGTTTTGACGGCCAGCGCGATGCGCTGGACCGACGGCATGAAGCGCGCGAGCTCGGCGGGCGCGATATCGAGAAGGTTGCGCGCCGGCGTCTTGGGGACGACCAGGACATGGCCGTCGGCGCGCGGCATGATGTCCATGAAGGCGAGCGAAAACTCGTCCTCGGCGACGCGCACGCAAGGCGCCTCGCCGCGCAGGATCTTGGCGAAAATGTTGTTGGGATCGTAATACGGGGTCATGGGCTCTCCAGGAAGGATCGGCTCGGCGGGCGTCAGCTCTCCCGCCGGAAAGGGAGTTGTTCGGCGTATTCGGCGAGCGCTTCGTCGACGGCGGCGCGCTCGCGCGCGAGATAGGCCGCCACGGCCTGCTGAAAGCGCGGGTCGGCGAATTCATGCGCGGAATAGGTGGGGACCGGACGATAGCCGCGCGCCAATTTATGCTCTCCCTGCGCGCCCGCCTCGACGCGCTTGAGGCCGCGCCTTATCGCGAACTCGATCGCTTGATAATAGCAAACTTCGAAATGCAGAAACGGCCGCTCCTCGATCGCGCCCCAGTTGCGCCCGTAGAGCGCGTCGTCGCCGAGAAAGTTGATCGCGCCCGCGATGTAACGCCCCGCGCGCTTGGCCATGACCAGCAATATGCGCGCCGCCATGCTCGCGCCGACGCGATCGAAGAACGCGCGGGTCAGGTAGGGCCGGCCCCATTTACGCGACCCGGTGTCCATGTAAAATGCAAAGAAAGCGTCCCAATGCATTGATTTTATCTCGCTTCCCGTAAGGAGTTCGACGGAGATGTCGTCGCCGAGGGCCTCGCGGCGCTCGCGTTTGATCGCCTTGCGCTTGCGAGAGGCGAGCGCGGCGAGAAAATCGTCGAAATCGCGATAGCCTTCGTTGACGAAATGAAATTGCTCGCCCGTGCGCGACACGAAACCGGCGCGCTCGAGGACATCGCTGTCGCCGCGATCGGGGAAGGTGACATGAATCGACGAGGCGCCGGCCGCCTCGCGCAGCGCGCGCAACCCCGCGATCAGCGCCTCTTGGGCGCCTTCGGGCGCCTCCGGCGCGACGAGCAGCCGCCGGCCGGTCACTGGCGTGAAGGGAACGGCGACCTGCAGCTTGGGGTAATAGCGCCCCCCCGCGCGCTGATAGGCCTCCGCCCAGCTATGGTCGAAGACATATTCCCCCTGGCTATGGGCTTTCAGGTAAGTCGGCGCCGCCGCGACGAGCCGGCCGCCGGCCTCTTCGACGAGCACATGCGCGGGCGTCCAGCCCGAACGCCCGCCCACCGAGCGCGACTGCTCCAGCGCCAGGAGAAACGCATGCGCGATGAAGGGATTGAACCGCTCGCCGTCGGCCGCGCCGTCGGCGGGCGCGGGCGGATTGGCGCAGGCGTCCCAGGCCCCGGCGGCGACCTCGGCGATGGCTTGGACGGTGCGGATGGCGAGGGCGGCGGTCATCGATGCTTTGCGGCGAAGGGAGGCGCGCCGCCATCATAGCGCGCCGACGCCGCGCGCCAAGGCCGAAACCGCCGCGCCGTTCAGGACGCGCGCCCGCGATCGCGGAACCACAGCGCGGTCGCGGGCGCGCCGACCTCGAATGGCGTCGCGTCGGCCCAGAACCGCTTGGCGAAGCGGCTCGAGTCGACGCGGTAGGGCCGGTCCCACTGAAACCGCATTTCGCGCATTTCGCGCAGGACGGGAACGAACAGTCCGAGCGGCCCGAGCGCCCAAATCGGCAGGCCGGAGACGCGCGGCTTCACGCCGAGCGCCGCCGCGCCGAGCGCGAGGATTTCGCGCGGCGTCCGCGTCGGCGCGCAGGGAACGTGCCAGGCCTGGCCGAAAGCGTCGTCCGGCGCATCGAGCAGGGTGACGACGGCGCGCGCGAAATCCGGGACATAGGCGAAATCATGGGGCGTGTCGGGTGAGCCGATCACGCTCGCGGCCTTGCCTTTCGCCAGCGCGCCGAACGCCGTCTCGCCCAGATGCGACTGCGCGGCGCCGGGCCCGTAAAAATCGGGAGCGCGCAGCGCCGCGACGCGGAGCCGCCCCGCCTCGCTCGCCGCCATCCAGATTCGCGTGACCTCGACCCGCGCCGCCGGCTTGACGCCGTAGGGAATCATCGGCGTCGTCTCGCTGAGCGGCGCCGTTTGCGGCCCGTACATGTAGAGATTGTCGACGAACAGGAGGCGCGCGCCCGTCGCCGCGCAGGCCTCGACGAAATTCGTCATCGCTCGCGGCCAGGCCTCGCGCCAGACGGCGCCGAGATAGGGAAAGCCGACGGCGAGCACGACCTGGGCGGCGCCGCGCGCGGCGGCGCGCACCGACTCCCCGTCGAGCGCGTCGCAGCGGACGAAGGCGGCGCCCGCCGGCGGATTCTCTGGCTCCTTGCGCTGCGCGATCCGCACCGCGCGGCCCTGCGCGCGCAGAATTTCCGCCGTCGCGCGCCCCACCGGCCCGAAGCCGAAAATCGCGATCTCGTCACTCATCGCTCGCCTCGCTCCGGTCAGCAATCCTATTCCGGTCATCAATCCTATAAAGACATCGACGATAGCGTGATCGTTCGCCCATCATTTCATCAAAAGCGAGACTTGCCGCATGCGCCGCCTCAAGGAATCCATTCTGGCTTTGGCATTGCTGACCGGCGCGGCGCGGGCCGGGGACGCCGGCGTCACTCTAACCTCTCCGGCGCCGCTCGCCAAAGACGTCGCGGCCTTCCCCAAGCTCGACGCGCACGACGCGACCGCCGACAAGATCAACGCCGCTCTTGTCAGGCTCGACAATCGCGTCCGCAAGGCGAGGGCGGATTGCGTTACGTCCAAGGACGCCGAGTGGTCGCGCTCGATCGCCGTCACCATGCGCGGCCCGCGCTATCTCAGCTATCTCGTGTCCGACTCCGTTTATTGCGGCGGCGCGCATCCGGATTCCTCGGGCTTCGCGCTCGTCTACGACCTCACTACCGGCAATCCCGTGGACTGGGCCAAGCTGCTGCCGAAGCCGATCGTCGAGACGTCGTCTCTCGACACGGCGGAAGATGGCGCGAAAATTGGCGTTGTCGGCTCGAAGGCGCTCAGCGCTTTCTATGTCGAGGGGCTCGGCAAAAGCCTGGATCCCGACTGCAAGGAGGCTTTGACGACCGGCGACCTGAATTTCGTTCTCTGGCCGGACGCCAAGGCCAAGGGCCTCGCGATGCAGACCGTCAGCCTTCCCCGTGCGATGCAGGCCTGCGCGGATGTCGTCGCCATTCCGACGACGAAGCTTCGCGAATTTGGCGCGGCGCAAAGTCTGATCGACGCGCTCGAGGCCAAATGACCTTTCGCGGAGCCGGGCCGCGACCGTTTATCGCGACGGCCGCGCCTCGGCCTTGCCGGCGCGCGAATTTTCGAGCGCGCGATAGATCGCGGCGTAACGACGCGCCGACTCGTCCCAGTCGAACTTCAGCGCCATGGCGGCGCGGCGCAGTTCGGCGAGGCGTTTGTTCGAGGCGTAGACCTCAAACCCGCGACGGATCGCCTCGTCGAGGTCCGCGACGTCGGGCTGCTCGAACAGAAATCCGGTCTTCCCGTCGTGGATCGTTTCGCTGAGACCGCCGGTGCGACAGGCGATCGGGATCGCGCCGAAACGCTGGGCGTACATCTGGCTCAGTCCGCAGGGTTCGAAACGCGACGGCATGAGAACGAAATCGCTGCCCGCGAACAGGGCGCGCGCATCCTCCGCATCGAAGCCGACGCGAACGCCGACGGCGTCGCGGCGGCGCTTCCCAAGCGCGGCGAATGCGGCCTCCATCTTCGGCTCTCCCAGCCCCATGACGACGAGCTGTCCGCCGAGTTCGGCGATCAGTTCGCCCGCTTGGAGGACGAGATCGGCGCCCTTTTGATGGACGAGGCGCGACACGAACGAAAACAACGGCGCGCGCGACAGGGACAATCCGAACATGCCGCGGACGTAATCGGCGTAGCGGCCTTTCCAGCGTTGCGGGTCGTAGAGATAGGGGCATTTTCGGTCTTGTCGCGGATCCCACGACTCGTCGACGCCGTTGACGATGCCGGTCAGGCGGCCTTGCGAGGCGCGCTCCAGCAACAGGCCGTCGAGTCCGCAACCGAATTCCGGGCGCGTGATTTCTTCGGCGTAGGTCGCGCTGACGGTGGCGACCTGCGCGGCGTAGTTCAATCCGGCCTTGAGGAAGGAAACGCGGCCGAAGAATTCGACGCCCTGCATCGTGAACGCCTGCGAGGGAATGCCGAGCGCCCTCATTCGCGAGGCCTCGAAAAGTCCCTGGTGGGCGAGATTATGGACCGACAGCAGCGCCGGCGCGTCGATGGCGTTCCAGGCGAGATAGCCAGCCGCCAGGGCCGTCTGCCAGTCGTTCAAATGCAGGCTGGCGGGTTTCCAATCGTCGCAGCCGCGCTGGGCCATTTGCGCGGCGGCGAGACTCAGGCGCGCGAAGCGCAGGTCGTTGTCGGCAAAGTCGGCGCCGCCCGCGTCGGCGTAGGGGGAGCCGTCCCGTTTGAAGAGCTCCTCGCACAGCACGACATAGACGATCAGGCCGTCGTCGAGCCTCGTCATGCCGATGGAGCAGGGAGGGATAGCGCCCAAGCCGGGCAGATGCGCCACGATATCCATCGCGCGCGCGCGATGGAGCACCTGTCGATAGCCGGGCAGCATCACGCGCACGTCGCCGTATCGCCCGAGCGCGCGCGGCAGCGACGCCGAAACGGCGCCGAGACCGCCGACTTGCACGAAATCGCTCATTTCGGAGGTGACGAACAGCACGCGCGGGCGCGGCGGCGTCAGCGGGACGATGCGCGCCGTTTCGCGCGGGCTCGCCGGTCTGGGGTCTCTCGTCGGGACGCTTATGGTTGCGACGGCGGCCGGCTTGATCACGAACACTTCCCGCACTCACTTTTCACTGTCGGGAAAGATAGGGCGCAAGCGTAGCGGAATGGTTAATTGACAATAAATTAGGTTTTTGAGCGCGGATTCCGCGCAGTTCGATAGGCTCGAACAGCGAAGGCGATGCGCGCGAAAACCCCTGCTGCGTCGACCTCACGCACTGTCCCTGAATCCGGCCTATGGTTCGCAGAGCGCGGCGCTCGCCGCCGCGCAAGCCGGCGTGACGAACGCAGTGAGGGGCAGAGCCGCTTTTCCCATGTCCGCAGCGACGTTGGGGGCGCCGTGGGACGCGCCGCCTCGCCATCGGCGCGGCCAAATCATCTCGAAACATACCGCGCCGAGAAGAGGAAGGCGACATGAACAAGAAATCGCCCCCGGCGATTTGCGGGGGGCGACATTCCGAACTTGCCAGCGCCGTCCACTGCGACGTTTCGTCGCCGCGCTTACTTGCAATACATGATGAGGCATCTGGCGCCGCGCGGCGTTTGCACGGCGCACTCACGCAGAGCTATGTTTCGCGCGGACGCCAGATTTCCCGAGGTGCCCCAGCCGGTGGCGCCCGTTGTGCCCTTTGCCGAACAATACCAGGCGTCGGCCGGCGTCGAGGCGACGATGGCGAGACCGCCAAAAACAGAAAGGCCGCCAACCAACGCCAATGCAATACGATTCGGTTTCATGCTCCCCTCCAAGAATTTCAATGCAGATCAATATAGCACGTTCAGCAAGAACGGCGCACGCTCAAAAAAAAGGAAAAAGCCGGCGCCGTCTGCGACACTTTCAACGTCCAAGGCCATCGAACCCCGGCTCAAGCCCAGCGCACGCTTGGCGCCGTGGCGACGAGCGCGTGGCGCGATGCTGTCGCGGCGGCCTGAAATTTTCGGAAGGGCGCCTTTCTCGCGGTCTCGACTCGACGAGGAGTGGGCCCCGAAAGCGAGACAGGCCGCGCTTGATCCAAAATGCTCCCTCCTGGGAGACCGTGTCCCTCAATTGGCGGGTCTCGCCAAGGGGTCGCAGTCCACTTTTGCGCCTAATGGAGGGCATTGCTGACTTCGGTGAACTCGCTGCTCAGGCTGGTGCCGAGAACCTGCAAGGAACCGATGATGAAGACGGCGATCAACGAAGCGATCAGCGCGTATTCGATCGCGGTGGCGCCGGACTCGTCGGCGACGAATATTTTGAGAGACTTGATCACGGCTCGTCTCCAGCTAGAAGAATGATGTGTCCACTCCGCGTCGAGCGCGACGCTGCTTGGGATAGCGTCAATCTGGCGGCGCGCCGTTTCGGCGCCGTTAATTCCAGTGCGCGGAAGCGGGTTAACCCGCGCATTCCCCCATAAGTGCGGCGAGATGTCACAGGCGCAAGCTGGCTGGGCTTAGATCCTCAGCAAACGTTCGGCGATGTATTTGTCCTGTTCTCGCCGTCGCGCTAACGTGACGCCATGACCGACGCGCCCGATCGCCTCGCGCCTGCCGCCGCCGATGGTCTCGCCGCCGCGAAGGGCGATAGCGGGGGCGTCGCCACGCGGCTTGTCGGGCGCATCTGGCGAGATCAGGATTTGTCGCCATGAAGAGACCGCCGATCGACGGTCCGTCGTCAGCCCCGATCAACGCCGCGAATGCTCGTTGATTTGAAAATGCATTTTTCGCCGATGACTTGATGCGCCTCAAAGCTATCGCCGGCGCTGAGGGGTCATCTCGCGAAAGGTCTCGAAACATACGGCTTGGCGCAATGAAGCAGCTTGACGCTTTTGCGCCGCGCTGGAGGGTCGGCGATGACGACGATGGTGTTTTTGCTCGCGTTCGCGGGCTCCCTGCCGACGGTCGATATGCAGAGTATTTGTCGGAGCGCGCGATCGGCCGCGCTTCCCGAGGACCAACCGACCGCTTATGCCGGCTGCTTGCGCGAGGAACAGGATGCGAGGGATCAGTTGCGGCGGAATTGGACGAAATATTCGCCGGACGCGCACGAGGCGTGCGCCGAGGACCCCGCGTTTTCGTTCAGCTACGTCGAATTGCTGACCTGTCTGGAAATGCAACCGGGGGGCAGCCTGAGCATCCAAGGCTTGGGGCGGGGCGGCCGGCGCTGAGGGCGCGGCGAGGGAAATCGTGGACGGCGAGCGGACGCATATTTCAGCCGTCCGGCGACCAAGTCATCGAATTACGGAATTACGGCTTCGACGGCGAGCAGCGGCGCGTCGGCGCTCGGCCGCCACGCGAAAACGCGCGCCCCTTCGCACGATCGCGAATTCGCCCCGTCTCGTGCTGAACGATCGCGCGTTTTCCATTGCGCTAAACCCTTTTTCGCCCCTGCGGTCGACGAATTGGGGGACGCCTGCCGACCGAGAGCGAAATAGCGGAAACCGAGTGGAGACGCACCACGCACGACATCCGGTAAAAGCGCCAAGCTGTTGAATTTTATCAGAGACTTTGGCGCACCACTCAGGATAAAACTGCGAACACCTATGTTATTGAAATTCCCGTCTGATTTTTCATACGTCGGGCGGCAGTCGGCCAAATGCGCAGAAGCGCGGGAACGCGCTTCCCAGCGGACATGTAATCGAGGCGATCTGACCAACCCTTTTGAACTGCACAAACAGCGACCGGGCGTCGCGTGCGGTGTCGGCCCCCGTGCAGTTCTGGTGCCAATGGAGGACGCGACGCCGTTCTAGCTACGCGACCTCGACGCGGCACATCAACTCAGGTCAGAAGCTTCATGAAATTGCGCTTGCGCGCGAAGCGCGTTTTCAGTTGCGCGACCCAGGCCGCCTGCGTCGTCATGCTCTGCAAGGCCGCCATGCGCTTTACGAGCTTGGCGGCTTCTTCGTAGCCCCCGGCCGTACCGCCTTCGACGAGCCGGTCGACCTCGCGCCGGAAGACCTCCGCGGCTTCCTGTGGATGCGCGCGGTCGCTTGCCCGGGCAAGACGCATTTGCGCGTCGGGTGAGGCGCCCCCGCGAGCGACCGCGCGCCAAGCGGCCGTCCAATCCATCTCTTCCATTAGTACGTCGATGAGGAGATCGCCCGAATGGCTCCACGCCGTGGGCTGCGCCTTCCGAGCGCGCGTTTCGAGAAGGGCGACGGCCGTTTCACGCGCAGCCTCGCCCGCAAGCTTGCGCCAGCGGCGGTATGCGCTCAGGCTGGGCTCTTTCTCAAACGTGCTTCGCGCCACAGTGATCGCATCCGCCTTCCGGCCCGCCTCCGTCATCAGCGCAATGGCCACGTCGACGAGCCGCGCATCGGGCCGTTCGTCCTCGAATGTCCACAGACCCTCCTCCGCCCAGTGCAGGGCCTCCGTGGCGCGTCCGGCTTTCCGGCAGAACTCCGCAAGGTCGCAATAGGACCAGGACGACGAAAGGTTCTTGGCGCGCAAGGCGATGCGCGCGTCGACATTGCCATCGCGCTCGACAAAGAAATCGACGATTCCCGAAAGCCGCCGGTACGCGTCGCCGTCGCGTATGGGCTCCCGGGAGCGTCCCGAGCGCGCCGGAAGCTTCGCCCAAGCGTCTTCGGCGAGGCGGCGATATTCCGCGAGCCCGACGTCGCCGAGCACGTCGGCGTAGCGGCGCGCGGCGCCAAACCAGGCGTCGTGGTCACTGGCCATCTCGCGCGCGAACAGTTCGCGCGCGAAAGCGACGCGTTGCGGTGGGGCCGCGCGCGCAGAGGCCAAGTGGATGTCCGCCGCCCGCTCGATGAGGCCGCCACAATGCCCGGAGGAATCGTCGATGCTATTGAGGGCTTTTTCGAGGGCGCCGATCGCATATTCGGCAAGCCGCAATCCGATCGCAGCGCGCGGCCCGTCCGAGAGTTCCTCGATCGCGTCGAGCGCTTCGTCGACGCCCGCGGCCCAGTCGCGCGCCTGGGAATAGCCGACATAGCCACGAGATTCGATCGCGTCGTCGAGGGCGGCGCGTAGCCGCTCTTCGAGCGTCGCGTCGTCGGCTCCAACGCTCGCAGAGGCGAGATCGAGGTGGCGCATCAGCGCCTCGTCGCGCTCGGCAGTTTCGAGGATGAGCGCGACGAGCGCATCGACGCTCGACGCTTGCAAATAGGCGCGAATGCGCGCCAGCGGATTTTCGGCGCCCGAAACGTCCCCACCCGCGGCGTTGGCGGCGAGCGCGGTCGCGACCATGTGCTTGCAGAAGCCGAAACTTTCCGCGGCAGGGCACTCGCAGTCGCCGCTGATCTCCTGACCGGCGCCAGCGAGCGTCACCCGATAGGCTTGGCCGCCCTCGACGACCGCCGTGACCCGCGGTTCCGCGCAGACCAGGCGACGCACCCGGCCTTCGCGCCAATAGGCCTCGCCGCGCGCGAAACCGGCGCCGGCGAGGTTCTCAAGCGTTGCGACGTCGAACCGCGGCGCAGTTCGCGCGGACTTCAGGTCGGCCACAGGAGCCCTTCCTTCTCGATGATCGCGAACGCCTCTTCGAGCGTCATGTCCGAGCGCAGAGGCCAGAACCGGCCAGAGTGGCGCGGCCACATCACGTCGAACAAGAGGCGGTCGAGCTTTTCCTCGACATGGTCGAGACGTGCAAAAGGCGCATCGAATTCCGCGCCGAGGTTCTCGGCGAAGCCAGACCGGTAGCGGGTCAGGAAGCTGTACGATCGGCCGCGCCATCGACCGTGCAGATCGACGGGATAGTTGAATTCCGTCGGCCGAATCTCGCCCAGGAACCGCGGCTTCAAACGCTCGTCGATGAAGCGTCGGCACGCCGCGGCGATGTCGTCCCTCTCCTCTCGGGAGAGTCGCCGAACCCGCATCCACACCCGCTGCTGGTTGGCCATCGCCGCCGGTCTCCGCGAATCGCCTGTGCGAGTTTGCCGATTGATCGGATAGGATCACCGCGCCCGAAGCCGCGTCAACCAATGCCAATACTCTTCGCGATGACCCCCTTGGAGTAGAGATCGACAAAAGATGGCTCCCGCCCCTCGTTCGACCGCTCGGACCAAGTGGCGCCTATCTCGGCGCGACGAGAATTCCACGTGATGCGGATTCTGGGGAAAGTGGGATCGTGCAGTATGGTGGAGGTCTCGCCGGGAGCAATTGGACGGTCAATGACGCGGTGTCCTCAGGCCGAATGCCGTCGCTTCGTCGGACCGGTGTTCGCAGTCTTATCTTGAGTGGTGTTGGATTTGGCGCGCCGTTCAGGACAAAACTGCGAACACCTATGTCATTGAAATTGCTATGTAGCGTAATCAACGTGGCGTTCGCAGACGTGAGCCTGTCGCCGTGGTTGTCGGCGGCCGCGACGAAGCGCCGCGCGAGAACGTCCGCATAAGAGCTTGCCAAGCTGTTCCTCTTATGTTCTCCTGAATTTCAGAATTCAGGCGGAGCATGAGATGGGCGACCTATCGTTCGCGCGATTTTTCCGGCTCAGCGCCGGCGGGGTCGCGTGCGACGGCGACGGGCCGCGGGTCGGCGGCGTCGCGTTGCTGGCGCGCGACCCGAACGGCGCGTGGACGTCGCGCGACGAAAGCGTCGTCAGCCGCGAGCTCGCCAAACACTATGGCTTCCCGGTCGACTTCGGGTCCAAGCGCAGAGGGCTCGAGGCTCTCGCCGCCGCGTTGACCAACGGCGAACTCGCCCGCGCCCAGATCATCACGTTGTTGCTGCAGCTCCCCGATCCCCCGGGCGCGGCCGGCGGCCGATCCGGCGAACTGGAAAAACGGCGCCTTGCCCGCGAACTCGTCGCCTGCGGCCTGCTGAAGGCCGACGCCGACTGGGACGACAAGCACCCGCGAACCGGCGCGCCGCCGAACCCCGGCTGGTTCGCGCCGACGGCCGGCGCGGCGGCGACGGATGAGCCGAAGCCCGGTTCGCGCCCCGCGGCGGGCGCGCCCGCGCCCGGCGGCGCGGCGCTCGCCTTTGTCGCGCCCGCGCCGGCCGCCGGCGCCGGCTCGCTGCTCGCCGAAGACCTGTCCGCGACCGCTTTGCGCGGGCTGGCGACATTGGCCGCCCGCTTCTCCGCCGCGACGATCCTGTTCGACGCGATCTTCGTGCCGAGCGACAACCGCATCGTCGAGGAGGGCCGCATCCCCGGCCGTCCC